>Ga0163216_100931_pt1 | contig 26546 bp, 33 predicted proteins | sample SynspAceP_FD_167610 | JGI IMG/M metagenome (GOLD analysis project Ga0163216, IMG submission 167610) | Saline lake microbial communities from Ace Lake in Antarctica - Synechococcus sp. Ace-P (Illumina Assembly) | ecosystem: Environmental > Aquatic > Non-marine Saline and Alkaline > Saline ...
ACCAATGGGCTTTTGCGACAGTATTTTCCTAAGGGCACCGATCTATCATCCTTCAGCCAAGACGATCTCGACCAAGTGGCCCTGAAGCTGAATACGCGCCCAAGAAAAACACTTGGTTATGCAACGCCCTCTGATAGGTTCAATGCAGCCCTTGCGCTGACCGGTTGAACTCACCCCAGAAAACTTTTGTTAACTTTTGGTGAACAGTCTGACGGAGTCAATTATTACAACATTTACAGCAATTTACACTAAATTTCGGCGCCGAATTCAGAAACAAAGAGGTTAACGATACAGAGATTGTTTCCAAACCTGCGAAAGGCCATTGTGTGAAAGCCAGCCGGGTAGAATCAAGCAGATTGTCTAAAATGCGGGAAACGCACGAAAATTATGCAAGGTCAAAAGGCCGCACAACGGTCAAGTCCTTGAAAACTGTGGAAGTAGCCTAAAAACGTCGTCACGATAGCGTGTTGCGGCATACAGAACGGTCTGCTACATCGCCCATGATTTAACCGCTTGGGGAATGTCCCCGTCAGCGCCAACGGACCGGTGCAGGGCACTTACGCCCCACCGGCATGACGTATGAGAGGATGGACGTGTCCGAACCAGCTTCGATCTCTACCGGCATCGCGCAACGCTATGCGACAGCCGTGTTTCAACTGGCCGTTGAGGCCAATAATGTTAAAACCGTCGAGGCGGATTTAACCGCATTGCATGACGCGATGAGCACATCTGATGATTTTCGCGCGCTGATCCACTCGCCGATTTACAGTCGTGACGAGCAAGCGGGGGCCATAACTGCCCTTGCGAAAAAGATGCAGTTGTCGCCGGTCATGGCGCATACACTGGCATTGATGGCGCAAAAGCGCCGTCTGTTTGTGTTGCCGCAGCTGGTTCAAACCCTGCGTGACATCATTGCAGCAGACAAAGGTGAAGTGACCGCAGATGTGACATCTGCAAAGGCGCTTACCAAGACACAGGCCGACAAACTGGCGGCCTCGCTCAAGAAGACCACCGGCAAAACAGTGACACTGCACCAGACCGTTGATGAAACCCTCATCGGTGGTTTGATTGTTAAAGTGGGCTCGAAGATGATCGACACCTCGATCCGCTCGAAGCTCAATTCCCTTCAGAATGTAATGAAAGAGGTCGGATAAATGGGTATCCAAGCGGCAGAAATTTCTGCGATCCTTAAGGACCAGATCAAGAACTTTGGTCAAGAAGCCGAAGTGGCCGAAGTCGGTCGTGTTCTCAGCGTCGGTGACGGTATTGCCCGCGTATACGGTCTGGACAATGTTCAGGCTGGTGAAATGGTCGAATTCCCCGGCGGTATTCAGGGCATGGCCCTGAACCTTGAGACAGACAACGTTGGCGTTGTTATCTTCGGCTCTGACCGTGACATCAAAGAAGGCGACACCGTCAAGCGCACGAATTCCATCGTGGACGTGCCAATCGGTGACGAGCTGCTGGGCCGCGTTGTCGACGGTCTGGGCAACCCCATTGACGGCAAAGGCCCGCTGAACGCAAAAAAGCGCGGCTTGGCCGAAGTCAAAGCGCCGGGCATTATCCCGCGCAAATCCGTACACGAGCCGATGGCGACGGGCCTGAAGTCTGTGGATGCGATGATCCCGATTGGCCGTGGCCAGCGCGAACTGATCATTGGGGACCGTCAGACTGGTAAGACAGCTGTCGCACTCGACGCGATGCTGAACCAGGCGCAGGTCAACAAAGCCGCAGGCGACGACGAGTCCAAAAAGATGTACTGCGTGTATGTCGCGATTGGCCAGAAGCGTTCCACTGTTGCCCAGCTGGTTAAAAAGCTGGAAGAAACAGGCGCGATTGACTACTCTATCGTTGTTGCCGCTACCGCGTCCGAGCCTGCTCCAATGCAGTTCCTCGCGCCGTACTCTGCGACAGCCATGGCAGAGCATTTCCGCGACAATGGCCGTCACGCCCTGATCGTGTATGATGATCTCTCCAAGCAGGCCGTATCCTACCGCCAGATGTCGCTGTTGCTGCGCCGTCCGCCCGGCCGTGAAGCCTATCCCGGTGACGTTTTCTATCTGCACTCTCGTTTGCTCGAGCGTTCTTGCAAGCTGGGCGATGCGGCTGGTAACGGCTCCCTGACCGCTCTGCCGATCATCGAGACCCAAGGTGGCGACGTGTCTGCGTTCATTCCGACGAACGTGATTTCAATCACCGATGGTCAGATCTTCCTCGAGACCGAACTGTTTTACCAAGGCATCCGCCCTGCTGTAAACACCGGTCTGTCGGTGTCGCGCGTTGGCTCCTCTGCCCAGACGAAAGCGATGTCTTCTGTTGCCGGTCCGGTCAAACTGTCGCTTGCGCAGTACCGCGAAATGGCAGCCTTTGCCCAGTTCGGTTCTGATCTGGACGCCTCCACCCAGCAGTTGCTGGCCCGTGGTGCGCGCCTGACAGAGTTGATGAAGCAGCCGCAGTACAACCCGTTGACCAACGCAGAAATCGTCTGTGTCATTTTTGCGGGCACCAACGGCTATCTGGACAAGGTCGATGTGAAACAGGTTGGCCGCTACGAGGCTGGTCTGCTGAAGCATCTGCGCGGCAAACACGCTGATCTTATGGACGATATCACCAACAACGACCGTAAGGTGAAGGACGAGCTGGAAGAGAAGATCAGAGCGGCTCTCGACGCGTTCGCTGCTGACTTCGCTTAAGGGAGAGGGAGCCAATGGCCAATCTCAAAGTCCTTAAAAACCGGATCGCGAGTGTGAAGAACACCCGTAAGATCACGAAAGCCATGCAAATGGTTGCCGCGGCGAAGCTTCGCCGCGCGCAGGAAGCTGCAGAAGCGTCCCGTCCCTATACGGAGCGGTTCAATGCAGTCATGTCGTCGCTTGCAGCCTCTGCTGGTGGCTCTGACACTGCGCCCAAACTGCTGAGCGGTACGGGCAAGGATGACGTGCATCTGCTGCTTGTTATGACGGCTGAAAAAGGTCTGTGCGGCGGGTTCAACTCGAACATTGCTAAAAAGGCGCGCGCGCATGCACAAAAACTGATTGCGGACGGCAAGCAGGTGAAGATCCTGACCGTTGGCAAGAAGGGCCGTGACCAGCTGAAACGTGATCTGTCCAAGCACTTTGTGGGCCACGTTGATCTGACCGAAGTCAAGCGGATCGGTTTCGCCGACGCGCAGGGCATCGCAAAGAATGTGCTGGTCCGCTTTGATGAAAACGAATTTGACGTGGCGACCATGTTCTATTCCGAATTCGTCAATGTGGTCACACAGATCCCTACAGCTTTGCAGATCATTCCGGCTAAATTCGAGGCAGCGACAGGCGATGCGCCTGACGTTCTGTTCGATTACGAGCCGTCCGAAGAGGCGATCCTGGCTGACCTTCTGCCCCGCGGTGTGGCCACGGCCATCTTCTCGGCGTTGTTGGAAAACGGTGCATCCGAACAAGGCGCGCGCATGTCCGCAATGGACAACGCAACGCGCAACGCGGGTGATATGATCGAGGACCTGACAATCGTGTACAACCGGTCACGTCAGGCCGTCATCACCAACGAGCTGATCGAAATCATTTCCGGCGCGGAAGCGCTGTAAGATATTGGAGTAAAACGACATGGCACAAGCAGTCGGCAAAATCACCCAAGTCATCGGCGCGGTCGTTGACGTTCAGTTCGAGGATAATCTGCCCCAGATTCTCAACGCGCTGACCACAGAAAACAACGGCAAGAAGCTGATCCTCGAAGTGGCACAGCACCTTGGCGAAAACACAGTGCGCACCATCGCGATGGACGCTACCGAAGGTCTGGTGCGCGGTCAGAAAGTAACTGACAACGGCGCGCCGATCACAATCCCCGTGGGCAACGCCACACTGGGCCGCATCATGAACGTCGTGGGCGAGCCCATCGACGAAAAAGGCCCCGTTGAAGCGACCGAATTCCGCTCCATCCATGCGGACGCGCCGGCATTTGCGGAGCAGGCGACCACATCCGAAGTTCTGGAAACAGGCATCAAAGTGATCGACCTTCTGGCACCCTACGCCAAAGGTGGTAAAATTGGTCTGTTCGGGGGTGCCGGCGTTGGCAAAACCGTTCTGATCATGGAACTGATCAACAACATCGCCAAAGTGCACTCCGGCTACTCCGTTTTCGCGGGTGTGGGCGAGCGTACGCGCGAAGGGAATGACCTGTACCACGAGATGATCGACTCCAACGTTATCGTTCCCGACGATCTGACACAGTCCAAAGTGGCGCTGGTGTACGGGCAGATGAACGAGCCTCCAGGCGCGCGTATGCGTGTGGCCCTGACCGGTCTGACATTGGCCGAGCAGTTCCGCGACCAGTCCGGGACAGACGTTTTGTTCTTTGTGGACAACATCTTCCGCTTCACACAGGCCGGTTCCGAAGTGTCCGCTCTGTTGGGTCGTATTCCGTCTGCTGTGGGCTATCAGCCGACACTGGCCACCGATATGGGCCAGATGCAGGAGCGGATTACCTCCACGAAATCCGGCTCGATTACCTCCGTTCAGGCCGTCTACGTTCCTGCGGATGACTTGACCGACCCTGCACCGGCGACATCGTTTGCGCACCTCGACGCGACAACAGTTCTGGACCGCTCGATCTCGGAAAAAGGCATCTATCCGGCGGTTGATCCGCTGGGCTCTACCTCGCGTCTGCTCGACCCGCTGGTGATCGGCGAAGAGCACTACAAAGTCGCGACTGACGTTCAGCAGGTGCTTCAGCGCTACAAATCCTTGCAGGACATCATTGCCATTCTTGGCATGGACGAGCTATCCGAGGACGACAAACTGACCGTGGCCCGTGCGCGCAAGATCGAGCGTTTCCTGAGCCAGCCGTTTGACGTTGCAAAGGTCTTCACCGGCGCCGATGGCAAGCAGGTTCCATTGGCGGAAACAGTGCAGTCGTTCAAAGCGGTTGTTGCCGGCGAGTATGATCACCTGCCCGAAGGTGCGTTCTACATGGTTGGCGGCATCGAAGAAGTGATTGCGAAAGCTGAAAAAATGGCGGCGGACGCTGCTGCATAAGGAGGCGCTGTAATGGCAGACACGATGCAATTCGATCTGGTGTCGCCTGAGCGGCGCCTTGCCTCGGCTCAAGTGGTCGCGGTGCAGATTCCTGGGATGGACGGTGATATGACTGCTATGCAGGGCCATGCACCGACCATCACCACACTGCGCCCCGGCATCCTGACAGTGGAAGGCCCTGAGGGGAAATCCCAATATGTGGTTACAGGCGGTTTTGCCGAGATCACTGCCTCAGGTGTATCAGTTCTAGCAGAGCGTGCAGTTGCGCGCGAAGACATGACGCAAGAGATGATGAACGAGATCATGGAAGAGGCCAAAAACACCTATAGCAAGGTGATCAAGGCTGCCGAGAATGAGCCGGGTCCCGTCGACGAAGCTGCCAAGCTGTTGTCGGATATGGTGGCGATGGGCGAGCATATGGGCCTGTCAGTTAAAAACTGAGCCGGTTTTGATGAGTACAAAAGGCCTTGCACATGTGCAGGGCCTTTTGCGTTTCACTGGCCCCGATTTTGCCATACAACAAGATTAGACAGGCCACCGGTAGATCCACGGGAAACACAGAATGAAGAAATTGCGCAGTTCGCTTGTCGGTGTGGATAGCGGTGACGAAGTTCTTTTTCAGGACTTTGAGGACGGTGGCGAAATGTGGACCGGCAGAGGCCAGCGCGAGCGTAGGCGGCGGATCAGGTTTTCGGAAAAATACATCAGCGAGCCGACAGTCCAGCTGTCGATTTCGCTTTTTGATATGGATGCCGGCTCAATCATGCGGGCGGATCTGGCAGCGGAATCCGTAACGCCGGACGGCTTTGATATGGTATTCCGGACGTGGGGGGATACCAAGGTGGCTCGCGTGCGCGTCGCGTGGACAGCCTTCGGGGAACTTGCTGGCGACGATATGTGGGACGTCAGCTAACGTCCCGTGCCGCAGGCCGATGCCCCCTCCGAGGGGAGAGGGCAGATGAGTTTAAGGGCAAAATGAAGCTGCGCGTCCGCCTGTGTACTGGTCAATCCGCCGTATACATGCCGTCATAGATCGGGCCGAGCGTGTCCTGCTCGAATAGGGAGGAGACGGACGTGCCGTTCCAGATATTCAGGATGGCCTGTGCGAAGATCGGCGCGGTTGGCACGATGCGGATGTTCGGTGCTTTTTTGATCGCATCGGTCGGCTGGATGGTGTCAGTGATGACCAGTGATTTCATGACCGAATTTGTCACTCGCTCAACGGCGGGGCCGGACATTACGCCGTGGCTGATGTAGGCGTGTACTTCTTTGGCACCATTCTCCAGCAAGACTTCGGCGGCTTTGCACAGCGTGCCTGCGGTATCGCAAATATCGTCGATGATCAGGCAGGTCTTGCCGCGCACATCCCCGATCACGGTCATTTCCGCAATCTCTCCTGCTTTCTCGCGGCGCTTGTCCACGATGGCCAGTGGTGCGTTGAGGCGTTTTGCCAATTCGCGCGCACGGGCCACGCCGCCGACATCGGGAGAGATGATCATCAGATCTTCCATCTGGTCTTTAAACGCATTTTTGATATCCAGCGCGAACACGGGCGAGGCATATAGGTTATCGACAGGGATGTCGAAAAACCCTTGAATTTGCGCGGCATGAAGGTCCATCGTCAGGATCCGCTCGATCCCGGTGCCGACCATCATGTTCGCGACCAGTTTGGCGGTGATGGGTGTGCGGGCCTTGGTGCGGCGGTCTTGGCGGGCATAGCCGAAGTACGGTAGCACAGCCGTGACGCGTTGCGCAGAGGAGCGGCGCAGTGCATCCGCCATGATCAGCAATTCCATCAGATTGTCATTGGCGGGGTTCGATGTCGGCTGGATGATGAACATATCCTCGCCGCGCACATTCTCGAATACTTCGACAAAAATCTCGCCATCGTTGAACCGCTCGACCCGCGCCTCGACCAACCCTACATTGACGCCGCGGTGCAATGACATCCGCCGCGCGATTGCTTTTGCAAGCGGCATATTGGCATTGCCGGAGATCAGTTTGGGTTCGGGGGTGCTTCGCATGTAAGGGTGCTCCGTGGCAGCGGGTTACAGAATCGTCACTGGAACAGCGATTAACATGCGCCTAGTGTCAGGCAAAGCGCGCACACCCCCGATGGAGGCCCAAATGACCCGTATCGACTATTATTTTGCCACGCTGTCACCCTATTGCTACCTCGCCGGTACTCGGCTGGAAGATGTTGCGGCAAAACACGGGGCAGCCATCACCTACAAACCTTTCGACATTATGCAGGGATTTGCGCAGATGGGCGGTACGATGGTCAAGGATCGTCATGCCAGCCGGATCGCGTACCGCGCGCAGGAACTGCCGCGTCAGGCGAAAAAGCTGGGGCTGCCGTTCAACCTTATGCCTGCGCATTGGCCCACCAACGGGGCGCCTTCGGCTTATGCGTTTATCGCGGCACAGAACGCGGGCGGTGGTGATCTGGGGCTGCTGGCGCATGTGATCATGCGCGCGGTCTGGGCCGAGGAGAAGGACGTGGCGCAGGACGATGTGATCCGTGCCTGTTTGGCGGAGGCAGGGTTTGATCCGGCCCTTGCGGAGCATGATTTGCTAAATTCGGCCGAGACATATTCCCGCAATCTTGAAGAAGCGATAGTGGCTGGCGCATTCGGTGCGCCGTTCTATGTAGCGAAGGAGCAGCGGTTCTGGGGACAGGACCGCATCGAGGATCTGGATCTCTTTCTGCAAGGTAAATTGTGACATTACATACGCATACACATTTGTTCGAGGGGCCTGCACGCCGTGCGTTGGCCATCCATTGCACACTGGGACAATCGAGCGCGTGGCGCGGGCTGGCCGGTGAGCTAAAAGATGATGTGAGCCTGCTGGCATTTGACCTGCCAAGTCACGGGAAATCCGGCGTCTGGGACCGGACTGGTAACGTGCATGATGTGGCCACTGACATGGCGCGCGGGCTGATCAAGGAGCCGATGGACCTGATCGGTCATTCTTTCGGGGCCACGATCGCGCTGCGCATCGCAGTGGAGACGCCTGAGCTGGTGCGCAGCCTAACGATGATCGAGCCGGTGTATTTTGCAGCTGCCATCGCGGATGAGCCCGTGATGATGGCAGAGTACGAGCGGGCCAATGCGCCGTTGAGCGAGGCATTCGCCAGTGGCGACGAGCGGGAGGCCGCGCGGGTATTCAACCGCGACTGGGGCGATGGCACCCCGTGGGAGACATTGCCCGCGCGCATGCAAGACCATATGGCGCGGCTGGTGCATTATGTGCCTGCCAGTTCCGCCTTTCTGCATCACGACAGTGCGGGCTTGCTGGGCCGTATGGAGCGTGCGGCGATGCCTGCGGTCCTGATCGAGGGCGACCAATCGCCGCCGATGAGCGGTAAGATCGCGGCATCGCTTGTCAAACGTCTGCCGGATGTGACCCGGGTGATCATCAAGGGGGCGGGACATATGCTGCCCATTACCCATCCCGACGCTGTTGCCCCACACGTGCGGGCAGTGCTGGCGCGCAGTTAGAAGTGGCTTAGAAACTGGTCGATCAGGGCATCCGTCATCGACCAGTCACACACCAGCCGTGCGGCGAGCATCGCGTCTGCCGCGCCTGATGACACGTCCCCGTCGAGTACATAGTATTTCGCACCGGCTGCCTGAAGTTTCTGGTGTGTTTTGCGCGGGAAGCGGGTGAAGATCATGTTGGCGTCGGGTCTATGCAGCATTTCTGCGCCGTTTGCCAGCAGTCCTGCGGCAAGGCGGGCACAGGCGGCGTTGGCACTGCGGGCCATATCCTGCCACAGATCATCCGCGAGATAGCCTGCCATTTGTGCCGACAGATAGCGATGTTTCGAGAACAGATGCGCGCCCCGTTTGCGGCGTAACTCGAACTCCCACGCTTTTGCAGGGTCGAAAAAGATCACCGCTTCAACCGCCATGCAGCCGTTTTTCGTGCCGCCAAAGCTGACGACATCCACGCCTGATTTCCATGTCATCTCGGCCGGGGTACAGCCAAGAGCGACCAGTGCATTGGCAAACCGCGCGCCGTCCAGATGCACGGGCAGGTTTGCCGCTTTGGCCACTGCGCTCAGCGCGCGCAATTCTTCCAGCGAATGGACAGAGCCGAATTCGGTGACTTGCGTGATCGACACAGCCCCCGCCTGCGCCATATGCACATTAGTGCCTGCGCGCCGGGCGATGGCAGCGGCCAGACCGCCCGGTGTCATCTTGTTCGCAGTCGGGATCAGCGTCAGCTTGGCACCACCTGCATAGAATTCGGGTGCGTTACACTCGTCTTCCTCGATGTGGCTGAATTGCGCACAAAAGATCGTCTGCCACGGCTGGGTGTAGCAGGCCAGCGCAAGTGCATTCGCAGCGGTACCCGTGGACACCAGATAGACGGCGGCGTCAGGTGCCTTAAACGTCGCGCGGATGCCTGCGCGGACCTCCTCCATGATGTCGTCTTTGCCGTAAGGCATGGCGTAGCCCGTGTTTGCGTCCATCACGCGCTGCATGATTTTGGGATGCACAGGGCCGGAATTGTCAGAGGCGAAAAACACTTACAGCGGCTCCTCGATGATGTGATCTTCCCAGTCCTCGAACGCGGTTTCCCATTCGCTGACCGTGCGGCCACGCATGGAGACGCCGGCTTGATGCACACTCTCGGCTGTGCCCGTGATCAGCGGATGCCAGTCGGGCAGGGGCTTGCCCTTCCACAGCAGGCGGTATGCGCAGGTTTGCGGCATCCAGTAGGCGTGGGTGTCGATGTTTTCGGGCGTCATAACAATGCAATCGGGCACAAACTGGTGACGGATGTCGTATTGCGCGCAGCGGCAGGTATCATCATCCAGCAGCCGGCAGGCCACATTGGTCAGCGCGACTTCGCCGGTATCATCGTCCTCCAACTTGTTCAGGCAGCATTTGCCACACCCGTCACACAGTGCTTCCCATTCCTTTTTATTCATGGATTTAAGCGGCTTGCGCTCCCAGAACTTTGGCGAAAGGCCGTGGCGATCAATCGGGTCACTCATAGTGCGGCCAATATCGCGCGGGCGCGCAGGCTGTCTGTATCCATCTGGGTGATCAGGGCCTCAAGGCTGTCAAATTTCTCTTCGCCGCGCAGATGCTCTACCAGAGCGACGGACAAGGGCGTGCCATAGAGATCCCCTTTGAAGTCGAAGATAAACGATTCAAGGTTGGGCGTATTCTCGCCAAACATCGGTCGCACACCCATTGAGGCCACGCCGTGATAGCTGCCCTTGTGCGGGCCTTCCAGCACGTCGACAAGCACCGCATAGACGCCGAACGCCGGCAGGTGCAGACCGTCGATGCTCATGTTGGCCGTGGGATAGCCCAGCTCGCGGCCACGCTTTTCGCCGCCGATCACAGGACCTTCGATGCGGTGCCAATGGCCCAGCATCGCGGCGGCATCACGCGGGCGCGCATCGCTCAGCGCCTGGCGGATGGCGGTTGAGGACACAGTCTGCTCCGATTGCGCCATCAGCGGCGCGATGGTCACGCCAAAGCCTAGTTGCGTGCCATAGGCGATCAGGTCCGCAGCCGTGCCTGCGCGGGCTTTGCCAAAGCAGAAATCCGCCCCCACAACGACATGCCGCAACCCCAGACCGCGGTGCAGAATTCTATCCGCAAATTCAAACGGCGTGAGCGAGGCAAGTGCCGCGTTAAACGGCAGCTGGTACAGCTTTTTCACGCCGAGTTTTGCCAGACGGGACGCACGCGCCGCACTGCTCATCAGCCGGAACGGCGGGGCATCGGGGCTAAAATAGGCGCGGGGATGTGGCTGAAACGTGACAACGCCTAAAGGCGCATCAGGCGCCGCGGTGCGCGCCATGTCGATCACCGACGCGTGCCCAAGGTGTACACCGTCGAAGTTACCGATCGCGGCGGTCGCACCACGGTCGCTGTCTTCAATGAACTGATAGTCTGAAATAATCTGCATCGCCCTTTGACTAGCCGTGCGCAGCGGTCAGTGCAAGGTCAGTCGAACTTGCGCGAGGGGGCCAGAACAGTAGCTTCGCCTATCAATACCTTTTTACCATCGACAGAGCAGTGGCAATCCATTTTGACGATGCGTTTTGCGGGATCAATATCGGTGACTTTCACTTCAGCGTACACTGTATCGCCGGGGCGCACAGGGCGCAGGAATTTCATCGTTTGTGCCAGATAGACGGTCCCATGTCCCGGTAACTGCTCGCCGATCACAGCCGAAATCAGGCCCGCCGTCAGCATGCCATGGGCAATCCGGCCCTGAAAAATTGTATCCCGTGCATAGTCATCATCAAGATGTACCGGGTTGCGGTCGGTCGAGATGGTGGCGAACATCTCGATATCCGCATCCGTCACCTGCTTGCGCAGATAGCGGAACATGCCGATTTCGATGTCTTCAATGACGATTGTGCCGCGCGGAAGATTGTCCAACATGCCCACCCTCTTGGTAATAATAGTGCGAGCGAAGATTCTCGTTTGGAATTTAATTACTTTGCAAGCGCAGAAAAGGCAAGCGTAAATCCGGTCAGCGTAAGTGCCCTATGGTAAAAGTCGGCGCTGATTTTTCTGTTTCGAGGTAGGCAGTTAACGCTTCTGCATCCGGCTGAACCACGGTTTTTGTCTCTGCCGCCGCCAGCCCGCCGGAGATGAACAGAGAATCAATCTTCTCGTCGATGGCACCTTTCACATCGGTCAGAATTCCGTCCCCGATCGCCAAAATACGTCCGTCTGCGATGGTATCACCCAGCTTGTGCAACCTGCGCCGCGCCAGATCATAGATCGGGGCATGGGGCTTGCCAAAGTACAGGCTCTCGCCGCCCATTTCGGTATACATCTTGGCCACCGCACCGGCGCACCATTCGCGCACATCACCACGGTCCACCACAATATCGGGGTTGGCACAGAGCAGTTTCAGCCCGCGCGCCAGTGCCGCCTCCAGATCGGGGCGCCATGTGTCGGGTGCTGCTTGCGCGTCAAACGGGCCGGTGCAGACGATGCCGGTGGCCTCGTCCAGCGGCACGCGGGTGATCTCGACTGGGTTCTCCAGAATATCCAGCGGATCGAAAAAACGGCTGTCGGTGACGGGCCCATAATGCCACACCTCTGTTCCCACAACACCACTGTACATGGCGGACCGCGCACTGTCACCAGAGGTGGCAATGGCGTCATAGGCATCTTCGGGCACGCCGAAATGGATCAGTTGCTTGGCCACTCCTGCGCGCGGACGTGGCGAGTTGGTCACAAGGATCACTTTGCCGCCGGACTTGCGGTAGGCTTGCAGTGCTGCCACAGCGTCCGGCATCGCTGCGACCCCATTGTGTACACAGCCCCACAGATCAACAAACAGCGCGTCATAGTCCTGCGAAATGTCGGAAAGGGCGGTGATGATGCGGGTCATGGGGTGGGCTCCTGTGTGCGGGTATCAGTGGAATGGCGCGGCGGGCGCGGGCTACAAGCGGCGGGGCAGACATGACAAAAGGCAGGCGGTGTGGACTGCCTTTCCATCGGGGTGGTGACACGTGTTCTAGAACCTGATGGCAGTTCCGGTTGCCTGACGCCCGCCCTAGCTGAGCGGGACAACTTTTACTTCGCCAACGCTTGTGTTGATCACTGCATCTGCACCCAGTTTTGCTGCGGCTTCTTTCAAACGCTGAAGCGCGGCCTCGCGTGACGGGCTCGGGTGCAGGGCCGTGAGTTTGTTCACGGAAATATCAAGCGGCCCGACCACGGTATATGCGCGTTCGGGCGTGCCTTCGAATATTTGCACCTGCGCAGCGGTTACCGGTGCGGCGGCAGTGGCTGTTACCGGTGCCGAGCTTTGGTTTGAGACAGCATATTGACCGTCCTGAACATCACAACCTGCAACGGTTACTATGGCCAGAACGACAAAAATGGGCGCGTATTTCATATCCAGCTTTATTTTCTATACCGTGAGGAACGGGATAATCTGCTTCTTACGGCTCATGATGCCAGGCAGAACAACTGTGTCACCTGTGACTGTGGCGCCAAACGATTTCTCGGCTACGGTCTTGGAAAGCGCGTTGGGAATCAGCATGGTTGCTTCCTCGTTGAGGATATCGACCACAAACAGCAGTACTTGATCAGCACCGTCTTCGGTCGCCACAGCAGGCATCGCGGCCATCAGGGCATCTTTGCGGCTCAGCACGCTGGCAGGCGATGTGGTTTCCAGAACGGAGACGCGGAACTGCTTGCCGCCGACTTCGTATTCCTTGCTGTCCATCCGCAGCAACTCTGCCTCGGAGAAGGAGGACACATCGGATTTCGCTGCAAACATCTGCGCGGCATAGGTCGGGATGTCGATGCCAAGGCTCTCGGCAAGCGACCACGCAATCGCCTTGTCTTCCTGAGTGGTGGTGGGCGAGCGGAATTCAAGCGTGTCCGACAAGATGCAGGTCAGCATCGCGCCTTTGATATTTTCCGGCATCTGCGCCATGTCTTTGCCGATAATCTTCCACATGATTGTGGCCGTGCAGGCCAGCGGCTCGATCACGATGTGAATGGGGCCTTTTGTCTTCAGCCCGCCGATCAGGGCATGGTGGTCGATGATTGCTATGATATCTGCGTTGTTGATGTTGGCGGGCAGTTCGGCAGGGTTGTTGGTATCCACAATCACGACACGCTGGCCGTCCGCCACATCGGTGATGATCTCGGGCTTGTCCAGCTTCCAGTGGTCCAGCATAAACAGCGCTTCGGTGTTCGGCTCGCCCAGCAGGACGGGCTTCGCGTCAATGCCCATAATAGTGTTCAGCCACCATGCCCAGATGATCGGGCTGCCGGTGCTGTCGGTGTCGGGGGATTTATGGCCAAAAACAAGGGTTGTCATACTGCTCTCCTGCGGGAAATACTCTAAATTTGCGCGCTTTATAACAGGATCGCGGCCAGTGTCACGTCTCCATAGCGGGCAGACTATGCCACCTGCGGCGCTTCTTTATTTTGCCTTTAAACTCAATTCTGCTCTCGCCATAGGCGCGACCTGTAGAGACTGGAAAACCCGTTCACAACAGGCCTAAAGTACTGCGTATTTTGCGGGTCAGACCTGCTGCAACCATGTCATAAGAAGCTATGATATGCTCTCGCAAGCTGTCATCCGAAAGGCCGGTTGCACAGTACTGCTGTATCCATTTCAACCCGCGCGATGCCATGTAGGGCGCGGGGTGCAATCCGGGACTGTCGGACAGGATCTCGAATGCCAGATGCGAGGTTTTGAAAGTGACCGTGCTCCCGCTCTTGCCCATGCCGACAATGGCAAATACCTTTCCGCCGATTTTATAGACATCCGCATCGCCCCATTGCACCACATGGGTGGCATGGGGCAGGGCGGCGCAGAATGTGGTGAGATCATCGCGGGTCATGTCCCGATCTTAGGGGGTCGCGCGCGTTTTGGGAATGGTGATAGTCTGGCGCGGATGAGCCAGCGCGAGACCGATCTTTATCCCCCTGTAAAAGCCTTTCTGGAGGATCAGGGATATATTGTGAAATCCGAAGTGGGGGCTGCTGATGTAGTTGCCATTCGCGGAGGCGAGCCGCCGGTGGTGGTGGAGCTGAAGCTGGGCTTTTCATTGGCCCTGTTTCACCAATGCGTCGAGCGGCTCAAGTTGAGCGATGATGTCTACCTTGCTGTTGCTCACAAACCGGGCAAGCCTTTCTACAAGGCGGTGAAGGCCAATACGGCATTGGCGCGGCGGCTGGGGCTGGGGCTGATGACGGTGCGCATAGAGGATGGGTTGGTGACGGTGCATTGTGATCCGGGGGCCTATGCGCCGCGCAAGAATGCCAAGCGCAAAGCGACGTTGCTGCGTGAATTTGCCCGCCGTCAAGGGGATCCGAATGACGGTGGCCAAACGCGGGTAGGGCTGGTCACGGCCTACCGACAAGATGCGGTCAAGATTGGGGTTTATCTGTTCGAAGTCGGTGCCAGCAAAGGTGCCGATGTAGCCAAGGAAACTGGTATTTCCAAGGCCACTGCTATGATGCGCGCCAATCACTATGGTTGGTTCGAGAAAGTTGAAAAAGGCGTCTACGGCATAACCCCTTCGGGTGCGGATGCGGTTGCCGTGTCGGGGCGCGTGCTGGGCGCAGACTGAGATGTCTTCGGCTTGGATTAAATATTCTCGATACAGCCGTTGACTCGTCTCCCTGCCATCCATACTTAAAGATCGTTAGCACTCGACCTAGGTGAGTGATAGCGGCGGGTCGCTTCAGGTGAAGGATCCGTCATAGAGATAAACTTTGAGCATCAAGGAGCTACAAAGATGGCATTAACACCACTTCACGACCGCGTGCTGGTTAAGCGCACAGAGGGCGAAGAGAAAACTTCTGGCGGATTGTATATCCCCGAAACCGCAAAAGAAAAGCCTTCCGAGGGCGAGATTGTTTCCGTGGGCGAAGGCGCACGCAAAGACAATGGCGAGCTGATCGCACCGGCTGTAAAAGCTGGCGACCGCGTGTTGTTCGGCAAATGGTCCGGCACGGAAGTTACCGTCGACGGTGAAGAAATGCTGATGATGAAAGAGAGCGACATCATGGGGATCCTTTCCTGAATTCAGGACGGGAAGGCTGAACAAGCCGCCTATTGAAACGCTGACCATCAAACCAATTTTAGGAGACTTTGAATTATGTCTGCAAAAGACGTCAAATTCGGTACAGAAGCGCGCAACAAAATGCTCAAGGGTGTGAACATCCTGGCAGACGCGGTAAAAGTAACCCTCGGCCCCAAAGGCCGTAACGTGGTTCTGGACAAATCGTTCGGCGCGCCACGCATCACCAAAGACGGTGTATCTGTCGCCAAAGAAATCGAACTGGAAGACAAGTTCGAGAACATGGGCGCACAGATGGTCAAAGAAGTGGCCTCGCGCACCAATGACGAAGCTGGCGACGGTACAACAACCGCGACTGTTCTGGCTCAGGCCATCGTCAAAGAAGGCATGAAGTCTGTTGCAGCGGGCATGAACCCGATGGACCTGAAGCGCGGCATCGACCTGGCAACTGCCAAAGTTGTCGAAGCGATCCGCAAAGCGGCACGCCCTGTGTCCGACAGCGACGAAGTTGCTCAGGTCGGCACGATCTCTGCAAACGGCGAAACTGAAATCGGCCGCCAGATCGCGGACGCGATGCAGAAAGTCGGCAACGAGGGTGTGATCACCGTCGAAGAGAACAAAGGTCTGGAAACAGAGACCGATGTTGTTGAAGGCATGCAGTTCGACCGCGGCTACCTGTCCCCTTACTTTGTCACCAACTCCGACAAAATGACAGTCGAGCTGGAAGACGTGATCATTCTGCTGCACGAGAAGAAGCTTTCTTCCCTGCAGCCAATGGTTCCGCTCCTCGAGCAGGTCATCCAGTCGCAAAAGCCACTGCTGATCATCTCGGAAGATGTTGAAGGCGAAGCCCTTGCAACGCTGGTTGTGAACAAACTGCGTGGCGGTCTGAAAATTGCTGCGGTCAAAGCACCCGGTTTCGGCGACCGCCGCAAAGCGATGTTGCAGGACCTTGCAGTTCTGACCGGCGGTCAGGTGATTTCGGAAGATCTTGGTATGAAGCTGGAGTCCGTCACGATGGACATGCTGGGGTCCGCCAAGAAAGTCACGATCACCAAAGACACCACAACAATCGTTGATGGTTCTGGCGAGAAGGCAGAGATCGAGGCGCGCGTTGCCCAGATCCGTAACCAGATCGAAGAAACCACATCCGATTATGACAAAGAGAAGTTGCAAGAGCGCGTGGCCAAACTGGCCGGTGGTGTTGCCGTGATCCGCGTCGGCGGTATGACCGAAACCGAAGTGAAAGAGCGTAAAGACCGCGTCGATGACGCGCTGAACGCAACACGCGCTGCGGTACAAGAAGGTATCGTCGTTGGTGGTGGTGTCGCTCTAATCCAGGCCGGCAAATCGCTTGACGGTCTCAAGGGCGAGAACAGCGACCAGGACGTCGGTATTTCCATCGTGCGCAAGGCACTGGAAGCACCGCTGCGCCAGATCGCCGAGAACGCTGGCGTTGACGGCTCCGTGGTTGCGGGCAAGATCCGCGAAAGCTCTGACCTGAAGTTCGGCTTTAACGCACAGACCGAAGAATATGGCGACATGTTCAAGTTCGGCGTGATCGACCCCGCGAAAGTTGTCCGTACTGCTTTGCAGGACGCGGCATCGATCGCTGGTTTGCTGATCACCACCGAAGCCATGGTTGCTGATCGTCCGTCTAAAGACAGCGGCGGCGGCATGGGCGATATGGGCGGCATGGGCGGCATGGGCGGAATGATGTAAGCGCATCAGCAAAGCTGATGCGCGAACCCTGACAGTGTCTTTTCGTAAGAAAAGATCACGAAAAGGGTAAGGCATACCACCCTGTCCTGACCTACAGTGCAAAGGGCTCCTCTCGAGGGGCCCTTTGTCAATTTGTACTCTTTTTGTTCACGTTAACCGCACGGAAACCTGTCAGTTGCTAGGCATGATAGCGAAGAACTGCAAAAGGTGAGACATGACAGAAACGCTTGCTCTGCCGACAATCGGCGGGCCAACCAGCCCCCCGGATATCGAAGAATTTATCTACCTGCTAGGGCACGATTTGGGTGCGTCTGTCCGTGCACTCAAGGTATTGCCCCAGTGGATCGCCGATGATCTGGAGGAGGCGGGTGTCGCCGTGCCGGATCCCGTGACGCAGTCCATCGAGATGATGAACCGGCATAGCAACCGGCTGGACAGGATGCTGAAGGACCTGCTGGTCCATGCGCGCATCGGGCGTATGCAGGACATTGCGAGGATTCATGTCGAAACGGCGCTGGACATGGCGCTTGCGGGGTTGCACTTGCCTGCGGGCATGGCGCTGACACGGGATATCGGTTGCGGCTTTGTTTGGATGGGCAGACAAGATTCCATTGAAATTTGGCGGGCGCTGATTGGAAATGCAATCAAACACCACCACAGCCAGACGGGTACAATCGAGGTGGCAACGCGGGGGGAGGGCGAGATGATCCGTTTTACCATTCGGGATGACGGGCCGGGTATTTCCGAACACCTGCGCGAAAAGGCGCTGGGTGCCATGACGACTTTGCGCTCTCGTGATTTGCTGGAGGGGTCTGGCATGGGGTTGGCAAATATTCGCAAGATTGCCGTGCAATACGGTGGATATGTCACCCTTTCGGATGCAGCGGAGGGGTATAGCGGGCTTCGCGTTGATCTGGTTATTCCAAAGGGCTGGAAGGGCCCAGTTTGAACAGACTATCCGGGAGAGCCTTTTGGAAGGGGATAAACCTGTGCCTGTACAGTGCCGTTGATTGCACTGGATTTATACCTATGTACCGGGTGCAGGCCTGATTGCCCTTTGCCATTGGTGCAAGTCGGGATAGGCGGGATCATGCGTTTGTTTTTTTTGATTGCCCTTGCCATGTGTGCTTTTGCCGCCAATTCGGTGCTGACCCGCGCAGCAGTAGACGGCGCGCACCTGAGCCCTGCTGCATTCGCGGTTGTGCGGGTGGCGGCGGGTGCCACGATGCTGGGGGCTCTAATTGTCTGGCGCGGGGGGGCTTTGCCCCTGTTGCGCCGCGCGCGGATGGCGGGTGCGATCAGCCTTACAGCCTATATGGTAGGGTTTTCGCTGGCTTATGTGACGCTGGATGCGGGCTTGGGTGCGCTGATTTTGTTCGGGGTCACGCAGATCACGATGTTTGGTCACGGGGCTGTGACGGGCCAGCCGCCCGGTAGCCGCCAGATCGCGGGGGCTGTGGTGGCGTTCGGCGGGTTGGTGCTGGTGCTTTGGCCGACGGACGGAAGTATGACGGACCCTGTAGGCGCTGCCTTGATGGTGCTCGCAGGTGTGGGATGGGCGGCCTATACGATTGCCGGTCGCGGTGCGGCGGACCCGCTGGCCGCTACCGGTGCAAATTTTATTCTGTGTTTACCACTCTTGCTTGCGGTGTTTTTGATGACTGGCATTGGTACTGAAGGTGACGCTTTGGGCATTGCCCTCGCTGTTCTCAGCGGCGCGCTGACCTCGGGGCTGGGCTATGCGCTCTGGTATTCTGTGCTGCCTCGTATGCGCAGTGCAACAGCTGCGGTGGTTCAGCTCAGCGTGCCTGTACTTGCCATTACTGCAGGGGCGGTTCTGCTGGGTGAAGTTGTGGAGCCTGTGGTCATGCTGGCCGCGGCACTGGTTGTGGGGGGGATTGGCTGGGCTGTGACCGCTAGACGATGATCGGCTCCAGCGGATCATACAGCGGTGCATCCGGATCGCTCCACGCGACCGCGGCCAGACTGTCAGGCTTGGTTTGAATGTTTGCCATTTCTACCCGCGTGACCCAGCGGCGTTTGGTGACAATTGCGTCAATATCCGCCCAGTTGTGGTCCAGCGTCGCATCGCCGGTCAAGGTGCAGTGAAAATAGACATCGACCTGATGAAAGCTGCCATTCGGGTCATGAAACTCGTTGACCAGACAGGGCGCACCGACTGTGATGTGCAGGCCGGTTTCCTCGAAAACCTCGCGGATCAGGTTGTCGGGTAGAGCGGACCCACGCTCTACCCCGCCACCGGGCGCGCACATCAGATCGCTTTTGCCTTCCGGCCATGCGTTTACCAGTAATAGGCGGTTTTCGTGCAGAATAATGGCACGCACGGCAAGGCGCGGCGGTGTGGTCGGGGTCATTTTCACTCCTTTGAGGGTGGTGACGCGTTGGGGGATTACAAGCGCGCAGATTGCGACTACACAGCGGCTTATGAGACTGACACTGATCATATGCGCCCTTTGGCTGACGGCAAGTGCTGCACATGCGCGCTGCGTTATATTGCTGCACGGGCTGGCGCGAACAGAAACATCGTTTGCCTTGATGGAGGCGGCACTTGAAGCTGAAGGCTGGCAGGTGGTGCGGCCCGGATACCCGTCTACCGAGGCGCCTATCGAAGAGCTGACGCGCCAGACATTGCCCGATGCGGTTGCGGCCTGCGGCACCGAAAAGGTAGATTTTGTCACCCACTCCATGGGTGGTATTCTTCTGCGGCAATGGGTCGTCGATGTGGGGCCTGACCGTATTGGGCGTGTTGTTATGTTAGGCCCACCCAATCAGGGCAGCGAAATTGTCGATACCCTGCGTGATGTTATTGCCTTTGACTGGATCAACGGGCCTGCGGGTCTACAAATGGGCACAGGCCCGCTGTCGCTGCCGCGCAAACTACCGCCGGTGAATTTCGAGTTGGGTGTGATCGCGGGGTCGCAATCCCTTAATCCCTACTTTTCTACGCTTTTGCCCGGCCCTGACGATGGCAAGGTCTCTGTTGCCGCGACGCGGGTTGCGGGCATGCATTCACACCTGACCCTTCCTGTGACCCATACCTTTATGATGAACAATCCGCGGGTGATCACACAAACGGTAAACTTTCTGCGCAGTGGCCGCTTTGATCCGGAGCTGACCCTGCTGGACGCTGTGCTGGAGCAGTTGGGCTGTCCCGAAGGCCAGTGCCTGCCCGGGATAGAGGCACCAGATGCTAAGCCTTGATGTGACAGGCGCTGAAGTGCTGGGCCCGCAAGGTGTGCACCGCGACCGCTTGTCCTTTGCGGGCGGAATAATCGTGGATGCGCCTGTGGGCCACTACGTTGACCTGTCCGGCTATCTTGTTTTGCCCGGTATCGTCGATGTGCATGGTGATGGATTCGAGCGGCATCTGGCGCCGCGCCGGGGTGCGATGAAGCAGATGGCCGAGGGGCTTGTCGCTGTCGAGGCAGAGCTGGCGGCGAATGGCATCACCACCGCAACGCTGGCCCAGTTCGTCAGCTGGGAAGGCGGCGTGCGCAGTCTGGAGTTTGCGGAGCAGGTGTTCAGCCATTTGCGCGATGTGGCACCCGCCATGGTCACCGACCTGCGCGGGCAACTGCGCTTCGAGACGTATCAGTTGGATCTGTTTGAGGGTCTGCCCGCCAAAATGGCGGAATGGGGTCTGCGCTATATCGTGTTCAACGATCATTTGCCGCACGACCGGTTGCAAGCGGGTGTTCAGCCCCGCAGGCTGGTGTCACAAGCACTCAAGGCGCGGCGCAGTCCGGAAAAGCATCTGGCGCTGATGCAGGCGATGGAAGCGCGCAGTGCTGAAGTGCCCGCAGCACTGGGTGAATTATGTGCGCAACTGGCGGCACAGGGCATCGCCATGGGCAGCCATGATGACACCACTGCGCAAGGTCGCAGCCTTTGGGCCGCGCGCGGTGTAACAGTGTCCGAATTCCCCGAGACGCTGGAGGCGGCAGAGGCTGCGGCAACACAGGGGGGCATCGTTGTGATGGGCTCGCCCAATGTGGTGCGAGGCGGGTCGCATAATCTCAACGTCTCGGCGGTGGACCTGATTGCAATGGGGTATTGTGATGCGCTGGCCTCGGATTATCATTACCCCAGTGCGCGGCGGGCAGCCTTGATGCTGTGGCAGAACGGCATGCGGGATCTGGGCGGCGCTTGGGCGCTGGTCTCTGCCGGTCCTGCGGCGGTGCTGGGTCTAAAAGATCGTGGCGTGCTAGAGGCTGGTAAACGTGCTGATTTCGTTGTGCTAGAGCGTAAAAGCCTGCGTGTGGCTGCCACATTTGTTCAGGGGCGCGTGAGCTACATGAGCGGTGACATCGCCGCGCGTTTCATGCGCTGACCCTCAAAAACCAAGCCTATTTTTCAAAAATCCCGCCTAACGCGTGAGTTAGCGTTTGATCCTGTTGATGTGGCCCATTTTGCGGCCTGCTTTGGTCTCGACCTTACCATAGAGGTGGATCGCGCAATTTTGTTCGCGCGCCAATTCAGGCACTTTGTCCACATCATCACCGATCAGGTTTTCCATCACGACATCGGAATGGCGGCTGCCATCGCCAAGCGGCCAGCCTGCAATGGCGCGGATGTGTTGCTCGAACTGGTCCACGGCACAGCCGTTTTGCGTCCAATGCCCTGAATTATGTACGCGTGGCGCGATTTCATTCACGATCAGACCTTGAGGCGTCACAAACAACTCGACTCCCATGACGCCAACATAATCAAGCGTATTGAGGATCTTGGCGGCCAGTAGCACGGCATCCGTGCGCAGCCGTGCGGGGATATTCGCCGGCACTGTTGTCGTGTGCAGGATGCCGTCACGGTGGATATTCTCACCCGGATCATAGCACGCAACCTCGCCCTGTGGATTGCGGGCGGCGATGATAGAGATCTCGGCGGTGAAATTCACGAACCCCTCTAGGACAGCGGGTGCACCGGCCATATCAGCGAGGGCAGGGGCTGCATCTGCGGACGACTTCAAGCGCGCCTGCCCCTTGCCATCATAGCCGAAGCGGCGGGTTTTCAGAATGGCGGGCGTTCCGATGCGGGCGATGGCGGCATCAAGGCTGGTGGCATCGGTGATGTCGGCAAAGGGGGCGACGGTCAGGCCGATCCCTTCAAGAAACTGCTTTTCGATCAGCCGGTCTTGGGATGTCCCCAAGGCGCGGCGGTTGGGGTATATGGGGGTTATTGCCTCGATGATGTCCAGCGCCGCGGTCGGGATGTTCTCGAATTCGTAGGTCACCAGATCGACAGAATGTGCAAAAGCAGCGAGGGCCGCATCATCGTCATAATCTGCTGTCGTTAGGGCATGGGCCACATCGGCTGCGGGCGGGCTGCTGGCGGGTTCGTAGATGTGCGTGCGCAGGCCAAGACGGGCGGCGGCCACACAGAGCATACGGCCCAGCTGGCCACCGCCAAGGATACCAATTGTTGCGCCGGTGGGCAGGGGATTAGTCATCTGTCGGAACCTCCGGAATTGAGGCGGACAAAGCATCCCGCCATGCGTCAAGGCGGGCGGCAAGGCCTGCATCGTGCAATGCAAGGATACCGGCAGCCATCAGGGCCGCATTGGCGGCACCCGCAGCGCCAATCGCCATTGTGGCCACGGGATAGCCGCGCGGCATCTGAAGAATGGAATAGAGGCTGTCGACGCCCGAAAGCGCCTTGGTCAGGACCGGCACACCAATCACCGGAATACGCGTTTTTGACGCCATCATACCGGGCAGATGCGCGGCACCGCCGGCACCTGCAATAATCACATGCAACCCGCGGTCCACCGCCGTTTTACCGTAGTTCCACAACCGGTCCGGCGTGCGGTGGGCAGAGACGATCCGTGTCTCGTAAGCGATGCCCAACTCGTCCAGCAGGCTCGCCGCTTCGCGCATTGTGGGCCAGTCGGACTGCGAGCCCATGATGATGCCAACGGGGGGAGTGCTCATATCGCTGGGGCCTTCTGCGTCAGGAGAATAAGCGCACACTATAGCCATTCAGCGCAGCGGGGCAATGCGGCGGGGGCGCCAAATACCTGCGTTCAAGCGGTGATGTCGGGGGTGAGCCGGTCTTCGATCAGGGCGATCCGGTCTTTGAACAGCAGTTTACGCTTTTTCAAACGTTGCAAGGTCAAGGGGTCAGCCGTTCCGGTATCGCCGAGCGCACGAATGGAGGCGTCCAGATCGCGATGCTCGCGGCGGAAGATTTCGAGTTCGACCCGCAGGACCTCATCGTTCTTCATGGAAAGGTCTCTGGGCGCGTTCATGGGGTCTCTGATTCTGTCTGAAATTTACCTTTTGAACCATAAGGCGTAACCGCCACGCCGCCTAGCCCTTGCACTGTACGGGAATGCTTCCCATATTCAAAATGTGACGCAGCCAAACGCGGGGCGGCACAAGACTGTCGCTTGAGCATATAAGGACGTGTCGCATATGACGAAACTAACATTGGCCTCTTATCCCCACATGCTGGGATTTGAACAACTGGAACGGGTGCTGGAGCGCAGTGCCAAATCCGGCAACGAGGGCTATCCGCCCTTTAACATCGAACAAACCTCCGAGCGCAGCTACCGGATCACGCTTGCCGTTGCAGGTTTCTCCGAGGTTGATCTGTCCATCACTGTTGAAGACCGCCAACTGGTCATCCGGGGCAGACAACAAGACGACAGCGAAGGTCGTGTATTTTTGCACCGCGGCATCGCAGGTCGCCAGTTCCAGCGCAGTTTCGTGCTGGCAGACGGTGTCGAAGTGGGCGAGGCCCTCATGGAAAACGGGCTGTTGCACGTAGACTTGACACAGGCGAAACCTGAAACAGTTGTTCAGACAATCAACATTCGAAAGGGCTGAGACATGGGAAATACCGAAATGACAGGGCCAAAAGACCGGACCGTCTACGTCAAGACGATTCTGGTGACGGACCTTCCCCGCGAAGTGCGCGATCAGGCCGAAGGGCTTGAGCAACTCTATGCGGTACATGATGCAACGGGACAGCAACTCGCGCTTGTTGGCGACCGTAAGCTGGCGTTCGATCTGGCGCGCGAGCATAATTATGCGCCTGTATTGGTACATTAAACCGGTTGACCGGATGCGGCGGGACGGGATGATGAAGGGGTCGCAGGGATGCGGCCCTTTTCGCATATAGAGGCGGTTCTAATGTTTGAGTTTGACTGGGTAGACGCCTTTGCCGATGTGGTGTTCGGCGGCAACGGGTGTGCTGTTGTGCACGGTGGTGCAGGGCTGTCCGATGCAACTTGCATGGCCTATGTCCGCGAGACATCGCTGGTGGAATGTACCTTTACCGGCCCATCCGTTGTAGCCGATATTCGTGTGCGCTATTTTCTGGCCAGCCGCGAGATTCCGTTTGCGGGGCATCCTACAGTCGCCACTGTGGTGGCGATGCGCAGACGCGGAATGATTGGCGATGGCTCATTGATGTTGGAGACTGCGGCAGGGCTTGTCCCCGTTGATGTGCAGGGTGACCTTGTGACCATGACGCAAATAGCCCCTGTGTTTGGCAGATATGTCGATGCCAAGGTTGTTGCCGCTTTGGGCGGGATTGATGCGGCAGATATCCTTCACCCGCCGCAGCTCGTCTCTACCGGATTGCCGTTTTGCATTACGGTGCTGCGGAATCGCGCCACACTCGAACGTTTGCGCCTCGATCTGGGTGGATTGGGCGCTTATGCCGCCGCGTTGGGTCAAAAAAGCACTGATATCATGGAGCCCTTCTGGGTCACGCTGCAAGGCGCGACAGAAGCGGGCGATACTTTCAGCCGTCTGCTGATGGCGCCCCCCGGCCCGCCGGAGGATCCGTTTACAGGCTCTGCCACGGGGTGCATGGCGGCGTATCTTTGGGCGCAGGGGTTGATTGATGCGCCGCGTTTCATCGCCGAACAAGGGCATGGCATGGGCCGCTCTGGGCAGGCACAGGTCGAGGTGCTGGGCCCGCGCGATGCCATCTCCGGCGTAAAAGTTTCAGGGCAGGGGGTCTTGGTCATGTCCGGTCAGGTTTATCTGGAGTGATAGAGCTCAGGTCCGGCCAAGGCATGGAATGCCCGATATGCCTTTTTCCGACGGCAGGCCATAACTGAGGCCGCGCCCGATCCTGTGCGCAAGAGTGGACCACGCATGTGCATAGGGTTGCGGCACCTCGCGGATCAGAACTGCATCAAACAGGGACAGCCATGCGGTAAAGTGATCGCGCTTCACGTTTCCCGCGGCCGCATGTGCCTGCATCGGATTACCGTCATAAGACCTCTCCAGCAGCAGCGCATTACGCCAGAACCGAGTGATCTTTTCCTCGTGTGAGGGCCAATCCGTCACATGGGCGGCAAAAACAGGCCCGAGGTCAGGATGCGCGCGGACATCTGTGTAGAATGCCGCAACCACCCGTGTAATTTGCTCGGGCGTGACAGGAATACGCGGCGGCATGTTCAAACCACAAAAATCCAGACAAAAACGAGGCTTAAAACTAAGTAAACCAGCGTATTGACCATCCAGCGGATCAGCGCCCCTTCCCCTTCAGGGGAGACGCCCATGCGTTCACAGACTTTGGTTCCCGGCCAGAGAAATGCTTCGGAAAGTGTCATGTTATCACCTCGTAATAGGTATTTTCAGTACGCATTATCTACTGCTTTTATTTACGTATTGCAAATGCTAAATAAGACGCCATGCAACTGGACAAATTCACCGATTACGCTTTGCGCGTGCTTATGACCCTCGCGGTGCGCGCACCTGCGCGTGTGCCAACGTCCAAGATTGCCGCGCTCTACAATCTGTCAGAGCACCATCTGTCCAAGGTCGCGACCCAACTGGTCAGCGAAGGGTTCGCCGCGTCCGAACGGGGGCGGTATGGCGGCCTCACATTGGCGCGTCCCGCCGAGCAGATTTTGGTGGGCGATGTTGTGCGCGCGATGAAGCGGAATGATCCTGTTGTCGAGTGCTTCGGAACGAATACGTCTTGCCTGATCCTGCCGGCCTGTGGTCTGCGCTTGCCTTTGGCGCAGGCGCAGGAGGCCTTTTTCGCTACGCTGGATGCGTATTCGCTGGCGGATGTCACACAGCCGCGCGCTGCTTTTACAGCCTTGCTGGAGCCGTAATCCGCCTTAAACGACACAAGGCCGGTCCTTTTGGGCCGGCCTTGTGTTTTTATGCCGGGGCAATCAGGCTTTGATCAGGCCCATGCTTTCGAGTTTGAGCAGCACTTGATGGGCGCAGTTGTCGACGTCGACGTTTTTGGTCTCGACCGACAGT
>Ga0163216_100933_pt1 | contig 26421 bp, 25 predicted proteins | sample SynspAceP_FD_167610 | JGI IMG/M metagenome (GOLD analysis project Ga0163216, IMG submission 167610) | Saline lake microbial communities from Ace Lake in Antarctica - Synechococcus sp. Ace-P (Illumina Assembly) | ecosystem: Environmental > Aquatic > Non-marine Saline and Alkaline > Saline ...
TGCATTGGTATGATATGCCGGGGTACGGACAATCAGAAAAAAAGAGCGCCCAACGGACCTCTCTGGACGTTCAGGGGGAAGTGTTTGTCGAAATGCTTGGGCATTGGGGATTAAATCGTCCAACGGTGATTGCCCATGATTTCGGCGGCGCGACAACTTTACGGGCGCATCTTCTTCATGGATGCGATTTTGAACGCTATGTCCTGATGAACGTGGTTGCAATGCGTCCCTGGGGCTCGGAATTCTTTGATCACGTTGGCAAACATGTCGACGCGTTTGAAGGTTTGCCATCCCACATTCATAAAGCGATTGTCGAAGCCTATATTCAGGGTGCGCTTGTCAACGAGATTGCCCGAATTGACTTTGAAAACCTTGTCGCACCATGGCTAACGGATGAAGGTAGCAGCAGTTTCTACCGACAATTCGCTCTGGCCGATGAAAAATACACAGCGGAAGTCGAACCGCTGTTTGGTGATATTCGATGCCCGGTCAAGATCGTTTGGGGTGAAGATGACCCCTGGATTCCGATTGAGCGCGGCGAAGCCCTTCATAGGCTGATTGGCCAAAACCGGTTTGAAACCATGAGCGGGGTCGGCCATCTGCCGCAGTTGGAAAGCCCACAGACAGCTTTGAAGGCCGTTTCAGACTTTATTTGATCCCACCTTGCAAAGCGGACAACATCTCCCTGCCACATCCGGCAGCAAAAACGCCCGTTTAGGCTCGACAAAACCGCAGAGCTGGTGTACATCGCGCGCATCTTTGATCAATGCAAAGAAACCAGTTCGTGGCGTATTCGCCCGACAAGCTTGTGGATTTTACGAAAACACTGCAAGTGAGCTGGCCTGAACCGTAAAGGTTTTGGGATCAGCCGGGCGCTCTGGGTGTGGACAAGAGATAAACCAAAACAAGATGCAATCAAGAAGGTGCTCTCGTGAATATTATTGAACAGCTCGAAAAAGAGCAGGCTGAAGCCATTGAAGCGAAGCGCAAGCTTCCAACATTTTCCCCCGGTGACACCGTTAAAGTGAATGTGCGTGTAACCGAAGGTGCACGGACCCGCGTACAGGCCTATGAAGGCGTTTGTATTGCCCGTAAGGGTGGCGGCATCAACGAAACATTCACTGTGCGTAAGATTTCTTACGGCGAAGGCGTGGAACGTGTATTCCCGGTTTATTCTCCACTCGTTGAGGGTGTTGAGGTCATCCGCCGTGGTAAGGTTCGTCGTGCGAAACTTTACTATCTGCGTGATCGTCGTGGTAAATCCGCACGTATCGTTGAAGCCAGCAATGCGCGCGCTAAAAACCTCAATGAGGAACAGCGTAATATTATTTCAGCTGCCAAGGCAGTTGTCGCTGCTGAAAAAGCTGCTGCCAAGGAAGCTGCCGCATCCGAAGCTGCTGCCAAGGAAGCCGCCGCAGAATAGGCCTGTTGGATTGCTCGCCGATATGGCTGGCTGCTGACAGACAGACGAAGGCGGCTTACAAGCCGCCTTTTTTGTTTGGCAATTTGTTCACAAGGACCAATGGGAACGACTTGACGGGCAATGGGTTGAAACCACATATAGATACGAAATTCCGCATTCGGGGACGAACGATATGAGCGCGCCTACAACACTTTATGACAAGATCTGGAACGACCATCTGGTGCATGAGCAGGATGATGGTACCTGCCTTTTGTATATTGACCGCCACCTTGTGCATGAAGTGACCAGTCCGCAGGCTTTTGAAGGCCTGCGCATGACCAACCGCAAGGTTCGCGCTCCGCAGAAAACTCTGGCCGTTGTTGATCACAATGTACCAACCTCTGATCGGTCCAAAGGCATTGACGACCCGGAAAGCAAGCTGCAAGTGGACACGCTGGCGCAAAATGCTGCCGAGTTCGAGATTGACTATTATTCCGAGCGCGATATCCGTCAGGGCATTGTCCACATCATTGGACCAGAACAGGGTTTCACCCTGCCCGGCACGACCATTGTCTGCGGAGATAGCCACACATCCACCCATGGTGCATTTGGCGCTCTGGCACACGGCATCGGCACATCCGAAGTCGAACACGTGTTGGCAACCCAGACATTGATCCAGAAAAAAGCCAAGAACATGCTGGTTCAGGTGGACGGAGAACTGCCTGAAGGTGTGACAGCAAAAGACATCATTCTGGCAATCATTGGTGAAATCGGCACCGCTGGCGGCACTGGCCACGTGATTGAGTTTGCTGGCGAGGCCATTCGCGCCTTGTCCATGGAAGGCCGGATGACGGTCTGCAACATGACCATTGAAGGCGGCGCCCGTGCCGGCCTGATCGCGCCGGATGAGAAAACCTTTGAGTATCTGAAAGGTCGTCCACGCGCGCCAAAAGACGCCGAGTGGGATGCCGCTGTTGCTTTTTGGAAGACGCTCAAAACCGATGAAGGCGCGCATTTCGACAAGATCATCAAGCTGGATGCTGCCAAACTGCCACCGATCGTGTCCTGGGGCTCCTCCCCGGAAGATGTTGTGTCCATCACCGGTGTTGTGCCGAACCCTGCCGAGATTGACGACGATAACAAACGCTCCTCAAAAGAACGGGCGCTGGCCTATATGGGCCTGACACCAGGCACCAAAATGACGGATATCACATTGGATCGGGTGTTCATCGGCTCCTGCACCAATGGCCGCATTGAAGATTTGCGCGCTGCTGCTTCCGTTATCGGAGACCGCAAAGTTGCTTCTACAGTTGACGCCATGATCGTTCCCGGCTCCGGCCTTGTGAAGGAACAGGCCGAAGCGGAAGGCCTCGACAAGATTTTCAAGGATGCGGGCTTCGACTGGCGCGAGCCAGGCTGCTCCATGTGTCTGGCCATGAATGCCGACAAACTGAAACCTGAAGAGCGCTGCGCTTCAACGTCAAACCGCAATTTTGAAGGCCGTCAGGGCTTCAAGGGCCGCACTCATCTGGTGTCCCCAACGATGGCTGCGGCGGCAGCGATTGCCGGGCATTTTGTTGACATTCGTGAGTGGAAGTAACCCTTCAATCACTGAAGTAACAGAAAAGCGCGGAGCTTCGGCTACCGCGCTTTTTTGTGCGTGGATCATTGCTGCGAAGATGATGAAAAACGCGCACCGATAAACGATATCAGACCAATGACACCGAGACAGATCAGGCCCAGACCGATGAGTGTTTGAATGATGTTGTATATCCAACCGCCCAAGTGCGAGCGGTGCAGATCTCCCAAAAAATTGTAGGCTTTTTCGCCAATTGGCAGAGTGCGCGCATCGATGCGTAAATCCATATAGCCGTCATAATCTGTGATGTGGACGGAGCTGTTGCCACGCTCGGACCATTCGCCGTTCTCACGGATCAAGACGCGCTTCACACCGGTTCCTTCAGGCCAGGCAAGACCTGTGATCTCGGCATCGGGGAAAACGGCAGCGGCCCGAGCCAGAACTGTTGGCCATGAGGTTTCGCTGCTGCCACTTACAGCATCAACGCCATCACCAAAATTCTGACCATAGCTGTCATCATCTTCATAGGGCCAGAAGAACGCCGCGCGGGATGTTTCAGGGAATGCCAGGACAACGCCGGCAAGAATCACAGCAGCAATGGGCAGCGCCAGCAATACCCCGGTATTGCGGTGCAGGCGCAAAAGCTCTGCGCGCTTGAGACTGCGTAGCGCCAGACCCGATTTCCAGGTGCGCCGGGCGGGCCAATAGGCAATCAAACCTGCACATATCAAAACAAGCGCAGCGATGCCTGTAAAGCCGATGATATAAAGTCCAACGGTGCCCGTCAGCAGGCGATGATGCAGATCGAGCAACCAATCCTCGAACCGCCCATTGGGTTCCCACACGGTCAGAATCTGCCCATCAGGTGCGATATAGGCAGAGCGTTTATCCACCAGATAGACCTTGCTGAGACCAAAGCTTTGATCTCCAAACTCGATCCGACTTATGGCTGCTTCTCCAAAGGCCGCATCAGCTGATAGCGCAATTGTTGCCATGGGCTCAATGCTGCGTTCGAACGCCAATGCGCTCTGCGGAAAGACAAAGCCCAGATAGGTATTTTTCCAGATCAACAACGTTCCGGTTGCGCTGACAAGAATGAGCAACACCGCCAAAGACGCGCCCACCCAGCGATGGATCACACGTGCCGTCTTCGTCACTTTTTTTAAAAACATGGTATCCTAAGCCCATTTTTTAAGTTAGCATGCTAACCTAAAAGCGCACCCTCCGGTTGTCGCCCACCCCTTACTTTAGTCGTATATAAATACATTTCTACCGATAATTAATTGATATTTGAAAAAAAATCGTTTTATATTGCAGTCGAACTGCAAAAATACTGAATACGCTCCTGAGGGATGGAAACGTATAAGCAATTTTAGATTGAATTTTTTGCCGGCTTGAACCCAATGCTGGTTTTCAATCAAGGGGCTGAACATCTGCCGGATCTCCGGCGAAATTTGGAGGAACTATCAATGCGTAAAAAGATTTTTATTGGCTGTATGGTCGCGCTTTGCAGTGGTGCATTCATCACCACTGCCAGCGTAGCGCATCACGGCGTCAATGGGCAATTTGACCTGTCCAAGACCTTGGAGAAAACGGGCATTGTCACCCGGGTGCGATTTGTGAACCCACATTCCTACGTTTACTTCGATGTGACGAATGATGCTGGCGCAGTAGAGCAATGGCGCTGTGAGCTGCGCTCCGGCAGCCTTTTGAAACGCAAGGGCTGGACCACTGACATGTTTGCAATAGGATCGGAAATCACAATTTCCGGATCCCCCGCACGCACCGAGCCGACCACCTGTTACACCGAAACCATCACATTTTCTGATGGCAGATCGCTGATCCGTTACGGAGAAGTTGATGATGATGGCAGTTTCATCAACCCCGAAAAGGGCGCCGACACAGCCCAGAACCCAGCCGGTCAGCAACCTGCAAGTGATACGCCGGACCTGTCAGGCAATTGGTCGGAGCCGATCGCAAATGGGCCGCCCCTTGCCTATGCCGGACGCGCACCAGACTATGTCTTGACACAGGCAGCCATGGACGCTGCCAATAACTGGGTTGCGGAAGATAATCCACGCTTCAGCTGCAAGCCAACCAACATCATTCTTGACTATCGCTTTGACCAGATGATCAACAAGATTGAGCAATCTGCAAGCGAAGTGAAGCTGACTTACGGCTTTATGGATGTGGAGCGCATCATCCATATTGACGGCGAGTTCCCTGGCACTGTTGAGCCAAGTGTAACCGGCTATTCAGTGGGCAAATGGGATGGCAACAAGTTGGAAGTCATGACCAAGGGTTTTGCGCCAGGCTTTCTTGAAGCCATCGGTGGGCGCTCCACTCGGTCGATTCCACACAGCGACCAGATGGAAATCTCTGAAACCTTCTATGTCGATGATGCCGGTGAACTGGTGCACGAATACACAATCACCGACCCGGTTAATTTGGCCGAGCCACATTCGCATCTTCAAAAATCAGTAAAGACAGACGACGCATTTGAGCCATTCAACTGTGACGATTTGACTGTCGAAGAAGCGTTCAGCAACAACTGATTTGCGCTGAACAGTCTCTGTAAAACTGCCGATCAGGATGAAACGAACACTCCTGATCGGCGCATTGAAAAAACCGCGTCTCGCACCACTGTCTTTTAGATTCCGACCTGTGTGAGCCACAAAACGCCTGTGCCAAAAAACACCTGTGTAAGACAGGCCATCTGCATCTGCTGAGATAAGACAAGAGGGATCAATGGATTTTCTGTTCATGCTCGAGGATTCGGCGCTTGGGACCATGGTCTCAAGTTCCATCTGGGGTTACCCGATCGTGCTGTCACTTCATGCGCTGGGTATGGCGACACTGGTTGGCATTTCGTTGATGCTGAGTTTTCGCACTCTTGGGTTTGCCTCCGGAATACCGGTCACTTCACTTCTACCCTATTGGCGCATCGCTCAGGCTGGCTTTGTGGTCAACCTTGTGTCCGGCACGGCCCTCTTCTTTGGCAGCGCATCATCGTTGGCCTTCAATTGGCCGTTTCGCATCAAGATTGTCATGGTCATTGTCGGCCTGCTGCTGACCCGTCATCTCGTGAAAGTCTGCATTAAGGGCGACGGGCTGGTGACCTCCGGCGATCGCACACTGGCCGCTGTCGCGGTTCTGATCTGGGTCGGCGCACTGATTGTGGGCCGTCTCATCGGCTATGTGTTTTAGGGAGATCGGCAGATGAATGATGCAATAATCTGGCTCAGAGCCACTGACCTCCACGCGTTTATTACCGGCAATAGTTGGGTCTGGCCCTCCATGGAAATGTTGCATTTCCTCGGGCTGTGTCTGCTGTTCGGCTCGCTTTTGTTTGTCGATCTTCGTGTCATCGGCGTGGCGCGCAAAGTGCCGCTGAAACTGGTCGACACATTTATCATTGTCACGCTGATCGGCTTTAGCCTCAATGCCATAACCGGCGCGTTGTTTTTGGTCGGAGATCCCGGGCGCTACTTTGTCAACATCGCGTTCAGACTGAAAATGGTATTGATTGTCATTGCCGGGCTCAACGCGCTGTATTTCACTTTTCGGATCAGGCCGCAGATACAGGCGGGGGCCGATTCATCCACGCTGTCTGCCGATGCAAAATTCGTGGCCGGATTTTCGCTGTGCTTGTGGACAAGCATTATCGTTCTCGGCCGAATTATCCCTTACGTTGAAGATTTGTAGACGTGAGGTCGTGGCCCGCCCGACATACCTCAACCCAACAGGCGCTTTGGTTTGCCTGGCTTGCCTGCGCGCTGATCCTTGTCAGCTCTGAAGCTTTTGGCCATGGCGTTGCCAGAGGCGACCAATCCTACCTCACCAATATTGAGGGCGTACATCCGTTTCCCTTCATGTATCTGGGTGCCAAGCACATGGTCACGGGGTACGATCATCTGCTGTATCTGGCCGGGGTCATCTTCTTTTTGCGCGAGCTGAAAGATGTTGTGAAATTCGTCAGCCTGTTTGCCATCGGCCATTCCATCACGCTGCTGTTTGGCGTGCTGTCCGGCATTCAAATCAATGCCTATCTGGTGGATGCCATTATCGGATTGTCCGTGTGCTACAAGGCGCTGGAAAACCTCGGGGCGATCCGCTTTCTCGATCCCCGCATTGCCGTTTTTGGGTTTGGCCTTGTTCACGGCTTTGGCCTGTCGACCAAATTGCAGGACCTGTCTTTGTCACAGGATGGGCTGGTCGCCAATATGATCTATTTCAACATCGGTGTTGAGATCGGCCAAATCATTGCCCTGACTTTCTTGCTGGTTCTGTTTTCATGGCTGCGTACCTTGAGCAACTTTCCTCAGGTAGCGCGTAACACAAACATCGCACTCTTTGGCGCAGGTCTGCTGCTTTTCGGCCTGCAAATTGTTGGCTTTATCATTATTTGAGGTGAGTTATGACTGACACATCACACGCTGCACGTTCCATCGGAATTCGGCTTTTGATCTCTGCAATGGTCGCGGTGGCGCTTCTGGTTGCATTCGTATTGCCAGCGGAATACGGCATCGACCCGACGGGTATAGGTAAGCTGACCGGTGTTTCCGCTCTGGCTCAGGATGCGCCTGAGCCAGCTGCGTCCAAAGATTTCGGCCAGTCTTTAAGCTTCAATGTGGAAGAGTATGACCTGACGGCTGAGCAAATCAACCGCTCAATTCGCGGGTTGCTGCATCTGGAAGACACCCCCTTCAAGTCCGAAACCATTGTTCTGGAGTTGGAAGATCTGGGTGAAATGGAGCATAAATTCATTCTGCCGCAAGACACGGCGCTGCTCTATTCCTGGAAAGTTCTGAATGCCAAGGGCGATGGCGTCTACTACGAATTCCATGGCCACCCATCCAGTGCAGACGCGCCCAACTACCCTGAGGGTTTTGAACAGGCTTACAGCAAAGGCGAAGGCACCGGTCAGAACGGATCATTCAGCGCGCCCTTCCCCGGTTATCACGGCTGGTACTTTATGAATTTGGAAGAAGGCCCGATCCAGATCGAATTGACCGTAAGCGGATATTATGCGGAACATAAGGAAATGTACCGGGCCATCGATGGCAAGGTGATCAACAATGTCGAATTCTAGGACATTTCTGACTTAGCTGAGAAACTGCTCAAACACGCGGTCGCGCTGTTTTGTGCCGTCCGGATCAAGGCCTGTCTTCAGGCTCGTGAACTCTTCGGCCCATTTTGAGGTACGGCGGCGGATTGGCGGCTGATCTGCAGCAACACATTCCATAATAATTGCGGCAACTTCATCTGCGCTCTGGTAGATATCAGATCCACCCTGACGGTTTTCTGCACCGCCAATGTATTTCTGCAGGATGGGCAGATATTCATCATCCAGCATGCCGCCGGTTTCGCCGACCTGTTTCAGCACATTTGCAGCAAACTCTGACGCGATGCCCCCAGGTTCCACCGCTGTGAAATGAATACCGAAATTTGGTGTGATGTAAGTGGCCAGCGACTCGGTAAAGCCCTCCACAGCGAATTTTGCCGCGCAGTATATTTCATTAAAGGGCTGCCCCACCAAACCGCCGACGGATGAGACCGTCAATATATGCCCGCTGCGTTGTTTGCGCATGTAAGGCATGACGGCTTTCGTGCAGCGAACGACGCCCAGAAAGTTCACATCCATGACCCATTCAATATCTTCTTCGCTGGCCTGCTCGGTCGAGCGGACATAGCCAGCACCTGCATTGTTGATCAGCACATCAATGCGGCCTTCATTGCTGATGATTGTTTCAACGGCAGATTTGATGGTTTCGGTTTTCTGTACATCCAGCGGCAGAACTTCAAGCGTCACGCCGGCCTTGGTGGCAGCTTCATCCAGCGCCCCGCGTTTGCTCAGATTGCGCATGGTTGCATAGACTTTGTGTCCGGCCTCTGCTGCCTGCACAGCAATGCTGATGCCAAGGCCTGTGGAGGTGCCGGTGATGAGGGTAATTTTAGACATGGAGCTTACCTTTCAGGAGTTGCAATTCAGTCCGTGATTGAGCGCCACACCCGTTTAAAAGTGCGATCAAGTTCGTCCTGCGTGATTGTGTTTCGCTGCAAAAGCCGGTGACGTGCCAGATGCATGGCGGGGGCCACCAACATCACGATGACGGTTGATACCGGCAGGTCTGCCAGTGTCCCGTCATCAATGGCGCGCTGCAGCAGGGCTGCGATCTCAAGCGGCATGTGAGAGATCTGTCGGGACTGTTCCTCGGTCAGGATTTGAGAGAGGCTGCCAGCTTCCAAAAACAGAAACCCGAACGGGTCTTTGGCGATAAAATCAAACATGTTGTTCCACATCTGACGGATCATCACGGCTGAATCTGCTTCATCTTTCGCTGCAATGATCGTGGCATGAAATTCGGCCTTCAGCTTCAGATAGATCTTCTGAAGCAGATCGTCCTTGTTTTCAAAATGAAGATAGATCGTCCCGGGCGAAACGCCCGCACGTTTGGCAATAGGCCCCATGGCGACGGACCCGATCCCCTTCTCCGCAACCTCCTGCACAAGAGCCGCCTGAATTTTCGCCTTGATTTGATCTGCTGTTGGTCTTGGCATTGGCTTCTTCAATTTAATAATGAATATTCATTATTTAAATATGATCCAGTTCCAGCTTTTCAACTCTGCGTGTTGGAAAAGTCGGGCTTTAGGAGAATTGGGTTTCGAGAAACGCGCCAAAAAGGATTGCTGGCACTACCTCCTATGGCCATCGACAGGATGGTATAGAGCTTCAGAGCAAAAGGTGTTGAAAATCAATTTGAACTCAAACTGTTAGTATGCTAACTATTGGTGCATGACACAAAATTCTCCACAGTTTCACCTGCTCCTCCATGCCTCACATTTGCTGGAAGAACGCTTGCGTAACACGCTTTCGCGTCTGGAGGTTCCGCCAGCCCAGGCGCGGATGATTGATGCCATTTCCAAGGCTGGCGAATGTTCACAGGGTGCTCTGGCCCGCGAATTCCACATCAGCCCGGCCAGCATGAGTTCCATGACGCGGCGATTGGTTGCCAATGGCACAATCACGCGCCGGGAAGACCTGTCAGATGCCAGAAACAAACTCCTCTCTCTCACGCCAAGGGGGCGCGCGTTGATGAAAGAGATCAGTCTGGCCTGGCAATCCATGGATGCGTTGATTGTGAATGCTGTTGGTGAGCAAACGGCCGACGCGCTGTTCAACGGCGGCAAAGCCCTGCGCGACGCACTTGGAGGCCGCGCCCCTGCTCGCCCGGCCAAACCAGAAATTGAGAAACCCGTTCAAACTCTATAGCAAGGACCATTGGATCATGCCCTCCCTCCCCTTATTTCATCGCGTAAGAACGCTCTTGCTGGCCAGCGTTGCCACTGGTTTTGTCGTTGCCGGTTCCACACTTTCCTCTCAGGCTCATGAACCGGAGCCGCAGAATTTTCAGGAAAGTGGTTTGCGTGCCCCGATTGAAACCGTGGACTGTACGCTTTTGGACGGGACAGAAAGCACATGTCTGAAGCTGGAATTGAACGCCCTGCCCGACGGCACCGATATCGGACCTTTCTGCCCATCAACGCTTGACGATGTGGGCGGCATTTGGGACTGGACAGGTGATAAGCCCGGCGTTTACCGCGTGGATGCGGACTTTTTGACCCTGTTGTTCACGTTCGGCTACGAGTTCTTCAGCGACACAGGTGAAGTCCACATTTCCGATATTTCCAAGGCGGAACCGGCGCAGGACAACACCTGCATCAATGTGGCCCTGAATGAAAACGTCGAGGTCACGGCCCTGATCCCGGCAGAGCCACGCAAGGCCAACACTCCAACCGACCTTGGCACCGTTGCAAAAATTGGTGTGGCACTGGATGGCATTCCCATTTTCGCTGATGCGCCAACCATTCAGTCCACTGGACATATGCCTGCGCTGGATGTGTGCGGTGGCCATGTTGACCCCGGCGGTTGGTACCACTGGCACGCTACGGCGACCGATGTGCAGGGCGTGCTGGATGCAGCCGGAGTGGATGCATCTTGCAGCATTGCCCAGAATGCGGGCGAGCAGTTTGCTTATGCCTTTGACGGCTATCCAATTTACGGCAACGCCGAACCGAATGGCAGCACACCGGTTAATCTGGATGTGTGCAAGGGCCATGAAACCACCGAACTTGGTTACCATTACCATGCAGGCGCAGACTTCCCGAACCTACCCACTTGCCTTGTCGGCGTCACCGCACAGGACAATTTCTCGACAACGGGAAAGATGGGTATTGGCTCGGCCCAACAGGGTGGACCTGGTGGCGCCAGAGGCCCGAATATGGACTTCAAGGCGTTGGCTGCGAAATTGGGTGTCGATGAGACCGCACTTATGAATGCCCTGCGTGATGCTGGCGGCCCACCACCCGATCTTGTCGCAGTAGCTGAAACGCTTGGCATCTCTGAAGACATTTTGCGCGCAGTGATGCCTGCGCGTCCGTAATCCATCGTGTTTGCGGGCGCTTGTCGGCTCCTGCAAACACCTAATCGGCTGCCCACATCGCCAGTTCGGCACATTGCCAATTGCAGCTTTCCGCATTGTTCATTAGGGCTAGAGCGCTCAAGCGCCACCAATCAGAACAGGGCCAATGCAATGCAAATGTTTCAAGTCGATGCGTTCACGGACCGGCTGTTTGCCGGAAATCCCGCAGCCGTTCTGATCTTGGATGACTGGCTGCCCGAGCACATGATGCAGTCCATCGCCAGCGAGAACAATCTGGCAGAAACGGCTTTCGCACGCCCCAACCCATCCGCCAGTGAACCGGGTGAAAGTTCCAGTTGGGAACTGCGCTGGTTCACCCCCACCCACGAAGTCAACTTTTGCGGCCACGCCACACTGGCTACGGCGCATATTTTGGCGACTGAACACAGCGTAGAAACCGATATGCTGTTTGAAACACGTATCGGCACATTGCATGTGAGACAAAGCGCAGATGGCTATCAACTGGACGTCCCCGCCTTCCCGCCGGAAAAGCTGGAGTCTTTCCCCGCCGAATTCGCCCATATCTTCGACACGACGCCTGCACAGCCCTTCAAAAACTTTGAAAACATTTTTGCCGAATTACCCAGTGAACATGCCGTCAGAAATTTCATCCCCGACCTCCACGCCATCTCCCAATTGGGAACAACCGGCCTTGTGATCACCGCCCCCGGTGCTGAACATGGCGCTGAACATGATTTCGTCTCGCGCTATTTCGTACCGGGCGCAGGAATCCCGGAAGACCCGGTCACCGGCTCAACACACGCAACACTGGTGCCCTATTGGGCGGAAAAGCTTGGCATGACAAAGCTCCGCGCGTTTCAGGCGTCGGTGCGCGGAGGATTGCTGGTTTGCGAATTGGCGGGAGACCGGGTTCTGATCTCCGGCCATGCGGTAACGTTTATGGAAGCGCGAATTCAGGTTTAGAAGTAAAACGGAGGATTGTTGCTCATGCCATCAACGATAGAAATGTATCGATGAGTTCAACATCCTCGGATATCCCGGGTCCAAATGAACTTTTGTAAGTCCAGGACAGCGACAATGCGCTGTAGGCCGCAGCCCAGGACAAGAGATGATCACGGGAAACATTGAGTCCTGCCGACCATATCTCCGCGCGTTTCAAAATTATCTCAGGGCGAGTGCTGAATTCTTCAGCCCCCAAAGGATTACGAAATGCGTTGGCAAATTCAAAGGTACGCTCACCCAAAACGCCTTTGGCATCGAAGGCGAGATAGCCACGCTCACTTCCTTTCACATTGTCATGGTGAAAATCACCATGAAGGGGGCGGATGTTCGTTTGCGTTGCCAGCAACTCTTTCGCCAGGACGCAGCCCTTTCGGATTGTACCCTCGGCCCCCGATGGGCAATCAGCCGTAAAGGTTGCACCAAACAATGCGCGAAACCGGTTATCCAATGGATCCAGGCTCTCTATTGTTTTGACTGGCATCTGGTGCAACCGGTTTGCCGTTTCCATAAGTGCCAGAGTAGCTGATGCATCATCACCTGATCGCGTCAAATCGCCCAGCATTGGGCCGTCAAGCCATTCCATCAAAACGGCAGATTCCGCGCGAGCATAGAGGTAGGCTGCGCCTCGCCCCTCTTGAGCCGCCAGCAAATCGAAACCGGGCGCCTCATCCTGCAAATTGTCGTCTTTGTAGATTTTGAGAGCCGCCAAAGTCCCATCCTCTCGCGCAACACGCCAAATAGAAGCAATGGGCGTATCGGCGATGTGTTGAGGAGAATGGACAGCAAATTTTGCAAGAAGAGCAATTGGTGGCTTCATGTTCTAACAATAACCAAGCTGATTTTGGATGTCTACGTTGGCGTCATGGATCTTGCTCGCTGTGTTGATTTCTGGAGCTATAGCGTTTGAATTGCAGCTTTAAGGTGACGGCAGGCAAAGAGCAGACTGCAAGTATGGCCGGTTACAGTGAAAAAATCAGTGAAGCGTCAGAGGCTTGCCGTTCACGTTTCACACTGACTGTCGTCAATTCCCCTGCAACCGCAGCCAGACCGATGGTAAGTTTCCACGCGACTTCACACTGTTTTTACCAAATCAGGTTTTGAATGCGACTTTGGTAAAAGATCAGGGCAGTAAACGGTAAAATGACAACAACTGAATACCTATCGACCGTCCGCCTTGGTGAAGCGTGTACACCAGAAGACACCAGACTATATGCGATTGGTGATGTTCACGGCTGCCTGGATCAATTGCAGATGTTGAATGCAATCATCGAAAATGACATAGAAAGCCGCCCTGTCCCAAAGTATCAGATTATTTTTCTTGGTGACTACGTGGATCGCGGTCCCGATTCCAGAGCCTGTATCCAGCTTCTCATCGATAAAATGGCAATTGATCCAAATGTCTTTTGTTTGAGCGGCAATCACGAAGACAAGCTGCTGACTTTTTTAAATGACCCCGTCAGCACAGCACACTCCTTTTTGACATATGGCGGTGATCAATTGTCTTTGTCTTATGGCGTCACACCAGTTCCGGTCGCAGCGCAGGAACAGGACTTCATCAATTTGCGCGACAGATTGAAAACAGCAATTCCGACGCAACATCTTTCCTTTATGGAAAAGCTCCCGACGTCACATGTCGCGGGCGACTATATGTTTGTACATGCTGGTGTGATGCCTGAAACTGCGCTTGAAAATCAAACCGATCACGATCTGATGTGGATCAGAGCGCCATTTCTGAACCACAGGGAACCGCTGTCCAAAGTCATAATCCACGGCCACACCCCCCATATTGAACCGGAAATTGCCATAAACCGGATCAACGTGGATACGCTTGCCTATGACACCGGTAATCTTACCTGCGTGGCACTGGAAGGTTACGAATATCGGTTTTTGTCGACAAATGCCGGCTGACTTAATGCAGGTTCCGGCCAAACAAATGTTATGCGCCCCAGGTATCACTAAGCTTGTAGCCCTGGGGCCACGGATCGTCTGGGTCCAGCATGTGTTGGTGGATGCCTGTGATCCAGCCGCGTCCGCTGACCTGCGGGATGATTGCTGCGCGGTCGCCAACGCTTGTGGCAGCTTTAATTTTGCCTGTGAAAGAAGACCCAATGATTGATGTCGCTACAAATTCCTGGCCAATGGCCATCTGACCCTTGCTTGCCATCAATGCCATCCGTGCCGAAACCGCGGTTCCAGTTGGCGATCTGTCCACCTTACCGGGCTGGATTGCGATGGCAGATCGGCTGGCCACACCTGTCGGCACGGCCTCCAATGGACCACAAAATGCGCAGAATGAGATATGATCCCAGTCAGGATTTTCGGGGTGCGAAAACCCCAGTTGTTGGTTTGCAGCATCGGTGATCTTGACGCCAAGGCGGGCAATGTCTTTGGCTTCGCTTTCAACGATCTCAAAGTTCAGGCTTTGGGCATCGACGACAACAAAGCTGTCGCCACCATAGGCCGTATCAACCGTTAGGGTACCGACCCCTTCCACTTCAAGCGGCACCCCAATTTTATCCGCAAAACTGGCCACATTCTGGACCGTTATGCGCGTCGCCTTACCATTGCTACAGTCGGCCCGAACCCGCACCAGACCGCCGGGCGCTTCAAGGACCATCTCCGTCACAGGTTCCTGCATCGGGATAATCCCGCCATCCAACAATACAGTCGAAACGCAAATCGAATTTGACCCAGACATCGGAGGGTTGTCTTCGGGCTCCATGATGATGAACGCGGCGTCGGCATCGGGGTGCTTTGGGGGAACCAGCAAGTTGACGTGCCGAAACACGCCCCCGCGCGGTTCATTCAGTACGAAATTTCGAAGCGTCTGGTCTGAGGCAATGAAGCTGCGCTGATCCCAGATCGTGTCGCCCGGTGGCGGGGACACGCCGCCAACGATGACATCGCCAACCTCGCCTTCCGCATGGGCGGAAATTACATGAATTGTCTTAGAGCTACGCATGTTTCACCCCGACCCAACCTTCTTTCTGATCAAATGCCTGGCCCATCGATCAGGCGCATTCCGCGATGATACCACCTTGCGCAGACCACGCTGCGTACCAAGTGTTAAACAAGGCGTATTGCTGCTCAATGTAATTGCGCTGCGCGTCTGAAAGCGCATCTGTTTCATTGAAGTGCAGGCGATACTCGTCGTGGCCGTTCAAAACCATCAGGTGTTTGTAGAACAGAACAAGGTCCGGCCCTTCATCAAAACTGGATAGAACACCCAAGGCTTCTTCCAGTTCCATCGCCCGTTGGCGGGCTTCCACATGCCCTGCAGCCGCTTTTTCGCACAGCGCACACAGAAGCAAGACTTGTTTGGGTAGCGCGTTGCCTATTCCTGTAATCGCGCCCGTCGCCCCGCAATTGACGTAGCCATGGAATACCGCGGTATCAACGCCAACCATCAACGTCACATTTGAATCCCTGGATGTGATGTTCTCGGCGGCATATCGCAAATCCGCTTTGCCGCCGAATTCTTTGAAGCCCACCAGATTTGGGTGGTCTTTGCGCAAGTCAAAGAACAGATCGGCCTTCGTTGCAAAGCCATAATATGGGCTATTGTAGATGACGCAGGGAAGATCCGGGGCCGCCTCAAGGATCGCTTTGAAATGCGCGCGCTGTGCGGCCGTAGAAGATCCGCGCGACAGCACGCGCGGAATAACCATCAACCCGCGCGCGCCAACTCCGGCGGCATGTGCGGCATGCGCCACTGCAGCTTTCGTATTAACGGCGCCCGTCCCAACAACAACAGGCACACCGGCCTTCACCAGTCGTTCGACCCCTTCCATCCGCTCGGCATCAGTCAAAAGTGGCCAGTCACCCATGGAGCCGGCATAAATCACCGCAGACATGCCCGCCTCGATCAGTGCTTGACCTGCCTTGGCCAATCCATCGAAGTCGGGGCTTCTGTCTGCCGTGCAGGGGGTCATCAGGGCAGGCATGCAGCCAGCAAATGCATCTACAGTCATTACTATGCTCCTTGAGTTAATTCACATGGCGGATCGGGGCGTGGATCGCGATGTCTGTATGGGTTTTCAAAATCATCGGATATTCGAGAGGAATTTTTTGAGATGATCGGATTTAGGTGCGCCAAAAATTTCGCTGGGGGTGTCGATTTCCAGGATAACGCCTTCATGAACAAAGGCGACCCGATCAGATACATCCCGCGCAAAGCCCATTTCATGGGTCACGCAGATCATCGTCATTCCCTCTTGCGCAAGCAGCCGCATAGCATCCAACACTTCGCCAACCAATTCAGGGTCCAGCGCCGAGGTCGCTTCGTCAAACAGCATGTAAGTCGGTTCCATCGCCAGCGCGCGCGCGATGGCAAGCCGCTGTTGCTGGCCGCCAGAAAGAGCGCTGGGGTAGGCATCTAACTTATCGCCCAAACCCACATGCTCTAATTGTTTGGCGGCAATGTCACGCGCCTGAGCTTTCGACATTCCTTTGACGATTTTGGGCGCAAGCGCCACGTTCTCCAAGGCCGTCAGATGTGGGAAACTGTTCCATTGCTGAAAAACCATGCCCATCTTCTGGCGCAGGTGGTTTATATTGGTACTCTTGGCGTGCACATCGGTGCCATCGACCTTGACGGAACCCTTTTGGATCGATTCAAGTCCATTGATGCAATAAAGTAGCGTCGATTTTCCAGAACCTGACGCCCCTATGATCGATAGGACCTCGCCCTTTCGCACATCCAAATCGATGCCTTTCAGAACCTGTAAAGTTCCGAAGAACTTTTCTAACCCACGGATTTCTATCATCGGGACCACCGTTGCTCGAGCGCTGCGGCGTAGCGCGAGATTGGATAGGAAAGCGCAAAGTAGAAAGCGCCCGCAATTGTCAGGATCAATAAAGGCTCTTGTGTGCGAGTGACGAGGATCTGACTGGCCTTGAGTAATTCGATGTAGCCCAGGACAGACACCAGGGCGCTGTCTTTCATCACGCCAAGTGCCACGCCAACCCAAGATGGAAACACTGCTCGCCCTCCGATTGGCAAAACAACATGGCGTAGACCCTGCCAGTAACTCATCCCAAGCGAACGCGATGCACGGCGCATCGGTTTGCCAACCGCTTCCATGCCCCCGCGTGCGACGTTTGCCACCAGTGACGCGCAGTAGATCGACAGGATTACGACACCGGACATGAAGGGATCAAGATTCAACCCGATGATTGGTGCGAAATTATAGAACAGAACAAGCTGAATAATCAGAGGGACTGAACGAAAGACATCCAGGATCGGGTTCAGTGTCAGCGTGGCAGCCAGCTTGCCTTCATAAAGCATCCAACCGAAAACCACCCCAAGTGTAGTGCCGATTGCTATTGAGCAGACAGAGATCAACAAGGTGCGCCAGGCAGCCTCTGCAAGGTACCAGAGATCACTAAGCTGAAAGCCCGAAAAAAAACTAATTGTTGGTTCCATCTGGCGCCCCTCAATACCTGAAAAGGCGCATGGCCAGCAGGCGTGACCCAACCAGTATGATTTTCACAACCGCATAATAAATCACTGCTGTGACGGCGAAGTACTCAAAAATTCGATAGGTACGGCTTGCAAGCGCTTGCGTCTCGCCAGACAACTCCCGAAACCCCACCAACATGCCAAGCGATGACATGAGCACCGCCCAAACCATCTGATTGGTTATCGGGTGATATACGATGCGAAATACCTGTGGGATAATGATCCTTGTGTAACTTTGCCAGGCTGTCATGCCGAGAGAGCGCGCAGCGCGGATTTGTGTTTCTGGGATCGCTTGGAATCCACCACGAAAGTTCTCCGCCAGATAACCGGCGCAATTAAAGCTGAGAGCAGCGACAACTATGACGTAAGGCGACAAATGGATGCCCACGGCACCCAGTCCGAATCCGAAGAAAAACAATTGAAACAAAGCGGGCGTATTGCGCGCCAGTTCAATCCAGGTTGAGGCGATCCATCTCGCAGGTCCGCTCAGGTGCATGCGGGTCAATGCAAGGACCAAGCCGATGAGTATGCCGATCACCATTGAGATCACCGCCACCTGCAGCGTGACTGTTGCAGCTTCAAGAAGATCGGGAATATTTTTGAGAACAGGCCGCCAATGGAAATTATAGTCAAACATATGTCACGCCCCGATCCGTCGGTTCCTCGCCCCTGTGAAGGGGCGAGGAAATTTAATCAGTAAAAGACGCCTGGAATGCGAAGTTCGGGTGCTTCGCCGCCAACGTATTTGCCCCATAGCTCTTGATAGCGGCCGGAGCGAACCTGATGCGTGACGAACAGGTTGAGATAGTTCAACCAGGTTACGTCTTCGCGCTTGCCAACGACCGATGTGTAATCCGTGGTCCACGGCATACGGGGGCCGGCAAGGATGTTGTCATACTGCTGAGTAATGGGAAGCACAGCTGTGTTGGTCGTAATGCCAATGTCGGCTTTTCCCTGAGTAACAGCCAGAAAAACCTCATTTTCAGACTGATACCCCTGATAGTTGTCTTCTTCGCCCCACTCGGCGGCGATTTTCAACCATTCTTGTTCTGGTACGGTACCTACAGCTGCTGCAACGCGCTTGCCGCGCATGTCTTCAATGGTTTCGATCCCGCTTTCCGCATTCACAATGCCTTGCGCATAGTAGATTGCGTAAGGGATCGAAAACCCGACTGTCCGCGCACGGGCAAGGCTGTCTGAGGTGCCGCCAAATACGACGTCCGCGCGGCCAGTCACAATGACGGGCAAACGCTCGGACCAGGTCAGCGGCAAGATTTCATGCTCGACTTCCAACGCAGCAGCCAGGTCAGCGCAGTATTCCACGTCGAACCCTGCTGGCTCGTTGTTTGCGTCGCGGTAACCGATTGGTGGGAAATCAAGAACCACACCGCAACGCAGTGTTCCGCGATCAACAACGTCGTCAAGTGTGTCGGCCCATGCCGACACAGAGAAAGATGTGGCAAAAAGTGCAGCCGCAGTTACTGCGGTCAGGAAAGTCTTTTTCATATCGAACCCTTGTTGAGAAAATTGCAATTAAAAGCTACTTTGGATCCAATATAATGTCTACAATATTCTAATTGCGACGATCCAGAGATATAAACCCTATACTTAGGGCGGCTAAAATCCAATCTGGAGTAGGAGAAATATCATGAACTTCAGTGCAGTCGATGTCTCCAAAACAAAGTCGGCTACTGAAATTGTTTTCGAGTCGTTACGTCAGGCGATTGTGAAGGGAACCCTCCAAGTGGGCGCGCCGCTTCGGCAGGAAGAGATTGCGAAAGCATTCAACACCAGCCGCATTCCCGTGCGCGAAGCGATAGCGCGCCTTCACCAATTGGGTCTTGTCGAAACGCGCCGCTATAAAGGAGCCGTCGTCGCAGCAATAACCAATGAAGAGTTTGACGAAATTTTTGACCTGCGGACCTTGGTGGAAGCAGACGCTATTCGGCGCGCAGTGCCGATTATGACCAAGACCACGTTAAAGCAGGCACGACGATATCACGTTGAATTCTCGCGTGCGACAAAGCCGGAAGACTGGACCGAACTAAACCGACAGTTCCACTGTTGCCTTTATGAGGCGGCCCAATCCCCAAATTATTTAAAGGTGATCAACGGACTGCTGGACCGCCTGGACCGTTATGTTCGTGCCCAGCTTTCTCTGACCGAAGGAATGCAACGTGCAACGCAAGAGCACGAAGACATTTTGTTGGCCTGCGAAGCTGGAGACACCGAGCGTGCGGCATCACTCACACAAGCCCACATAAGAGACGTGAAAACATCATTGCTGGCGTATCTTCAAACGAGAAGGGATGAGGCGCAGCACCAAATTTCCAAGAATTCGCTTCCGGCCTAATGATGAGTTCAGCCCCTAGAAAGTAGAAAATGATCGAAAACGCTGAAACCGCCGGAACGCTTCTTGTAGAAGGAAAGGCAGAGGGCGAAATTGTCTTCTGTGAGGAAGGGCTGAGCTTTTGGGGGGGCGTCGATCCTGATACTGGCGTCATAATCGACACGCACCACTCCAATCATGGTGCAGCGCTTTCCGGAAAAGTCGTCCTCATGCCCACGTCGCGCGGGTCTTGCAGTGGTAGCGGGGTGTTGCTTCAACTGGCGCGCAACGGCAACGCACCTGCCGCTTTGGTGTTCTGCGAAGAAGAGAACATTCTCACTCTGGGTGCAATGATTGCCGGGCGACTTTTCGATTCCCCTGTGCTTGTCATGCGTCTTCCAAGAACCGTCTTTGAGGCTTTGTCACATGCAAACGCCGCGGCCATAGACGGAACAGAGCTTCGATTTGATGACAACTCGATACGCCTGAAAACGGTCGCCGCAGACATGCTGGACCTATCCGAGGCTGACCGGCGCATGTTGGACGGCGAGGATGGTCGCGCCACGCAAGCCGCTATGGAAATTCTCTGCCTAGTGGCCGCAGCACAAAATGCGTCAGACTTTGTTGATGTGTCGCGCGGGCATATTGATGGGTGTATTCTGGCCCATGATGCAAATCTTGATTTTGCCGAAAAGATGCAAAAATTGGGTGCAAAGACACGCATCCCGACCACAATCAACGCAATTTCAGTGGATCGTGAGAACTGGCAATCCCAGGGAATGGCGCCTGAGTTTGGCAATAAGGCAAGCCGTCTTGCAGATGCTTACGTCAAAATGGGATGCCGCCCCACTTTCACCTGCGCACCTTACTTGCTGGATGACGTCCCGGCAGAAGGTGAAGATATCGGTTGGTCGGAATCCAATGCTGTCATCTATGCAAATTCGGTGCTTGGTGCGCGAACGGTAAAACATCCTGATTATCTGGATCTTTTTATTGCCATGACCGGGCGCGCGCCAAAGACCGGCGTATATTTGGCAAAAAACCGCGTGCCGGAGTGTGAGATCGCAGTTGAATTGCCGGGTTCATACGACGACGCCTTATGGCCAATGCTGGGTTGGTTGGCTGGCACGCTGTCACCCAATCGAATCCCGGTTCTAATCGGCCTCGAAATGGCTCGGCCGACCGAAGACGACCTGAAAGCTCTGTGTGCGGCCTTTGGCACAACGTCGGCGGCGCCGATGCTGCATGTTCGCGGCCATACCCCAGAAGGGCACCTTGCTGCTGCCGAAGATGCAAAGCGCCTTGATATTTCACCTGCGGATTTGGCGCAGGTCTGGTTGAGCTTTAACCGCGCAGGCGAAAAAGTGGAGTTGGTGGCAATCGGAAGCCCCCATGCTTCACTTTCAGAGTGTCGCAACTTTGCAGACCTTCTTGACGGGCAAACCTGTGATCCACATACAAAAACTATTGTGACTGTAGGGCGCAAAGTGCTTGCTGATGCAATGTCAGAAGGCATCATTCAACGCCTGGAAAATGCCGGTGTGCAGGTCTTCCCGGACATTTGCTGGTGTTCGATAACCGAACCATTGTTTCCAACAGAGGCGAAGACGCTCTTTACCAATTCCGGGAAATATTCACATTACGCCACCGGACTTACTGGTCGCGGTGTTCGGTTCGGCAGCCTGTCAGACTGTGCCCGTGTCGCTCTTAGTGGTACCGCGACAAACGAACTTCCAGATTGGCTTTCCAAACACGTCTAATCGCCACAGCGAATGGTCAAAAATTCTGGTCAAAGACCGAATTCGGCCGGAATTTCTGCAACCAATTGCTTTTTTCCGCAAACAGGACCTTCGGTGCGGTGCAGAACACCAGGGTATCGCCTATTGCCGCAACTTATTACTTCAAACGCTCGGTCTATCGAACGTTCGATACTGTTCGCTTTGCGGCCTCGGCCATCAATGGGATCAGTTTTTCCGGTTTTTGGTAGATCAAAGCAAGTCCTGCATTGGGAACCACTTCAAACTCCATCCAAGGATAAGCTTCCTGCAATTTTGGGATCGAACCAATGTCAATTGTCGGATCTTCTTCTGCAAGAAAAATTTGCACGGGAATGTGGCGGGTGGCCAATACGCGGTCGCTCCAGTCCTCTTGGAACGCGATATATTCCATAGCGAAGGCGCGCGCGGCGTTCGTCGAATCTCCGGCCATTAAACGGATATTCGCCACAAGGACCTGCCTCATTTCTTCTGTTTCGAGAAGGGCCAGATCGGCGGGTGAATCCTTGCATAATTGACGCAACATCGCCTCTGGACCAATACGTTTGCACATCGCCATCACAGCCTTCGAGGCAAACCGGACCAGATGTGGGGCATTTCGCGCGGTTGATACGAAAAACTTCTGCCAACGACCTGCGCCGTCAACGTTCAAGCCGTCAGGCAGGCAGGGTCGTCCACCGATGCCGATCAACTCTGACACGCTATCCGGTTGTTTTGCGATCAGATCGGCGGCAAATGGAAAGTCGCTTCCCTGGACGACATAGGGAAGCTGCCGGATCCTAAGGCTCTCCAGGAGAAACATGGTGTCATCGCACGCTGCTTCAAATGGGTCTGCGTTCGGATCAAGATTGTCGCTGTGGCCGTAACCCGCTCGAATAGGACAGATGACACGTAGATTGCGTTCGAATGCCAAGTGGATCATCGAACGTGACCACCGCGCCATGCACGATCCCATGTGGGAGAAAAGCACCGGATCGCCGGTTGGCGGCCCCATATCGAGATATGTCAGCGCCCTGCCATCAGGAACGGATATGGATTTGAACGGTTTCCAGACTTCTGTCTCGAGCCAGTTTTTGGACAGCGCTGGCGTCGCCAGTTCCACTGCCTCCTTGCCGGAGGTAGCCATGGGGAACTCGCCGAGCGCCATGACCAGACGAACAATATCCTTCTGGGAGCGCAAATTCATTTTGCCGGTAATCGACTTGATCTGTCCCCGTACCGTGCCTTCGCTGGTGTTGCGGGTGGCTGCGATTGATTTGGTGTCCTGCCCTTCGATCAGCAAGCGCACCACGTTTTGTTCAGCCCCAGTCAGTTGAAACACACTGCCCAAAAGTGCTCCGGTCTTCTCGCGCCAGTGAAAATGGGTCGAGATAATGAGCGCAGCGGGGCCATCTTCAAGAGCTTCTGCAATGCGCATTATGCGAAACAGTATGGCACCACCCCTGGTCGCCAATTCCGCTTTGAGAAATTTTTCAGAATGCTCTGATTTGTTCAGGACGTCTTGCGTCGATCGAATCAGCGCTGCCCGCATCTCTGCCGGGAGGTTAAGATGATCCAGACTGTCGCCAGCGCTCACGCCAAAAGCGGATTGGGCACCGGAGTTGGACGCCTCGACAATGAGCGACCCTATAACGACAAAGGCAGCGAGGTTATCATAGGGCTGCAGATACTCCGTCAGGTCTGGACGCGCAGTCTCGCTGCGTTGGAGAAACGTCTCGCCGCGCTCCAGGTGTGCTTTGTAGGATTTGTCGAAATCAGAAAATTTTTCAGCGAGGTCTGTGTCATGCCAGAAATCGATAAACTCTTCGAGAGAGGACGGCTCCAGCGCGATTTCGTAGATGCGATCGACGATCATATCACGGTCGACATCGGGAGAGTCTCGATCTTGCACCATCGCACAGAAGCCTCTTTTTGGCACAAGGCCGGTCGATTCACTAGAAAGCAATCTGGTTTGATTATCAATTTGTATTGCGTGTTGCACAACGCGCTCAAAGTTGTGTGCCTGCCATCGCTCACTTCACGGCTTCGCTTTGCAGACACACCAATGTCTTCAGGCGCGACAGGGAAAGAAGATGGCTCCCAGAGACCTCTGGATTAAGTTTTTCGCTGCTCGACCTACCGCAAATCTAGACGAATGCCATCCATCCACCGCCAAGTACAAGAATGCTTGCCAAACAACGGCTCAGGATCATCATAGAGCTTGGTGAACGGACTAACCGGCTGATCTGCGCTGCGAAGACAATGATCAAGCACGCCCCAACCAGCAGGGCGGCGAATGTGATCATCGCAACGATCAGGAATTGTGGCAGCTCAATCGTGGTGATGTCCATAAGGCTCGGCAAGACCAAGGGGAACAGGATCATCATGTAGGGTGAGATAAAACAAGTCAGGGCCCCCGCGCCAAGTGAGGACAAGATGGGGAGGCGTTTCGTGTCGAACTTGTCCGTCAAATCGAACCCACCTTGCCAGATCCCATAGGCCAACCACAGGATATAGGCCATCATCACATATTTGCCGTACCCAATGGCCTCCGGAATAGTCGATAGCCACGTACTAAGACCGTAGCAAACCGCGGAAATGATCAACAGGCCTCCAAGCGCAAAGCCGACGCCAAAGCCAAGCGCCCCCACAATATCCTTGCTCGCTGATCTGACAATCAGCATCAACGCAACCGGGCCGGGTGCCAGAGTGATCGCAATCAAGGTCATGAAATAAGAGGCGATATCAGAATATGACATTATGCCACATCCTCCCCGGGGAAACGGGACACAGGCTGAATTGGGACCCACTTCTTAGAGAACAGGCGCCTCGACAATCCAACCAAGCCAATGATTATCCAGCGCCCCTGAAGATGCGCAGATAACAGATTGAGTTCTGCAATCGGGTTGACGGCCACCAAAGCGGGCACCTGCACATTGCAAAATGAATAGAACGCGCAGTTCCCATGCATCCAACCAATCTGGACCCCGCCAAACGAGAACCTGTAGATCAAAAGTCCACAACGTTGATCAACTGAAGCGGCTGGATTGCAGTAAAGTATTGAACGCCTGCAAACATGTTTCACCCCCCCCTGTGATCGCAATCGCCATGGTAGGAAAAATGTCAATTTGCAGCATCCCCCAAATGGGAGACGAGCTTGCTAAAAGTGACCCGAGGTAAGGAAAATCATGATGGTGCGCAACAATTGCCTTTGATCTGACTCGGAGGATCGGCAAGTGTTCGGCATCACCGGATACTGCGAAGCATCGTATGCTTGGGGGAATGGCGGGCGGTTTCAACGGATCGACGCAGCATTTTAATCTTTTTGGAAAGATGGCGTTTAAGTCATGAAGGAAACCTGCAAACTTGCGCTGCGACAGACGATGCGGGTTTGGTTCAGGACCCATCAATCCAATGGATGTAATGACCGTTTCGAGCCAGTCTTGCAGATTTTCTGTATCGCGGCGAAAGTCAGCATTGCAAGACTGGAATAATGGACTTGATCGAAACCGCTGGATTAAGGTCCAATGGGAGCAGGAAGTCGCTGCCACCAGGCAAGCTGGTACAATGTTTTTGAATTATTCAAAGGAATTCACTATGTGGGATTTTAGTATGGGGACAGCGTTTGGGGTGATGCGCAAGACAGCGCCCTTTCTGCTATTTCGAATTGTTGTCTACTTTGGGATCGCTGTAGCATATGTGCTGGTGACAGGTACGGGCGCTGGTATCGGTTACGGTGTTGGCGGCTTTGGAGATGACGATTTTCAGGCATCCACAACCGTTTGGGGAGGCATCATCGGCTTCGCAGCTACAGCTGGTGTGCTGTATCTTATGCGCGAGTATCTGCTGTATGTTGTCAAAGCGGGCCATATCGCGGTGATGGTAGAGATCTTGGACGGCCGCGAATTGCCGGATGGCCAAGGTCAAATCACTTACGCCCGAAAGATCGTCACCGAACGTTTTGGAGAAGCCTCGGTTCTGTTCGGGATCGATCAGTTGATCAAAGGGGTCGTCAGGGCGATTACCGGGCTGATCCAAGGGCTTTTGACGATCCTTCCGATCCCCGGGCTAAACAAGATAATGTCGCTGGTGCGGGCCTATTTGAAGCTCGCTGTTGGGCTTGTTGATGAGGTAATTCTTGCTCATGGACTGCGCACAAGGGCTGAAAATCCTTATGCATCCGCGAAAGAAGCGCTCGTGCTTTATGGTCAGAACGCCAAGCCTATGCTGAAGAATGCGGCATGGCTGACTTTGTTCACATGGGGCCTTTCGATCGTTGTATTCCTGTTCATGTTGGCTCCTGCGGCAGCGGTTGTTTACATAATGCCGGGTACGTGGTCGGCAGGAGGTATGGTCTTTGCCTTGCTCTTTGCCTGGGCCGTGAAGGTCGCAGTGATTGAGCCATTTGCGATTGCCTGTCTCTTGCAGGCATTCTTTAAGGTCACGGCAG
>Ga0163216_100935_pt1 | contig 26321 bp, 20 predicted proteins | sample SynspAceP_FD_167610 | JGI IMG/M metagenome (GOLD analysis project Ga0163216, IMG submission 167610) | Saline lake microbial communities from Ace Lake in Antarctica - Synechococcus sp. Ace-P (Illumina Assembly) | ecosystem: Environmental > Aquatic > Non-marine Saline and Alkaline > Saline ...
AGTGCGTTATTAATAGTTCTGGTAGTATAAGCTTTAATAGGTCCAAAGATAATTCCAATGCCGATCGTTTTCTTGCAAAGATCGGACTCCTATTTCAATTCACACACAACTTTTGGGATTGATCCATAATTATTCCTAGTACTGGTATGAAATTATTTTATTTTTTGACTTTCCATTCGTTATGTTAATTCCTACATTTATTGTATCTTTTTACAAGTTAAAGTTAATGTACCCAGTTCTCCCCCGTTAATTATACTGGGTCATTTCCGCCCGAGCTTCGCAAATTTTGTTAAATGCGATAATTACGAGCTAAGTCTCGTATATGTATATTTTATTCAAGACTAATCGGTCTTCATTTATAAACCATCATCAAATTCTAAAAGTTCATCTGGATTTTTGGGTTATTTTGAGATATTGTAATTGGAATACAGATGACGTTTGGTACCAACCATTTTCCGAATTACCGACAGCTCGATCAAATGGATTGTGGGCCCACATGCGTCAAGATCATTGCCAAACATTTCGGGAAAGAATACAATTTAGAATACCTCAGACAAATTTCTAACCTACAAAAGGGAGGTGCCTCCCTAGCGGGAATTTCAGAAGCCCTTGATGCCGTCGGAATTGACGCTGTTGGCATACGAGCTGATTTTGTTGAATTGGTTAACGATGTTCCATTACCTGCCATTGCCCATTGGGAAAATAATCATTTTATTGTAATCCATCGCACTTCAATAAAGTTTATCTACGTTTCCGATCCAGCTATTGGATTGATCAGATACAATCATAAGGAGTTTATTGAGAAATGGGGCGGTAAGCATAATGGGAAGGGAATTCTTTTGCTAGTTGAATCTAACCACAGATTTGGCAATAATCCTGTTGAGGACATTGCCCCAATTGGCTTGGAATATCTTTATCAATACTTATTGCCTTTTAAAAAGTATATAGGCCAATTGTTTCTAGGGCTTTTACTTGGTTCTATAATTCAATTGTTACTTCCTTTTCTAACACAGAGCTTGGTTGATTATGGAATAGACTATGAGAATATTAGCTTTATCTACCTTGTAGTAATCGCTCAGATTTTTCTTTTTTTGACTCGGCTAGCATCCGAGATTATTCGCGACTGGCTATTATTACATATGTCCACTCAAATCAACATTACCATGGTTTCGGATTTTCTGGATAAATTACTTCTTCTTCCTATTACCTATTTTGATTCTAAGACCAAGGGGGATTTTATGCAGCGAATCTACGATCACCATCGAATTGATGAATTTTTAGGTGGTCGTTCCCTCTCTATAGCCTTCGATCTATTCAGCATTGTAGCCTTCGGATTAGTGTTAGGTTACTTCAATACTGACGTTTTGATAATTTTCATGATAGGTACATTCCTATTTGCAGGTTGGACAATATTGTTTCTAAAAAGAAAAGCCCAATTAGATCATAAACTTTTTAATCTGAACCTGCAAGATCAGTCCCTTTTGATTCAATTGATAACTGCAATTCGCGAAATTAAGCTCAATGGATCTGAAAAGCGTCGAAAATTGGAATGGAAAAAAGTTCAGTCAAGGTTGTATCGTTTAAAAACCAATATTTTAAAAGTTGACCAGGTACAGATTAAGGGAGGCTTTTTGCTAAATGAAATGACCAGTATTCTTATAATTTTTTGGTCGGCAAAGGCAGTGGTTTTTGGAGAAATTACGCTGGGGACCATGTTGGCCATACAGTTTATTGTAGGCAGTCTTTCTGTTCCCATTTCGAACACTTTGGATTTTATAGTTGGATTACAACGTGCGACACTGTCCCTTAGGAGGTTGTCCGAAATCCATTCTCTACATATTGAGTCTTCTTCAATTAATAAAAACAATATCATAGAACCTGGGGATATTGCTATCACCAATGTAGACTTTGGTTATGGGGAAGGGGTTTCAAGAAAGGTCCTGGATAATCTCTCTATTACTATACCCAAAGGAAAGATTACCGCCATAGTCGGGCCTAGTGGTTCAGGAAAAACTACCCTCATAAAATTATTACTTAAATTTTACGAACCGAGAAAAGGCAACATCAGAATAGGAGGAGAGAACTTCAAATTTATAAATGTGAAAAAGTGGCGGGAACAATGTGGTTCCGTTCTTCAAGACGGAACCTTGTTCAATGATACTTTAGAGAGGAATATTACAGAATCGAGGGCCAATGAAGCCACGAATCAAAAGCGTTTGCTTGAAGCTACGGCTATGGCCAATCTTTCCGAATTGGTCGAAAATCTACCCCTAGGTTTTGATACTTTAATAGGAGAACAAGGCGGTATCCTAAGTGGTGGCGAAAAACAACGCCTATTAATTGCAAGAGCTATCTATAAAAATCCGGACTATCTCTTTTTTGATGAGGCAACAAGCGCGTTGGATGCCGAAAACGAGAAGGTCATTTCCGAAAACCTAAAGTCTTTTTGCAAAGACAAGACCGTTATTATTGTTGCACACAGGCTGTCCACTGTGCGCATGGCCGATCAGATATTAGTCATGAACAAAGGAAATATTGTAGAAAAAGGAAGTCACTACGAACTCCTAGAGCTACAAGGTATATATCATAAACTAATCATGAACCAATTATAGTGCTTATGAAAGACCACGGCATATACATATATGAGGAAGAAGCCTACATAAAACGAACCCCCAACTGGATGTTAACATGGGGCATAGTTTTGGTATTTGGTTTTTTTGTCTTTGCCATTGGCTTTGCTTACTTTTTTTCCTATAACGCGAGCGTAAAAGCATCGGTGGTCTTGACTACGGCAAATCCCCCGGCACATATAAGAACAAAACGAACAGGAAGATTGGCAGAGGTGAATTATAATGCTGGCGATACCGTTTCTAAGGATGCAGTTTTAGGGGTTTTGGAAAACACTGGGGATGTAAAGGATATTATCCACCTAAAAGAAAAACTGTCCTTGGGATATCCTTTGGTTATGAATATGGAGGCGTTGTCAGAACAATTTCCAAATCAACTGCGTTTAAGTAGTCAAATCCGACCTTTTTATAATAGGTTTCTTAATGCCTATCGCAATCTAATATTCTATAGGTCTTTGGGTAATGAAGCTTTGGAAGAATCTCAAATTCAACAGCAGCTTATATCGCAGACCACTACCATTTCAAATAAAATCGAAGAAATTGTTGCTCTTCAGAGAGATCTTGAGATTGCCGAAATTGATTTTGATCGATATAAAGAACTTTTCAATAAGGGAGTGATATCCACGCGAGACTTAGAAAATAAGGAGATTGGGTATTTGAAAATCCAGCGTGAATATGGGATCCAGGAACAACAACTGAACCAGTTGCGCCTAGGACGAACAAGTATTCGAAACCATAAAATGCAGTTCGCTAATTCTCGCATCAAAAATGAGGGTATCCATAGTTCCAAGTTGGAATTGGAACAAGAAGAGCTTTTTTCTGCCTTGATTAAATGGGAGGAGCAGTACCTGTTAAAGAGCCCTATCCAAGGACGAGTCTCATTTTTCGAGGTATGGGGAAAACATCAAAACATAGAGGAGAACCAAGTTGTTTTTACGGTGGTTCCAATGGAAATCCAAGAGCTATTGGGCAGGTGTCAGGTGCCTATTCGCAACTCTGGAAAGATAAAACCGGGGCAACGTGTCATTATAAAATTGGAAAATTATCCTTATAGAGAATGGGGAGCACTGGACGGAGAAGTGAAAATAATTTCCGAAGTACCTAGAACAGGTGAAAAGGAGGGTTATGTGGTGTATATACATATTAAGAATCTGACAACATCATACGGAAAGACCTTGGAATTTAAACAGGAGATGATGGGCAGTGCAGAAATTATTTTAGAGGAAGTTACACTCCTCGAACGAATTTTTTATCAGTTCAGAAACCTTTGGTCTCTTACGAAACAATGATGTGGGGTAATGTTAAATTTCGAATCCTAGGATTAGACCTTATAACAAGGTCGGTATTTCTATGTTTCATTTTTAAAATGTCCTTTGCCCAGGAACCATTATTTCCTAAAGATTCACTTCCATTGGATGTGGATTATTTGCTCAATAGTAGCTATGAAAGTATTATGGATATGGAAGATGAGGCCTATAAGAATAATTCCTTGCAAAGGCTTCGAAGTTTAACCGAAGTCCATATTAGTAAAGCTAAAAATGAATCCAATTCAGTGGAATTGGCCAATGGTTACTATTATCGAACTATTATTGAGGAGCCTGAATTAGCGATTTCCTATGCCGATTCAATTATTCAAGCGACTAAGGATATTAATCATTCTAATCATCCAACCTTTGGTTATATTCTTAAAGCAATTATCTATTATGATAAACGTGATTTTCAATTGGCAATGCAGAACTATATAACTGCCTATAACCTTGCGGTGAACAAAATGAATTTAGAGGACCAAATTACGTGTTCTATGGCAATAGCCGCCATACGTAACCTTAACGGGCAACCACATGCTGCAGCGGACATTTACACTAGGTCGTTAAAACTCTTGAAAAAGGAGAAAGATTATGAAAATAGTCATAAGGAAGATTATATATTGTTGATGTACAACCTATCCCTGGCACACTTAAGATTGTCCCAATTGGATTCTTCACGCCAGTATTATAATGCTGGCCTAGAAAAGGCAATCTCTGAGAATGACACCATCGAATATCGTGATTTTGTTCTGGTAGGTGCGCAATTGGATTATTATGAAAAGAACTTTCAAAAAGCAAGGGACACATTATTGAAATACACCCATCTCTTGGAAGGCAATAGCAAGGCCATGAAGCTTTATTATTTAGGGAAAATTGCGCAGCAAACGGGAAATAATATCTTGGCCATTAGCTACTTTCAACAAATCGATTCAATTGTTCAAGAAACCAATAAACCGTTTGACGCAATTAAGGATGTGTATCAACAGCTGGTCATGTATTACGGATTAAATGATGATCAACAGCGTGAAATTGAGTCCATAGAAAAGCTTATTTATTTTGATAGTTTGATTACAATTGAGCAAAAGGGAATAATTCAGCAGGCCACCGTTGCTTATGATCTACCATATCTGAAACAACAAAAGAAAAAGGCCGAGGAAGAGCTAAAAGCTAAAAGCTCCTTGGTTTTATTTTTGGGGATTTTGACAGGTCTTGCTGTTTTGATTGGAGTATACTTTTATATCAGGGCTCGAAAGACCAAAATAAGGGTAAAACAATTACTGGAGGGTTACAGTCAATCAAAATCACCTTCCCTTAATGTTGGAAAACACCCATCATCTGTTCCCAAAGAAATAAGGGAAAACCTTTTGGAGAAACTTGAAGCCTTTGAAAAGTCCGGCCTTTATTTGAGCAAAGATCTTGACATGGCCCAATTGGCCCAAGATATGGACAGTAATACCACTTATTTGTCAACGATTGTCAATCATTATAAAGAAATGAGTTTCCCTAATTATTTAAAGGATCTAAAAATAACTTACGCTATAGAAATGCTCTCTAAGGATTCTGAACTGTTAAAATATAATTATCAGGGATTGGCCGAGATTTTTGGATTCAAAACCGGGGAATCCTTCTCTAAAGCATTTTATGCCAAGACGGGGGTATATCCTTCCAAATTATTAAAAGAACTAAAAAATAGAGAAAATGCACGTCATTTATAAATGACGGTTTATGTTCTCAGGGGGTATATAGAAAATGTAGCTAACTTGGGGACTATACAATAATAAATTAATTTTTAAATTCAATATCATGAGGAAAAAAATGGAAGACTACAAAAAAAGAGCTTTAAAGTCACTGATCAAAATCAAGGGAGGTGGAGATGGACCTATAGACACGGATAAAATAAAAAGACCGAAAAGAGGACACCAAGATTAATACTATGATTTAATTAAAAATTAGGGACCATTTCGACCGGTCTTAACTTTATATGTTCAAAAGTGAAAAATATGGTAAGACCAATCTTATTATTTTCTGTACTGTTAACCCTCTTAATATCATGTAACCAAAAGAAGTCTGTTACTAAGTTGGAGTATCCTGAAATTGAACCTACTCCTTTGGTTCAAGAACTGTTTGGAACAACCGCAATAGATAGTTACCACAATCTAACCGATTTACAAGATAGTACAGTACAGAACTGGCTCAAGGCCCAAGATTCTTTGGCTGAATCATACTTTTTAAACAATATCTATATTGAGAAATTTAAAAATCGTTTTCATGAATTGGAAGGCAGAACTAGTGGTGATATTCGTTTGATAAGAATTGATGAAAAAGGGAATTATTTCTATTTGCGATACGATGAAGGCAAGGATGTTGATGTGTTATTTTATAGAGAAAATGGGGACAATTCAGAAGCTGAACTTTTTAACCCAAGCACCTACGCTCACATAAATCAAAATATTAGTTATTTGGAACCATCCCACGATGGAACAAAGATTGCAATTGGTTTCGACCCCAAGGAGGAGTTTACCTCCACAGTTCTTATTTATGATTTAGTAAACAAAAAAATGTTAAAAGATCAGATAACCAATATTAACCCAGATTTTGGAGGAATAGAATGGCTGCCTGATAGCTCTGGGATAATATATCTTTATTTCCCTTTTGTGGAAAAATCGAATGCCAATTACAAAAAAAAATCCTATTCCGTCATCCATTTTATAGGCGGCAAGCCCGAAAAAAGAACCCAGGTTTTTGGTGGGAATAAGTCCTTGGGAATAGCTACGGATTATTATCCCAAAGTAAAGATAGGTTCTAGTTTGGACTCCTACATTATAGGTTATGCAGCGAAATCAGGGATGTTTTATGATAGTTTTATTGCGAAGGTGACTGATGTGGTAAACGGCAAACCCAAGTGGAAGCCGTTTTTTAAAACATCAGATAAGATTTATTATAATCAAGGGGAAATTAGGGGTCAAAATTTTATCTATCGTAGGGCCACAAATGAAGGCAATGAACTTTGCCAAGTAAATATCAATAATCCCCATTTCGACAACCCAAAAATTCTTGCGACCGGCAGTAAGGATAATCCAATTACCCAGTTTGAGGTAACCAAAGACCACATATTTTTTATTCGTGAAAAATTTGGGGTCGAGATTTCTATTTTTCGAATTGATGGTTTACAAGATATAGTTCAACTAAGTCCTCCATTTGTCCCTGGATATGCATCTTTTTTTGGAGAGTCGGTTACCCACAACAATATTGGGGTGGGCATGGATGGCTGGACTTCCAATTATGTTAGGTATCGAATGGATATAAAAGGAGATTTTATTAACGAAGGTCTCTTGGAATCTGCCCAATTCCCGGAATTTGAAAACTTGGTCAGCAAACAAATTATGGTCAATTCACATGATGGGGTAGAAGTCCCTTTGTCATTGGTTTACCGAAAAGACATGAAACTTGATTCCAATAACGAAGTGTTTATATATGTGTATGGTGCTTATGGAGAAAGTATGAGCCCATTCTTCTCGCCCACATACTTGGAGTGGGTGAATCAAGGTGGTATTCTTGCCTTTCCCCATGTTCGCGGGGGAGGAGAAAAGGGAGAAGCATGGCATACTCAAGGAATGAAATCTTTAAAATACAATTCTTGGAAAGATCTTAATGCCTGTACTGAAACCCTTTTAGAGATGGGGTACACGCGAAAGGGAATTATATCCCTTTATACCAATAGTGCGGGAGGGATCACTGCTGGGATGGCTGTCAATGAACGTCCTGAATTATATTCTTCATTTATTGCTGAAGTGCCAAGAATGTATCCTTTCGGACTAGAATCTGCCACTACGGCCAGTAGTACCAGCTATATTGAATACGGTACGATAAAAGATAGTTTGGAGTGCCTAGGGCTTATTCAAATGGACCCTTATTTAAACCTAAAACAGAATAAGTACTACCCCGCAACCTTACTTATGCCAAGCAACGGTGATGACCGGATACCCTTATGGGATAGCGGGAAATACATAGCAAAGCTTCAAAAATATAACATAGCTGAAACTCCCATCTTAATGGATATTGACTATCATTCAGGTCATGAAAATTCAGCAAATTTTGATGCTTCAATAGATTTAAATGCCCGAATTTTTAGCTTTGCCAAGTCCAATATGCAGCACTAGATAATTTCTTGCCTTCTTTTGACCGGAGTATTAATTGCTCCTTTGTCCGCTAATAGTAGGACACTTCCAATGTGCAGATTATACAAACTACTTATAATTCCTGATAATTCCTTTGTAATCGCCCTTGATTTATAAATGGCAGTGTGGCCTTTATAAATGACGGTTGCAACGTCTTTTTATTCCTTGTTTTTTTTATGATATTTAGAAGGTCATGATGGGGTTGTCGGATTTGATTATGTTAGATTCGATCTTATCAGCTAATGATCGAACTAAAGAAATAAAATGGATTGGCTACGACCCCATGAGGAAATTGAATCTGAATTACATCAGATACAACAATCGTTCTTAAATACGATAATATCATACAACAAGGCTATTTCTTATTGCCAACATATTTTGGAGGAATATCGTGAGGCTGTAATATCCGAGGGCTTCATTGACGAAGCAGCTGAAATTCATTTTTTTAAAAAAGAAAAGCCCTTTATTTTAGGACAACTTCTCCGATTTACGCACCAATTGTCATTTGAGTTAGAATTCACAAAAATTGCCTATGGTTCGAACGAGAGTATTTTGAAACGGAAAATCCTGGAAGTAAATCATTTTCTGTCTAACCATAGGGATATGGTACTTTATATCGAACTGGGATATAAAAGACTGGATGGACAGTATTTCTTGCGTAAGAACAAAGAATTCTATGCTAATCCCTATCCGCATGGATTCAGTTTTGACTCTAAATTTAGTTCTTCCCATGATGGGTTGCTCGCCAATATTTTGGGATATCAAGGATTCTTGCAATTTCTCCAACGTAAATTAACTACTTCAATACCCTATCCCAAAATTCCTCTTCCTCAAATTAATTGGACAGGGTCTAAGACCGACCTTACCGAACTTGGGTTCTCCTTGTTCTATAGCGGCGTTGTAGATCATGGAAATGCAAGTTTAAAATCCGTAATGCAATTTTTGGAACAGATATCCGGAATGGATCTGGGAGATTACCACCATACCTCTATCCGAATCAGAAACCGTTCCCACCGCACCAAATTTATAAATAAACTTAAAATTTCCTTACTGAATTGGATGGCCAATCTGGAAGATTAAAAAATGTCAGGTCATAGTCAATTGACTGTTTTACATTTTGGCCCAGAATGAGCCAAATTATACCCTAATTTGTCTCAAATTAAGGGTATTTACCTATCAATTTCTTCAAATTTAACGCAATATTCAGTTTTGTCAACTGACTATGACTTGGCTATTTATTCCAATTCTCCTTTTTAATTTTGAAGCAAATTGCAGATCCATTCACTCACATTGGTCCTGCCGTAAATCCGGAAACGTATGCCAGCTACAATTATTACTACAGAAGATTTATCAGAACTAAAGAGGGAGCTCCTTAAGGAAATAAGAATGTTATTGAAGGAAAAGGAGCCCAAGGTAATCAAAAAGGAATGGCTCAAAAGCTCCCAGGTTGTTGACAAGCTCAATATTAGTCATGGAACCTTACAGAGATTTAGGAATAACGGAACCTTGTCCTTTACGAAAATAGGAGGGCTTATTTTTTATGAGGCAGGGCAAATTGAAAAAATTCTATTGGCTAACCTTGTCAAAAACACAAAACGGAAGAAATGAACTATATAAAGCACCTCAATGCGGTATTTCAGCAATTTGCCAAAGATTCAAGGCTTAACCCGACCCATGTAAGTTTGTATATGGTCCTGTTTCAATATTGGAACATGAACCGTTTCCCAGAGAGTTTTTTGGTAAATCGTGAAGAAACTATGACACTTTCCAAAATTGGATCTGCGACAACCTATCATAAATGTATTAGCAATTTGAGCGATTGGAAGTATATCGTTTATCTGCCCTCCCACAATCGGTTTAAGGGAAGTCGTATTATGATGCCCACTTTTGGAACAATTCCTGAACAAGATGTGGACAGGCATGAAACTGACACTGAACAGGCGGTGGTATCATATATAAACAGTAATAAACATAATAAAACAAATAATAAACTCTCTAGAGAGAACATACCAAATAATGAACAAGTTGTTTTGGAATTTTTTAAAACTAACAATTGGCCATACCAAGAGGCCACTAAATTTTATAATTATTACCAAGGTTTAGGCTGGAAGGTCGGGGGCAAATCACCTATCGAAGACTGGCATTCCACAGCGAGAAGTTGGATGCTCAAATCCAAAGAAATGAAACAAGAATCTGGATTTATCGGTACGTCCAACAAAAGACCAAAAGAAGATTACTTGAAAACTTCAAAAGACAAAAATTATGGGCAACCCCTTTGATGAAATGGCAGCGATACAACCACATATCATCGTTGAGGGGGGCATGGAATATCGCCTAGGAAATATTGATGGTAAGCGTATCGACTACGACTTTTCCAAAGTGCTGATCTACCTAGACGCCAAAGGGAGGACATTGTTCGGGGAAAATTTTGAACTACACCAGGAAGATAAGGGAACCCTATTGAAACTATGCAGTTATATGGTCAAGGATTTTGAGAGTTGCAAGCAACTAAAAATAGACCCGAATAAAGGCATACTGTTAACCGGTCCAGCCGGATGCGGCAAGACGAGCATGATGAGGTTGATTCGTTATATTGTCCCACATAAAAGACCATACGAAATTATTCCTGCCCGCAACATCACTTTTGCCTTTAACCATATTGGGTATAAGATTATCGAGGATTATGGGAATGGTCGATTCTATTGTTTCGATGATGTAGGGGTTGAACCACTGGGAAGACATTTTGGAGCAGACTGTAATGTTATGGGCGAGATATTGATCTCACGTCACGAACTGTTCCAAAAAACAAAACTACTTACCCACCTTACTACCAATCTGAATGCAGAAGAATTGGAACAACGCTATGGCGAACGGGTCCGCAGTCGCATGCGGCAAATGTTCAATCTGATTTCATTTAACAAGAACACCAAGGATAAACGAGGATAAAATTTAGACATATGAAAATAGCTACCTTCAATATTGAAAACCTATATCATCGTGACAAAAGCCTGATAAGGACCAACCTGAACAAATGTGTTTCTGATTGGATATCGGAATTGGACACGCTTATGCGCAGAATACAAAAAAGTGAAAATGATATGGAGCGGATCCGGGAACTTACTTTTTTGTTGGGGTTTGATAAAATCAACGACCGTTCCTATGGGGTCCTTAGAAAAAGACAAGGGGAACTATTTCTGAAACAGCGTGGGTCTGCAAAAGAGACCAGAGCTTCCGAACTTACCGATTGGAACGGTTGGATTGCCCTGGATACAATGTCCGTGGATCATGAATCGATTGTCAACAAAGCTAGGCTTATCTCAGAGATAGATGCCGATATTCTTGTTCTGCAGGAAGTGGAGGATAAGGCCTCCCTATTGGGTTTTAATTATGAATTTTTAAGAGAGTTTGATATAGAACCCTATGACCAGGTAGTTGTTTTGGAGGGAAACGATAGCCGGGGATTGGCTATGGCGATATTGACCAAAAATGGTTATAAACTGGATACCGTAAAAAGTCATGGAATGGATTTTATTAATGACCATGGGCCTATTTTTGATATCGATTGTCAAGAATATACCATTATTACTCCCGAAGGCGAAAAGCTCTATATTCTTTCAAACGAGTTTTCATCGGATAATGATTCGAAAAGAAAGCTTCAGGCTAGGACGCTTGCCGCCATCTATGATAAAATGAAAGCAGATGGAAAGGAATTGATTTTGGTCTGTGGAACTTTAAACGATGTATCATATAGCGATTGCTTATCCCCAATACTTAGGGAGACCGATCTTGACGATGTATCCAAGCATCCAAAATACAGGGTCGATAAGGATAGGGGCAAGGATGCGGGCTATTTTCGAATGGGAGCCTATCGGATGGGTGTGAATATTAAACAGAAGGATTATATGTTGCTTTCCTATGAAATGGACCAGAAGGTAATCGCTTGTGGGTTAAACCGTAAGGCCATGTGGCCGGAGAGAAATTCAAAATGGGAAATATATCCAACGCTAAAAAATAGGATTCATGCCGCTAGTTCCCATCCTTTGATATGGGGAGAGTTCGATATTCTTGGATAGCAGTGAAGAGGCTGCTACTCGGTGATTTTGAAATAAACATTTGCAATACCATTATGTGCAAAGCTCTCTTCGGCACATTGCTCCTCCATTGCATTTCGGGCAATAAGCCTCAGGCCGGTCTTGGACACGAACAATAGTTCTACGGGCTTCGTTGCTGAAACCCTTCACTCCAGTCCCATAGAACTATTGCTCAAGTCCGCTAGGCCTGCCTTATAAGCACAATTTTTCGGTTTCTGTTTTGGGCAAGGTTGAAGAGGAATTCCATCAATGCATTTTGTGCCGTTCCATAGGTGATGGTATCCTTCCATGACATGTCTTTGATCTACCGTTGATCGACCACTATAACCTTTTTTCGATAGCGAAATAACAACATTCGCTCTTGTTCGACGGCATAAACCAGGCTCCTTTCGTCAGCCCACAGGGCAGACTCCACTCGCACTTTTTTATACGTCTTGCCAAGTTCGAATGTTGTGTTGTTTAGTGCATCAAAAAAGGTAACAGTGAAGGCTCTATGGGAAGTAAATCAAAAACTGAAAATCATGAAATCGTATCCAATTCCTAAAAATTTAACGGCACAAAAAAATCAAAGAAAGGAAAACGTTCGAGATATAATAAGTAAATCATTTTAATCCAATTATTAACCGTCTACAGAGATGTGGACATAATCTTTTTCAATTATGAGCAAATTAAGAAACCATGTACAATTGATCGGGAACATCGGGGATGTTCCAACGATCACGAATCTTGAAAGTGGCAAAAAGGTGGCCCGATTTCAATTGGCTACCAATGAGCATTACAAAAATGAAAATGGTGAGAAAGTCCAGAGTACGGACTGGCATACCGTTGTTACTTGGGGGAAAACCGCCGAGATTGTAGAGAAGTATGCCGGAAAGGGCAAAGAGGTGGGTATTGTCGGAAAATTAAAGACCCGCAACTATACTTCCAAGGATGGCGATACCCGCTATGTTACCGAGGTGGTAGCAGATGAAATTTTATTACTTGGAAGTAAGACCTAAATCGATAAGCCTCCAAAATATAGAAAAGCAAAGAGGGCGTTCCCGAAATTAAACGCCCTCTTGTTTTTATCATTATTAACTATAAACCTATCAATAATGAATAGCAAAACTAGAGAAATAAAGGAAGGTTTGCAACATTTTCACGGTTCGGAAATGCTGTTCCAAATCCCCCTTTTAAAAACAAAATTTACGGATGGCATAAAATACCTTGCCAATGCCGCGGAATGCTTTTGGTTGGTGACGGATTCCTCTGTAATCGCTAAAAGCTTAATGGACAAAAGTCGATTTATAACCATCGATTTCAGAAAATTTTCCGAGGAAGAAAAGGAAGCATTGGGATACGAGGCCAGTATTGATTACAGTGATGGCAATGGGCATATTTTTGAGACCCATAAATATCATATAACGGACTTTCCTTTGGAAGAGCTCAGGTTGTTTTTTGTGGACAATACCCTTATGCTGCCAAGCGAATATTGAACGGTAAAGAGGGCGTACTCGCCAAAGCACCGCCCTCTTTTCATTATTAACCTTTAATAAGACAACAATGAAAAACGAAGTTAACGAAATTAAGATCAGCTATTGCCATAAATTAGGGACTTTTGACTCTGCATCCATTAGTGATTCCAGCTATGCAGCCAAATTAATGCATGACACTTGGAACAAGGATACGCTAGGATTACAGGAAACTTTTAAAGTCCTACTGTTGAACAACTCCCATAAGATAAAGGGAATATTTCAGGTATCTACGGGCGGAATCACGGGCACTTTAGTCGATTTACGGATACTTTTTGCGGTAGTCCTAAAATCGTTGTCTACGGGCATAATTTTGGCTCACAATCATCCGTCTGGGACATTGAAACCAAGTGGTGCGGATAAGGAATTGACCAAGAAAATTCAAAATGCAGCTTTGCTTTTCGATATCAAAGTTTTGGACCATTTGATAATTGTACCGAATGGAGGATATTTCAGTTTTGCCGATCAGGGAATACTATAAAAAGCTTTATTCCTATAATTGTATGTTCACCATTTAAAACCAAATTAGCTATTAAGGATGAAGACTTTTGGAATTCCAAGAGTCTTTTTTTTATCCTTGGAATTAATAATTGGGTAGGCAAACTTCTAGAGACCCAAAGTTGAATTTCATTATCTGCACCATTTTCTTGAATCTGTTAAGAATTCCTCAAAAACCGCACTTAAAAACTCTTAAAATTTTCCTTCTGTTTCTGGACTGAGGAATACCACGCTAAATTAAGCAGTAGGTTGAAAATATTTCGCGCAGCGCGATAAAAAGGAATAGCAAGAGGACAACACGCAAAGCGGTGTTGTGTGATTCTGATAGATTTTAAAGCACTGTAAAACAGTACTTTATGAATTGTATTTATTATGAATAGACAAGAAAAGAGACTGAAATTATGATAATGCAGCTCACAACCTCTATTCTGCCTCAATACCATTAACATAATTAACGTATAGCAATATGAAAGGTGGTTTTTTAAGTGTCAATTTCCACAGGAATACCGTAGAACGGTTTAAGGGTTTTTGTAAAAAGACAGGAGCTTCCTATACGGATACCCTTGAAAATATGATGGACTTTTTTGATACCTACCAACTCTCTCCTCTTGAAAATTTTGGGCCTACAGTCCGTGGGATGGAGGCCAACATCAAAAAACGAATCAATTCTATGATCGGGATCATAAAGGATATAGAAAAGCATCAGACCAAACCCACCACTGCTATGCTAGAACTTTTATTTGAAAAGTCACCACAAAAGAAACGCGGGCAAGCTCCCCTGTTAATGGGAGGTCAATCTAACAATCCGGAAAGGGATATGTTTTTTAAAAAAGTGGAAGAGGCCATTGAAATAGAAAAGGAGTTTACCAATCTTAAACGGGACCTAAGGCAAAAAAGGGCAGAATTTATTGCGCTTGTCTCTAAAGTACATCTGGCAAAAAGTGGTTTTGGGAAGCAGAGACTTCAACTGGACATGACTCCTGAGGATTTCGAAAAGCTTAAAATGAAAATAGAAAAAGAATAGCATTATGTATATCAGTATCACCAAACAGAATTTGGACGCGACCTTTTCACAGAGCTCCACGGATTTTGTGGACTACTTGGAAAAGGAGAACGAAGGAAAACAGGCGGATGTTCAAGAGCATTTTTTTGATCAGCACAATGACCGGAGAGCTCCAGAACAGGTAATCAAGGAAATAGATGGGAATACGGCCAAATTGAAAAACCATGAACCCAAATTCTTTTCCTTGACCATCAATCCAAGTCAGAGGGAATTGAAGCATATCAATAACGACCCTGAAAGATTAAAGAAATATGTACGGGAGGTCATAAAAGATTATGCTGCTTCCTTTTATAGGGATAGCCCGGTATCGGTGGACAGTATTAAATATTATGCAAAGTTGGAGCACGAACGAACCTTCAAAGGATTTGACAGGCAGGTGAAGGAAAATCAGGAGTATAGGGCAAAGATTGTGAAACTTGAAAATGAAATTAGAAAGGTGGAACGTGGAGAAGTTTCCGGCAATGTAAAAACTATGAGAAATGAAATTACCAAGCTCTCCTCCCAAATTCCCCATCGTATTGATGGAAATGCAGTGACCCAGGGGATGAAAAAGCCGGGGCTGCAGACCCATGTCCATATCATCGTAAGTAGAAAGGATGTTTCCAACAGATATAGTCTTTCTCCTGGGAGTAAATATATGCAGTCCGAATCCATACTTAACGGTAAAGTGGTAAAGCGGGGATTTAACCGGGACCAGTTTTATGAAAACGCCGAAAAAAGATTCGATACCATGTTTAAGTACGAACGGAATTACGTAGAGACTTATCAAGCACATAAGGCCTTTGTCCAGGATCCCAAAATCTATTTTGCGCATCTTTTGGGGTTGCCTACCAATGAACGGAGTGCCGCCTTTAAACTTATGGGCAATGCCGGGGTAAATATCCCTAGACTTAACATTCCCACGAACAAGGTAGAAGCCGCCCTTCAGGCCATCAAACAATTTAAAAAGGTAATCGATGTGGCCAAATCCTCTAGTTCCATAGGTATTTAGGGATGCTAGACATATTAAGGGGTTGACAAAATGAATCAAAGATGACGAAAATTACGGTTTTACTTGCTGTATTAATCTATGTTGTAGCTATTGCGGTAGGGTGTCTGTCTTTCAAACATTACAAGTATCCCTTTGTCCTCAATTTTCTTATTTTACTCCTTTTAGGTGGCTTTCTACAATCCATGCATGGGTCTCTGGTTTTTGTGAAAATTCTGTTATTATGGTTATTGCCATTTCAGATCATCAACTTGGGACTTTTTATTGTCTTCAATTATAAAATTGGGAAGCTAGATGAACCGGAAAGATATCGGGTAAAGTTCGAATTATTGAACGGTAGTTTGGTGCTGAAGAATATAAGGCGAGGGGCTTCCATCATCGGTTCGGCCGGAAGTGGAAAAACGGAAAGTGTGGTCTATAATTTTCTTAAACACTTTAATCAACATGAATTTTCGGGGGTCATCCATGATTATAAAGATTTTGAAATCACGGAAATGGCCTATCCTATTTTCAGCAATGCCAAAATTCCATTTCATATCATTTCCTTTGACGATATCCATCAACGTGTGAACCCCATTGCCCCACGGTATATGGAAGATGAGGAAAGCGTAAATGAGGTTTCCCGTGTACTCTTGGAGAACCTTTTGGAGCAGCGGGAATCCATTGCCATGGGATCCTCAAAGTTCTTTAACGACGCCGTGGAGGGCCTTTTGGGAGGGTTGATCTGGAAGCTTAAGACAAGCTATCCAAAATATTGCACCCTTCCCCATCTAATTGCCGCCTTTCAATACCTGAACACCGAAAATCTAATACAATTCTTGAGTTCCGATTATACTTCCAAGGCCATGGCAGATGCCTTTATCTCCGGAAAGGATTCCGAACGCCAAACTGCTGGTGTTATGAGCACATTGGCCAATGCCCTTAAAAAAATCAGTACGCAACGTATTTTCATGGCACTATCTGCCGATGAGGTGCCGTTAGATATCAATAACCCTGAGCACCCATCAATAGTTTCCATAGTAAACAACCCCAAATTTGAAACCGCCTATTCCCCGGTGATAGCCACTATAATGCACACCATTACCAAGCAGTTGAGCATTCGTGGCCGCCAGCCTTCTTTTATACTAATGGAAGAGGCACCCACCATTCGGCTTCTCAATATGCACAGGATCCCTGCAACATTGAGAAGTTATGATATTGCCACCATTTATGTACTACAGGATAAAATTCAGAACGATATGATGTATGGTGATAAGGCTAGTAGAGCCATACTTAGCAACCTTTCCTATCAGTTTTTTGGCAAGGCCAACGATCCCGATACGGCCAGATATTATGAACGTTTTTTTGAAATTGTAAAGCGACCTACCAAAAGTGTAAGTAAAGGGGAGAATACGCTAAAATTTGATACTAGGATTACGAAAGGGGAGAGAGAGGTGAGCAAGATTCGGGCGGAGGAATTTTTTAGGTTGAAGGAAGGAGAGTTTATTGCCTTTGCCGATGGTAAGGATAAGAAAGTACGTTTTCCGAAGCCCAATATTATTAAGGGGCTTCCCGACCCCCAATTCCGTATTGTGGATGGATCAATAAAAGCGAACTTTGAAAGGATCCATTTGGAGGTCAGGATGTTTCTGCCGTTAAATGCAAAACCGTCTTAATCTGTTGATAACTAATCGTTTTGGGATTAAATTGGTTTTAAGGTATGCAGAGGATTTCGTAATTTAATAGGTCACCATTAATGATGAAACCATGTATTATAATCAGGCCATCTGTGATGTTTATATCGGTACGGGAGCCGGAAAAAATTAATGGAGGACATTGAGAATGCCAAACGATCTGTAAAGGTGGTGTCCCCATATCTTTCACCTTTTCTGGTGAAGAAATTGATTGATCTCCATTACAATGATATAGAGGTGCAATTGATTACCATGGACACCATAGAGGACTTTTATGGGGATAGGCAAAAGAATATACACCAACTAATTCTTCAGGACCGAAAAATTGATAAGGAGGCCGAGACCATTCGGTTAAAATGGATACACAGAAAACGATTTCTATACGGTTTTTTAATCGTGATGATACTAGTAATATGTGCCATTGCATTTAGGGAACAGGACCGCATGGTTTTGTGGGGAGGGATACCTTTGCTCTTAGTGTGGTTTTTGTTTCGGTATTATTCTTCTAAAATTAAGAATGCCAAGATCTACCAATATTCCTATCGACAATTATTTCCGTTCAAGGTATTTACTACATCCGAAAGCAACCCTTATTCGCATCCCTTTATCCATGGGAAACTTTACTTGATCGATGATGAGATTGCCTACTTGGGTTCCTTGAATTTTACGGGCAATGGGACTAAGAATAACTATGAAACCAGGATCCGTATTACGGACAGAAAAGCAATTAAAGAATTTGTCGGTGAATATGATGCCTTGTTCCGTAATGAAAACTATTTAGAAAAGGAGGTGGTAGAGTGGGGTAGGGAATTGTATGTGGAGCAGGGGAATTGAATAATTAAAAACAATAAAAAAGGAATAGATAAACACTTATTATGCAAGCCGACAGTATGAGTGGAGTGTAATGTATATGGAATGAGAAAAGCTTTATACTTATGTTATTGTTGAAAAATATTGTATTGAATGTCGCTAAAAATGTCTTTTTTAAAATTGAAAACTAATATCTTAGGGCTCTGAGATATTAACTATAGAATTGAAAAAATATGCCAATTAAAGTTGTAGAACTTTTTGCAGGAGTGGGTGGGTTTAGAATAGGTCTTGAAGGTTATCCAAAAAGGGAAGATTCAAATTTTGAGGTCGTTTGGAGCAATCAATGGGAACCTAGTACTAAAACTCAACATGCCAGTATGGTGTACAATGAACGTTGGCCAAATGGCAATCATTGTGGTGAAAACATTGAAGAAATAATTGAAAATAATTTTGAAATTATTCCAGATCATGACATGTTGGTTGGTGGATTTCCCTGTCAGGATTATTCCGTTGCTACTACCTTAAAAAGCTCTAAAGGTCTTATTGGAAAAAAAGGCGTTTTATGGTGGAGTATAGAAGCCATATTGAGAAGAAAGAAAATAAAGCCGAATTATCTTTTGTTGGAAAATGTAGATAGATTGCTAAAGTCTCCTTCAAAACAAAGAGGCAGGGATTTTGCTGTGATGCTTGCTTCTCTGAATAATCTTGGCTATGCGGTAGAGTGGCGGGTAATTAATGCAGCCGAATATGGTATGCCGCAAAGAAGAAGAAGAATATTTTTTACAGCTTATCATAATAGTACTGCTATTTATAAAAGATTAAAAGAAACCAAATCAAAAGAGGATTGGTTGGACTCTGATGGGGTTTTGGCAAATTCATTCCCTATTAGAGAAATAACAGAAAAAATCACTGTTGGAAAAATAGGAAAAGACTTAATCAAGGTTTCTAATGAATTTAAGTTGAATGAAAAGTTGAGTCCATTTCAAAATTGTGGGCTGATGATTGAGGGCAGCTTTCTTACGGTAAAATCATTTCCATCATATACTGGCCCTTTCAAAACTTTGGGAGATGTTTTAATTGATTTTGAAGATGTCCCTGAAGAGTATTTCATTTCTCAGGAAGACGTGGATAAGGAAAAAGGTTGGAAATACCTCAAAGGGTCAAAGAATGAGCCAAGATATAATAAGACATTAGATTATAATTATAATTATACTGAGGGTAGTATGGTTTTCCCTGATGCTTTAGATAATGCATCTCGTACTATTATTACTGGTGAAGGTGGTAAATCTCCTTCGCGATTCAAGCATGTCGTGGAACAAAAAGGAAGACTACGAAGACTGACTCCATTGGAATTAGAAAGATTAAATACTTTTCCTGACAATCATACTAAGCATGCAGAGATAACGGATACGAAGAGAGCATTTTTTATGGGAAATGCCCTGGTTGTAGAAGCGATTGAAAGAATTGGAATACAGTTGTATAATCAAATTAGTATACCGGTAGAAGAGCTTGTCTGATAAACTTCCATATAATCTTCAAGACCCAAATTCTATAAAAGCCTATGCAAAGGAATTAGAAAATAAAACCCTACGACAACTTTTTGGTGACGGCCTTGAAAACAAATATTCCGGTAAAGGAAAACTAGGTCAACTTCTTGAAGAATTATATTTTAATTATAGGCCTAATTCTAAGGCAGAACCCGACTTCGTCGAAGCCGAGCTTGAATTGAAGACTACACCTTTAAAGAAAATTTCTAGAGGCCTTGTTTCCAAAGAGAGATTGGTTTTTAATATCATCAACTTCGAAGAAGAGTATAAGTTATCATTTATAAACAGTAGCTTCTGGAAGAAAAACAAACTACTTCTTTTGATATTCTATTTGCATGAGCAAGAGAAGCTGGATATTGATTACGTCTTTAAAATAGTTAGACTGTGGCGTTTCCCAATAACTGATTTGAAGATAATAATTGATGATTGGAAAACGATAGTTGCCAAAATCAAGGCAGGAAAAGCACACGAAATATCAGAAGGAGATACCTTATACCTTGGAGCATGCACCAAGGGTTCGACTGCCGAAAAATCGAAAAGAAAGCAGCCCTTTTCTGAAATATTAGCTCCGCAAAGAGCATTTTCTCTTAAATCAAAGTATCTTAATTTTATTATAGAACGGAGTTTAAAAGGCGATTTTGAATTGCCTGTTGTGAACGCAGAATATTATAAGGTTTTAGGAGGTCAAAATGATTTACTCGAAAGTAATCATGACGAACTACCAAATCTCTCGGATAGCCATGAAGCAGTAATTAAGAATATTTCGGAATATAGAAAGGGCCAAACATTCGAGGATGTAATCATTGAAAAGTTTGAAAAATATTATGGGTATTCTGAGCAAGAGATAGTAGAGTCATTCAAACTTGATGTTAATCTTAAAGCAAAAAATAAGAACTATGTTTTGGCACGGGCTATTTTAGGAATTACAAAAAAAAAGATTGAAGAATTTGAAAAAGCTGAAATCGAATTAAAAACAATAAAGTTAGAGGAAACCGGTGTGCTAAAAGAGAGTATGTCTTTTGCGCAAATTAAATTTCTTGAAATAGTTAATGAGGAATGGGAGGAGTCATACTTGTATACGACATTGACAAGGAGATTTTTCTTTGTGATTTTTAAGAAGGACAAGAATCAAGTCTCTCGGTTGTATAGAGTCAAATTTTGGACGATGCCTTATTCTGATTTAATTGTAGCTGAAGAATTTTGGAAAAACACACAGGGAAAAATTACCAAAGGAGAATATGAGCAGTTTTGGAAACTAAAGGACCATAATATTTTTCATGTAAGACCCAAAGGAGTCAATTCAAAGGATTTGATGGAAACCCCTCAAGGAACCATGGAGAAAAAGAAGAGCTATTGGTTGAATAGCAGGTATATTTTAAAGCAAATATCCAATGATTAATCCCGTAACTAGAACAATTGATAGCTAGAATTTAACCATTAGTGATAATGGTTTAGCGGGTAGGAACCATATCAATCGTAGTAAATTGAATTTGCAAGCAATAACCGAAATTGTCATATTTGGGTTGCTTATTTCAATTTAGAGTTAATAGGTCCTCGGGGTTATGCGTTATTCATCAAATTCATGGCATGATTTATATTTAGAATTACAAGACCCATTGGGAGCTGCTGTTAATTAAAAACTAGAAAATGTAAAATTGTACTATAATTTTCTTGCGTTATGTAACTTGATCTTTGATAAAAGCGAAAGTTTACCATACATTATCTCATGGAAACCTTCTTCCCTAAAACTTCATAAAAAAAGATAATGGAACACTTTTTATTCAACCCGCGGTAGGAGGGGGTGTAAAGTGTGTGAAATGGTATTTTACTACATATTCTAATAGAATAACTGATTTCTGTAAATTATTACTTGTTAAAATTATATATTTGATTGAGAAACTATATTTCTTCTCCCCAATTTCTTTTAGGAATAAATTCAACCATTAATCAATTAGAAATTGTCTATGAAAGAAAATAATACCAAACAAAAACCAAACTACATTTCAAGCTCTCCATCTGGAGAAGATTTATTTGAAGGTAAATCGCATGAAAAAATTTCTAATACAATTTTTGAATTAATAAAAGAGAAGTCTTTACCAAATAATGTAATTGGTATTGAGGGAAAATGGGGTTCCGGAAAATCTAATGTTGTAAGTATTTTAAATAAAAAATTTAATGACATAAAATCTGACTATTTCTTTTTTACATATGATGCTTGGGGACATCAAGAAGATTTAACAAGAAGAACATTTCTTGAAGGGTTGATTTCTTCGCTAAAAGCTGAAAAGAAGTTTAAAGGAAATGTTGATTGGACGAGAGAACTTAATAAATTACTTGCTAAAAAATCTATAAAAAATACAACTAAATTTCCAAAAATTAAGTTTTATTGGATTCTTGTAATGGCTTCAATTTTATTGTTTTCATTTTTAAAGGTTCTTTATGATGATTTTTTAGTTAAAACCGATATTATTCCAAATTATAACTTTCCATATTTAAAATTATTTTTATCAAAGTACTTTTTGCCAGTCATAGTTTTTGGTTGGGGTTTGAAAGAATTGAAAAATGAATATAAAGCCTTTGACATTAAAAAGGATACAAAAGATTTTGATTATAAGGAAAGGCTTAAAAGACTTTTATACATATTTAGTGGTTCAGACTTAGAATCAGAAGAATTAGAACATACTCTTGAAAATGAACCAACGGTTAAAAGCTTTAAAGAATATTTTGAGAATATTACTTCTGACTTAAAATCTGATGGTCTTATAATTGTCTTTGATAATATGGATCGACTATCTAAAAGTGATAAAGTTTTATCCCTTTGGTCATCAATACATACTTTTTTTGCTGAAGAAGAAATTGATAATGTTTGGGTAATAATACCTTATGATAAGGAGCATTTAGCAAAACACTTTGATGAAAACGATGACAATAAAGTTGATAACTTTATAGGAAAAACCTTTTCAACTATTTTTAGAATTTCTCCACCTGTATTATCAGATTGGAAGAAGTTCTTTGAATTAAAATTTAAAGAAGCATTTGACGATATTATAAATGATAGTGATATAGATTTTATTTCTTCTCTGTATGAGTTAATTACAGATGTAAATAATAAAAGACCACGAGATTTAATTACATTTATTAACAACCTTGTATCACTTTATTTACAACATAATAGTTCAATTGATGTAAAATATTTAGCATTATTTATTTTAAGAAAAAAAGAAATACTAGATAATCCATTAATCTCGATTGCAAGCAAGCATTTTTTAAAAGAAGAAAGGCATATGTTTCGTGCGGAATCTGAACTAGAAGAAAATTTAGCAGCTATAGTATATAATGTTGATAAGGAAAAATCAAGTGAAGTATTATTAACCAATAGTATTGATGATATATTTTTTAAAGCAAATTTCGAAGCTCTAAAAGAAGTCAAAAAACATAGTGAGTTTAAAACTTATTTTGGGAATACAGTAAACAAAAGTAATTTTTCAAATTCAATACCTGAAAATACTGCAAAAATATTTGAAGAAGTTAAAGATGTTGTATCTGGACAAGCATTAAAATCTTATTGGGAAAGATTTGCTAATAATATAGATAAGAGGCCAAAGGAGGAATTTGTTAAGCTTTTGGATTGGCATAAAAGTATAATTAAAAACACTTCAAGAAATACAGCTAGAACATTAGCAGATAAAATAGTTTTTGAATCTCAAAGTGAGTTTGAAAAATCATCTGATAGCAGTCAATATTACAATACAATATATTCTTTGGTTAAATTTTTAAACAGTGAATCTAAAAAATTTAAACCTGCGATTAATAAAGTAAAATTCGCACCAAATGATTTTGTAGAATATATAGACGATTTGAACGAATTATTTAAAGAAGGAGAGTGTACTTATGGTGATATGAAAATTTATGCTGATTCTGATGAACTTAATGAGTATTTTATTAGTCACGAAAATGGAGTTATAGACGAATTATATACTTATTTGCATGTAATAAAGTATTTGAAATCTTCAGATAATTCTTTTAAATTTAATAAAATTCAAGAAACAGTTAATTCTCAATTAAAATCAGTAGCCCATACTGATGCCAAAAAAATATCTAAATTAATTGAAATTAATAAAGTACTTAACGGTAAGAATGGATTAAAGTTAATACCACATGTTATTGGTGCTGATTTCTTAATTAATAATGGAACTAAAATAGACGACCCATATTTTGATATTGTGGCAAATCAGATTGCCCATTTAGTGAATACAGCGCCTCAAAGTCCTACATTGACAAAAGAACTGAATAAAATAGATAATGCTGCTAAAATTGCTGAAATAATACAGTATTATGTTTCTTATGGTGATTTACTAAAAATTGTAATTGATAAGGGCAGAGTGTATCCGTTGGTAAATGAAATTATAAAAATTCTTACTACAGATTACTTCAGTTTTGGTCAATCAATGTCAAGTAAGTGGGTATTTGAGAACCTCGATAAAATAAAATCACAACTATTTAAAGATGATTTCAAAGTCTTTTTAACTCAATTCGATAGATGGAAAGAACAGTTTAAAGTTGAAGAAATATCTCCAATTTTTGATTTGAGAAAAGAGATTTTAAAAGAAACATTTGATAAAAACAACCTTGAATTTTTATCCATAAAATTTATATATGATTTATTAATCACCGAATTTAAAGAGGTAAGTAAAGATGATTGGTTGAAGAATTATAATACTGAATCCAATTTTAATTTTGCTTTTTCTGGGCTTATTGATAATGACTTGTTAGATAAGAAAATAACAAGAAGTAAAGTTTTTATGGAGGCATATGATGAATATTTTACATCTATAGCTAAAAATGAAGTAACAATTCCAGAAAACGAAGATTATTGGAATAATTTACTTAACGACGATTATTTAGATAAGAGAAAATTGAATAGGATTTATGATGACATACTAGACTTATTAATAGACTATCCAGAATTAAATATTGAACAAATAAAATTCTTTGCACTCGGAATATTTGAATATTCGTCTATAACTACAACTAAAGCAGATAGTGTATGTAGAAAAATAATACTCCACTTAAATGATGATAGTGAAATATTTCATCAGATAATAGAAACCTATGGTGATAAAATTATTGAAATTATCAATGCCTCTCAAGGGAAATATAATCAAGATTTATCAGAGATGTTTAGCCAGAAATTGGATGGTGAAACAATCGACAACGGTTTGATTGAAAATATCTTTAACAAAACAAAGTTAGAAATTCCTAAAAATAAACCTAAAGACGAGGAGGAGGCGGCCTCATAAAATTTTGGGTAAAACAATGTTAAGGGGAGTGTTGGCCTGAATAAAATGCTGGCCGACGATGAGGTGAATTTGTAGTTTAACATAAAGTGTCATTGCCCTGGGCTTTGTGTTAGGGATGAAACGCCCAGTGGCATAGCCACAAAACAAAAAGAGAGCGTGGAAGCATATTTTTTTATCTTTTGTTTCTTTTTTAATAAGAAAAAGGGAAGAGACAATTTAGATATGTTATAAAATGAAATCAAAGTAGAGGATAAATTGATTTCATTTTTCTGTCCTTAATTATAATTTCTACTGGTACATTTGAGATAGTAGTAGTACACTACTCCCCATCTGTAAGACAGTTTAAAGGTATTCCTTAGTTTATCATGATGCCAGTTTTTTAGCATTATAAATTTGATCTGGCGGCACTTTCCCAATTTCGGTATGCCTTCTTTTGGTATTGTAGAATTCAACATACCCCCTTACCATTTGATAGAGGTCCAGACCTCCATTGGGCGGGTTAAGGTATATCTTTTCGTATTTGATGGATTTCCAGAAACGTTCGATATAGATGTTGTCCAATGCCCTCCCCTTACCATCCATGGATATCTGGATGTCGTGCTGGCTATTTCGGAGTGACCATGCCAGTGATATCGGAGCAAACCGTGCCACTTTGAAAGATATTGCAATGATATAAAAAATTAATGTTAATCTATTTTTAAACTCCCTTTTCTCATCGACTCGCCTTT
>Ga0163216_100936_pt1 | contig 26314 bp, 20 predicted proteins | sample SynspAceP_FD_167610 | JGI IMG/M metagenome (GOLD analysis project Ga0163216, IMG submission 167610) | Saline lake microbial communities from Ace Lake in Antarctica - Synechococcus sp. Ace-P (Illumina Assembly) | ecosystem: Environmental > Aquatic > Non-marine Saline and Alkaline > Saline ...
TTGGTCGAACCGCCGTACACAGTTTATTGTTTTACTTTGTTCAGTTTTCAAAGGTCTAATTTGTTTGTCGTTGTCGTTTTGACAACTTCTAAATATTACCAGAAGTTGTTTAACTTGTCAACAACTTCTTGAAAGTTATTTTTTTCGTTGCTGCGTTGTATCGCTGCGACATCTACTAATATAACAGCTTGTTGAACTTACGTCAACTGTTTTTATAACAAATAACCATTTTTTTATTTACCGAGATAGAAAACACTTATAATACAGCTTTTTTTATTATTAAAACAAAATAAATCGCTATTTTTATTTTTAAATACAGATATCATCTTATATTTTATACAGTATAAATATTCATTTTCTTGATAATTTCAAACTTCTCTCTATTATATTAGTTTCTTAATAGTTATATTTTCAAAGCTTAATGGATAAAAAAAATTCCTATAACTTGATGATTCGAAAGGTAAGGCCACAAAAATGATCTGACCTTTCAAATTTACAAGTATTATGGAAGTTTTTCTTTATTAATTATTACGCATTGCAGGAAATAGTAATACATCACGAATAGATTGTGCATTTGTTAAGAGCATAACTAGACGGTCAATCCCTATTCCTAACCCACCTGTTGGGGGCATTCCGTATTCTAATGCTTCTATGAAGTCTTCATCTATAGGGTGTGCTTCATCATTCCCTTGTTCACGTTCTTTTCCTTGTGCTTCAAATCGTTCTTTTTGATCAATCGGATCATTCAATTCACTAAATGCATTTCCATATTCATTTCCTAAAATAAACACTTCAAAACGATCGGTAAACCTTGGATCATCAAAATTTTTCTTTGCCAAAGGAGAAATCTCAACTGGGTGACCAAATATAAAAGTAGGTTGAATTAATTTATCTTCTACAAACATTTCAAAGAATTCATTCACAATATGTCCAAATTGGCTATGCTCTGGTACTGGTACCTTGTGTTCTTTTGCAAGTGAAATGGCTTCTTCATCAGTCATTTCTTGCCAAAAGTCAACTCCAGTTTGTTCTTTAATCGCATCTACCATATGCTGACGCTTCCATGGACTAGCAATATCAATATCTTGTTCATTATAAACAATATGACCTGTTCCAACTACTCGTTCCGTAACTGTGCGAATCAAATCTTCTGTCAAATCCATTACGTCATTAAAATCAGTATAGGCTGTATAAACCTCTAACATAGTAAATTCCGGATTATGCGTTGTATCTATTCCTTCATTACGAAAAACGCGCCCTATTTCATAAACCTTCTCCATGCCTCCAACTATCAACCGTTTCAAATGCAACTCAAGTGCAATCCGCAAATACAATTCCATATCTAGAGCATTATGATGTGTAATGAATGGACGAGCAGCTGCCCCGCCAGCAAGATTTTGCAATATTGGAGTTTCAACTTCTAGATAATCTTTTGCATTCAAAAAAGTCCGAATTTCACGAATGATTTCGCTCCGTTTTGTAAAACGATCAAAACTTTCTTGGTTACTAATCAAATCTAAGTAACGTTGTCTGTAACGTTGCTCTACATTTGTCAATCCGTGGTATTTATCCGGTAAAGGTCGCAACGCTTTTGACAATTGTACAATAGAAGTTGGTTTAATTGTCACTTCACCTGTATTTGTTTTCATAACTGTTCCCGTAACCCCGATAAAATCACCTAAATCTGCATTATCAAATGTTTCGTAATTCTCATCTCCTACAGTATCTTTACGAACGTAAAGTTGAAGTCTACCTTTACGATCTTGCAAATGTGCGAAACCAACTTTTCCTTTTCCACGTTTAGTCATCATTCGACCTGCAACGGTTACAATAACTTCTTTTTCAGCTATTTCTTCTTTTGAAAATCCATCATAGCTTGCATGTATTTCACTCGATAAATGTGTTCTTTCAAAGCGTCCACCGAAAGGATCAATTCCACGTTCACGTAGATGATTCATTTTTTCTCGTCTTACTAATAATTGGTCATTCATTTCTTCATGCATTTCTTCGTGGCTCATGTATTCCACTCCATTTCTATAATTATTCCATCTGTTAAGTTGTCTTCTTTATAATGCCAAGAGCACACAAAAAAAGCAAGTGAATTAGAGAATTTTTCATGTATTCTCTAACTTGCTTTCTTGTTTTCTTTTATTTTTTAAGCTTCTAGCACTGTTGCTTTTTACACTTTTTTATTTCACGTTCTTCTGCCTTATCAAGAAAACGATTTAATAGGTTAATCATATCATCTAATATGACCTATATCCTTACGGTTTCAATCCTCGCTAGGGAATAAAGCTGTTGAAAGATAACGCTCTCCACTATCTGGAGCAATAGTAACAACCTTTTTCCCTGTACCTAATTCGATAGCTACATCTATCGCGCCTTTAATCGCTGCACCAGAGGAGATACCAACTAATAAACCCTCCATCAAAGCCAGTTTACGTGTCATATCGAAAGCTTCTTCACTCGTAACGTGTAAAACATCATCAAAAACAAGTGTATCTAATACTTTTGGCACAAATCCTGTTCCAATTCCTTGTATTTTATGCGGATTCGGATCACCACCACTTAACACCGGTGATTCGGTAGGTTCAAGAGCATAAACTTTAGTACTTGGATCAGCCTCTTTTAAAACTTTCCCTACACCCGTTAATGTCCCGCCAGTTCCTACAGTAGCGATGAAAGCATCTGGTGCTTTCCCATCAAAAGCGGCTAAAATTTCGGGACCAGTAGTTGCTGCATGAACAGCAGGATTTGCCATATTTTCAAATTGTAACGGCATAAAGTAGCCGGGTTGAGCAGCTATCTCCGTAGCTTTAGCAATGGATGCTTTAATCCCACCCGTTCCCGGTGTCAATATCAGTTCAGCTCCGTATGCTTTTAGTAATTTACGACGCTCAATGCTCATCGTATCGGGCATAACAAAAACAGATTTATAGCCTTTTGCTGCTGCAATCATTGCTAACCCAACACCTGTATTACCGCTAGTTGGTTCAACAATAATATCTCCTGCTTTTAATTTCCCTTCTTGTTCGGCTACTTCAATCATATTCATTGCTATTCTATCTTTTATACTGCCACCAACATTTGCGGATTCTATCTTGACATAAACTTCCGCTGCACCGGCTGGCACAATTTTACTTGATAGTTTTAATAAAGGTGTATCTCCAATTAATTCTGTGATGCTAGTAACAATTTTCGCCATTAGCTTGTTCCTCCCCAAAATATTTTTCATTATAATAATTCTAAAGTTTATCTACTGCGATAGCAAGCAGAAGCTGTTTGCCTACTATTGTATCGTTCATAAAAAAAAGACATTAACACCTTTCAAATAAAAAAGAAAATAAGTGCAATATAGTTACATACCAATACTGCACTTACTCTCATTAACTCTATTTTCTGATTGTACACTACTTAACTTATTGCTTCTGCCTTCAACTTTTCTAAATCAGCGATATCATAATGATATTGGTTGCCACAGAAATGGCAGCTCGCTTCAGCACCATGATCTTCTTCAATCATACTGTCAATTTCTTCTCCACCAAGAGCAATTATAGCCGTTGCAAAACGCTCTTTTGAACAGTCGCACTTAAAAGATACAGGCATTTTTTCTAAAACCTTCACATTTCCTTCACCAACTAGACGATCTAAAATAGCTTCAGGATTTTCTCCATTTTCCATCAATTGAGAAATCATTGGAATAGAAGCTAATCGATTTTCAAGCGCTGTAATGGTTTCCTCTGTTGCATCTGGCATAACTTGAATCATAAAGCCTCCAGCTGCTTTAATAGAATCGTCTGTATCGACTAGCACGCTTAGTCCAATAGCTGAAGGCGTTTGTTCTGAAGTCGCCATATAATAAGTGAAGTCTTCACCTAACTCGCCACTAACTAATGGAACTTGTCCAGAAAAAGCTTCTTTCATACCTAAGTCTTTGGTCACAGTTAGCGTTCCTTGTGATCCTACTGCTCCACGAACATCTAACTTTCCAGCTTCATTTAACGGAAGACTTATTTTAGGATTAGCGATATAACCTTTCACTTCACATTTTCCATTGCTATCTACAATTATATGACCAGTTGGGCCGTTCCCTTCAATTTTTACAGTCATTTTTTCTTTGCCTTTTAGCGTAGCTCCAAGCAAAATAGCTCCTATCATTGTTCGGCCTAATGCCGCTGAAGCTACACTCCAAGTTCCGTGTCTGCGTTGTGCTTCTGCAACCGTTTCTGTTGCGTCAATAGCATACACTCTAACTTCACCATTGTAGCCTAAACTTTTCAATAAATAATCTGACATTTTCTTAACTCCTTCAGCAGTGATTTTTCATTATTCTTACTTTAAATCAGAAAGTTACTAAAGTAAAGTAAGTATGTTTATTGTATCGTATTGAAAAAAAAAAAGGAGCGCATATACACGCAACCTTTTTTTGTTTTATAAATTAATGACTATCTAAATCATTATTTTTTTTATCTGGTGAATTTCTTTCTTTGTAATCTTCTTCGTCAACGCCTAGTTCTTTTTTTACATCTTCTACAATTTCTTCGGCGTCTTCTAGTGGTTCATGTCTTTTTTGTTCTTTTTCTAAACGTTCAGTTTCTTTTGCTTTTCTTGCTCGTTTAATTTCTTCAAATGACTTTCCTTCAGTTTCTTCATGAGGAAATTCATCTTCTGAAGAGTTTACTGGTTCAGGCATTTTACCCGTTTCAAATAAGCTCTTAATTGTCAGCTCATCTAATGTTTCCAGTTCAAGTAATTTGTCAGCTATCAATTTGTGTGCATCTTTGTGCTCTTCGAGAATCTGACGTGCCTGATCATGAGCTGCAACGATGATAGCGCGAACTTCTTGATCGATTTCAAAGGCAACTTGTTCAGAATACGCTTTGGTTTGACCATAATCACGTCCAACAAACACTTGATGATTTCCTTCATATTGTACTGGACCTAATTTATCACTCATCCCATATTCTGTTACCATACTTCTAGCTAAGGCAGTAGCTTGTTGGAAATCATTGCTTGCTCCTGATGATTGTGAATCGAAAACTAATTCTTCAGCTACACGTCCACCTAGCAATCCAACAATCTGTTCAGTCATTTCTTTTTTAGTCATTAAGAAACGATCTTCTTTAGGAAGCATGATAGCATATCCACCAGCTCTTCCGCGAGGAACGATGGTTACTTTGTGAACCACACGGGCATCACTTAAGACCATTCCAACAATTGTATGACCCGCTTCATGGTATGCAATCATTGCTCGTTCAACTTTACTAATAACTCGATTTCTCTTAGCTGGACCTGCAATAACTCGGTCTTGAGCTTCGTCTAAATCTAGCGCATCAATTGTCTTCTTATTACGTCTTGCAGCAACTAAAGCTGCTTCATTCAATAGATTTTCTAAATCAGCACCAGAAAAACCTGGCGTTTGAGTTGCAATGACTCTTAAGTCTACATTTTTACTGATTGGTTTGTTTTTAGCATGAACTTTCAAAATCGCTTCGCGTCCCTTAACGTCTGGATGCCCAACTAAAATTTGACGGTCAAAACGACCTGGACGTAACAACGCAGGGTCTAAAACGTCAGAACGGTTCGTTGCAGCAATGACGATAACTCCTTCATTACCAGAGAATCCATCTAATTCAACCAATAGTTGGTTTAATGTTTGTTCGCGTTCATCATGTCCGCCACCCATTCCTGCGCCACGTTGACGGCCTACTGCATCAATTTCATCAATAAAAATAATAGATGGTGCAGTTTTCTTTGCATTTTCAAATAAATCACGTACACGACTTGCTCCAACTCCGACAAACATCTCAACGAAGTCTGAACCGGAAATAGAATAAAACGGCACACCAGCTTCACCAGCAACGGCTTTAGCAAGTAAAGTTTTACCTGTCCCAGGAGGTCCCTCTAATAAAACACCTGCTGGAATACGCGCACCAAGTTCTGAAAAACGTCTTGGGTCTTTTAAGAATTCAACAACTTCTACAAGTTCTTCTTTTTCTTCATCTGCACCAGCAACGTCAGAAAAACGAACTTTGTTTGTTTTATTATCAGATTCTTTTGCTTTTGATTTACCAAAATTCATAACGCCGCGTCCGCCTTGTCCGCCGCCGCCTTGTCCACTTTGTCCCATCATCATATAGATGAAAAACACAAAGATAACTAATGGTAAAACAGAAACCAACAATGTTACCCATATTCCTGAAGATTCCTCAGGAAGTGGTGCTACTTCTATCTTATTCTCTTTAGCAAGAGAATCAATTTCACTTACTGTTGAGTCATTTTGTAAAATAGATGTTGTAAAATTTGTGCTAGATGTTTCAGTTGATCCAAAAATATTAATATCTGAACCAGACTCTTTTTTCAAAGGTTGAGCTTCACGATATTCTCCAGTGATTTTATATACACCGGCATTAGGTTGGATTGTAAATTTTTTGATTTGATCTTCTTCTAATTGCGTTACGAATTCACTAGCTGGAATTTCAGTACTTTGTTCCCCAGATGAGCCACCTGTTGCCCAGGTCACGATTCCAATAATCCCTAGAAATACGATTGCATAGAAGACTCCATTTTTTAAGAGTCCTTTTTTCATTGTTGCCCTCCTTCTACAAATAAACCTTTATAGTTTTTTTCTGTACTTTTTAATTTAAATATTTTAAATCCATCTAATCATATCACATTTGACCTTCATTGACCATTTATTTCTATTGGTAAATTTCTGGTTTTAAGATACCAATATAAGGTAAATTACGATATTTTTCATCATAATCTAATCCATAACCGACTACAAACTCATTAGGAACTAAGAAACCAACGTAGTCAGCTTTCATATCGATTACCCGTCCTTCCGGCTTATCTAACAACGTAACGATTTTGATCGATTTCGCTTTACGGTAACGGAACATTTCTATTAAATAATTCAATGTTCGTCCACTATCAATAATATCTTCGACAATTAACAAGTCTTTCCCTTCAACATTCGTATCTAAATCTTTAAGAATTTTTACTTCACCTGAAGAAGTAATCCCTCCTCCATAACTCGAGACATCCATAAAGTCCATCTCAAGATAAACATCCATTTCTTTTATCAAGTCAGACAAGAAAGGCGTTGCTCCCTTTAAAATCCCAACAACTAAAGGAGTTTTCTCTTTATAATCAACTGTTAGCTGTTGACCTAGTTCTATTGTTCTTGCTGCTAGTGCTTCTCTTGAAAAAAGCACACGTTCAATATCATTTTTCATAGTTTTAAGTTCTCCCTTTCAATACGACCTCTTTTATCTTTGGTAAACGAGTATGTATTGTATTTTATCAGTTTCCCGTTGAATAGACAATCTTGATTCCTTATATTTTAACAACCAAATAATTTCACCTAAGGAATCGTTTATTACTAGTGTTTCTTCTCGTTCTTTTAAAGGCACTTTTTGATCGATTAAGATATCTTTTATTTTTTTATGCCCTATCTTCATTCCTTTTATCGTCATTCGATCGCCAGGTTTACGGTGCCGAATGATTAAAGGCAAAACTACCTGCTCAGGGTCAAGCCACATGTGTCTATCTATTTCAAAAGCTGAATTAGCATCAGCTGCTACTTGGAATAATCCTACACGTCTTCCGTCTGCTAGAGAAACCCATTGACCAGGCACTAATTCCTCTTCATTTTGAAGATAATTTGTTTTGATAAGATTAGTTTTTTCTAAAAAAAATTGCTGATATTGACGTCTACCTTTCCATCCGCCAGGCAAATCTAATTGCGCATTAGATTTACTTCCTGTCATCAAATCCAATAATTCTGCTACTTGTTTTCTAAGCGTTTCAACTGGGCAAGAATGATACACTTTGTTTAATAAAATATGCTTTAATACTAGTCTTTGAATCTCCGGTTCAAAACCTAGTAATGTCGATTTATCTATTTCATAGAAATCGGATTTACTTTCCAATAAAACTTGAGCGCTTTTTTGTTGAATAACTTGATTAGCTAAAAATAGAACATCTGATAAATCGGATGAGAAGTCTCTGAAATGATTCAAAACTTGATTGTTTTCAAGCTTCAAGAGAGGGGCAATTGTCTGTCGATAGCGATTACGCGTGTATGTTAACTCTATATTGGTCTCATCTTCATAATAATCCAGATGATTGGTTTCACTATAGGCGTAAATCTCTTCTTTAGCATATTGCAATAATGGTCGAACAAGCAACCCTGTCCCAAAAAAACGTTGAACTTGAATGCCCGTCATCCCTTCTAGCTGTCCACCACGTACTAATCGCATCAAAATCGTTTCTAATTGATCATCTGCATGGTGAGCTGTCAAAAGATGAGTTGCTTGATTGGCTTCCATCATTTCTTTAAAAAAAGTATACCTGAAATTGCGAGCCGCCAATTCTATTCCTGTTTTAGGGTGTTGATCGCTTTTCCAATTGCGACTAAAGTAAGGGATTTTTTTTATTCGACACTGTTCTTCTAAAAAAGATTCTTCTGCAATAGATGCAGTACGTAATTCATGATTAACATGAACAACACCGTACCAAGGGCGCAATGCATCTGGCACTCGTTGAATCAAATTCAACAACACCATTGAATCAACTCCGCCAGAAACAGCAATCAATAATCGATCCGAGGGCTTCCAAAGAAGATGTTGTTGACAATTTTTCAAAAAATCAGAAAACAATTCCATTTCCTTATCACCTCGTATTATGAATTTAACTATTTTTTAACTAGATACATCCTGGTTCATGTTCGCTTTTTTATTAATCTTTGATCAGCCTCTTACTCTGCTAACGAGTAAGGATAAATATAAAAAAGGATAAGTCTCCTTATCCCTGGTTTTTCTTTTTAGTTACGACGTCCACCACGTCCGCCGCGCTTTCCTTCAGTACTTCGTTTTAATGTTGTTAAACGATCATCACTATCTTTTAAAAATGATGACATCAATGAATCAAAATCATCCTTTTTAGGTTCTACGCTTTTCATTCCACGGCTGTTTCCGCGTTGACTTTGGTATCCGCCACTACGAGGAGCTGCGCTTTCCCGACGTCCTTGATAGCCGCCTGTCTTTTCTTGAGTACTTGAAGCAGGTTCAACTGGTTTATCAACTGCACGTCTAATCGAAAGACCAATTTTTCCATCGTCTCCAATGGACATGACTTTCACAGTGACTTCTTCTCCAATTTTCAATACATCTTTGATATCTTTGATAAAACTATCGGATACTTCACTAATATGAACTAATCCAGTTTTTCTGTCTCCTAGATCGATGAATGCACCAAAATTTGTAATACCTGATACTTTTCCCGAAACTTTATTTCCCACTTCAATTGACATTAAAATTGTTTCCTCCTTAGAACTTGTATGCTTATTATAGCATGCTATCTGGCGACTTCAAACAGTTTATTACTAATTAATGATTTCTTTAGAAATAATAGTCTTTTTTTTTACTAAACTTAGTTCTTCTCTTGATAATGTTGTCATTAATCGTTTTCTTGAACATTTTTTTCGTTTTCTTTTGTATTTTCAATTACTTTTGCAGCATTATCTTCAGGTAAACTAAAAATAATTTCATTATCTTTAGATAAATAATATTGGCTTCTGGCTAATTTAGCTACATAATCTTCATCTTCTAAACGTTTCACTTGGATTTGTAGCTGTTCTTGTTCTTGTTGCGTATCTTTTAAAGTAACTTCTACTTGTCTTTTTTCAGTTTTCATTTTTGAAACGGATTGAACATTCGTCCATATTTTTAGAGATAAAAAGATGATAACAAATGAACCAATCACTAAAATGACGGTCGCTCTTAAGCGCATCCTACGCTTTTTTTTGTGTTCATGATGAGCTTGAAGGGTTTTAGCTTTTGTATAGTCGTTTTGCAATCTAGCAACATTCGTCGGCTCTTTTTTCTTCATGAATCCCCCATCCTCTTGCTACTCTATTATTAGTTTGATTATAGCAAGAAAGCGGATGCGTTGTCTAATATAATTGACAATAGACCACTAAATAAAACTATTACTCATTTTCATCACTTTTTGATTTTTCACTAATAATACTATACATTTCCTTGGTTTCTTCTTTTTTTGTTGATTCAACAATTTTTTCTATTTTTACAACCATTGTTTTATTTCCAAAACTGATTGTTAATTCATCTCCTAATTTTACATCCGATGAAGATTTAGCTACTATTCCGTTTACTTGAATGCGCCCTTTATCTGCAACTTCCTTAGCTATCGTACGTCGTTTAATAATACGTGAAATTTTCAAAAATTTATCTAGTCTCATTCTTTTCCCCTCATTTCTTTTAATTTTATTTTTTGCCACAAGGTTTCTACTTCTTCGATACTCGTTGCTTCAAATTCATCAAATACATGCGGATGGCGCCGGCGTAGTTTTTCATTAAGCGTCTCTAACACTTCTTCTAAAGAAAAATAGCCCGATTGCTCTCCTAAGTTGGTATGATACAAGACTTGCATTAGAATATCCCCTAATTCTTCTACCATATTCGTATCATCTTCTTTTTCAACAGCCTTTATAAATTCTGCTGTTTCTTCTTTTAAATAAGGGATTAAACTTTCATGTGTTTGTTCTTTAATCCAAACATCCCCTGTTTCCCCAGTAATCAAGTCCATATAATATTGCACAGTTTGAAAAGACTTCGTTTGGTTATCTCGAGCCAAAGGAGGAACATACATAGAAGTTAAGTTATGAACGCCTTCCATACGGTCAATTTCAACTAACGGCAGCCATTCAACTTTTTCTATTTTGCTTCCTGCTGCATGAACGAATGCTACAACATGATTAACTGGGTATTTTTCCATTAACGTTAGTTTAACATCACTTGCAATGTATTGATTAAACACTTGCATGATAATGATGTGTTGTCCTACTTCCAATTCGTCCTGTTTTAAATCTAACGCATCAACTAATTGAAAGCCTTCTATTGGATCAATTTGAACAGCTTGAAATAGATCATCTAAAAAGCTTTTTCCGCCTTTGATGTTAATCTCAATTCCTTGTTTATTATCAAGCAGTAGTTGAACGGACTTTTCTGCAACCATTGGATGCCCTGGAACCGCGTAGATAATATCTTGCCTGCCAGCTAACTCAATTAATTCTGCTGCAATAGTATTATAAACTTCTTCAAACTGGTCATTTTTTTCATATACCGCATCGAAAGAATGAAATTCGAACCCTTCCTGCTCTAATTCTGAAACAACTGGATGTAACTTGGTTCGTAAATAAATAGGCTTGTCACTTTTTAGCAAACGGTAAACACCCATTGGTAGTTGCTCCATGTCTCCTGGACCTAAGCCTACAACACTAATTTTCCCCACTTTACTTCCCCCTACTTTCTTAGCATTTTTTTCCCAAAAGGCAATGATAACCATTCACGAATCGTTAAAACGTTTAGATAAGATAATCCATATAAGAATACCCTAACCCCTATTATTACACCTAGAATCGTTAAAGCAAAAGCATCTATCCGGTGCCCGCCATTAAAAATCCATTTTTCTATAAATTGTGTTCCTAACCATACTATTGTTGCCATAGCTAGACTAAGCCAAGCTAATTTAAAAACAATGCCATTCTTTTTAAATTCTTTCCTTAAGACTACCGGTAACCCTAATCTGACAACAAATAAAATAACTACTAAAGATAAGACCGTCGCTATACTTGCACCTATTGTTCCGATTTTGATTATTAACCAAGTATTCGCTAACCATTTTACCAATAAGCCAATCATCAAAGCAACCATTGTTAAATAATATTGATTTCTACTTTGCAAAATAGCATTATAAGTGCCTATCAATGAGGCGAACAAAATAGCTAACATATAAATACTCAAAATCCTTACCCCAGAGCGATCACCAAATAGGAATTGATTAATGTAAGGCATCAAAACAATTAGGCCTGTTGTTGCAGCTATTGAAAAGGTTAGCGTCATACGGACCATCGAACTAGCTGATCGTAAAAATTTAGTTTCTTTTTTTTCAGTAACTGCTCGACTCAGTATCGGTATAAGTGTCGTTGAGAAAGCTGTTGCCACTATCATCCCTAACTGAATTAAAGGTTGTCCTCGATCATAAATACCTTTAGCATTCTTAGCCAGTTCCGAAGAGATTCCTGATTGAGTTAACCCTTTATACAAAGTAAAGGAATCAATCAACTGCAATAAGATCAAAAGAGCACTTAACAGACAGATTGCCAAGCCTTCTGTCATAAATCGTCTAGTTAATAAGCTGTAGCGTATTGTTTCTGATGATTCATCTTCTAGATAAAAAAAGGAATCTTCAACAGTCTCTCTGTTCCTTAACAGTGCTATTCCTAGAACCAAACTAGCTGCTAATCCAGCAATCCAGGAACTACTCATAGCAGCTGTTCCCATTTGATAGACATCCCAGTTTAATGACTTATACAGAAAAGCCGCTAACAAAATAACCGTCACACGAATAACTTGTTCCACAACTTGCGAGACAGCTGTAGGCATCATGTGAAATGTTCCTTGAAAATAACCACGGGTTGTTGTTAATACTGGTACCAATAAAAATAACCACGAGACTGACTGAATAATTGGAGACAATTGCCTATCTCCCATTCCTTGGGCAATCCAATCTGATCCAAAGAAAACTAAAGAAAATAAGAAAATCGAAAAGACCGCTAGTAACATGAAAACTTTTTTAATTAAGTTAGTTTGTCGTTTCTCATTTTTCTGTTCTGCAATAAGCTTAGACAAAAAAACTGGCAACCCACTTAAAGCTATCGTCATTCCAATTCCATAAATAGGATAGACTTGCTGGTAAACGTAAAAACCCGTGTTACCTACTATGTTTTGGAATGGCACACGATAAACTGCACTAAGAATTTTCGCAATCAAGGCTGCTAAAGAAAGAAGTACCGCCCCATTCATCGTTTTTCTCATTTGTTGATTATCCAAGCAGAAAACTCCCCTTTCAAAGTGCAATGGATAGTTGCATCTCATTAGTTTCTAGGTTTTTTTCTACGATAAGTTGCAATGACTTTTGCAAACTTTTGAAGATAATCTAACCATTGATAGGTGTAAGTTTTTCCAATTTGTACCGTTACAAGGTATTTATTTTTTTTCATCTTCATATTTGCCTTTAATGGTACTTCGCCAAGTGCTCTGAAGATTTCTTCTGCTGGTAATGTATTGGAACCCGATTCAGAGAAAATCAACTCCACTTCTTGATCAGAACGTCTAATCGTCTCAATTAACGCACGTTCACTATATAATTTAATTAGACCAATCACTAACAAATCAGCGACTTCATCTGGATATTCACCGAAACGATCGATGACCTCATCTTGTAAATGAACGTAAGTTTCATCATCCCGTAATTCACGGATTCGTTTATATATTTCAATTTTCTGACGCTCATCTTCAATATAGGTTCCCGGTAAATAGGCATTTATACCCAAATCGATTTCTACTTGTGTTGTTTCTTCTCGTTTTTCTAAACCACGTTTGCGGGCAACTGCCTCACTTAGCATCTCTGAATACAAATCAAATCCGACAGAATCAATAAAGCCATGTTGTTGAGACCCTAGCAAATTACCTGCTCCACGAATAGATAAATCACGCATGGCAATTTTAAATCCTGATCCTAATTCTGTAAAGTCTTTGATAGCTTGCAGTCTTTTTTCGCTGACTTCATTTAGAACTTTATCTGCTTGATACATAAAATAAGCGTATGCTACACGGTTGCTACGTCCAACACGGCCTCTTAATTGATAAAGTTGCGATAATCCCATGTGATCTGCATTTTCGACAAATAAGGTATTCACATTAGGAATATCTACTCCTGTTTCAATAATAGTCGTAGTAACTAGCACATCGTATTCGCCTTCAATAAACTGGAAGAGCACGTTTTCTAGTTGGTTCTCGGTCATTTGCCCATGAGCAAACCCAATTCTAGCTTCAGGAATTAATTGCTTTAATTCTGAAACTTTTTTTTCAATCGTTGCTACGCGATTATGCAAATAAAAGACTTGCCCACCCCTAGCCATCTCTCGTTCAATGGCTTCACGAACAGCTCCAAGATTTTGTTCCATGACATATGTTTGAACAGGGTAACGGTTAGCTGGTGGCGTTTCAATGACTGACAAATCACGAACACCTAACATAGACATATGCAATGTTCTTGGTATTGGAGTAGCCGTTAAGGTCAAGACGTCGACTTGAGCTTTTAACTGTTTTAACTTTTCTTTGTTTTTCACACCAAATCGTTGTTCTTCATCTACAATCAATAATCCTAAATCTTGAAATTCAATATCCTTTGATAAAATCCGGTGTGTCCCTATCACAATATCCACTTGGCCTTTTCTTATCCTTTCAATTGTTTCAGCTTGCTGTTTTTTTGTTCTAAAACGACTCAACAAGCCTATTTCAACAGGGAATTCTATAAATCGTTGTTTAAGCGTTTCGTAATGTTGCTGGGCCAAAATAGTTGTTGGCACTAAGAATGCCGCTTGTTTGCCTTCTTGAATAGCTTTGAAAATGGCGCGCATCGCCACTTCCGTTTTACCATAACCGACATCTCCTACTAACAAACGATCCATAGGCTTTTTACTTTCCATATCTTTTTTGATTTCAGCTGTACTACGTAATTGGTCAGGCGTTTCTGTGTAAGGGAACGCGTTTTCAAATTCCTGCTGGTAATCATTATCTGGCGGGTACGAATAGCCAACTTCTTGTTCACGAGCTGCATAAAGTTCGATTAAATCATCTGCTATATCTTCAATTTTACTGGCTACTTTTTTCTTAGTTTTAGCCCATTCAGTGCCACCTAATTTATTTATTTTAGGTGTCTTCGCTTCTGAAGAAACATATTTTTGCAGTAAATTTAGTTGAGTAACGGGAATAAATAATTTAGCGTCATCTTTATAAATGATAGACATATAATCTTGATGAACACCATCAATCGTTAACGTTTCCATCCCCGTGTATTTTCCAATTCCGTGATTTACGTGTACGACAAAATCACCTGGATTGAGTTCACTATAACTTTTTAAACGTTCAGCGTTAGATAATGTTTGGCGTCTAGGTGTTTTTTTCGTTACCTTATTGAATAACTCTCGTTCAGTCAGCAAGACTAATTTATCAACTGGTAACTCAAACCCATTTTGAATGGTTCCTTTTAAAATCTGAACTTTTCCAATTTCGATTTTTTTTGGTTTGACCACTTTACTGACAATATCAAAATCTTTAAAAATTTGCTGAACTTTATTTGCTCGTTCATCATTAGGAACCATGACGATGACAGTATTATTTTGTTTTATCCAACGATCCATTTCCGTTTTTAATAAGGGCATTTGTCCAAAAAATTGTTGCATATTTCGATATGAGAAAGGATGAATTTGTGAGAAACGTAAATTCCCCATTCCCTTTTGGAAAAGCGAAAAGTATAAAATATCTTGTTTGATATTTTTTGTCTTACTACGAAAATCATTAGAAAAAATTTGTTTTTGTAAAATACGGTGCTCTGAAAGTTTTTCTGTAGTCCACTCAGCTTCTTCTTTTATCAATTGACGATCCGTTTCCATGATACGTGGATATTCATCTAAGATAACAATGCTTTTTTTACTAATATAATCTAAAATACTAATAGATTCAGGATAAATGTAATCAGTAAACATGGCTAATTGATCCATTGGTTCTCCCTTATCAAAAGCGTCCATAATCGGAGTAATATATTGCGTGAAAGCTTGTTTCACATCAGCTTCCTTTAGCAACTCTAAGTTATGTTCGACAGCTTTTGAAAATCGTGGAGCAGCATCTTGAAGCAAATCATGGGTGTAGAGTGTATCAATAGCCGGTAAGATGGTAATGGATTCGATAGTTTCAATTGAACGTTGATTATCTGCGTCAAAAAACCGTAAAGAATCAACTTCTACATCAAATAGATCTATCCGAATAGGGTGCTCTTCTGTCAAAGGATAGATATCAATAATCCCACCACGTATACTAAATTCTCCCGGACTGCCAACCAGTTGTTGCCTCACATAACCCATATCAACTAACCTGCGGGCCATACCTGTTACGTCTAGTTCGCCCCCTTGTTGTACTTTGAAACGAGCCTTCTCCCATATTTTTTTGGGTGGCAATAATTTACGGACTCCGGCTAGTGGAACAATGACGATTCCTGATTTTCCAGAAAGCAAAAAATCTAGCGCCGCTACTCTCTCTGTTCTAGCCTCTGGAGATGAAATAGACATCTCAGCATAGAGCATCTCCTCAACTGGAAATAAATGCAAATTTTCTTCAGCAACAAAACCTGAAAAATCTTCTAATAATTGTCGAGCATGAAATAAGTTATGCGTGATTAAAATAATAGGTCGTTTCTTTTTTTCCAAAATCGCATTTGTTACTAGCGTCCTAGCTGAACCAGCTAACCCTGTGACTAATTGGACTTTTTGTTCTCCAATACCCGCTAACAAGCCTTTTACATCAGGCGATTCAGCTAATATATGATTGATATCTCCCACTATATAGACTCCTTTTCTTTCTGTTTTTCAGATGATAAAAGAAGCTCAGATTTCTACTGGGCTTCTTGTTCAGCTACTTTATTTTTTATTGTACTGATTCATTGCATCGATAAAAGGGTGGCCACTAACCCAATAGTCAATAGCGGATGCGCCATCCTTAATTGCAAAAGCGATTACTTCTTCTTTCTCTTTTGGAAAGGCCCCCAAGACGTGATTTACCACCGTTTGATCAAAAAATGGACGATTGATACCGATACGGATACGGTTGAAATCAGGTGTTCCTAAGTGTTGAATCAGACTTTTTATCCCATTGTGGCCTCCAGCACTTCCTTTTTGTCGGAGACGGATTTTCCCAGCAGGTAAATCTAAGTCATCATAAACAATGATAATATCATCTATCGTCACATTAAAGTAATCCATCAGCGGTCTCACTGCTCGACCAGAATCATTCATGAATGTCTGTGGTTTTACTAACAAAACCTTTTCTCTTCCTATAAAAGCCTCTGTATAAAGAGCTTCAAATTTACTTTTGTTAAACGTTAAGTCATGTTGTGCAGCGTATTCGTCTACTACCATAAATCCTATGTTGTGTTTAGTATTCGCGTATTTTGCACCAGGATTTCCTAGGCCAATAATCATTTTCATATAGTTTATTCTCCAGTTTTTAATCATTTTTATTTATGGTATATTTTTTTATTGTAGCCATTTTAAGATTTGCACGCAAAAAAATGCCGCACGAAATTCTCTTCGTCCAGTAATATTTTTTACAGTATACCACATTTTGATTTACAATAGGAAAAATACTCCTTTCACCTCATATATGAGTTTTTTGCAAAAAAACTGACTCGGATCAAAATTATTATTAGATGAAGAATCTTTCTCCTCGTTACTAGGTTGAGCAGAGGTCAACTTGATTCCGACCATTTTTTTCACTGCCTATGAGGCCAAGTCTGACTTTTCAATAACAGAATCTTTTGTATTTCCCTTATTGAAAGAAGACCTCCTGTTGCTAACCGTTAAGCCTTCTATTTTTATCCAGTTTATTTTTCCGATACTCTGGTTAATTTTTCATGCTATTTTAATCATTTTTTTCACATAAAAAAGAATCATCATAAATTATACTATCCATCATAGGTGTTCGTTCCATTCCTATTTTTTTGAAAATCCATTTAAATTTAAAGATACATTAAGATAGTTTAATCATTTTGACCTGTCTTCTCCGTTGTCTCTATTTAGTGTACTATACTTCGCAACCATCTCCCTCATTAATCAGTTTATTATCTAATTAATGATTTTATTATTTAATCATTTAAAATTAAATTAAATTAAATGACATTCCCCTATAGAACAATTTCTATAGTTAATTATCCTATAAAATTCGTAAACCAAGTTAAAAAATGAACAATTTAACGAAGATAATACAAAAAATAAAATGAATGTGTTTTCATTTTTGTTAAACGCTGTTCTTCTATTTCCACTTCTTATCTGAGAGTGTTATAATTAAGGTGCATGATAATGTTTATAAGGAGGACAATTCATTATGGTCAATACTGAAATAAAAGATCATCAAAAAGTTATTATCGTTGGTGACGGTGCGGTGGGTTCTAGCTACGCTTTCACTTTAGTCACACAAAATATCGCTCAAGAACTTGGTATTATCGATATCGATACGGCAAAAGCAGAGGGTGATGCAATGGATCTTTCTCACGCACTAGCTTTCACTTCTCCCAAAAAAATTTATGCTGCTAGTTATAGTGATTGTCACGATGCCGATATTGTTGTTATTACTGCTGGCGCAGCTCAAAAACCCGGTGAGACTCGCTTAGACTTAGTACAAAAGAATTTAAAGATATTTAAAAGTATTATAGATAATATTATGGCCAGCGGTTTTGATGGTATCATTATCGTTGCAACTAACCCAGTAGATATTTTAACTTACGCTACTTGGAAATTTTCTGGTCTACCTCAAAATCGCATTATCGGATCAGGTACTTCTTTAGATAGTGCTCGTTTCCGTCAAGCTATTGCTGAACTTACAGGTGTAGACTCTCGTAATGTTCATGGTTACATTTTAGGTGAACACGGGGACACAGAATTCCCAGTATGGTCACATGCTAACATAGCTGGTCTTCAAATTTATGAATGGATAAAAGATAATCCTGGAGTAGATGAAGAAGCTTTAGTTGATGTGTTCTTTAAAGTTCGTGATGCTGCTTACGATATCATTGAACGAAAAGGCGCTACTTTCTATGGTATAGCTGTTTCATTAGCACGTATTACCAAAGCTATCTTATCTGACGAAAATGCCATCTTACCTCTTTCGGTATATTTAGACGGCGAATACAACCAAAAAGATATTTTCATTGGAGCACCCGCAATCGTAAATCGTCAAGGTATCCAAAGTGTTATTCAGATTCCTTTAAACGATTCTGAACAAGAAAAAATGAATTACTCTGCTGAAACTCTTAGAAAAGTTACACAAGATGCTATGAGAATGTTAGAAGAAGAATCAAAATAAGTAACAAGCAAGACTAAATACAACTTGACTTCATATTTTGATTAAAAAAAAACACATCCTTACTTTATAAGTAGGAATGTGTTTTTTTGGTTCTACAACATAATTGAAAAATCGTTTCTGCATAGATATCCATCGCTTGAAACAGTTCATCTAGTGATATCCCTTCATTACTCTGGTGAGCTAACCCTTCCGTTGTAGGAAAACGGGCTCCAAAAGCAACCATGTTTTGCATCGTTCTTGCATAGGTCGCCCCTCCTGATGTGAGCGGCCAAGTTTTATCACCTGTTTTACTTTGGTAAATAGTCATTAACGTTTGAACTAATTCGCTCTCTTTAGGAACATACAGCCCAGCTACATGATCAAATTCTTGATAGTTTAGCCCATAAGGTGCTACTACATTTTTAAGTGTTTCGACTAAATCTTCTATTGGAAAACTGATTGGGATGCGTAGATCCAATTTTATTTCTGAATTATTTTCATCGATACAGATAGATGCCACATTAAACGTTAATTCTCCAGTCATCTCATCCTGAATTTCACCAAAGATACTAAATCCATTCGTTTCATCCCCCACCTTTTCGGCTAAAAATTGTACCATCGGATGCGGATGAACATGAACAAGTCCTTTTGCTAATTGATTGATTGCGTTAATGCCTTGTTCAGCTGTGCTAGCATGAACAGCTTTCCCTTTTACTGTAACCAATTGTCCATCAAAATTTTGGTTTACATTTATTTCAGCTAATTTTTCACTAACTATTTTTGCATCATTACCTTGGTAACTCGCACGATCAGGAACGACATTAAATGCACCGCCACAAACTAATGAGAAGTCCGAACTTCCTGGACCAATTAACTTAATTTGCAACAATCCTTTTTCAGCATACGTTACGGGAAAAGAACTATCTGGGACAAATCCCATTGTTGGTTGCTCTTCTTTCAAGTTATAACGATCCATACAACGCCACAATGTTTCTTCATCTGTTCCAAAAACAAATCGAATACGCTTAGTAAAATTGATTCCTTCATCAACTACTGCTTTAAAACCATATAGAGCTGCTATAGTTGGACCCTTATCATCTTGTGATCCACGACCAAGTAATTTTCCATCTTTAACTACTGCATTGAAAGGATGAGTATCCCATAAGTTCAAGTCTCCAGCAGGAACGACATCTAAGTGACACAATACCGCTACTAACTCCTCACCTTGTCCATAATCAGCGTATCCATAAAACCCTTCAGGGTCCGAATAAGTCGACATTCCTAACGTTTTACAAATACTTAACACTTCTGCTAAACAATCAGCAATAGCTTGCCCAAATGGTGGATAGGTTACGCCATCTCCTATATTAACAGAAGGAATACTGACTATTCTTTTTAAAGCTGCCACGCTTTCTTTCTGATTTATTTTCGTTACCCAAGTTTTCATAAAAAATAGATAGGCTCCTTTCAAATCTTACTATTCAATAGATACATATTTTAAATTGACACTGTTAATTTGGCTCATATGATAATTATGCACAGAGCTTTTCACTAACATCGCTTGCGCTTGCTGATAAAGCGGAATAATTGCCGCATCTTCCAACAGAATTTTTTCAGCTGCTAAATCATTCCCCCATTTTTTATCAGGATTACTGCTATCTTTCCCCATAGACGCTTGAACAAGTTGGTCATATTTTTCATTAGAATATTTCCCACCATTAAAAACAGAACCTGATAGAAATAAACTCAAGAAATTATTTGTATCATTAACATCTGCACCCCAACCGGATAATAATAAATCAAAATCTCCATTGTCACCTAACTCAATCCTACTTTTGAAAGGTACACTTTTTAGAGAAACCGTCACACCTGGTAAATTCTTTTCAATTGTATTTTGTAAATATTGACTCACCTTTTTTGTTACTTCATCATCATCCGTTACTAGCTGCAAATCAACGTTCGTTAATCCTAATTCCTTTTGTGCCACTGCCCATAATTGAGAAGCCTTTTCTGGTTCATATTCTAAATAGTTACCGGATGCTTCTCTAAAATCTTCGCCTGTTTGGGGATTTTCAACTAAACCATTAGTAACTAACCCCCCAAGAGCTTTAGATCCATTAGCAATAATGCTTTCTGCTAATTCCTCACGCGATATTGCTAACGCTAATGCAGTTCTTAGCTTTTTATTTTTCAACGCTGGATTATTTAGATGGTCTAACTCTAAGTATACGGATTTAGCCATTAAAGGTGCCATAAATTCAGGGTCTTGATTGTATTGTTGAGCAAATTCTCCAGTTAATGCAATGGAATCAATTTTTTCATTGTTGTATAAATTTAATCCTGTAGAAGTTACTTTAATCACTTGATTAGTAACCGTCGTTAAAGAAACGTTTTCTTGATCCCAGTATTGATCATTTTTTTCATACACCCATGATAAACCCGTTCCATCCCATTCTTTCAAGATAAATGGTCCATTGTATAAAGCTGAATCACTATTCGTTCCAAATTTTGAACCTTGGTCAGTAACAAACGATTCTTTTTGAGGGGAAAAAGTCGGTTTGGTGATTAATTTCAAAAAATTTTCTACTGGTTTTTCTAAGGTTATTTCTAAATCTAATTTGTTTAATGCTTTTATTCCTAAATCATCAACTTTAGCTTCTCCGGCTAAAATAGCTTCAGCATTTTTTATATCAGACATCACAAATGAATAATTAGCAGCTGTTTCAGGATCTACAATACGTTTCCAACCGTATTCAAAGTCTACAGCAGTTAACGCTTCGCCGTTCGACCATTTCAAATTTGGCTTCAATGTAAACTGATAAGTCAACCGGTCTTCGCTGACTTCTGGTTCTCCTTCAACTAAAGCTGGAATAGGTTTTTCATCTTTATCTAACCGATAAAGGCCCTCCATCACTTGGTTTAAAGCGGTAAAACTAATGGTATCTTGTGATAAAGCTGGATCAATTGTCGGCAATTCTGAGGCAACACTCAGATTTAGCGTTTGTTCTGTTTTATTTTTTCCTGAAGTAGATTCTTGATTGGTTACTTGGCTAGCAGATTGCCCGCACCCACTTATAAATATCATCCCTACAGCAAAGTAAATAAGTTGTTTCATTTTACAGCTCTCCCTTATTTAAATGATTTATTCTTTTGTACTACATTATTCCAATCTGATTAAGCTTTTTCTAATCATACAAGATTAGACATAAATATACAATATAAATCGTATTTTTTAATAAATAAAAGTATAATATACATTATAAATGAATATATCAGTTTTTTTGTTAAATTTATTCAAAAAAAACAAAGCTGAAAATGATTATTTCAGCTTTGTTAGAGTGGTATGATGATGTCTTCTTCAGAATCTTTTTCTGGGTTAATTGCTTTTACTTCAATAATTAATTTGTGAGGCAAACAAATACTAGTCTCCCCTGGCTTACTAATCCAACCTGTTTTCACAGCAATCTGATCAGGACTATTATCTTCTTTATTTCGTATTTTTGTTCCATCAACTTCGATAATGTTGTATTGTCCTTCTGCTGGATAGAACGTAAATTCCTCATTTTCTGTCTCATTTGATAATTCCATCTGTTTTACTTCTTTGCCATTAATAGAGATAACAGCAATAACTGTACTGTTTTGATCTCCTGAAAAGTTCTGTCGATTAAATATAAAGTACGGAATAAATGATCCAACAAGCAATAAGATAATAATAACCACATCCAATGGTTTAACTAATTTTTTATATATTTTAAATTTAGTCATACAAACTGGCTCCATCCATTCTAATCTTTTTAATAACGGTTTATTAATCTTACTGTAACAAGTAACTGTTTACTCAAGAAAGGCAGCTTCATTTATACTCCATTACTTTAAACTATAAAAAACGTAAGAAAAGCTAAAAGGCTCCTCTTACGTTTTCCATATTTATTTACGACTTTTTCTTAAATTTTCTTTCAAAAAGTGGGCTAACAGATTTATTTTCATGAATCCGTTTAATGGCATCGGCCATTAAAGCACTAACACTTATTCCAATGATTTTATCGATTTTTTTGTCTTCAGGAAGATAGATGGAATCTGTCACAATCAATTGCTTAATAGCCGAATTTTGGATTCGCTCAATCGCAGGACCAGATAAAACTGGATGTGTGCAACAAGCATAAACTTCAGTAGCTCCAGCTTCTTCCAAGGCTTGAGCAGCTAACGTAATGGTTCCTGCTGTATCAATCATATCATCGATTAAGATACATTTCTTACCTTCAATTGATCCAATGATATTCATTACTTCTGCCACATTGGCTTTTGGACGACGTTTATCAATTATTGCAATTGGCGCTTTTAAGAATTCTGCTAACTTACGCGCACGGGTAACTCCGCCATGATCAGGCGAAACAATTACAACGCCTTCTCCTTCAAGACCACAATCTAAAAAGTAATTTGCTAAAAGTGATGCCCCTAATAAATGATCCACTGGCATATCAAAGAACCCTTGGATTTGTGAAGCATGTAAGTCTAATGTCAGAATACGATCTGCTCCTGCAGCTGTAATCATATTTGCGACTAATTTTGCAGTAATTGGCTCTCTTGAACGTGCTTTACGGTCTTGTCTAGCATATCCATAATAAGGAATAACTAGATTTATTGTTTTTGCACTAGCTCGTTTTAATGCATCAATCATAATCAACATTTCCATTAAGTTATCATTTACTGGACTAGAAGTTGATTGAATAATATAAACATGGTCCCCACGAATGCTTTCTTCAATATTGATTCGAATTTCTCCATCGCTGAACTGATCCACTGAGAGTTTTCCTAATTCTACTCCTACTTCATCAGCAATTTTCTTTGCTAATGGTTTGTTTGAGTTTAACGCAAAAATCTTTAACTTTGGATCAAAATAGTGTTCTGACATAGTGACCTCCACTTTTTTTATTTTCAAGAATATCCGTTGTCTACAATTCATTTCTATACTATGCATTTTCTTCGAATAAATCAAGACAATTCTTAACTTTGGTTGAATTTCATAAGTTATTTTAATGTGGCAGTTTATTATAATATTCTAATTTGTTTTCTTGACGTGCTCTAGCAATCGCCATAGCCTCTGTTGGAATATCTCTTGTAATAGTCGATCCTGCAGCAATGTAAACATTCTCTCCGATAGTTAATGGCGCAATCAAGTTTGCATTACATCCAACAAAAACGTTCTTTCCTACAGTTGTTCGGAATTTATTTTTACCATCATAATTCACAAAAATTGTGCCACACCCAACGTTGATATTTTCCCCTAAATCAGCATCACCAATGTACGTTAAATGCCCGACCTTAGTTTTCAATCCAAGAGTTGCGTTTTTAATTTCAACAAAGTTCCCAATATGAACGGCTTCTCCAACATGACTATTTGGACGAAGGTGACTGTAGGGTCCAATATTGCTATTTTTTTCCATTACAGAATCTTTAACAGTTGAATTAGTGACACGTACCCCATCACTAATTATACTATTTGATATCTCAGAATGAGCTCCAATAAAGCAATCCTCACCTATAATAGTCTTTCCTTTCAATGAAACGCTGGCTTCGATAACTGTATCTGATCCAATTACAATATCACTATCAATATAAGTAGTGGTCGGGTCAATCATTGTTACACCATTTTGCATATGCATTTTGTTAATTCGTTCACGCATCAATTGTGAGGCTTCAGCTAGTGCAACTCGATCGTTGACACCTTTCCCTTCGTTTTCACTTATCATTTTATAAGCATCTACAATTTCATTTTGCTTCTTTAGTATTTCAATAACATCTGGCAAGTAGTACTCGCCTTGAGAGTTCTGGTTACCGACTTGTGAGAGGGTTTCAAATAGTAAACGATTATCAAAGCAGTACGTTCCTGTGTTAACCTCTTGCACTAACCTTTCTGCTTCACTAGCATCTTTTTGTTCAACAATTTTTTCTACAGAATTTTCTTTATTTCGAATGATACGACCGTATCCTGTTGGATTTTGGGCATGTGCGGTTAAAATTGTAGCTTTTGCACCTTTTTCTTGATGGTAATCAAACAAGTTATTTAATGTTTCTGCTGTTAATAAAGGAGTATCTCCACATATAACTAGAGTAATGCCTTCTTTATCTTTCAAATGTGTCTCCGCTTGTATAACAGCGTGGCCCGTACCTAACTGTTCCTCTTGCACTGCATAATTTGTTCGATTGCCTAAGTAATCCTTTACCTTCTCAGCACCAAACCCTACAATTGTGACAATCTCATTTGCGCCTGTTGCTTCTACTTGTTCAATTACATGGCCAACCATTGGCTTACCAGCAACCGGATGTAAGACTTTATACAACTTAGATTTCATACGTGAGCCTTGACCTGCTGCTAATACGACTGCATATCTTTGTATCATTTCAGTAACCTCCATCCATTTTTCTCTTCAATAAAACAGAATTGTCTTTTTACTCATACCTTTTTTTATAATTTCATTTATTTTTCCAACTTAACTCTAACTATTCAATAATAGCTTAAAAAGCGCGGTTTTTCAAGCACAATCCCTGCTATTTGCTATCCTTTTGGAATAACATTCCACTCTCTTTTACTATGATTACTGATTAGTATTGTTAAAACTGTTGTCTTTGTATGTAATCTTGTATACTGATAGAAATGATGATAAAAGGAGAAGTATAATATGAACCAAAAATCAGAGCAGTACTGGATTAAGCATTTAGAATTGACCCCTCATCCTGAAGGTGGCTTTTTCAGATCTGTTTCTCAATCTGCTGAAATCTATGAATTTAAGGATGGGTATGAAAGATCCTTATACACGAGTATTTATTTTTTATTAAACCAAGAGAATCCATCGCATTTTCATCGTTTAAAATCTGATGAAGTTTGGTATTTTCATGCTGGCAATCCTTTAACTGTCCATATGCTTTATTCTGATGGACGTTATAATCAAGTAACATTGGGTGGTACACTTGAAAAAAATGAATCTTTGCAATTTACCGTTCCTAAAGGCGTTATTTTTGGATCAACTGTTGAAAATCATGGAGGCTATTCGTTAGTCAGTTGTATGGTCTCTCCTGGTTTCGATTACAAAGATTTCGAATTGTTTACGCAAGCAGAATTACTCAAAGACTATCCACAGCACAAATCGGTTATTGAAAAATTAGCTTTTAAAACTTTACCTGACTAACCATCTAAATTCTTATTTAATCTGATTTGTCAAATTAAGCTATACAAAATATCTTCATCCATGTAACTCATAAAAACTTCCAGCGGTGTTTGGTAATTTAATGACTTTCTTGGAATTATATTCCGTTTGTGTGCAACAGACGAT
>Ga0163216_100939_pt1 | contig 26256 bp, 29 predicted proteins | sample SynspAceP_FD_167610 | JGI IMG/M metagenome (GOLD analysis project Ga0163216, IMG submission 167610) | Saline lake microbial communities from Ace Lake in Antarctica - Synechococcus sp. Ace-P (Illumina Assembly) | ecosystem: Environmental > Aquatic > Non-marine Saline and Alkaline > Saline ...
GCCTGCTCAAGCAAGAGAAGACAGCCAAGTGTGGAATCAAAAACAAGCGACTGACCGCCGGATGGGACGACGACTACATGGAGAAGGTCCTATTTAGCAGGTAAATCCCCGTGCAATCGCCCTGGGCACTTCACCGAGGCGATTTGTTGGACTGTGAGCGAACCCAACGCGGCGATCGCTTCACCATCACGATCGAGCTGAATCATTAGAGATGCCAGTCCGATGCGATAATGGATGTTTCCTGGATCCAGTTGGATTGCCCGATGCGTGAGGGCTTCGGACAGATAAAGCGGTCTTCCGCTGCGGGCTGAGTAGACGCCCATGTCGTAATAGGCTTGGGCAATGGTCTCGTCTCGTTCAGTGACCCATTCACACACCTGCATCGCCAATTGTGGCGCGTCAATCGCTTCCAAACCGGCAGCGACTTGCAGCATGGCTGTGGGTGGCAACTCTCTTCTTAGAGCAAGTTGCAGGTACAGCTCACGTGCAAGATCGATTTTGCCAAGGTCGGCATAACAGGATGCCAACGCGACACGGCTCACACCACGAAGCGGAACAACCAGTCCAGCTTTTTCGATCAGATCAGCCGCTTCGACTGACCGCCCCCGATCGTGCAGGATCAAGCCAAGCAATTCCAAAATGGGAGCGGTTCGATGGCTGGGCATCCCATCTTCAGCGAGTAATTCGGCAGCCGGGCCGATCAATTTTTCTGCCTGGTCACCGTCGCCTTGGTCGTACAGCGTCCAGAAATGCGCGAGAGTACGCTCGGTTGATTCAAATTCTTTCATGCCAGGGCCAGTGCTGAAGATCTGCGGCGAAATGCCTACCGTCGACCAAACCCCTTTGAGGGTCTGGTGTGGTGGGGCAACGGCGTGCGTGGCTGGCTGGTCAGTGATGGATCCCTGATTGAAAAAGGGTCCAGAAACGTAGCTGGCTGCGTCGGTTACGGTTGCTGTTGAGAAACGTTCTCATTATGGTATCGGCAGTTTTTGTATAAGTCAACAAGCGTTGTCAAAAAAGAATTGAGTTCCCCGTTTCGATGAACTGCTTCCGCCGTCGATTCTCTATCGCATCATTTGCCGACCACGGACTTGTCGGTTGCATCGCGTTTGCCGCTTCGCTTTTGTCGCTATCCGGTGTGATCGGCCTGGGGTGGGATGCGGCGTTGCCGTTGGGGGCACGCCCGGTGACGACAGTGCCGTTGTTCAATTTGTGGACCTATCAACACACGTTTGAATTCGTGAGTGGCGGCGCGGATTCGTATTGGTGCCCCGAGATCTTCGCACCTCGTCGGGGCATGCTGGCGATGTCGGATCCGCAACCCTTGACCGCTGCGGTGTATACGTTCCTGCGTTGTCTGATGTCGCCGGTCGCCGCCTACAACACGCTGGCGTTGATCGTGTTGACGACCAATGGCATTGCTGCCGGTTGGATGGCGGTTGGGTTGGGTTGTTGCCGCCCGGCAGCCATTGCGGCGACGATCGGTGTGGTGTGGTTGCCATTCGTTGCAGCCGAAATAGGTGTGTTGCAAATGACCGTACTTGCACCGGTGATCTGGACCACCGGTTTGCTGGCTCGATTTCACCGCACGGCCGTACCGATTGATGCGGGGTTGATCGGGATCGGCATCTCGGCATGCTACTTAACGAGCGGCTATTGGGGATTGTGGTTGGCGCTAATGAGTTTTGTATCTGGACTTGCTTTGCTGCGCCGCGAACACCTGCGTCGCGGGCCCCTTGTGGGCATCGTTGCTGCGGCGGCGATCGTGATTGTGTGCTGCGGGCCGTTCGTGTTCTATCAGCAAACGTACGTTGGCGATTATCACTGGGACGGCGCGTACATTGATTCACTTGCTGCGAGCGTGGTTGACTATGTCCGGGTCGGTGACGAATCCGTTGCTGCGAAGATGCCGTGGACGCTTCCCGCCGGCCCGTGGCCGATCCGGTTGTACCCCGGCGCACTGTTGGTTATCGCCGCAATTGTGGGGAGTTGGCAGTTGTTGCGTGAGACCAGCGGGCAAACTTGGGAAGCCAACTGCAAATCAAGTTCGATGGTGAGTCGACGATGGTTGTTTGTGACGCTGTTGATGATTCAAGTCGCGTTGGTGTTGAGTTTCGGCCGCGTGGAGGCACTCGGGGATGGTTCGCCCATGAACCTATTGCAGAGCGTTGTGCCGGGGCTGGACAAATTGCGTAGTCCCTATCGCTTGGGCATGTTCGTCGCAGTGCTGATGTTGCCGCTCGCTGCGATTGGCATCGACCGGTGGTGGCGTTGGTCACCGAAGTTCGCGGCCATCGTTATCATGCTTGGGCTTGCTGAGATCGTACCGTTTAGTGGATTTTCCGCTGGCGCGACGGATATCTCTGCGGTGCTGGACGCGCCCCCGGCATGGTGTGAGTTCTTGCAACGTTCCAAAAATGCAGAAGAACCGGATTCCGACGGCCGCATCGTTCATTTACCGATGAGCGGTTCGGAAGCCGGATACAACGCCACTTGCCGTGCGATGCTGTTGCAGTCGGTTCATGGTCGGCCGATGGTGGATGGCTATTCCGGGTTCTTTCCGCCTGAAGTGACGCGTCTCCGGACGCAGACACTTCGCTTTCCCGATGGTCCCAGTGCGATGGCGCTATTGCGGGCGGGGACGCGGTGGATTGTCGTGGATCGTTCGCGAATGACTCGGCTTCAATTATCGAACTTGGATCGCTTGCCAAAACTACTGCGGCGGCGATACGTCGATGAAGACGCGGACGTGGTCGTTTATCGCTTTACAGGCGAAGCCATTGCGAGTGTTCGGGATGACCAATTATGACGACAACGGTGCTTGGCATCTTGGTCGTCTTGATCGCGATCATCGACGCGCGCTCGCGGCGGATTCCGGAATTCCTGTGTGTCGGCGGAATTCTGTTCGCATTTTTTGGGGCGATGGTTGCACCGGCAGACCGCTTTGATCCGGTTGCGATTGGCTTGCCGAGGCTGCACGAGGGGTTTTTATGGGCGGTGGTCGTGTGGTTGCTTCAGCCTGGAATGGTGTTGGACTTGAGTCGATTGCCGGTGGCGTCGTTGCGACTGTTCGCAGCGAGCGTCGATCGGCGCGGAGTGATGCAGATCGCTATTCCATTGATCGGACTGGGATGGCTGGCGATTGCCGCTGCCCCGTTCATGTCGCCGTTGCATTCGATCGCCGTTTCATCGGTGATTGTCGGCGCGGCGATTGGTTTAATCGGTTTGGGAGTACCGCATTTGATCGGGCGGGCTGTGCGTGGTGGAGGTTCGATCGGCAGCGGAGATTGTCTGATGTTAGCGATGGTGGGCGCCTTGGCCGGGCCGCAGGTCGCCGTGGTTGTCACAGCACTGACTGTCGCCGGTTTGGTGTTCGCGTCGCTGATCGCAAGCGTGTCGGGGCGGAGCGTGATTCCGATTGGTCCGGTGATCGCTTTGGCAACCCTGCTGACGCTGGCTCTTTGGTCTCGATTTTGGCCGCGTCTGGCAGTGGTGTTCGCCGACCCTGTCTTGATTGCGGTGGTCTGGTCCATCGGCATCGCGTGCCTGAGCTTGATGGGGGCGGTTTGGTTGGCCGGGCAATCGCGACGGCGGGCCGAATCGATGCGTTGGGTCCTGTTGGCGACGTGTGGATTGTTGGCGGCGGGAACGTCGGTCGCGGCGGTCCGTTGGACACAAAACCAGCCCAAGCGGATCACATCACCACTGGCTGATTTGCTGCAAAATGGATGGGAGATTGCCAGCGGCGGTGGCGCGTTGTCGATCGAGGACTTGGCGTCCGGGGAAGTGCAGTTGTTGGCCGGATCGCATTCGTTCCAAGCCATGGGGCAGAGTGATCAACGCGGTGTTGATTGGATCGAACTCGGTCTAGTCGTGACGGCCGATGGCGAAGTCGTGGCTTTGCGAGATTGGGGAAAGCCGTCAAAGCATTGGCTGGGCGATGCCTGGACGGGAAACCCGCTGACGAAGTCCGCGTTCCTTGCCGCTGCGAACAATCGCGGCTGGACGCCAGTGGATTTGACGGCAATTGCTCGCTGGTTGCGTCAGGACGATTCGCGGTACGTCTTGCTGAATTCGGCCAGCAAATTGAGTTCGAGCGTTTGGACATTGTTACCTGGCGATCCAGTGCTTCTTGACTTGCCACTGGATGTTCGCCAGCGGATGCTAGCGATGGTGGACGACGTCGCGGCGATCGAGCGGCTCGAGACTGCCGGGCTATCCCGTCACATTTGGGTCATTCGCCCTGAGGATGCGGTGACGAATTACGAGATCGTCGAGCATTGCCGGCGGCACCATCCGGTCGCGGTAGCGGCCCACTATGGACGACTGCGAGACAGTTCGTTGCCCGAGACGTTGAAGAGCTTGGGCATTCCTTCGATCGCGATGGGTGTCCGGACGAGTGGGCAAAAAATGGCTTCGCGAGCCGACGCCGTGCTGACCGATCTCGCGGGGTTCTCATTGCCGTAATCACTTTACCGCTTGACAAGTATTGTTGCGAACGGTTATCAATAAGGCTAGGTCAAGCAAAGTCATATGTAGCCAGGCCCTTTCTCGACGGCTGTGTCTGGGCGGATTTCCGTGGTCGCACCGTCACTTTTGTGAGGCCCACGATGTCCAACGTTCCATTACCAACGAAGCCGAAAATCGGAGTTTTCTATGGTTCCGATACCGGGAATACCGAACGAATCGCCGAGATGATTGGCGAACGCTTGGCTCCGTTCGAATTTGTTTGCAAGAACATTGATGATTGCAGCGTCGACGATTTCCTAGCGAGTGACGTGATCCTGTTCGGTGTTTCGACCTGGAACATTGGTGAGATCCAATGCAGTTGGGAAGACAAGCTCGACGAACTCAAAACACGCGATTTCTCGGGCAAACACGTCGGTTTGTTCGGCCTCGGCGACAGTGCTGGCTATCCTGACACATTTGTCGACGGCCTGGGGATCTTGTGGGAATGTGTCGGGACCGAGCGACCACCTTTGATCGGTGTCTGGTCGACCGAAGGTTACATCTTCGATGATTCTCGGGGTATGTTCGACGATCAGAATTTCCTTGGTTTGGTGATCGACGAAGATTTTGAACCTGAGCTGTCCGAAGATCGTGTTGATCGCTGGGTGGAACAGGTGAAGGGTGAAATCAGCCAACTGTTCCGAGCGGCCGGATAGTTGGTAGTCGTTCTTCCCCGGCTTGGCATATTTCACCTGCCCGCTTTTCCAGTTCGACAAATTATAGTCCTCGATCTTTCATTCCTGATGACTCAATGATGACCCCCAGCACGATCCAACAGGTCATTCGTCACCGCCGCACTGAAAAAGTGTTGGCTGAGGTGGACAGTCCTTATCCGATCGATGCCTCCACCGCAGCGGTTCGCCGGCAGTCCGTGGTCGAGGCGGTTCAAACGGCGGGCATGGCTCCGTTTCATTTCGATCGCGGCGTGGAAGAGATCGCTGAACCTTGGCGGGCTCTCATTTTGGGGCACGAAGAAGCCAGGTCACTGGCGCGGCATCTTCGTGATGCGATGGGTGTCGTGTCGAAGGAGCCAAATCTGCTTGCTGGTTGCGGAGCGACTGTCCTGGTGACTTGGTTGCCGGAGTGCCCAAGTGATTTGTCTGCCGTCACCCCCGGGGCGTCTTCAATCGCAAAGCTTCGTTGTCGAGATGAAGAGCACTTGGCGGCCACCGGAGCGATGGTGCAAAACCTGTTGCTGCTGTTGGCCGCTCAAGCAATGGGGACGTATTGGTCCAGTGGTGGGAAGCTTGGCAGCACAGAAGTGTTTGATTTATTGGGTATCGGTTCGGATGAGCGTCTGATTGCCGCCGTGTTCATTGAGTATCCCGAGATGATGGACCAGCCGGCGACACGCAAGGCCGGCAGCCAGAGGCCCAAACGGTCTGATCGTTGGATTCGTGAAGTCGCGTCGAAGGTGCAAGAATTGTGAATCGTCGAAACCAACGTCAACCTGTGCCTCGAGCGATTAATCGCAGTAACCGAAGAGGGCAAACGATTCTGGAATACGCCATCCTGGTCGCGGCGATGCTGCTGGGGACCGCCGTTGCCGTGGTGCTGCTTAATAAAAAGATCGCGGACCTGATCGGTTACTCGATTGACGTGACGACCTACGACGCATCCACCAACACGTCGTTGAATTCTTCGGTCGAAAATGAGATGCTGTTGCCGACAAGGACGAATGAAGACGGTGAAACCGTTATGGATGGCCCGACAACGCTCGGCGAAGCAACCGGCATCGAAGACATCGGCGAATTGATCGAAACGGAACGGCCATGAGTGAGCCTGGCGGTAACACAAAGATTCTGCCGATGGATGAATCAACTCCGCGACCAATCCATGAGCTAACTGCCGGGAAAGACCAAGCCGACGTGCCCGATGCAGTTGTTTTACGCGGGCGATGGTGGTGGCACGTCTGGACTTGGGGGTTCCCCAATCCATTGGCGGCCATCGCAGTGCCGGTGATCACTGCGACGGAAATGATCGCCCTTTTGTTTACCGAAGATCACCTGAACTTCACTGACCTGCCGACCGTTTTGACGGCACCGTTGTTGAATTTCACCGGATGGTGGTTGTTGGCATGGTTGGTGCATTTATTCGGTCTGGCTTTGGGGTGGACACAGCGAACGACGGTTAGCCGCTGGTTGGGTCAGTTGAGCGGCATCGGGATCGTCGCGTTTGGAATCGCCGCTTGGATGGGCAGTTGGTGGTTGTATGCTTCGATCGGACGCTTCGCGGCTTACAAAACCGTGCTGTTTTTGTTGCAAACGGCCCAGCGGTGGGAAATGCTGTGGACCCCGGCGGCTTCGCAACGCGGGTCCGTATTGATCGCCGCAGTCGTCGCGATTGTCATCGCTTCGTTGTTGGTCACCTATCGACCCAACCGTATTCGCAAAGCCCTCGCCGCCACTCGGCCGCGTGGGTTGCTGCGGTTCGGCTATTCACTCCTCGCGTTGTACGTGCTGTGGATCGGCTTGACGGCGTGGTGCTTGTCGGGATTCAGCTCGCTTCGCAAACTAGAACGTCGTGAAGCGCTGACTCAAAAGACCAGCCCGCTGGTAACGCTGGCCTTGTCGTCGATTGCGGCATTCAACATCGAAGCAATTCCAGCGGACGTCCTCGACACCGACGAATTAGTCAATATTGAACAAGCTCAGTTGCAACGTGACGAAGCGATCGCCCGTCCAGGGAAAAAACACAATGTTGTCATCATCCAAATCGAATCGTTGCGTGCTGATTGCATCCAAGCAAAACACCAAGGCGTCGAGGTCACCCCCAACTTGAACCGCTTGGCAGATTCCGGGATCGAGTTCACCAACGCCTATTCGCAAAGTACGCACAGTAATTACGCAGACCCCTGCATCGCATCAAGTCAGTATCCGCTACGTGGACGCACTCCGAGGCCGTATCGTCGCGGCGACCCGTACCCCAAGACATTGATTTATGACCTGTTAAAACCACGTGGCTATTCCACTGCGATCATTTCGTCACAAAACGAAGCGTGGTTCAGCATGGACCAATTTTACGAGTCACCCAACCTGGATTTGATTTTTGACCCGCAACGCGTCGACGGCCAAACTAACGTCGATGTTCGTGATTGGGGGATGGCTCGCGAGGAGCTCGGGGGAACACTCAAGGGTGGCAAGTTCATTGATTCCTTCACCACCGACAGTGCGATCGACTGGGTCCAACAGCAAGACCAAGACGGAAAGCCGTTTTACTTACAAATGAACCTGCAGTCGTCGCACTTCCCGTACCCGTTGCCCGAGGACGTCCCTCGACCTTTCCAGCCGTCTGAAATTGATTTTCCGGCATCGTTTGTGACCTATCCCAAGGACAAAACGCATGTGGTGCGCAATGCTTATTTTAATGCCATCGCCGAATGTGATCGCCAAGTCGGACGGATTGTCAACGCACTCAGAGAGATAGTCCAATACGACAACACGATCTTGATCGTTGTCGGCGAGAACGGCGAGTCGTTTTACGAGGACGGTACGGTGACGCACGCTGGCCCGCCGTCGCAAGTTCAACTCAATGTCGCCTGGATCATGACCGGCCTCGGCGTCGGCGATCCCCACGTTGAAGATTATCCAGTGGAATTAATAGACGTCGTACCAACGACGTTGGGCTTGCTAGGTCTGCCGCCCGACGCAAACCACCAAGGCATCGATGTGCTTGACGCCGATCGACCAAAACTGGCCGAACGGTTCTTGTTCTTCCATGTCAATTCGCCGCATGGGTTTGCTGTCGCAACGATTTGGGGAGGACGCTGGAAGTTCATCGCTTTCCAGCCTGGGACATGGGACCACGTCACCGATCTAACCGGACGAGGCGAAGCTTTGTTTGATCTGCACCATGATCCAGAAGAGACTCGCAATTTGGTGACTGAGCGAGATTCCGTCACTACGGTTCTGCGAGAGGTTTTGGAGAGATGGCGAGTGCGGCAACTGGCCTACTATCATCATCCCCACTTGCACATGGGTCACTTCCCACCGCGACCACCGACGGGTAACGCCAGGAAATGAATCAAGCGTTTTCGGTATTCCTCGACGCCCTTCGATTGATCACGGCAATCGTCGTGGTTCTTTATCACGCCAGGGACGATTCGTTAGGGGGAGATGCCCTTGCTTTCGGCTACCAGTACGGGTGGGATGCCGTGAAGGTGTTATTCGTTCTTTCCGGTTTTGTGATCGCCCATGTAACAGAGACCAAAGCTCCATCGTGGCTTCAGTTTTCTCGGGACCGTTTATCACGACTATACTCGGTTGTGGTACCAGCATTGATATTGACGGTACTCGCCGATCTGACCGGGGAATGGGTGAACGCCGATTTCTACAACAACAAACGGCTTGTGTGTGAGTACCCCATTACTGGCTGGGCTCTCCATTCCTCCAGCTAATACCTTGGAGTCATCGGTTTGCTCATGACTACATCATCGGCGCGATGATTGCGTTATTGTTGATTGCGATTCGAGCCATGCTTCGTAACCAAAGACTTCCCGCGTTGCTGAGTAAAACAGTACGGACCGCAGCGTCCTGCACTTTTGCAATGTACCTCTTCCACAAACCGATTTTGATGCTCGTGGGTGCGACATCTGCTAGTCTCGAACTGAACTTGGCAATCACGTTTCTGGTCGTCATCTTGTTAGCTCCCTGGAGTGAAGGTGCAAAGCATTGGTGGAGAGCCCAGATCGGCCAGTTCTTACGAATTGATCATCCATCTCCAGAGGATCATTCTTCGAGCCTGAAGGGTGAACGATGAAAGCGATCGTCAGGAATAGCCGTTCGTTGCTTGCTTGCTATTTCGCTATCGCCGTGATGGCGTTGTGGATGTTGTTGACGCCTTAGGTTCCCGGCGTCACGGGCGCTTCGATGCGTCGGTTTCATTTGGTCAGTCCGTCATTTTGGGCATGGGCGATCAGTCAACCGATGCCGTCGATGTACAGTTTTTCGAACACGTTCGATGTCCGCGATTCAACACCCGACGATCGCGAACTGCAGGTTGCCGATGCCGCGTATGCGGGCAAGCGGCATCCGGATTGTTTGCACCGCGAGTATGTCAATCACTATCCGGGGCAAGTGGTGGCATTTGGCGAGGTGAGGCTAGGACTGTGTCGTCCCAATCAACGTCGCTGGGTCGTTACCACGTCGACTTACCGCGGCCAGCGGATCGTTGTTGTGACGCAAGTGATGCCAGTCGGTCATCGACGTTTTGTTGTGACCCGGCGAGAGGTGGATGTACCGTGACGGAGTCGAAAGAAGTTGTGCGTCACGATCCACCTTAGCAGTTTTTTCAAGACAGCGATGAACTGATGTTCTTTTTGACTTGAAATATCCGGGTCGTTCAAGCCTTCGTGTTCGTCGGATTGCTTTGGAAATGGAAGCTGTTCGTTCACGTCAACCACGTCTATTTCACGTTCCCGCAAACCGACACATTCTTCCCGGTTGCCTTGCAATCACTGGTGACGCTTCGGCTGGCGTTTTGCTTTGCGGTGCTGGGGTGCGGCGCTGCCACGCTGCTGCGAAGCGCCGGACCGTTGCGAGTCGCGATTGCTGCCCAAGTGATTTCGCTATCGGCGCTGTTGTTCTCGGTGACGCTGAGCATGTTCGGCTTGTCGTTCGTGTTGATTCGCCAGCCGATCTTGTTGCTCAACGAGAATAACAAATTGTAAGTCTCTTCGAGACTAACTTGCGGGATTCGATCAAACTGCGGTCTGACGGATTGATTTTTGTTTAGCCACCATTTGGCATTTTGATTGGCAGAAGCTGGTCGGGACAAATGGCTTCGTCTGCGGTCGCTCTGCGAATCTGCGACCAAACGATAGCCCATTAGGGAACTAGTGGTCTGGGACACTTTAATTTTAGGGTTAGCCGTTTTGGCGCTAGCCACGGTTGTCACGCAATAACCGGGGCTAGCGCCCAAACGGCTAACAAAACCAACCCTCATTTTTAGCTGTCCCAGACCACTAGTCTTGTGCGAGTGGACTCGTTGCCTCGTTGCCTCGTCAACTACTGTTCGTCTCGCTTGGTTAGCTGGTCGTCGCAAACCGTCAATTGTCGCAGTCAAGTTGCATTTCTTGCTTTTACTTAGATACATAGCCTTTAGTGGTTGACCGCATGTGACCCAGCGATAACGCTCCCTAGCCTCTTGCGAATGATTCTCATCAACGATGAAAATTATCTGCAGGGCTATATCTCCGGTCAAGCCAAATTCTATTTCGTAGCCAGACCGGGTTTGCGATGATTCCAGCGGTGTTCGCTGGTCATCACTAACCTTTCCTCGCTGCATTTGGAGTTTTCGATGCAACGTATGTTCAAGAAGTTCGCGCCCGGTAAGATTCGTGGCCGTAAGGGCCAAACCATCGTCGAGTACGGCATCCTCGTTGGCGCGGCTTCGCTCGCCACGATCGTCGCCACTACGATGCTCGGTCACAAATCAGGTTACCTGTACGCTGTGATGGCTGGCATGATTCCGTCGATCCACACCGTTGACCAGTCGAAAGTCTTCATCGGTAAGTTGATTGACACTGAAAAAGACTTGGCCAGCGGGGCCGCTGTCGTTTCGACAGACATAGCATTGCCGTCGTTCGAGAGGCAGTTCGGTATGAACGCACTGCAATTTTCCGAAGACGACTCCTCGGGTCTGGCCATCAATGCCGTTGCGTCCTAGTGGCAGCTAGCTCGTCGATGATGAAGACTTAGCAAAAGACTTTTGCACGGACGCTCGGTGACCTTCATAGGCCATCGAGCGTTTTGTGCAACTGTCGGTAGTTTGATTTCCGCCCATCGTCCTTAAAGCTATTGACCGAGGATGGTTGATCGGCTCGCTGATCTTAAGTGAGACAGCAAACGCACTCTGCTCGAAGAGCCGAGCGAAAATCCATAGGCCGTCGTTCCGTTGATGCTCATCTGGTGCCTGAACGGGAACACCTACCCCAAATGTTGTCTCCATTGTTCCCGCCAAGCTGGTGTGACGATGAACGACCGACAAAATGGCGATCATGCGACTGGCGGACCAGACTGCTGTTGCCTCCCACACGTAATCCACAGAACAACCACGGCTTGCTGACATGGCTCAACGATCCCGCAAACGACGCAACACCGGTCCTAACAAATTCGTCATCGGTTTGGCCGGATTATTGGGTCTGGGAATCTTGGCTGGTGCTGGCTACGGCGGTGCGATTGCCGCTGGAGTGGTCGATGCGCCTGACCTGGCTTGGCTGTCAGGTTCGCCCGGTGAGGCTGCTGGACCGGAGCGTTTGGTGCAACCGCCGGGCACAACGGCGGTGTTCTTCTCGCAGCGAGAATTACCTGCGTTCTTGAAAATTTCTCGCGACCACCTGACCAACGCGGCGACACTGGAGCCCACCGTCCAGTTTTTTCCGACTGAGCAGATTCCGGAGCATTGGATGACCGATGCGGCCAGATTGCTTGGGCGGGTCTTGAAGGATGATAAATTGGTAGGCCGCGTGTTTACCGAAAACGATTTCCTGCCCGTGGGGACCCGCGAAGGCTTCGCCGGTGGCGTGCCGGCGGGATATCGCGCGATGGTCGTTTCGCCTGACCAGATTCCAGGCTTGGAGGGGCTTAACCGGTACGACCATTTTGACGTGTTCGCCTCGGGCGATTTTTCGCGGCTGGTGGTCGAGGATGGAATCGTGATCCAACCAGCGCGACGGATGCTCAGTGATGACGAGGACCGACGCCAGGAAGAGCAGCGGCGAGCCAGTCGTGGCAAGCCGATCGACGAACGCCACGATATTGTGATCGCGGTCAGGCCACAGTTGGTGGATGAGCTTTCTCGATCTTTGGCTCGGGCCAAACAGATTAGTTCGCGTCAGGGATCTCGAAGTTTGGTATCAACCGAGGGATTGTACGCCGTGATCCGATCCGGGCATCCCGATGATGATGCTTCGGCAAGTTACGAGATGCTGCGTCCCGTCCAGGATCGTCCGATTAAGGTGGAGATGATCCGCGGAATGAAACGCAGGACGCAGAGCTTTGTTCGCGGTCGGCCATTTAGTACCGCAGGTACGACGGTGGTTCAGACGCAGTAGAGATGTGGTGGACCAACCGGATTTGCTATTTGTCATCACTCATTTGTGATTGAATGACATCGAAAGCAGACGATCTAATGACAAATAAAGAAAGACTGATAACAAATGATAAATCGCTCACTCCCCCGCGTCTAACTCCAACCCAAATTCGATTCCTTGCCTTCCTATCGCAACCGATTTCTGATCATTGGCACCGACGAAGCTGCTCAGGGCGAGCTTCGTGATGCTTGCGATTCGCTTGGCATGCCATCAGCGACGGTTGAGTTCGCGCAGGGTCACCGGCGGGGCTTAGAACTGGCCATCAGCCGTCAACCTGGAGTAATCCTGGTTCAAGCGACGCAAGATTTAGATGCGGCCAAAGCATTACTCGCCAAACTTAAGGAGTCGTGCCCCGAATCGGTCTGCGTGGCAACGTTCAGTCGCGAATTGTTCTCTGGTGGCCTCGGTGAAGAGGCTTTCTTTGTGCAAGGGATGCGAGCCGGATTTGCCGATTTCCTGCGGCGACCGGTTGCGGCCGAAGAGCTTGCCGGAGTGTTGAAGAATGCGGCGGACGATGATTCGGCCATCGCTACACGAGCTCGCCGCGGGACGGTTGTCGCAATGGTCAGCAACAAGGGCGGTGTTGGCAAGTCGACTGCTGCGGTCAATTTGGCTGCCGTACTCTCCACGAAGTATCCAGAGGAAGTGCTGCTGGTCGACACGTCCACTCAGATGGGCGTTTGCGCATCCATGCTGGGTTTAGAACCAGAAACGACGATCACCGATGCGGCTCGTGCGACCGACCGTTTGGACGCCACGCTATTGCGTCAACTGTGCTTGATTCACGACAGCGGACTGCACGTGTTAGCCGCTCCGACGGATCCGTTGGAATCGGTCGAGATTACTGATGAACGAATGACGCGGATCTTGACCGTCGCTCGCAATTCGTTCCGTCACGTCGTGGTCGATACGTTTCCGTTGTTCGATCGCTTGGTCGTTTCGGTGCTTGATTACGTTGATGCGGCGTACATCGTGCTCGACAATTCAGTGCCGACCGTTGTCGGTTGTAAGCAGTTTCTGGGGCTGCTTGATCAGATTAGTTTCCCCGTCGAATCCCGTCGGATCGTTTTGAATCGGTTTGAAAAGTCGGCTGGGTATCCATCTCGAAAGCAAGTTGAAACACAACTTGGCGTGCCGATCGACTACCTGTTGCCATCGAGCAACCGCGTGGCGGCGGGAACGAACATCGGCGTACCAACGATGCTGCGTCCCGGATTAGGAAATCGCTGGGCAGGCAAAATGAAACAACTCGCCGCCGACGTCGATCGCATGTATGTGACTGGCGCGACACCCGGGCGGTCGAGTGGCTCGCAAACGAACGCTGCCACAGCGGATTCGACCGACACGCTACCTGCCGTCCGCGCGGAACCGCAAACATGAGTACTGATTCATCGAAAGAAAACAAGCTGCGTGACCGACTACGCAGTGCATCGACGGACAGGTTGCTGCAATCGTCGTTTGAGATTCCGCGGGATCGGATCGTCGAAAAGAAGGCGGACCCCGATTCACGAGTCGCCGGCGGTGCGACGGTCGAAAGCGGCAAAGCCGGAGGCATCAAACGGGGATTGGGCCGCGGTGAATACTTGGCGATCAAGGGCCGTTTGCATCGCGAATTGCTTGATGAACTCGAGGACGTTGAACTTTTACTTGGTGAAGAAACGGAGATCCTAGAACGGATCAACGAGTTCGTCGAAGACGTTCTGGCGAACGAAGATTTACCGATTAGCGACACCGAACGCAAATCGTTGCCGACGGACCTGTTGGAAGAAACGCTCGGCGTCGGACCGCTCGCACCGCTGCTGATTGACCCCGCCGTGACAGATATTTTGGTCAATCGACACGACGAGGTCTTTGTCGAACGACGTGGCCGCCTTGAACTTACCAACGTGCGTTTCCGCGACAACGATCACCTGATGCGAATCATCCAACGCATCGCGGCTCGGGTCGGCCGACATGTCGATGACGCCTCGCCAATGTTGGACGCCCGGCTGCCCGATGGCAGCCGCGTCAACGCGACGATTCCGCCGATCACGATTGACGGTGCGACCATGTCGATTCGTCGTTTCGGTCGTCGACGAATGAAACGGTACGAATTGCTCGAACGTTTGATGTTCTCGTCCGACATGGACACGTTCATGAACATTGCGGTCAAGCATCGCATGAACATTTTGGTCTCCGGCGGAACGGGATCGGGAAAAACAACACTGTTGGGTGCGATCGCTGAAGCCATCCCCGATGACGAACGGATCATCACGATCGAAGATGCCGCCGAATTGTTGCTTGATCAGCGTCACGTTGTTCGCAAAGAAACTCGCCCGGCCAACATCGAAGGGCACGGCAAAATCACGCAGAGGGAATTGGTCATCAATGCACTGCGAATGCGGCCCGATCGGATCATCGTCGGTGAAGTTCGCGGCGGCGAAGCGCTCGACATGCTGCAGGCGATGAACACCGGCCACGATGGTTCGCTGACCACGGTCCATGCCAACACGCCTCGCGATGCGATCTCGCGAATCGAGACGATGGTGCTGATGGCGGGCTATGACTTGCCCAGCCGAGCGATTCGCGAACAGATTGTCGCGGCGATCGACTTGATTGTCCAAGTCCGACGGTTCGAGGATGGAATCCGGCGAGTGGAGTCGATCAGTGAATTGGTCGGCATGGAGGAAACGACCCCGCAGCTTCAAGAGATTTATCGCTACAAGATCTTGCGACGAGACCGCGACCTGATTCAAGGCAGACACGAGGCGACCGGCGTGGTGCCGAAATTCATCTACTCGTTCAGCGAGCGTGGCTTGCCAATCCCTGTAGAGTTGTTCGCCAACAAGGACTCAGGCGACGCATGACCGGACTCTGGATCGCGGCGGCTGTCCTAGTCGGTTTGCTATTGGTAATCGTCGGTGTGATTCGGCAACTGCGTCGGCGTCGTTTGTCGTCGCGATTGCTGGATGAATCGACTACTCAGTCCGAGATCGAGGACGAACTTGACGAGCTAGATGAACTGGACCAGATCATCGACGAGCGTCCGTTCATACAACGCAATTATTGGTTGCCTGTGGTGGTCGGGATCGCGACGTTCCTGATTTGCTTTTTTTTCGTCGGATTGAAATGGCCGTACTGCTTGGCGACCGGGATTTGGGGTTGGGTGATCGCACTGCAAATTGACCAAATCCGAGTCGCTCAGGCGCACGCCAAGATCGAATCCCAGCTTTCACGAACGATTGATTTTCTGGTCGCAGCGATTCGTGCCGGTGCGGCTCTTCCGCTGGCGATGAACCAAGTGACCGGCGAAATGAAATCGCCGCTGTACGAGCAGTTTAGCGAGATCAACACAAGGATTCGGTTGGGGGACAAACCGTCCATCGCCATGCGAAAGTTGGTTCAACGCGTGCCACTGGAAACTTTCAACTTGTTCGGTACCGCGATCGCAGTTCACTGGGAGGTCGGAGGTTCGCTGGCCGAACCGTTGTCGAGCGTCGGGCGAACGATTCGCGACCGCATCCAAATCACGCGTCGGATCGCGGGGGCGTCGATCCAAGCAAAACTGTCGACCTTAGCGATCATGATCGTGACGTACATGATCTTGATCATGATGTACGTTAACGATCCCGACACTGTTGGCGGGTTTCTGGCGACGCTCGCGGGCCAGCTGTTGGTCAGTGGTTCATTCATCTTGCAGGCCGTTGGTGTGCTGGTGATGGGTCACCTCAGTAAGCTCAGGGTCTAACGCCGATGACTCGCACGCAATGGATCGCTGGCATTGCCACGTTCATCTTGATCGCCTTGGCCGTGACGGCGGTCGCGGTGCTGCGTCGGTTGTGGTTGCGCCGGCAATCCGCTGGCCAGCTTGCCCGCTACGCCACGTTGGAACCGATCGAAGAAGAGTTTGCCGAGGATGACACGCGGGGTTTCTTTCGGCAGTGGCTCTACAAGGCGGGTTACCGAACCCGATCAGCACCGAGTGTGTTTACATTCGCGACACTGATCTTTTTGGCGATCGGTTTGGTGATGATGACCGTGTTGGTCAGTTCGGGGGCGTTGACGTTGGTATCGGATTTGTTGCGAGCGATTCCCGGTAACCTGGGCATGCTGGCGATGCCGATTGTGGTTTTGTCACCGTTGATCGTGATCGGGTTTCCGGCCTTAATCCCGCTGTTGATCGTTCGTGTCCGACGGCGGAAAATCGTCAGCGAGATCACGCAGGACTTCCCAATCTTTTTAGACTTGCTGGCCACCTTGACCGAAGGCGGGTTGGGATTTGATCAAGCGCTCGATCGAATCTCGGACCTGCAGCCACCGGATCGCATCTTGCCACGAGAATTGATTCTGTTCCGTGCGGATTTGGTGGGCGGGCAACGCCGTGTCGACGCTTTGCGGCGAATGTCGGATCGGTTGGATATTCCAGCAATTTCCAACTTCACTTCCGCGGTCGCCCAAGCCGAGCAGGCGGGGAGTGGGTTGTCGCGAACGGTACGTTTGCAAGCAGAAGATTTTCGACAATATCGACGAGAAGCGGCACTCGGAATGGCGCAGGCTTTATCAATTAAATTGATCGTTCCGTTGGTGCTGTTCTTTGCTCCTGCGTTATTTGTCGCGACACTCGGACCGACGGTTTACCGAATTTTGGATCGCTTGGGTGCGTTCGTCGAAAACGTCGCACCGGCGACGAACGAAGAAAGCACGGAGAGACGCCAAGGCGTCGAACGCGATCGCCAAGAGGGAATCAATCAAGACCGCGCTCGTCGCGGGTTGCCACCGCTGCGGGTGGATGCACCGTAGTGGTGGAATTAACTCCAAGAACTTCTGAGCTACCGGTGGGCTGTTGATGAAAACCACACACTCACTTTTCGATCGTCACTCCGGTGATCCCCAATACGCCATCGGAATCGAAGGGCACAACGAGCCGCTGGCAAATTTTGTGTCAGTGGCGGATACATTCTTCACGCGACTTTGCGGGCTGCAATTTCGTCTGCCACTGCGGCGCGGCCACGGTCTCCTTCTCTACCCAGCAACCAGCATTCACACGTTCTGGATGCGTGGCAAGATCGATGTCCTTTGGCTTGACCAAGATGCCCGAGTCTTGCGAGTCAGTCATTCGGTGCCACCTTGGCGGATGCGAAAGGCACCACCGAACACTCACGCTGTACTAGAGCTGGCGTCCGGAACTACCGCCCGAGTTGTGACCGGATCCCGACTCTGCATCGTTTCCAATGACAGTCATTCCAGCAGCGATGACACTCAACGCGACGGCCAAGAACCGATTTTGATACCCGAGCAGCACCACGACGATGGTGCCGCTGATGAATAAGCCAGGCGACCAGTCACGCATCCTCTCCAATCCCAAGTTGACGCAATCTTCGATCCACCACGCCGAGCCTTGCACGCCGATCGCAATCACGCCGCCGGGGAATGGCGTAGCCGACCCCAGCGACGCGGGCGGTCAATTTGACGAACCAGTTTGGGTGTAAGCGGCGACTGTAGGCGATTAACGTCCCTAGCACGACCGCGATGCCTGACGATAGACAGGCCTGTGTGATGCGATCCCGACCAAGCGACCACCGCAGTTCTCCAGCCCGTGCGTCTCCCGCCTCGACGGTCTTTTTTACAAATACAGCCACGGGCAAACCAAACCCCAGCAGGACTGGCATTCCGCACACCCCGACGGCCAAAATGGATGGCAAGCCGGTCAGCGTGCCCGGACGTAATTCACGTCGGCGGCCCATCGCTTGATGGAACCGGGCGGAACCTCTCGCCCACGATTCTAGGGTCAACAGCAGCGCGATGACCGATAGCAAGCAGAGCGCAAGCTGGGCCGCTGCGACCAGCGAACCACGGCTGAACTAAGTTCGATAAATGCCGGTCGCGAAGGTATCGACTGCGCAATAGTCGACAGCACCAAATTCGGCCAGCGTTTCCATCATCACCGATGACAAACCAGCGACGATGGACGGACGAGCCAGCGGCAAGGCGATTCCAAAGAATGTTCGCGTTGAATTCGCTCCTAACATGCGAGCCGCTTCTAAAACGCAAACGGACTGTTCGAGAAGAGCGGTGCGAGTGGCCAGATAGACGTACGGATACAAACACATTGTCAGGATCGTGATCGCCCCCGGCAACGTTCGCATGTCGGGGAACCAGTAGTCCTGCCGCGTCCAGTCGAACGTCGTTCGCAGCCAGATTTGAACCGGTCCGCTGAACTGCATCACGTCGGTCGCAGCGTAGGCAAGCAGATAGCTGGGGATCGCCAGCGGCAAGAACAGCATCCATCGAAACTGACGGCTGCCGGGAAAGCGATACATCGTTACCAGCCATGCCGTCGAAACGCCAACCAACGAAGTGCCAGCAGCCACACCCAGCGTTAAAACTACAGTATTAACGATGTACTTGACAAGCACCGTGTCGTAGAAATGTTGCCAAGTGCCGTCCGAAGATTTGCCAAGATTGGTCGCCAGCCAAGCGAGGGGCAACGCAACGACGCAGGCAATCACTCCAGAGATCGCTGGCCACCCGAGTTGAGTCAGCCATGGGCGTTTCGATGCGATGCTGTTGCTCAACCGACTATCGCCAGCCGGCGCGATCCATCATCCGCACGGCGTCCTCATTGTTGTTTCCGAAGACGGCGGCGTTCAGTTCGTCTTCCTTGAAGTCACCGAAGCTTCCCAACACCGATGTCTCAGCGACTCCTTCGACAACCGGGTATTCGTTATTTCCGGCGGCGAAGACTTCTTGTACAAGATCGCTGGAAAGGAATTCGATGAACTTGATCGCGTTAGCTTGATTGGGTGCCGCGTCCGTCTTGGCTTGCAGAGGGTCGCCGCAGTGTGAATGCGGCCGCAGTTGGTTTGCAATGACCCGTGGCTGGCTATAGCGTCCCGCAAAAGCGGACAACGCATTGAATCCCGAATCGCCTGAGCCTAGCGATCGATGTGCAGAGGCGACAACCAACGGACTGCAAATGAGAAGCGATTTCAACAGTGTCAATAGTTTCGATTTTCCGGTCGGAGTGGGTGATTTTACGCTATCGGCTCGCACGCGAAGCCGATAGCGTTCACTGCTCACTGACGTAATTTTTACTCGCCGAAGAAGGAAACCCTCATGGCCGATCAATTGCTACTGGATCATCTCAACGAAATTCTGAAGCACGAGTGGACGGGTGTTGCCCAATACTCGCAGGCGAGCTTCATCTGCGAAGGCGTGTGGCGTGAAGTTTACGCTGAAAAGTTCATCGGTGATGCGAAGGAATCGTTCGGGCATGCTCAATTGATCGGCGATAAAATCGTCGCGTTGGGTGGCGTCCCGATCGCGACGCGAAACGAAATCCAACAATCGCGAGATCTCGCCGATGTCTTGCAATTCAGCCTGGAGTTCGAAGCCAAGGCGGTAACGATGTATGAGCAGGCGCTCGAGTTGGCCGCGGGTAACCGTGCCTTGGTCGTCTTCCTTGAAGATATCTTGGCGGACGAACAGGAAGGCGTTGACGAGTACACGAAGTTGCTACGGCAATCGACGGCGGTGGCTGCATCAACCGGTCAAGTATCGCAAGCCGGGTGAGCTGCATGAGGAGCTGGGCGCCGACCAATGCACGTCAGCTCTTCTAGGCTGACTTCGCGGTTGGCAATGTCAGCCTGGAAAGACGGACGCACGATCAGTCAGCCTATCAAGAAAAGTGAGTTGGCACTCGGGGGGATCTTCAAAGGTTGACCGCTTAACCGGGAACTGTTAACGAACCGCCAGCCAGCAAGGGCAGGCCCCGCTCTCGATGAGCGATTTGGGGCCATGGATGCGTATTTCGCCTGTCGATAGCCAGCTCCGCGAACATGATTCGCGGCGTTCCGTGCACCGTCGACTTTTTGAAAGACATCCTGATGACGCATTCGATTTCTGGCCCCGTGAGTACGCGCCGACACACGTCTGTCAAGCGTTCCCGCCGCCACCGCCTGGCAGTTGAATTTCTTGAAGAACGCCGCTTATTAGCCGGCGATTTAGGAATGGTCGAATCTGGCGAGGAAGCTTCGCCGGCAACAATCCACTTGCGGTTGCTCAACCCGTCGAACGCCTGTTGCCCTACTCAATGGTTCGTGACGCATTGATGGTCGACAGCGAACGGGAACCGGACGACACCATCGTCGCATCGCTTCCTGCGGGCAACAGCCTATCCATCGCGCTTTCGGACCGTTTGGGAGCAGCCGACACACTAACAATTACCAAAGCCAACATGAAAGCGATCGGCTTGCACACCGATGCCGACGACTTTGAAACGCAGTTTGCCGATGGTGAACTTTTGGTGAACATCGGCAATGGCTTTCAATTTGATACCGACAACTCGGACGGCGTTGAAGAAGGTTTCTTTGACCTTGAATCAATCCTGGTTCATGAACTCGGTCACATACTGGGCTTCATTTCTGCGACCGATACGGTTGGCGTGACCCCGTCGCCCGCTTCGGCCGCGATCACCACTCTGGACTTGTTCCGATTCCAATCCGCGTCCGGTCGCAACAACCCCCGCACCCCCGAGGAGTTCGCGACATCACGCCGCGAGTTGCGACGTGAGAATGAAGCAGTGTTGGACTTCGTTCTTCAGGACGGCTGGAACTCGCTGCAGGACGAGTACGCCGTCGAATATGGAAGCGGTCGATACGGTGGTCAACAAACGAGCCATTGGTTGGATGACGATTTGAATGGATCATTGATCGGGATCATGGGGCCGACTCAGCGTCCCCGCGAGATCGTTCCCATGAGCAACGTGGACCTGCGGGCGCTTGATCTGATCGGCTACGACATCTTTCCTCCCGCTTTGAACGCGGTCGTTCCGGTGGCCGTCGACGATGTATTTTCCACGATCGAAGACGCTTCGGTGTTGTTCGACGTGCTGTTTAATGATTCAGCCACTGGCATGGCCTCGATTCGACTGCTCGAAACGCCGACCAACGGAGTGGCAGTCGTCGAAAACGGACGAATTCGGTACTCGCCGGACGCTGATTTTTCCGGCACGGCATTCATCGCCTATCAGGTTACCGATGCGTATGGATTGACGTCGTTGCCGGCAGAAGTCGTGATCACGGTTCAGCCGATCAATGACGCCCCGATATCACGTGACGATTTCGCCGTGACCGCAGCGGCAACCGCAGTTGCGATTAATGTGCTCGCCAACGACACCGATATCGACGACACGCTCGATCCTTCCGGAATCGAAGTCATCGCACAACCCACCCACGGCTCGCTCACGTTGCACTCCGATGGGTTGATCGTGTATTTGCCCGGTACCAGTTTCACGGGCGTGGATTCGTTCTTGTACCGCGTCAGTGATGGACAACGAACTAGCGCGGATGCTTTGGTCACGATTACCGTCGATGCGACGCTAACGCCAGGCGATTTGGACATCCGGCAGCGTGACGTCAACGCCGACGGAAACGTCTCAGCACTGGAGGCATTGATGGTTATCAATCATTTGGTGCGAATGGATGGCGCTGAAGGTGAGCTAGCTGAAAGTGTTGCAGCAAACCATCGATATGATGTCAACCGTGACGGACAGGTGACAGCACTGGATGCCTTGTCGGTGATCAATCACCTGAATCATGCCGCATCGTTATCGGCTTATATCGTTGACACGGCTGCCGACTTGAATGATGAAGTCAGGCTGTTGCGAGAACCGATCTCAACGATCGGTGATGGACTTTCGTAACAAGCGTTGTGATTGTGTAATCCGTCCTCGGTATTTCCCAAACGAACGTACGTTAGCCTTTCTGGGCTGGCACTGACGAGCTCTTTGTCAGGCTGGAAAATCTGACGTACAAACCGGAAACCTGTTTCGACATAGTTCTTACCGGAACCACATCAAATTGAATGACGCGCCGTGGAACGAGACTTGGCTTCGTGAAGCGGGGTCGCCATTTTGTCTCGCGGATTCGAGCACCTCGTCCAAATTCAGCCCGCGATAACCGACCCGCAGATGCAGTCGATCAAAGATTGAAAAGACCGCATTGACGCCAAATTCGGTCGCGTAGGTAACGTCGCTCTCTTCAACACTGAATCGCGGTTCATCGACGCCATCGATCACCAACGCATCGCGGAAGGCGGGGCCTGTCTGTTCCAGCGAATTGTGCAGCAATGCCAGATTCAGAAAGCCGTCTAACCAGACCGGCCCGATGCCCTTACCGTAACCGATGCCCGCCTGGGGACCGATCATGAAGTTTTTTGCTTCGCCCATCGCCTGCTCGGTCACGTCCGGATTCACACCGGCTGGACGAGTAAAACGTTCGTCGAATGAATCTCTGTAGTTGAAGTATCGCAGCCCCAACCGAAACGTCGTATCCAGCGTCGGGTCGGTCGCCAAGTTCCACTGCAAACTTTGCAGGTTGGCTTCGTATCGCACGTCGGCACTGAGTTCGGTCAGGTCATTGGGATCATCCAACCGTCCAGTCGCGGTCCAATTCCCTACACCGAAGTATCCGAATTCACCTCGCCAATTTTCGTTTAAAAGAGCGGTCGTATCGATGTAGAATCCGCCATCGAATCCGTGGTCGACCGATTGCGTTAGGAATGTTTGGCCCGAAGCGAGTTCGATCAGTTCGGTTTGAAATGCGCTCCCGTCACGAGCTAAGAACATCACCCCGATGTCGATCGTCAGCGGACTGTGGTGCGGGTTGCACCAACTGCGAATGACCGGGTCGAACTGGTTGTCAAAGGCGGTCGGCACGCGCGGCTGATTCGGAGTTTGAGCCGACGCGGTGACCGAAAGAGACAGGACAAATGCCATTAAGGCGGCTAGCGTGCGATTCATTGAAAGGCTCCCTGTGCCAGTTGCGATACGAGTTTCTGAGCCGGTTCCAAGGTCGGTTGCAAATCCAATGCTTGCTGACACTTGTGCATCGCCAAGTCAGTATCGCCGGCGTTGGCTTGTAACAACGCAATGTTGTACGCCGCCGCGGCCGGTCCGCTGACCTGAGCGAACATCGCCTCGGCTTGGTCAAAATTGCTCTGCTTTGCCAAGGTCATACCCAAGTTGGTCATCGCTCGTTCGTGTTTGGGTTGGATTTCGATCGCGTGACGAAACTGCGTTACCGCTTCGTCGTATTGCGATCGTTGATAGTGAAAGAACCCATAGTCATTGATTAGGTCAACATTGTTGGGCAGCTCGATCAACGCGGCTTTGTATTCTCGTTCGGCTTTGAAGTATTCGCCCGCACGGTCATACAGCACCGCCAAATCTCGGGAGATGCCAAGAATCTCGGGTTGATGTTTCCTGGCACGCTCGAACATCGCGATGGCATCGCCAGTCAAACCTTGTTGCTTGAAAGTTCGTGCCGTCACCAAACAAGCTTCTGCCGACTGCGCCGCATCGACTGGACGAGCGAGCTTTCGATCGACGCGTTTGTCAGTTTGCGGCGGATGGGTGCCCGCCAGTGACGTCGACGGACTATTCGCCGCTGCTAAGGGATTTAAGGACCGCGACGTTTCAAGCCCTCCGATCGAGCAGCCCGAAGCAAGACAAGTTGCCAATGCGATCACGATCGCTGATCGATTTATATTCACTTGAGACATCAGAAACCACCTCCGCCACCGCCACCGCCGCCGCCACCGCCACCACCCTGGCCACCGCCACCTTGGCCGCCACCACCTTGACTCGTGCCCTGCGTGAATCCGAAACGTCGTCCGAATGTGTCACTGAATTGCCCGTCCGTCGAAGAGCGACCGACCACAATGCGCGATTCAAGATCGCCCAGTAGCATGGCAAACCGTTCGGGTTGGATCGCCAGGTGGGTATTTGGTCGAAACGGACGGTTGGACCCATTGGAATCAAGTCGATGTGATCCCGGCGTGATCGTTCCTGCGTAGTTCGGGCTCTCCACCGGAAGATGAACGACCTTGTGCGTCGGTCCCAGATGCCGCACCGGAACGACCGGGACACCGGCGTTGATGCGAGCTTGCAAGGAAACCTTGGCGAGCTGAACCATCTTCTGGTAACGAGCCCGGTCGAGTTCAGGATCCCCTGTGGTTTCGACCACGATCGGAAAAGGCTCGACAGCCAGACGGGGCACGACACGATTGAGATGGAATGCAAAGTCGGCTGCTGGCTCGGCGATGCCGTCGTTAGCCAGTTCCTGTTTTCGCCTTTTCCCACTGACTCCGCGATGTCCCCCGTACCACGTCGTCCCCAACGCAGCGGCCAAGCGTTGTTGGAATTTGGAATCATCAGCTTCCTGCTGTTTACTATCGTGATTGGAACGCTGTCCTATGGCATCCAACTTTGGCAAGCGATCATGCTTCAACAAGCCGTCGACAGCGGCGCGATCGCGGCTAGCCGGGTGGTGCTACCACCGAATTCATCATTCGGGGTCGCGCTTGAAGATCCCACCTTCAGGCAACAAGTCTACGATCCCAAATTCTTGGTCGTCACGACCGCCGAGATTAGCGCGGCAGGAGACTTCGCCGCTTACATGCGTGACAAGCCCGTGCTCAACCGATTGATGTCACCGGCCTACATTCGCGATGGAGATTTGTATCGGTATCCTGGAGCCTTGATCGACTACACGGACTTCGATGGAGTGACCGCCGAACAAACAGTTTTGATTCCGATTGTCGAAGGCAATGCAGTCGTCCGCTGGCGGTTTCCCGTCGAAGAGATTATCTATTTACACAGTGACAACCTTAGGTATTCGGTCCACGGAGTTGATCCGTTCGTCTCGCTACCCGCAGCCGAAAAACCAGACCCACTGCCACCGACGGGTCTCGCCACACTGCGAGTCAACTTCCCGCATCAATCGTCCAACGCGATCGCTTGGCAACATCTTGATGCATCCGGCAACGTGATCCCGGCGGATGAACTCGGCAGCCGGGCGGTAGTTCAAAACCAAGTGATCCTTGCTGGCGAACCAACGCCACTTAGTTTCCCCAGTTCGTTTACCAGCGCCGACAGTGAAACCGGACTGCACGCACCCGGGTTCGCCTTGGCGAAGAGTGCTGACACATCACTCGGCCCGTTTAGCGGCGACCACGGGCTGGGGCGGTTCGTCGCTGGGAGCGTGCAAGTCCGACCGTTTCGTCAGGTCATGACGTTCCAAGCCGCACGATTACGGGAGGTGTTCGGTGGTTAAGTTGCTTAAAAAACCATCGCAACGACGCGGAGCCGTGTTGATCTGGTTCGCCTTCGTCATCTTCACTTTCTTTGCCATCGCAGCCTTGGTCATCGACGTCGGGATTGTCGTGCTAGCAAAACGACAGATTAGCGGTGCGGTGGAAGCGGCGGCGGTGACCAATGCCCGTGTGGAGATCGACTCCCCAAAAGCCAAGCAGGTCTTCGAGACACACTTCACCAGTCACGTATCGGCGTTCGATTCCGGTAATCTGCCCAGTCCCGAACCGGACTACATCCTTGGCGCCGGAGCTAATGTGGCTTTCACCAATGACGGCGTCGCGGTGGGAAGCGGAGTGACCGCCGACCAGGGATTCAGCTCCGTTGGAATGTGGAGAACGACGGGAGCGGATCTAAACTTCAGACCCAACGGAACAGTTCAGCTATTGCGAGGTAAACGTAACTGCTCAATAACCACGGGGCAGCCTTCAAGCTGCTGAGCCGTGGGCGGAATTGGTTGCGACCTGAAAGTTGGCTGTGCGGCGGGTGATTTATTTGGATCCTGCCGCAATCTCCCGGTCGG
>Ga0163216_100941_pt1 | contig 26222 bp, 24 predicted proteins | sample SynspAceP_FD_167610 | JGI IMG/M metagenome (GOLD analysis project Ga0163216, IMG submission 167610) | Saline lake microbial communities from Ace Lake in Antarctica - Synechococcus sp. Ace-P (Illumina Assembly) | ecosystem: Environmental > Aquatic > Non-marine Saline and Alkaline > Saline ...
TCGCCCGAAGGCTGAAGACGCTGAACGGCCTCACGCCCTACGAATACATCTGCAAAATCTGGACATCAGAGCCAGAAAGATTCATTCTCGACCCGGTCCACCAGATGCCAAGACTAAACACCTAGGCGTTTGGTTCCATCGGCGCATCGCCCTTAACCAGTAATCCAGCTAAAGAAATCCGCTGGTGCACGGGCCCGCAAACGCTCGGCCAGCTCAATCCCAAGTTTCGCCCCATCCTCAATAGATGCGCGACCCTCATCGGCAATGACCTCAGATCCATCGGGGCGCAAGATCTCGCCGCGCATCCAAATCTCGCCTCCCTCCAACACCGCAAGTCCAGCGATTGGCGTCTCGCAAGACCCATCCAGCGCGCCAAGATATGCCCGCTCGCACGCGAGGCGCTGCCCAGTTGGGCCGTCATGGATAGCCTCAAGCATCATCGCCATCCGCGAATCGTCGCCGCGCCGCTCGATCCCAATCGCGCCTTGTGCGACGGCTGGCAGCATCTCTTCCGGCTCTATCGATCTCCGCGGCACGTCCACCATGTTCAGGCGGTTCAAGCCAGCCGTCGCCAAAAACGTGGCATGGGCAACGCCATCCTCGAGCTTCTTCATCCGGGTTTGCACGTTGCCTCGAAACTCCACCAATTGCAGATCCGGGCGGCGATACGCCAATTGCGCGCGGCGGCGCAGCGAGGACGATCCGACGACAGCGCCCTGCGGCAAATCGGCCAGCTGCCCGCCATCCAATGTCACAAACGCATCGCGGACATCTTCACGCGGCAGGTAGGTGTTCAACAGCAACCCGGCGGGCTGATCGACAGGCATGTCCTTCATAGAGTGCACGGCAATGTCGATCTTACCAGCGATCAGGTCTTCCTCGATCTCGCGTGTAAACAGGCCCTTACCGCCAATATCCTTGAGCGCTTTGTCCAAAATCTGGTCGCCTGTGACCTTGATAACCACGATTTCAAACGCGGCCTCGGCCAAGTCAAAAGCGCCCATCAATCGGCTGCGCGTCTCGTAAGCTTGCGCCAGCGCCAGTGGCGATCCACGGGTGCCGATGCGCAGCGGTTTGGCGGGGTTCGGGAGGTCGGTCGTCATGATTTCACCTCTATATGTGTCAACTTAGCCTGACAATATCTGATTGCCTGATTGCCTGATTGACCCTGACATGAAACACTAATGCAATCAGACGAGACATGACGACACGGGAAAATAGCGACCATGGCACCGACAAAAAAACTCCTGCGCAGCCTTGCGGGGGAAACCCTGCCCACGCCACCGATTTGGATGATGCGGCAAGCCGGGCGCTACCTCCCCGAATATCGCGCAACACGCGCTCAGGCGGGCGATTTTCTGTCGCTGTGTTATAATTCTGAGCTCGCAGCCGAGGTCACCTTGCAACCGATCCGGCGCTACGGCTTTGATGCAGCAATCCTTTTTGCTGACATTTTGCTCGTGCCCCAAGCGATTGGCGCGGACCTATGGTTCGTGACTGGCGAAGGTCCGCGCCTCAGCACCATCACAACCGACGCTGATTTCGCCAAGATCAAAGGCCCAGACGACATCCACGAACATCTCGCCCCCGTCTACGAGACTGTGCGTATCCTGTCGCGGGCGCTTCCGCCTGAGACAACCTTGATCGGCTTCGCCGGCGCGCCCTGGACCGTTGCGACCTACATGATCGCAGGTCGCGGCACGCCCGACCAAGGTCCAGCGCACAAGTTGATGACTGAGAACCCGGCGCTGTTCGATGCGCTCATGGACCGATTGACCGAAGCGACGATTACCTATCTCGACATGCAGGTCCAAGCGGGTGCTGAGGTCGTGAAAATCTTTGACAGTTGGGCAGGGTCGCTGAAAGGCGAGGCGTTTACCAAATATGCGCTGGAGCCCACGATCAAGATTATTGCGGCGCTGAAAGCCAAGCATCCGAACCTGCCGATCATCGCCTTCCCGCGTGAGGCCAATCAGAACTATATCGGGTTTGCCAAAAAGACCGGCGCTGATTGTGTGGCCATCGACAACTCGGTTTCTGCCGAGTGGGTGGCCGAGAATGTGCAGGTCGATGGCTGCGTGCAGGGCAACCTGAAATCCAGCCATATGGTGACAGGCGGTCAAGCCCTCGTCGATGAGACGCGCGCAATCTGCAAGGCGCTGTCGAAAGGCCCGCATATCTTTAATCTCGGCCACGGGATCACACCAGATGCGGACCCCGAGAACGTGCAGTTGATGATCGACACCGTGCGCGAGACGGCGGCCGCGTAACGCCTTCAGCGAGAGTATTTTAGAACCCTGAAACGCACACACCGCCCCGAGTCAAATGGGACGGTGTGGCTTCAGTGTTCACGGTCATCGGCACTCCTGCCTGTACCGCCCCTTTGTGTAACCCGCCGCTTATTAACGACGCGTTACGAAAGTCTCAGGGTTCTTCAAATACTCAAATCAAGGCTGCCTAAATCCACTTCGCCTCAGGCGGCAGCGACATTAGCACGGCATCGGCATTATGCCCCGTCTCAAGCCCGAACTTCGTGCCGCGATCATAGACGAGGTTGTATTCCGCATAGAGGCCCCGGTGCACAAGCTGCGCCTCTTTATCGGCATCGGTCCATGGCAGGTTGCGGTTCTTCTCCGTGACCGGAACGAACGCGGGCAGGAATGCGCGGCCCGCATCTTGGGTCAACGCAAAATCCGCCTCCCAATCGCCGGTGTTGCGATCATCGTAGAAGATACCGCCAACCCCGCGCGCGCGACCTCGGTGCGGCACGAAGAAATATTCGTCCGCCCAAGCCTTATACTCAGGATAGACTTCAGCGCCGTGGCGATCACAGTAGTCTTTCAAAACACTGTGAAAAAACGCCGTATCCTCGGCCTTCTCTAGGCACGGGTTCAAATCTGACCCGCCTCCGAACCACCAAGTTTGCGGCGTCCAGAACATGCGTGTGTTCATATGAACCGCAGGTGCGTGTGGATTGCGCATATGGGCAACCAGCGAAATTCCCGACGCCCAGAAGCGCGGATCTTCGGTCATGCCGGGGATGTCTTTGCGCGCAGCCATTGCGGCCACGGCGCGCGGCGCAAGGGTGCCGTAGACGGTCGAGATATTCACGCCGACCTTCTCAAACACGCGCCCGCCGCGCATCACACTCATCAAACCGCCGCCTGCGTCTGAGCCGTCGTCGCTGGACCGAGTGGTCTCGCTAAGCTCAAACCGCCCGGCCGGCAGATCTGCAAACGGGCCTTCGGTCTGGGTGTCTTCCAGCCCCTCAAATGCGGCGACGATCTCGTCGCGCAGTTGCCGGAACCAGCCGCTGGCGCGGGCTTTTTTATCGTCGAATTGAGCGGTCATTGCAGTCTCCGTTGGTCTTGGCGGAGACTAGCAAACAAGGATCAGAGCGCCAGACAAAATGACACTTCGCATGAGGGCCCTGACCCTAGTGCGCGGGCGCGGTGACCGGATCGACCAGCGTGCGGCCACCGTCGATGGTAATCACCTGCCCCGTCAGAAATCCTGACCCTTCGGACGCAAGATATTGCACCGCATCGGCAACCTCGGCGGGCGAGGCAATCCGCGCCATTGGTGTGCAATGCAAGATCTCCGATCGCAGCTCGGATTGATCCTTCAACGTCTCTTTCAACGAATTGGACATCACACTGCCAAAGGCGACCGCATTCACGCGGATGCGGTGTTCGGCCAAGGCAACCGCGAACGAGCGCGTCATCTGATCGAGTGCCGCCGAGGCCACCGAATAGCCCAGCAAATCCACGTGCGTGCGCCGCGCCGCGATGGAGCTAAGGTTAACGATCGATCCGACCTGCCGGTCCTCGCGCCCATCATCATCGGCTTGCTTGATCATCCGTTTGGCGACCAATTGGCTAAGCCGCAGCGCTGGGATCAGGTTTTGCGCCAACATCGCTTCGACATTGTCATCGTCGGGGCTGAGCGCATCCGACACCATCACCTGCCGCGAGGCATTCACCAAAATATCGACACGGTCAAACGCGTCCAGCGTCGCCGATAGCAGGTTCGCCAATGTCAGTCTTTCGCGCAAATCGCCCGAAAAGTAGCGCACTTGGCCGCCCTCTTCCGTGCTTGCATCGCCGCATTCCGCCTCAAGCCGCACATCGTCGCGGTCGGCAAACATCACATTCGCACCCTGATCGACGAAATGGCGCGCGATGGCGAGGCCAACGCCATTGGCGGCCCCGGTCACGATAGCGGTCTTACCTGCGATGGAAAAGGACATGGGGGATGCTCCGTCGGAGGCGTCAGCGCGGCTGACGCGGTCGGGTTGCGTGGATCACCTTAAAGCCAGCACTGAGCGCCACCGTCTGCACATCGGCAAACTGATCGCTGAGCACGCGCTCGTAAGGCAAGTGCCGATTTGCCACAAGGGCGAGCGTGCCCGAGCGCTTCAACAGTGCAGAAGCGCGCGCAAGGAACGCCTGACCCAGCGCAGGCTCAGCCGCGCGACCTTGGTGAAACGGTGGATTGGTGACAACAAAATCGTAACTTTGGGGTGCGCCAAACGTGCGGGCATCGGCCCAATGGAACGCCGCCCGGGGATCGGTGATATTTGCCTGTGCCGCCTCAAGCGCTGCGCGCTCGGCTTCCACCAGATCGAGGCTGGCAAGTTTAGGCCTCTCAAGCATCGCGCGCGACAAATACCCCCAGCCCGCGCCAAGGTCACAAACGCGGCCCTTCAGCTTCGGTAAATTCTGCGCCAACAGGGCCGAGCCCGCGTCAATCGCTTCGGCTGAGAACACGCCTGGTGCTGTCACCCAGCCCTCAGGAGCCGTTGGGGACAACATCGCCCAAGCCGCAATCTCGCCGGGTAGGGTGTCAGGGCGCGTCAGCCAAATTAGCTTGCCATGGGCTTTCGACAGCACCTCAACGCCGGTCAGGTCAGCTTTCAAGGCTTTCAATAGCGGCTCGATCCCGTCGGTCTTCTGCCCGTCTACCAGCAACAAACCACCCGGTGCCAGCGCGCCCAACGCCTCGGCCACCATGCGGCGCGCATGATCGCGTCCGCGCGGACAAGCAACAAGGGCGCAGCCGTAGCCCACACCTGGCCCATCCATCATCGTAGCACCAGCCGACGCCCAAGCCGCATGATCCGGCGCAAAGCCGTGGACGACATCGCAGCGCTCAACCGGCAAAACGCGCGCCATCTCAGGGTCAGCGCGCAGAACCAGCAACCGACCTTCGGACGGCAGCACCACATCGCCGTCGCGTAGGGCAGCTTCTATTCGGGCGGAGGTCATATCTGTATCATCGGCGGCAGGTGGGCGCGCGGCCTCACTCTTTTTCCATCGTGCATTGCAGCGGATGTTGGTGGCGGCGCGCGAAATCCATCACTTGTGTCACTTTCGTCTCGGCAATCTCGTAAGAAAACACCCCCACTACGGCGAGGCCTTTTTTGTGGACCGTCAACATTATCTCCACCGATTGTGCGTGGTTCATGGCAAAGAACCGCTCCAGCACCAGCACGACAAATTCCATCGGAGTGTAATCGTCGTTCAGCAGCATCACCTTATACAGCGGCGGCTTTTCGGTCTTGGCTTTGGGCTTGGCCACAACAACGGTATCGTCCTGTGGACCGTCAGGGCCACCGGGCGGCTTTGCCATATGCGGTCCGTCAAGGGTCGCGGGCGTCATATCGAAGGCCATCGGGGTCATGTCATCCAGTGTTTGCGCTTGGGTTCCCGCAGGAACGACTTAGCAATATAAGCCCCTCAAGCGATCTGAAAAGAGGCGAGGTCGTGCAATGACCCTAAATCGCCCCCTCTGACAAGCCGAGACCTGATTTCGGCGACGCAATTACCACGCTTGGCTTGGATGCGCACGGCACTCTTTGGCGCATCGAAGAATTGTTCCAACTGACCCCAGCGCGATTCGCCCACCTCGCGCCAATGTCACGCTAGTCGAAATCCAACATATTGCGCGTTTCCGGCATTCACCGCTGCCCACTTTCATGCTAGGTTATCCACAACCAAAATAATCGGGCCGACAAACGGACCCAATGAGGCAGAGTTAGGAATACCAGCGATGATCCGGACACGGTTCACGGCGCTTATGGCACTTGGCATGCTTTTCGCATCCCTTGTGCTGAGCACGCCCAGTCACGCCGCCCCCTATGCCGCGATGGTCATCGATGCGCGCACGGGCGAAGTCTTGCACGCGCGCAACGCCGACGCGCGGCTGCATCCCGCCTCGCTGACAAAAATGATGACGCTTTATGTTGCGTTTGAATCCATTCGCTTGGGCGAGATTTCCCTCGATACCCGTGTGCGCGTCTCGCAAAATGCCGCAAACGAGCCGCCGTCCAAGCTCGGCCTGCGCGCCGGACAACGCATCGCACTTCGCTACCTGATCCGCGCCTCTGCGGTGAAATCTGCCAATGACGCGGCCACTGCGATTGGCGAAGCGATCTCCGGCTCGGAGGCCGCCTTCACCCGCCGCATGAACCGCACGGCAGTCGCCCTCGGCATGACCCGCACAAACTTCCGCAACGCCCACGGCCTGACCGCAAGCGGGCACCTGTCTACCGCGCGCGATATGACCACGATGGGGCGGCGCATCCACTACGATTATCCGCAGTATTACAATCTGTTCTCGCGTCTGGCGACCGACACCAGCATGGGCCAAGTGCGCAATACCAACCGCCGCGTGCTGAACGCCTATCGCGGGGCAGACGGTATCAAGACGGGCTATACCCGCGCGGCAGGCTGGAACCTCGTGGCTTCTGCCGAACGCGGCGATGTACGTATCATCGCAACCGTCTTTGGCGGACGCTCAGGTGCGACGCGCAACGCACGGGTGATCGAACTGCTTGATATGGGCTTTGATCGCGCACCGCGCCGCGCGCCGACCCGCGCGCCTGACCTCCCAACCTACGCAGAGCCGCGCGGCCCTCTTGCGGTCAGCCGCTCCCTGCGACCCATGCCGCGCCCGGACAGAACCGACCCTGCCGAAATGATTGCGATTGCCGAAGGTGTCGCCAATGCGCTGGCCGAAGTGCAGCCCGACATCGCAGAAGTTGCGCCAGATCCTACGCCGCGCCCTGCTCCGCGCGAAATCGCGAATGCCGATCCCGAGCCGAATGCGCCCATGGCCAATACACTGGGTCTGGATGTGACAATGTCCACCTCCACCGATCCGACCGAAAGCCTGGATGACGCCGAGCCCGCCGGGCCGCGCTTTGTGTCCGTCACACCGCTAGAGCCGCCCGCACCCCGCATCATCACCCGCGACACCAGCCCGGCTGAGGGCACATGGCGCGTGATCGTCGGGGCCTATAACACCCAGCGCGAGGCCGAACATAAATTGCTGCAAGTGGCGATCCGCGAAATGTCGATGCTTAGCGCGGCCGAACGCAAGATCGAGCGGCGCAGCGGTCAGTTTGAAGCCGCGTTCTCAGGTCTGTCACAAAGCCGGGCCGAGATGACCTGCCGCCGCCTGCGCGCGCAATCCATCGATTGCGATCCGGTCTCACCCAACCAAGGCTAAGGCTTCGGTTTATCGTCGTAATCTGTCGTTAAGATGCGATTGGCGTCCCCCTTGGGGTCGTCATATTGCTTGTTCTTCAGCGTCCAGAGGAAGGCCGCAAGGCCAAGCCCGCCCAGCACCAGAGAGATCGGTATCAGATAGCTGAGGATATCCATGGTGCGCCTACTTTAAACGGATCGAGTTCAGGCCCACGGTAATCGAAGACGTGGACATCGCAAGCGCCGCAATCAGCGGGGTCGCAAAGCCAGCAATCGCCAGCGGCACCGCAAGCACGTTATATATGGTCGAGATCGTGAAATTCTCGCGGATGCGTTTGATAGATTTGCGCGACGTGACCAGCGCGTCCCCCAGCGGCGACAGGTCTTGGCCAAGGAAGACGATATCGGAGGCGACGCGCGCCGCATCAAGCGCCGAGGCTGGCGAGATCGACACATGCGCCGCCGTCAGCGCCGCCGTATCGTTCAGCCCGTCGCCAACCATCAAGACCCGCGCGCCTGCTTGCGTCATCTCGGCAATTCTTGCGGCTTTGTCTTCGGGCAGGCAGTTGCCAGTCGCCTCGGTAATTCCAAGACGCAAGGCAACGGCGGCTACCGCAGGCGTGGTATCACCAGACAGCAACAAGACGCGAAGCCCCTTTGCCTGCAAATCGGCCACTGCTTGGGCCGCACCGGGCCGCAAGCGGTCCGAGAACCGAAATTCTACGGGCGCTTTGCCCTCAATCGACAGCCAAGTCGCGGTCTCGTCTCCGGCCTCGGCCCCGATCCAAGCGGCGCGTCCAAGGCGCACGCGCGTCCCGTCCATCCGTGCCTCAACCCCGTATCCCGGCACCTCGGTCACATCTGTCAGCGTGGCCGCAACGCCCCCATGCCGCAGCCCTGCCGCATAAAGCGCCTTGGCTAAGGGATGCGCAGATCCGCTCGCCAGCCCCATTGCGACCTGCAAATCAGCCTCGCCAAACCCGCCAACATCTTGCAATTCCGGCGTGCCCAAGGTCAGCGTTCCGGTCTTGTCAAAGACCACCGTGTCGACCTCGGCCAACCGCTCAAGGGCAGTGCCATCCTTGATCAGAAGGCCCTTGCGGAACAAGCGCCCCGAGGCCGCCGTCACGACCGCAGGCACCGCGAGGCCCAGCGCGCAGGGGCAAGTGATGATCAAAACCGCCGATGCGATGTTCAACGCGACGCGCAAATCCCACGTGTAGATATACCAGCCAACGGCAGCAAACAGTGCAAGAATATGCACGCCGGGCGCATACAATCCCGCCGCTTTGTCAGCCAGCGAGGTATAGCGCGTCCGTGCATTTTCAGCGACCGCAACAAGATCGGCCATGCGGTGCAGCGCCGTGTCGCGCCCTGCAGCCGTCACACGCACGGTCAATACGCCCGTCAAGTTCACCTCGCCCGCATTCACCGATGTGCCCGGCTCTGCCAGCGCGGGCAGCGTCTCGCCGGTCAACAAAGCGCGGTCTAATTCCGAGCGCCCCGTCTCGATCACGCCGTCGGCAGGCACGCGCGTGCCCGGCAAAACCCGGATCAAATCGCCCACGGCCAATTCGCCTACAGGCACGGTCACTTCCGCCCCGCCGATCAGCTTCTGCGCACGCGGCACCTCCATTGCAGCCAGTTCTTGGGCCGCAGACCGCGCCGATGCCCGCGTGCGAAAGTCGAGGTAGCGTCCCGCCAGCAAGAAGAACGTCAGGGAAATGGCCGCATCGAAATAGGCATGCTCGCCGGAATTGGCGGTCTCATACAGCGACATGCCCGCCGCCAGCAAAATAGCCAGCGAGATCGGCACGTCCATATTCAGCCGACCCGCGCGCAAGGCCGCCCAAGCGTTCACGAAAAAAGGCTGGCCCGAGAACGCGATAATCGGCAGCGCAATCATCGCCGATATCCAGTGGAACATATCGCGGGTGGCATCCTCGGCCCCGGACCAGACCGCGACCGACAGCAGCATGACATTCATCATGCCAAAGCCCGCAACGCCCATCCGCATGAGCAGATCACGTGCCTGCTTATCGGCGCCACCTTGGGTCAACTGACCCTGATCCAACTCGTAGGCTTCAAACCCCAGACCGTCCAAGCGCGCGATCAAATCCGCGGTCTCTATTCCCGCATCCGCGTCTACCGTCGCGCGCTTCAGGGTCAGGTTCACCCGCGCCGACCGCACACCGGGCATCGCCTGCAAGCCTTTCTCGACGCTTGAGATACACAAAGCGCAGTGGATGCCGGGCAGCGAGATCAGGTGATCGCCATGCCCCGCAGCCTCAGCCAGCGCCTCGGCTGCCGGAGCAGCGGCGCAAGCCGGACAGGCAGAGGCTGTGGCGGTCATAGACATGGTGCTGTTACGGGGCCACGTAGATCACGATGCGCTGGCGAAACGGGGTTCCGTCGCCTGCGACCGCTGCAAGGCGCAAGTTCCAGTTGCCCGGTGCCAGATCAACAGGGGCCAAGAACGCCCCACCTTCCCAGCGGAAATCAGGCGTTTGGTCATCCTGCACATGGGTTGCGCGGCCCAGCGTGGCGCTGGCCAATTCAGGCTGCACCGCGTTGCCATACTGGTCCTTGATCGACAGGCGCAACTCGCCCTCTTGGACCGTTGCACGCACGTCCCAGCCCAAGGCCAGTTGCGCCGCGCGGTCGCTGTCGAAGTTTTGGCTGACGATGTAGGGATGCTTCGTCTCTAACCCCGGAAACGTGCCGACGGCGGAGAACGCCAGCGTCAGGTTTGCCGCGAGGATAACGCCAAACGCGCCCAGCAGGATCATCAAAACTGTGCGCCCGGTCAACGGACGGCCTTCAGTTTTCGTTTCGGTCGAAATATCGGGCATGGTCTACTCCGTTCCTGTTCCATTGAAGATGGTATCTTTGAAAGCCCGCTCGCTGCTGCCCAACTGGTTGATCCAGAAACGGAAAGGCGTGCGCTCGGATTCCGCCGCCTCGCTGCGCGGGGCGGCCATGACATAGACGCGTTGCAGGTAGGTGCTGTCTGCGGGAACCGTGACAGACAACCCGTCATGCCCTTCGAGCGACACTCTCAGATCAGCTTGCGAGCTCAGCGAAATGTAGAACACCTCGTCGGATCCCTGCTTGTTCAGCAACCGCATGTCATAGGTGTTGCGGATCGTGCCATCGGACATCGTGACAAACTGCGGGTTGCGGATGGGCGAGACGTTCACCTCTATCTCTGCACGCAGAAATAGGGCCACAACAAGCGCGATCCCGACGCCAGCCCAAAGCACCGTATACATAATCGTCCGAGGGCGCAGGATATGCTTCCAGATCGACTTGACGGGTGTGCCCGAACACTCGGCCTGCTCATCCGACAGCGCGAGATAATCGATGAGGCCGCGTGGCTTGCCGATCTTGGCCATAATATCGTCGCAGGCATCAATGCACAGGCCGCAAGTGATACACTCCATCTGTTGGCCATCGCGGATATCGATGCCCATGGGGCAGACATTCACGCAAGCCATACAGTCGATGCAATCGCCCTGCGGTGTCTCTGCGGTGATCTCGTCTGAGTGCTTGCGCGGCTCGCCCCGCCAGTCACGATAGCCGATGGTGATGGTGTCTTCGTCCATCATCGCGGCCTGAATGCGCGGCCAGGGGCACATATAGATGCAGACCTGCTCGCGCGCGAAACCGCCAAATAGCAGTGTTGTCGCGGTCAGAACAAAGATTGTCGTGTAGGCAACCGGATGGGCCGAGAAGGTCAGCAGATCCCACAATAGCGTCGGCGCGTCGGTGAAATAGAACACCCAAGCGCCGCCCGTGGCGATGGCGATAAAGGTCCAGCTGGTCCATTTCGTCATGCGCAACCGCACTTTCTTGGCGGACCATGGCGCGCGCTGAATGCGCAGCTGATTGTTGCGGTCGCCCTCAACCCAGCGCTCAACCAATATAAACAGATCGGTCCAAACCGTTTGCGGACAGGTATAGCCGCACCACACCCGGCCCAGCGCCGAGGTGAATAGAAACAGCCCAAGCCCCGCCATGATCAGAAGGCCCGCGACGAAGTAGAACTCGTGCGGCCAAATCTCGATCATTAAGAAGAAGAAGCGGCGGTTGGCCAGATCCACCAGAACCGCTTGGTCCGGCAGGTTTGGGCCACGGTCCCACCGAAGCCATGGCGTCAGGTAGTAGACCCCCAATGTCACTGCCATGATCCACCACTTGAAGTTGCGGAATGGACCGGTGACGCGCTTGGGGAAAATCGGTTCGCGTGCGGCGTAAAGGCTTTGCGGGGCTGGATCAGTGCTGGACACGGGCGGTGTCGTCCTTCTGCGTAATGAAAGGTCTATCGACCACTTGGGTTTTGTGTCGGTCAAATCGCCCGGAGGTGCCTTGACCTGAGTCAATCTGTGTATCGATGATACAAGTTTATTTGGGTGAATGCGCCTGAGCCAAGCGTCTCTGCGGCAACGTGGCAGCGCTTGAAACGGCACCGACCCCCAGGAAACGCGCGAACAGATCGGGGATCGGTGCCGAAGACCGAGGCGCAAATAGCTACGCCTCGGTGTCGGTCAGGGAGGGGCCGTTACTGGCCGCCCCCAAGCTGGTGGACATAGGCGCTGACAGCGGCAACTTCAGCCGCACTCAGACGCTCGTTCCACGGTGGCATCACGCCAAAGCGCGCATTGGTCACCGTCTCGGTCAAAGTCGCCTCATCGCCACCGTAAAGCCAAATGGCATCTGTCAGGTTCGGCGCACCTTGAAACTGGTCCCCCATCCCTGCGTCGCCGTGGCATGCCGCACAATTGTCAAAAAACAAAACACTGCCGGTCTCTGCCAGTGCTGCATCATGATCTTGGCCCGAGATTGCCTTCACATGCTGAACCACTGCACCGATCTCGTCTTCGGTGAATATCTCCCCATAGGCGGGCATTTGCGACCAATGGGCGTCGAAATCCACATCGTTCCGAATGCCGTGGCTAATGGTGTAGTGGACCTCTTCGATCGTTCCACCCCAAAGCCAGTCATCATCCAGCAAGTTTGGATACCCCTTGGCCCCAGCCGCACCCGAGCCGTGACACTGCGCGCACCATGTGCGGAACACAGCGCCACCGGCATTGGTGGCGTAGCTTTGCAGCGCTGGATCATCGGAAATGGTCGATAACTCAGCCGAGGCAAGGCGCATTTCGATATCAGCATTCGAGGCTGCAACCGCATCGATGTCCTCTTGGACCTCTGCGCGGGTCGAGTAGCCCAACAGACCGGGTGTTGCTTCCTTCAGCAGCGGCCATGCCGGGTAGGCAACGGTGTAACCGATGGCCCAGATAATCGTTGCGTAGAAGGTCCAGAGCCACCAGCGCGGCAGCGGATTGTTAAACTCTTCGATACCGTCCCACGAGTGGCCCGTTGTATCCGGATCCCTCTGTTGGTTTCTTGGATCAGGTTTCTTACTCATTGCGCTGCCTCCTTGTTGTTGGTGGCGCGGGTCTCAGGGACGGGCTCTGCTTCATTGCGGAAGATGATATTGGCACTGTCATTCTGCGCCGCCCGTGCTCCGGGCCGAAAGGCCCAGAGGATGACGGAGACGAAGAAGGCGAACATGACCAAAAGCCCCCAGCTGTCTGCGAACTGGCGCAGGATCGAATAGGTTTCCATATCCGTTCCCCCTAGCGGCTTGCGTCAGGCGTGAAGGTCGAGAAGTCGACCAGCGTGCCCAGCATTTGCAGATAGGCGATCAGCGCGTCCATCTCGGTCAACTCAGGCCGACCATCGAAGTTACGCACCTGCGCTTTGGGATAACGCGCGACCATGTCGTCCCAATCCCCATCAGGGTCCGCTTGCACGGCGAAGTCCGCTTGGGCCGAAGCCAGCATCGTGTCGTCGTAGGGCACACCGACCATTCTGTGGGTCGCCAACAACTCATCGACATACTTGCCGTCGATGACGTTGTTGAGCAGGAAGCCATATTTCGGCATCACACTCTCGGGCACCACGGATTGCGGATCAACGAGGTGATCAACATGCCATGCGTCCGAATACCGACCACCAACACGCGCCAGATCAGGCCCGGTCCGTTTGGAGCCCCACTGGAACGGATGGTCATACTTCGACTCCGCTGCCAGCGAGTAGTGACCGTAGCGTTCCACCTCGTCGCGCATCGGGCGGATCATCTGAGAGTGGCACACATAGCACCCCTCCCGGATGTAGATTTCCCGACCCGTCAACTCCAGCGGGGAGTAGGGGCGCATGCCCTCTACATTCTCGATGGTGTTCTGGAGGTAGAACAGCGGTGCGATCTGCACGATGCCACCGATGGAGACCACCAAGAAGCTGAACACCAGCAGAAGCGTGACGTTCTTTTCTAGGATCTTATGCTTATCAAGGATTGCCATTTGTCAGTCCTCCTATTCAGCAGGCTGGGCCAGCGGAGCGGCGGCTTTCGCCGTGCCTCGCGTGGCTGTCAGCCAGAGGTTGACGCACATGATGATCGCACCCGTCAGGAACAGAACACCACCCAAGCTACGCACGACATACATCGGGAACTTTGCTGCCACAGTGTCGGCGAACGAGTTCACGAGGAAGCCGTTGGCATCAACTTCACGCCACATCAGGCCTTCCATGATACCAGTCACCCACATCGAGGATGCGTAAAGAACGATCCCGATGGTCGCGAGCCAGAAGTGCCAAGACACCATCGACAGCGAATACAGACGCTCCTTGTTCCACAGTTTCGGCACAAGGAAGTAGAGCGCGCCGAAGGTGATCATCCCGTTCCAGCCAAGTGCGCCAGAATGGACGTGACCAATGGTCCAGTCAGTATAGTGCGACAGCGAGTTCACGGCGCGGATCGACATCATCGGGCCCTCGAACGTGGACATGCCGTAGAAGCCGATAGAGACCACCATCATGCGGATCACCGGATCGGTGCGAAGCTTGTCCCATGCGCCAGACAGCGTCATGAGACCGTTGATCATACCGCCCCAGGAAGGCATCCACAGCACGATCGAAAACACCATGCCGAGGGTCGAAGCCCAGTCCGGCAACGCGGTGTAGTGCAAGTGGTGCGGACCCGCCCAGATATACAGGAAGATCAGCGCCCAGAAGTGGATGATCGACAGCTTGTAGCTGAACACCGGACGTTCGGCCTGCTTGGGCACAAAGTAGTACATCATGCCAAGAAAGCCTGCGGTCAGGAAGAAGCCCACGGCGTTATGGCCGTACCACCACTGCACCATCGCGTCCTGCACACCCGAGAAGACCGAGACAGAGCGCGAGCCAAAGATCGACACCGGCAGCGACAGGTTGTTGACGATATGCAGCATCGCCACGGTGACAATGAACGCCAGGAAGAACCAGTTGGCCACATAGATGTGCTTTTCTTTGCGGTTCATGATCGTGCCCATAAAGACCAGCAGATAGGCGACCCAAACGACCGTTAGCCACAGGTCAACATACCACTCAGGCTCGGCGTATTCTTTCGACTGGGTTGCGCCCAGTAGATAGCCGGTTGCCGCCAGTACGATGAACAGGTTGTAGCCCCAGAACACGAACCACGCGAGATTGCCGCCCCAAAGGCGCGACGCCGAGGTCCGCTGCACGATATAGAACGACGTGCAGATCAAGGCATTGCCACCAAACGCAAAAATCACTGCTGACGTGTGCAGTGGCCGCAGTTTGCCGAAGTTCATATAGCCTTGCGCCCATTCAAAGTTGAGCACCGGAAACGCCAACTGGAACGCGATATACGTTCCGACCAGAAATCCGGTCACCCCCCAGAATGATGTCGCTATGACGCCCGCACGGATGACATCATCCATGTATTCGCCACCATTCGCGGCGGCCTTTTTCGGCTCGCCCACTTGGCGGACGGTCCAGACAAACAGGCCACCAGCCACAGCAAGTATAATGATCGCATGGACCTGATACGCTAGATCGCGTGCAAAATTCGCAGCAATGGCTGCCCCCAGTACAACGACCCCTAAGAGGATCATCTTAATATAGTCCCACATTTTTCGTCCCTTCGAATTAGGCAAGACGGCCGCTCCCGGAACACAGACTCGTTCCGTCTTTCAACGCTGGTGATGCCCCAGCGGAGGTTGGGCCTCTTTGATCCATGTCAAAGAGCTGCGGTTGTTCGAAGGATGTTGCGTTTTCTATGGGTTGAGGCGGATATTTCCGCAGTCTCTCAAAGCGATGCGCCCGAGCAGCAAGAGAACGCGGTCAAAGGCGTTCGGGGCATATGGATACGCCCAAATGTCTCAGGAATTACCGGGGCTCGACACTATGCCGCAGCGCACTTGGTCTTGGAATCCCCGTTCCAAGAATCAAGGGCGCGCGCGCACGCTAGACCAGCAACCCACCGTCGCTGTCATCACCCGTCTCGTCCATAAGGGCTGCAAAGTCGGGAACCGTCACGGTGCGTTTGCCCACCAGCACAATAACACCCGCCCGCTTCAGGGCCGACACCTGCCGACTGACCGTCTCAAGCGTCAGGCCCAGATAGTCGGCCATCGCTTCACGGGTCATTGGCAACTCGAACGTGAAGGCGGCACGCGGGTTATGGTTGCTCAGCGCCGCGTCGCGCCGTGCAATAATCGCAATCAGGCTAGCGATCTTTTCGCGGGCGGTTTTGCGCCCCAGAAGCAGCATCCATTCGCGGGCGGCGTCCAGCTCATCCAGCGTCATTTCCAGCAAGCGCTGCGCGACATGCGGGGTTGAGATCATCAAACCTTCAAACGGTTTCTTCTTGAAACAACAAAGCGTTAGGTCAGTGGTCGCAGTGACATCATACGGGGCAATAGTGCGTCCGGGGCGACCCAAAAAATCAGACGGCAAAAGCAGGCCGACCATCTGACGGCGCCCGTCTTCCATGGTCTGGCTCAGCGTTGCAATGCCTGCAACAACCGATCCAACAAACGTCATCTCATCGCCTGACCAGACAATCGTCTGGCCAGCTTTATAGTGCCGATAGAACCGCATGGATTCCATAACCGACAGTTCATCCGTCTCACACCGAGCGCACACCGCACGATATCGGATCGGGCAGTCCGAGCAGTTTTTCTCAAGAGGAAGCAAAATTTCAGGTGTCATTCAGGTTCCACTTGATCTGGGTCAAAGAATCCCCTCGCTGGGAGGGCATTGTAGAGACATGGAAATTAAAACACAGCTTTCCCGTTTGGGTTTGTTTGACGCGCGCGTCCCACGGTATACCAGTTATCCGACTGCTACGCATTTCAAAACCGATATCGGGTCGGGGCATTACCTCGACTGGGTTGGCCAACTGACACCAGACACGCCGGTTTCAATTTATCTGCATGTGCCATTCTGCCGTCGCCTCTGTTGGTTCTGCGCCTGCCGCACACAAGGCACGAGCACAATGGCACCCGTGCGCGCCTACTTGGACACGTTGCTTACGGAAGTTGCAATGCTGCGTGACGCTCTGCCGCAAGGTGTAAAGATCGCGCGTATCCATTGGGGTGGCGGCACGCCGACACTGCTCGCACCCGATATGATGCACGAGCTGGCCGCTGCGGTGCGCACGTTGGCCGAGCTCAACGACGATGTGGAATTCTCCGTCGAGATTGACCCCAACGAGATTGACGAAGCACGCCTTGATGCGCTTGCCGCCGAGGGGATGAATCGTGCCTCCATCGGGGTTCAGGATTTTGACCCCGAAATCCAGGAAGTCATCGGCCGCAGCCAGACGTTCGAGATCACCGCCCAAGCCGTTGAGGCCTTGCGCGCGCGGGCTATTCACAGCCTGAATGCAGACATTCTATACGGCCTGCCCGGCCAAACCTCCGCCAAGATGACCGATTCCGTGCAAAAGCTGCTATCGTTGTCACCGGATCGGGTCGCGCTTTATGGGTATGCTCACGTGCCTTGGATGGCGCGGCGGCAAACCATGATCCCCGCTGACCGGCTGCCCGGTGCCGAAGAACGCCTCAAGTTGTTTGAGACTGCGCGCCGCCTATTCTTGTGGGACGGCTATAGCGAGATCGGGATCGACCATTTCGCCAAGACAGGCGACGGCCTCGACATCGCCCAGCGCACCGGACATCTGCGGCGCAACTTCCAAGGCTACGTGGACGACAAAGCGCCCGTGCTGATCGGTCTCGGGGCCTCGGCAATCTCGCGCTTTCCCGGCGGCTTTGCCCAGAACGCCAGCTCAACGGCGGCCCACACCAAAGCCAACCACGCAGGCGAATTTTCCACGGCACGTGGCCATGCCTTTCAGGGCGAAGACCTCATGCGCTCGCGCCTGATCGAAGCCTTGATGTGCGATTTCTCAATCAATTCCGACGAGATCATTGAGGGGTTTGGCACCACCCGCGCCAAGCTGGACCGCATGTATCGTCAAGCCGCCGAAGCGTTCCCCGAAATGGTGCGTATCACCCCCGAGGGCATGGAGATCGTCCAGCAAGGCCGTCCGCTGACCCGGATGATCGCGCGTATATTCGATACCTACGAGATGTCGGAGAAAAGCCACTCAGCAGCGATCTAGGCGGCTCCGGCAACGCCAGCGGCCTTCAGATCGAACGCCGCCGCCATTAGCTCGCGCGTGTATTCGGTCTGCGGCGCGTCAAACACCGCCTGCACGTCGCCCATTTCCACCACATCGCCTTGCTTCATCACCATGACCTTGTGGCTCAGTGCCCGCACGACCTTCAGATCATGGCTGATAAACAGATACGCCAGCCCGTATTTGCGCTGCAAATTCCGTAGCAATTCAACGATCTGCACCTGCACCGTCATATCCAGCGCGCTCGTCGGCTCGTCCAGAACCACCAGTTTGGGGCGCAGGATCATCGCGCGCGCAATCGCGATCCGCTGACGTTGCCCGCCGGAAAACTCGTGCGGATAGCGGTCCATCATCGCCGGGTCGAGGCCTACTTCCGTCAACATCTCCGCCACCATATCGCGCGGCGCACGGGACGGATCGACCTCGTGGATCGTCAACCCCTCGGCAATGATCTGGGCCACGGTCATACGCGGGCTCAGGCTGCCAAACGGGTCTTGAAACACGATCTGCATGTCACGCCGGATCGGGCGCAGTGCCTTGGACGACCAACCTTGGATGTCTTGGCCCTGAAACGTGATCGGCCCTTGGGATGACAAGAGCCGCATCACCGCCAGCGCCAGCGTGGTCTTCCCAGACCCGCTCTCGCCCACCACGCCCACGGTCTCGCCCGCGCGCACCGACAGCGTTGCGGCATTGACCGCTTTCACATGCCCAACCGTGCGGCGCAGCAAGCCTGCGGTGATCGGGAACCAGATGCGCAGGTCATGCGTCGACACGATTTCCACCGCATTCTCGGCCACCGGATCCGGCGCGCCCGACGGGTCAGCGGCCAGCAATTTCTTGGTGTAGGGATGCTGCGGGTTGGCGAAAATCTCAGCCGTCGGCCCGGTCTCGACGATCTCGCCGCCTTGCATCACGCAGACCCGGTCGGCAATTTTACGCACAATGCCAAGGTCATGGGTGATAAACAGCAAGCTCATCCCCTCGCGGTCTTTCAAGTCGGCCAGCAGATCGAGGATCTGAGCTTGGATCGTCACATCCAGCGCGGTTGTCGGCTCGTCCGCGACCAGCAGTTCCGGCCCGTTGGCCAGCGCCATCGCAATCATCACGCGTTGGCGTTGCCCGCCAGACAGCTGGTGCGGATAGGCGCTCAGACGGCTTTCGGCCTCCCGAATACCGACCTTTTCCAGCAACTCGATAATCCGTACGCGCGCTGCAGCCCCGGTCAGGCCCTGATGCACGGTCAGCGTTTCACCCAACTGTTTCTCGATGGTGTGCAGCGGGTTCAGCGAGGTCATCGGTTCTTGAAAGATGAAGCTGATATCGTTGCCGCGCACCTTGCGCAGCGCCGTCTCGTCCACGCCGAGCAACTCAGCCCCCGCGTAGGTAATGCTGCCCTCAACCTCTGCGCTTTCCGGCAACAAAGACACCGTGCTCAGCGCCGTGACCGACTTGCCGGACCCGCTCTCGCCGACCAGCGCAACCGTCTCGCCTTTGCCGACCTCGAAGCTGACATCGCGCACCGCATGGGTGACGGCCCCGCCTTGACGGAACCGCACATTCAGCCCCTCGACCTTCAACAGCGGCGTCATGAGAACGTCTTTCTAGGATCGAACGCGTCGCGGATGCCTTCAAAGACAAACACGAGTAAAGATAGCATGATTGCGAATGTGAAGAACGCGGTGAAGCCCAGCCACGGCGCTTGCAGGTTCTGCTTGGCCTGCAAGGTTAACTCGCCCAGCGAGGGCGACGAGGACGGCAATCCAAAGCCCAAGAAGTCCAGCGACGCGAGGCTGCCAATCGCCCCGGTAATGATAAATGGCAACATGGTTACCGTCGCCACCATCGCGTTCGGCAGCACATGGCGGAACATGATCGTCGCGTTCGACACGCCCAGCGCGCGCGCGGCGCGGACATACTCAAAATTGCGCGCACGCAGGAACTCCGCCCGCACGACGCCCACCAGTGCTGTCCATCCAAACAGCACCATCAAGAACACCAATAACCAAAAATTCATCTGAAAAATCGCAGCCACGATGATGATGATATAGAGGCTCGGTGTCGCCCCCCACAGCTCGATTATCCGTTGAAACACCAGATCGACCAGACCGCCGAAATAGCCCTGAATGGCCCCGGCGGTGATCCCGATCACGCTTGTCAGCAACGTCACCACCAGCGCGAACGTCACGCTTAGCCGGAACCCGTAGATCACCCGCGCCAGCACGTCGCGCGCGGTGTCATCGGTGCCCAGCCAATGGGTGCCATCGGGCGCGCTCGGGGCGGCCCCGTCGATGTCGTTAACCGTGTTGTAAGAATACGGGATCAGCGGCCAGATCATCCAGCCCGCGTCCACCTCTTGACCGTCAAACAGGCCCGTTTCCTGGACTTGCGCGATTACATCTTCGGGGTCATCCCAGCAATCCTCAAGCCCGCCCGACACGATCAGGCATTGCACTTCCACATCGCGGTAGACCGCTTCCGTGCGAAAATCGCCGCCAAAGGCTGTCTCAGGATGAAAGCTGGTGATCGGGGAATACCACTCGCCCTGAAAGCTGACGATGATCGGTTTGTCGTTGGCGATGAACTCCGCCATGAGCGTCAGGCCAAACAGGATCGAGAATATCCAAAGCGACCAATAGGCCCGGCGGTTGGCGCAAAAGTTTTGCCAACGGCGCGCGTTCAGCGGCGACAATGTATTCCACCGCTTGGGCCGCGCCTCGGCCAGTGTTTCCGCGACAGCCATCTCAGGTCTCCCGCGATTCAAAGTCGATGCGCGGATCAATCCAGACATACATCAGGTCCGAGATCAGCCCCATCGTCAGGCCGATCAAGCCAAACACGAACAAGGTGCCAAAGATCACCGGATAGTCCCGACTGACCGCCGCCTCGAACCCAAGTCGCCCTAGCCCGTCGAGGCTAAAGATCGTCTCGATAATCAGCGACCCGCCAAAGAAGACCGACACGAACACCGCCGGAAAGCCCGCGATCACGATCAGCATGGCGTTGCGGAAAACATGTCCATAAAGCACGCGCCGCTCCGACAGACCCTTGGCGCGCGCGGTGATCACGTATTGCTTCTTAATCTCGTCGAGAAAGCTGTTCTTGGTCAGCAAGGTCAGCGTCGCAAACGCCGAAATGGTCGAGGCCGCAACAGGCAGCGCGATGTGCCAGAAGTAGTCCAGCACCTTGCCAATCAGGCTCAGGTCTTCAAAATTGTCCGATGTCAGGCCCCGAAGCGGGAAAATCTGCCAATAACTGCCGCCCGCGAAGATCACCAGAAGCGCAATCGCAAACAAGAACCCTGGTATCGCGTAGCCGACGATAATCAGCCCGCTGGTCCAACTGTCGAATGTGCTGCCATCCTTCACGGCCTTTCGGATGCCAAGCGGGATCGACACCAGATAGGCAATCAGGGTCGACCATAGCCCCAGCGATATCGACACAGGCAACTTCTCGGCCACCAACTCCATCACGCCAATGGACCGGAAATAACTCTCGCCGAAATCGAGGCGGATGTAGTTCCACATCATGATGCCGAAGCGCTCGAGTGCGGGCTTATCAAAGCCAAACTCGCGCTCCAGCTCCTCGATGAACTCAGGCGGAAGCCCGCGCGATCCGACATAGCCGCTTTCCGCGCCCGACCCGTCCGTGGCTTCCGACAGCTCATTGCCACCGCCCGAGAATGCCTCGAACACATCGCCACCGCCTTCCATGCGGGCGATAATCTGCTCGATGGGACCGCCCGGCACGAACTGCGTCAGCGCGAAGTTCAGCACCATGATCCCGAACAGGGTCGGTAAGATCAAAAGCAGCCGTCGGACGATATAACTGATCATCGGATCAGAGCGCCCCTGCGTCGGTCAAAGCCTGCGCGCCCTCGGCGTCAAACCACCAGAAATCGAGGGTGCCCAAAGCCAAAGGCGGCAACACGTCGGGGAAGCCATACTGGTCCCAATACGCCACCGTATGCACATCCTTGAACCATTGCGGGATCCAGAACTTCTCGGCGCGCAACACACGGTCGAGCGCTTGGGCCGCAACCGTGACCTCCGCAAGCGTTTCCGATCCGATAGCAATACTCAGCAACGCATCGACGCCGGGGCTCTGCAAGGCCATCAAATTCCGGCTCGAATCCCCAGCGGTCGAGCTATCAAACCACTGACGAAGCCCGCTGCCCGGCTCGTAGCCTTGGGTCAGCGTGTGGTTGACCAAGTCCCAATCGGCAGCGCGACGCCGCTCGATATACTGGGCGGTATCGACGCGTTCCAGCCGCGCATCAATGCCAATGCCGCGCAGGTTCTCGACATAAGGGTTCACGATCCGGTCAAACGACGGCGAGGTTTGCAGGATCACCGTCTCAAGCGTCTCGCCAGCCGCATTGCGCACCAAACCGTCATCGCCCGCGATCCAGCCCGCCTCCTCCAGCAAAGCCAAAGCTGCGCGACGGGTGCGGCGGTCGGGGTTGTTCTGCGCACCATCATTGGCATGGGCCATCACAACCTCATCGGTCAGGATCGTCTCCGGCAGCAGACCTTGTTCGACAAGCGGGCGCAGCAAGGCCAGCTCCGCCTCAGTTGGGGTGCCTTTGGCTTCCAGATCCGTGTTCTGCCAGAACGACACAGGCCGCTCATACAGGCCAAAGAACAACGTCTCGTTCGCCCATTCAAAGTTCAGCATCATGTTGACGGCTTCGCGGACGCGAATGTCCTGCCATTTTTCACGGCGCAGGTTGAACACGAAGCCTTGCGCGGACCCAATCGATCCGTCCGGCAATTCCGCGACATTCACATAACCCGCCTCAACCGCCGGGAAATCATACGAGGTCGCCCATTCCTTAGACGAGTTCTCGTTGCGGAACGTATATTCGCCCGCCTTGAACCCCTCCATCGCGGCTGAAGCATCTGCGAACACCTCAACGCTGATCTCGTCAAAGTTCCAGCGCCCTACATTCATCGGATGGGCCGCACCCCACCAATCGGGGTTGCGCACGTAAGTGGCCGAACGCCCCATATCCGCGTCGCCCAGCACATAAGGCCCGGTGCCCATGAACGGGACAGGTTGGCTTTCGTCGATACGTGCGCCAGTTTCCTCAAACCACGCGCGCGAGAACGCATTGGTCCCACCCGCAAAGCCGATCACGTCGCGGCGCGGCGCATCTTCGGTAAAGTTGTATTTGATCCGGTTGGGGCCAAGCACCTCGACACCCGCGATATAGCCCGCGACCACGTTGCGATACTCCGCGATACCTTGGTCGAGGATCAGGTTGAAACCGAACTCCAGATCATCGGCGGTAAGCGGTGTGCCATCCGAAAAGGTTACGTCGTCACGAAGGTTGAAGATGACCCAGTCACGGCTTTCGGGATACTCCATCGTGGTGCACAGGTAGCAATACAGACCGTAGGGGTCATCGGCGGTGGAGGTCAGGATATCCTCCAGCATCAGGCTTGCGGCGGTGGCCTCCGGCACGCCCTTGCGTGTGAACGGGTTGAAGCTGTCGAAATTGCTCTGCGACGAGACGCTGATATAGCCGCCCTTCGGCGCGTCAGCGTTCACATAGTCCAGATGCGGAAAGTTCGGGTCGGCATATTTGACGGTGCCGAAGTTGCTGTAGGCGTGGGTAACCGTGACCGTTTCGGGCGTGGCCCCAAAGGCCGCTGTTGCCAGACCGCCAAGGATCAAAAGCCCCGCGCCAAGTCCGGTGATCTGCGCTTTGATCGCGCGGCTGCGGTCAGCGGCTTTCGCCTGAGACGGGTTGGCCTGCGTGGTCTTGCTGGTCATCATGCTCTCCCAAGTGGTGCTTCGGTCTCATGTGAAAAGGTAGTGAGGGCCAGACGAAAGATTCAAGCGCAATCGCGCCCCGCTCACGCACAAGTAAGACAAAGAGGGCCAAAAACAAAAAAGCCGCCCGGTTTGGGGCGGCTTTTAAAGCAGTTGTGAACGGGCGTTACTGGAAGGTTGCCAGATACGCGATCAGGTTCGCACGATCTTCAACGTCGCGCATGCCGTTATAAGCCATCTTGGTGCCGGGTGCGTAATTGCGCGGGCTCTCGATGAAGCTAGAGATATTCTCCGGCGTCCAAGCGCCAGTGGTCTCCAGCAGCGCAGACGAATAATCATAGCCCGCTGCCGTGTGCTTGTCGCGGTTCACGACGCCCAGCAGATAGGGACCAACACCGTTCGCCCCGGCTTCAAGCTTGTGGCAGGCCGAACACTGGCGCCACAGACGCTCGCCCGAGGCTGCATCCGCAACCGCATAAACATCGGCAAAGGCGATCTCGACAACTTCTTCCATGTCGGCGGCGTCATCTTCGCCGGTATCAATCACATAGGATTCCGCGTGATGCTTATCGTGGCCATAAAAGCCATACATCGCGTCTGCGGCCCACTTGCCCAGCAGGAAGATCAGCAAAGCGCCACACAAGGCACCGAGCGTTTTGGTCATCGTCATCGTATCAAACATCTAAGAATTCTCACCTCGTGCAGGGGTTGCGCGGATATATGCGCTTCCTTCATGCAAGAGCAAGCATTAGAAGGCGCGACGAAACGCCCGGATCGCGCCCCGCTTGGCGCGCCACCGCGCTATGAGGGACCACCATGACCAAACGCATCGCCTTTCAGGGGGAACCCGGAGCCTACTCGCACCAAGCCTGTCACGATAAACGCCCCGAGCACGAGGCGCTGCCCTGCGTCAGTTTCGAGGATGTGTTTGAGGCCGTTAGCAGCGGCGAGGCCGAACTTGGCATGCTACCGGTCGAGAACACGACCTATGGGCGCGTTGCCGACATCCACCGCCTTCTGCCCAAAAGCGGGCTGCATATCATCGACGAGGCCTTCGTGCGGGTCCACATCAACCTGCTCGCGGTGCCCGGCACAAAGCTGGAGGTCGTCGAGGAGGCCCATTCCCACCTCGTCCTGCTGCCACAATGCGCGAAATTCCTGACCGAACATAACATCAAGGGCCGCGTCAGCCCCGATAACGCCCGTGCGGCGCGCGAAATCTCCGAGCTTGGCGATCCAAAGGTCGCGGCGCTTGCCAGCGAGCTTGCCGCCGAGATCTACGGCCTCGACATCCTCGCGCGCCATATCGAGGATGAAGACACCAACACCACGCGCTTCTTGATCATGGCGCGCGAGGCGGATCTGACCCGGCGCGGGCCGTCCGGCATGATGACCAGCTTCGTCTTTCAGGTGCGCAACATTCCTGCCGCTCTTTACAAAGCCATGGGCGGGTTTGCCACCAACGGCGTCAACATGACCAAGCTGGAAAGCTACATGGTGGGCGGGTCATTCACCGCGACACAGTTCTACGCCGATATCGAAGGCCATCCAGACGATCCCGAGGTCGCGCGCGCACTGGACGAGTTGTCCTATTTCACCTCATATCTCGAGGTGCTCGGCGTCTACCCGGCAGATCGGCGTCGGCATTAGGACGCGCCCGACCACAAGCGCTTGTGGCCCTCTACCAAGTGTTTGGTTAACAAAATCATAAACTTAGGTCAGCTAAGATGACCTATTGTTTCGCATGCGAAACAATAGGTCCGTATCGGCCCTAAGCTGCGAAGACGCTCAAGCCAGTTCCACCTGCTGCTCGGACCGCCTGCAAAACGCTTTCACGCGCTGGCGAAAGCCTTGGGCCACACTGCCGCGCGCAAGCTTCAACGATTGCAACAACACCTTCGCGGTGATCGACCGCGCTTGCAGCGTCAACTCCGCCTCAAGCCGGGTCTTGTCCGGCCCGATCGGGGTCAGCGTGAAGGCAAGAACCCCGTCCATCCCCGACATCGCGCCTTCAAACACCAAAGCGCCCGGAAACTGCATCTGCTGCACCTCGGCGGTCAATTCGCGGATGCGACCGCGTGCCTGAAACCGCGCCCGCCAGCCCATACCTTCGCCCGGACGGGTCATAGTATCGGTGCGGTGAACCTCTGCGCCGGACGTCACTGCATCACGCTCAAACCGCGAAAAATCGGTCAACGCGGAAAACAACGCGTCACGCGGGGCCGCCACAATCTGTTCGGTCGAAAACTTCATACGCCCACTCCACTGGTCACACACCCCGTTCAGGGGGCGTGATCAGAAGACTGCCGAATTGCTGCGAAATAATGGCCTAGCTGTTCCATCCCTGATGATCACATTGACCCTCGGCGATCTGCATTTTTCATGGCAAGATCGGTTCTGAGGGACATTCAGAACGGGGTGCTGCCATGCTGATCCATCTTCACAAGCAAGCGACG
>Ga0163216_100946_pt1 | contig 26061 bp, 20 predicted proteins | sample SynspAceP_FD_167610 | JGI IMG/M metagenome (GOLD analysis project Ga0163216, IMG submission 167610) | Saline lake microbial communities from Ace Lake in Antarctica - Synechococcus sp. Ace-P (Illumina Assembly) | ecosystem: Environmental > Aquatic > Non-marine Saline and Alkaline > Saline ...
CAAAAGTCCCATGTGTATCACTCCAATGTCCCCCATTGCGCATCGCGCTGGAGGAAAGGTCACATGGCTCAAATCTCAGTGGAAATTATCTGCTTACCCGGCTCACTTCTGCGTGGAAATCTACACCTGGGCAACGTGAGCCTGCGCAACCTGACGATCAGCGATACGTTTACGCGGGCCGATGGGTCCGTGATCACGGGCGCGGTGCCTGTGCTGGCGGATCCTGCGGTTGCGGGCGATCCTTTGCTGCCGAACGGGACCCGGGTCTGGACGCTGAGCCGTACCCTGACGCAGGCCGATCTGGATGCGGGCGGGCTGGTGAACACGGCGACAGTGACGGGTCTTGATCCGTCGGATGCGCCGATCAGCGATGTGTCGGATAACGGCGTGGATGGCGATGGCAACACAGCCGACGATCCGACGGCTTTGCCGATTGCGGCGGTGCCGGGGATTGAGCTGACGAAAGTGCTGACGACCTCTGGCCTGATTGCGGGTGATCCGGTGGTGTTCACGCTGACGGCGGTGAACACGGGCAACGTGAGCCTGTCGGACATTGCGCTGAGCGATACGTTCACGCGGGCCGATGGCACAGCGATCACGGGCGCGGCGCCTGTGCTGGTGGACCCTGCGGTTGCGACCGATCCGCTTTTGCCAACGGAAAGCCGTGTCTGGACGCTGAGCTATACCTTGACGCAGGCGGATATCGACGCGGGCGGTCTGGCGAATACGGCGACCGTAACCGGCACTTTGCCGGGCGGGGTGGTTTTGACCGATGTGTCTGACAACGGCGTCGACGGCGACGGCAATACGCTGGACGACCCAACGCTGCTGCCAATTTCGACTGCACCTGGGCTGGAAGTCACAAAGGTGCTGTCCCAGACGGGCAGTGCTGTGGGTGATGTCGTCGTTTATCAAATCACGGTCGAGAACACCGGCAATGTGACCCTGACTGAACTGATCGTCACCGACACGATGACGGATATGGCTGGAAACCCGCGCGATTCCGGGGCGGTTGTCTTTGTATCGGGCAATGATGCGCGGATTTTGGATGTTGGCGCGACGAACCTGTTCGAAGTCACCTACACTTTGACCCAAGAAGATCTGGACGCGGGCGGCCTGATCAACTCGGCTGATGCTACAGTCGAGACGACGGCGGGCGATGTGCTGACTGACAGTTCGGACAACGGTCTGGATGACGACGGCAATACGACTGACGATCCCACGGTACTGCTGCTTGACGGGATTTCATCCATCGCAGTCACCAAGTCCGCTGGAACTTGGGAACGGCGGGCGGCTGATCGCGTGGCGATTGATTTCACAATTGAAGTCGAAAACACCGGAACGGTCACGCAAACCGGACTACAGGTCATTGACGATCTGCAGGCGTTTGCATCCCCGGGGCGGGTTATTGCGGTGACGCGGCCCGTTGCATCCGGGTTCGAGGGGACCGGCAGCGGTGCGGCGGGTTTCAATGGCAAAAGCAATATTGATACCCTCAGCGGCGACGTGAATCTTGCTGTGGGTCAGACGGGTGCGATTACCTTTACCGTGCTTATTGATCCGACTGCGGGCTATCCCGCGCAGGAAAACGTGGCGCTGGCAAAGACGGATCGGATCGTCGACGGCGTATCTGGCGCTGTTGCCGTGCCGGCGCTGCCGGATGCGGATGTAAGGGTCGTGAAACTGGCCAATACGGAAACGGCCATTTTGGGCGGGACGGTCGGCTATACCCTGACCTTCGAGAACATGAACCAAAGCGTTGAAACGGGTCTGACCCTGATCGACAGCTTGCCTGATGGGCTAGCCTTTACGCCCGGCTCTGCCCGCTATGACGGGGCTGATACGCCGCAGCCGGTCGTAAGTGGCCGTCTGCTGGAGTGGCAGAACATCACGCTTGGGCCGTTGCAGAAGGTGACGATCACCCTTGATACGCGCGTCACGGGCGGCGACGGCAACCTGACCAACACGGCCTATGTGCTTGATCCGGGGCAGAATATCATCTCGAACCGGGCAGAGGCGACTGTGACCCGTCGACCAGAAGCGGTGTTCGATTGCGGCGACGTGATTGGCAAGGTCTACGATGATCGCAACATGAACGGCTATCAGGATGGGCCGACATCGGTCTCGCGGGCACAGATCACCGACCAGACCTATATCGGCGGTAAGAATGATCCCGCGGTCACCGCGCTGCCGCAGGGTGAACCCGGTCTGGCCGGGGTGCGCTTGTCGACGGTAAGCGGCACGATCATCACCACGGATGCCTTTGGCCGCTTTAGCGTCCCTTGCGCCGAGCTGCCTGCCGATATCGGGTCGAACTTCACACTGAAGCTGGACACGCGCACATTGCCAACAGGCTACCGCGTCACCACGGAAAACCCCCGTGTTGTGCGCCTGACGCCGGGCACTGTGACCAAGATGAACTTTGGTGCAGCCATCGCCAATGTCGTCGATATCGACCTGACCGCTGAGGCCTTTGTCAGCGGCACGGCGACCCCGATCCCGGCCCTGCCGGCCGGTGTCGACAGCCTGATCAGTCAGATCCGTGACGTGCCGTCGGTGCTGCGTCTGAGCTATTATCTGCAAGGCGAAGACCGTGCGCTGGCCCGGGCGCGCATGGACGCGGTTGAAGAGATTATCCGCGTCCGGTGGCGCCAAACCGGCCGATACCGTTTGCTGATCGAACGCACCATTCAGGCGCTGCAATAAGATGGAGAAACCCATGCAGAAATCTTATCGCACGCGCGCGATCCGCAATGCCTTGATGGCGGCGACGGCATTGTCTGGGCTTGGCTCAGGGCTTTTGGCGCAGGATTGCGGGGCCAATATCTTGCCGCTTCCGATTGGCTGCGAGGTCACGAATGCGGGCGATGTCATCGCGCTGCCTGTTGGTGAAAACACAGAAAAATCGAGCCTGCCCGCCACTGGTTTTGCGATCTCCCTGAACGGGACGCCGATTGCAGGGGACAAAAAGGTCATCGAAAAGGTGCGCAAGGTCGATATCGCCTTGGCCGAAGCCGATATTCGCGTGACGTTTGATGGTTTGGGGGCGGTGCCGCGGCTTGATCTGGAACAGTCGACGCAGACAGATGGCGGCCCTGTGACGCTGCAATCGGCAATGAACTACCCGGCCTATGTCGCGCGGGCTGAAATGCGGATTATCGACCTTGAAGCTGTGGGCGGGCCGCGCACCGTCTCGATCCTGCCCGTTGACGTGAACGGACAGGTCACGGTCGATCTGCCGCAAGATAGCAAACTGGTCGCAGTCCACCGCGTCTATGACGCCAACGGTCGGTTTGATGAAACAGCCCCGCAACCTTTGGGCGTGGCCCTGCCGTCCGGCAGCGTGCGCGATGTGGAAGAAGGCCGCGATACCGCCAGCCGTCGCCGCATTCCTGTTTTCGGCGGCGCGGTCACTGTGTCGGGGGCCAATGTCGTGCCAGGTGCAACCGTGCGGGCCTTGGGCGAGACGTTGCGGCCGGACCCAGACGGGCGGTTCGTCATCCAACGCATTCTGCCGCAAGGCGAATACGAGGTTGATGTCGATGTGGCCGGGCCGGGCCAGCGTGTCGATCTGACCCGCGATATCGACATCCCCGCAGCGGATTGGTTCAGCGTTGGCACGGCCGATCTGACCTTTGGCTACCGCACGGGTGGCCGCGATGATAGCAGCGATACCTATGCGACAGGCCGCATCGCAGGCTTTATCGACGGCAAAACCGCAAGCGGCTACGCCGTCACCGCGTCCGTGGACACAGGCGAGGGCCCGCTAGAGGATATTTTCCGCGATCTGGACGAGAAGGACCCGCGCCAGCTTTTGCTTCGCGTTGATCCATCCGATTACTATCCGACCTTTGGTGACGATTCCGAAATCATCGACCGCACCCCGACCTCTGGCAAAATCTACGTCCGGGTCGCCCGCGAAGGTAATTTCGTGCAGTTCGGCGACTTTGTTGCGGCCTTGGGCGACAACGCCTTCGTGCGTAACGACCGCACGCTTTACGGCCTGCAAGCGCATGTCGAAGCACGCGACCAGACTGTGTTTGGCACACCGCGCTACCAGGCGACCGCGCATGCCGCCCAACCCGACATGATCCCGCAGCGCGAAGCCTTTCGCGGCACCGGCGGATCCGTCTATTTTCTGCGTCAGCAGGACATCGGGCAGGGGACAGAGCAGGTCTATGTTCAGGTGCGCGATCCCGAGTCTGACCGTGTGAATTACAGCACCCTTCTGGTGCCGGGTGTCGATTCCCAGATCAATTACATTCAGGGTGTTATCACCTTGGTGCAGCCGTTGTTTGGCTCTGCCGGGAACGGGCTGGTGTCTGCCACAGGCACAGGCCGCGATAACGTCGTGCTGGTTGCGCAGTATGAATATACGCCCGTTGCGGGCGACGTTGATGGCTATGCGACCGGCGCGCGGGTCGAAGGCTGGGTTTCGCCGCAGCTGCGTATCGGTGCCTCGGCGGCGCGTGACGATACGGGCGTGCGCGACCACACGCTGGTTGGCGGCGATATTCTATTCGCCCCGACAGAACGCACCTATGTGCGCGTTGATGCCGCCCAAAGCGAAGGCCAAGGGCTGGATACTTTGCTGTCCTATAACGGCGGCTTGACGTCCGAGACGGAAACAGCCGCGACGGGCCGCGGCCAATCGGTGCGTGTCGAAGGTCGCGCTGATCTGGTCGATCTTGGCCTTGGCGGCGAGGGTGTCGTCGGCGGCTATGCCGAACAGCGCGAAGAGGGGTTCTCCTCTCTTGATACGCAGGTCACGGACAACACCGGGGACGAAGATCTTTGGGGCGTTTTCGCCGATGTAAAGGTCGGCGAGACGACGACCCTCGCGCTTCGCTATGACAGCTATACCAACCAAGCGGGCGACAGTGACCTAGAGGGCGAAGTCGAGCTGACGCATCAGTTGTCGGACACTCTGTCTTATACGCTAGGTGCCGCAAGGCTGGACCGGGACGACACGGATGAAGACGGCAGCCGCACCGACGTCGCTGCCCGGCTGAACTATGCGTTTGATGATAAGCGCGAAGTCTATGTCTTTGGCCAGACAACGGTGCAGAACGACGGACTAGACGCAGATGACCGCATTGGATTTGGCCTGAGTTATGACACCGGCACCGGCTGGGTGCTGGAAGGCGAAGTTTCGGATGGCACGCAGGGCGCAGGTGCACGTGTGCTCGCCACGCGAACAGGGGGCGATGGCGATACACAGTACATCGGCTATACCCTTGAGCCGGGCCGCGATCTGGATGATGTCGATCTGGTCGGCCGCGACCGGGGCCGGGTGGTTGTTGGTGGACGGCGTGATCTGTCATCCGATCTGTCGATCTTCGGGGAAAACACCTACGATATGTTCGGGCAGCGGGACTCGCTGACCTCTGCCTACGGTGTGACCTACGCCGCCAACGCACAGCTGACTTACACCGTCGCGATAGAGCTTGGTCAGGTTCAGGATGGCAGCGATAATGACTTTGATCGCCGGGCGTATTCCTTCGGGACACGCTACGCCAGCGACACGCTGTCGGCGCAAGCGCGCGTTGAATACCGCACCGAAAATGGCACCCTATCAGGCGATCCGCTGGATAACGACACAGTGCTGGTGGCCGCCAATCTGTCTTACAAACTTGACGACGCACAGCGCATCATTGCCAAGGCCGAAGCCCTGCGTTCGCGCAGCGACGAGACGTCCTTTCGCGACGGCGATTACACAGACGTCAGCATTGGTTATGCCCTGCGGCCCGTAGAGGACGACCGTCTGAATATTCTGGCACGGTATCGCTATCTGGATGACCAGATTGGTCAGACACTGGACGGCACGGATGACACCGGCCCGGTTCAACGCAGTCACGTGGTCAGTCTGGACGGATCATACGACGTGGACCGGTTCTGGACCGTGAACGGCAAACTTGGCTACCGCAGCGCCGAAACGGCGGTTGATCCGGCGGACACATTTGCGCGCAACGATGCTTGGCTTGCGGTGCTGGGTGCCCGGTATCACCTTGTTCATGATTGGGATATTCTGGCCGAAGTGCGTCAGCTGACACTTGTCGACGCCGGCACGCAGGATCGCGGCGCTTTGGTTGCGGCGTTCAAGCAGGTGCATCCCAACATGCAGATCGGCCTTGGCTACAACTTCTCGCAATTCTCTGACGATTTGACGGATCTTGTCTATGACGACCAAGGGGTGTTCCTCAATCTGGTCGCGAAGTTCTAAGCTTTGGGTTTAGCCAAAGGTCAGAAGATCAGGTCGTCCATCAGCGACTAAGGGCGTCTTGCATCGCACCGGCCAAAGCTAGTCTTTGCCGGTGCGGTGGTTATTTGGTCTTTGGTGATGTAGGGGGCGGATATTCCGACTGGCATTAAAGACGATCCGCCTATCAAACTTCAAAAGTCAGTCGGCAGTAGGTCACCTAAAAGGAGACACGACTTGAATGTTAACTTGATACGGATGACGCCAGCAGATCGAATATCGGAGCTTTTAGGGCTGCCGGAAGAAATAAACGACAGGGCGTCACTTGAATGCGCTGTGGCGAAGGGGCTGCCAGCATCCTCGGTCGATAATATCCTAAACGTCATGCACGCTGTACCCAACCTGAACCTGATTGCAGAGCGCGCGCTGCGCCGCGCCAAGGCAGAGAAGCAGCCATTGAGCCCTGCCAAAAGCCGCACGCTATATGATCTGGCCCGTGCGTATGTCGTCGCGGATAAGTTTTATAGCGGCAACGGGATTTTGGTCATGCGCTTTCTGGAAAAGCCGAACCCCGATCTTGGGGGCGCGACGCCCTTGTCGATGGCGATCACCAGTCCCGCAGGCGCTGATGCCGTCATCGGCGTGCTTGAGGGGTAAAACCCCCTTCGATCGTCGGCACCGCCTTGGGTCACTAAGGGTCTTATCACCCGCATCTTTGTGATGTCCTAGGCGAAGCCGCGCCAACTGCGGGCAAATGCCCGCAGTGTCATCATTTCAATCCCGCGCGCGGATCCGCGCGGGACAATTACTGCGTTAACGCCGCGTCGGTCTCAGCAGACTTGGACTGCAAGTCGCTCAGATCAGGTGTTTCGCGCTCAACGGATCGTTCAGACGGAACTAGTGCGCGAACAAGTTTACGCATGTCCAGCAGGCCGACAGGTTTACCGTCCTGCATGACACGGTAGCTTAGGTTCGTGTCGCCTTCGGACTTTGCGATCACGGATTCCAGCGTATCGTGGTGGTCGATGTCGCCCGCATAATTGCCCGCCTCGCGAAATGTACCCATGACGGACCGGACCCGCAGCACACGGGCGCGGTTGATGTCGGCGACGAAGTCTTCGATGTACGGGGCAGCTGGATTAAGCAGGATATGCTGCGGCTCGCCTTGCTGGATGACAGAGCCGTCCTTGAGGATCACAAGGTGATCCGCAAGTTTCAACGCCTCGTCCAGATCGTGGGTGATGAAAACGACCGTCTTTTGCAGCTCGGCCTGCAATTCGTTCAGAAGATCCTGCATGTCGGTCCGGATCAGAGGATCTAGTGCCGAAAATGCCTCGTCCATCAGCATGATGTCGGAATTGCTGGTCAGCGCACGCGCGATGCCGACCCGTTGCTGCATCCCGCCCGAAAGCTGGTGCGGGTATTGTTCGCCCTGACCCGCAAGACCGACCCGATCAAGCCAGCGGCGCGCTTCGTCGGCGTATTTGCGTTCGTTCTGACCCGCGATCGAAGGTGCTAGGCCTGCGTTTTGCAACACTGTCCGGTGCGGCAGCAAAGCAAACTTTTGAAACACCATCGACATGCGGTGCTGCCGCATCTGCCGCAGCTGCGTGTCGGTGTAGTCCAGGATATTGTCGTCATCGACCCAGACTTCGCCCGCCGTGGGTTCGATCAGCCGGTTCAGGTGGCGGATCAGCGTGGATTTGCCCGACCCAGAAAGGCCCATAATGACCGTGGTTTTGCCCGCCGGGATATCGACATTGATGTCGTTCAGGCCAAGGACATGATTGTGCTTTTCAAGAAGCTCGGCCTTGCCCATGCCGTCCATGACCAACTGCAGCGCAGGTTGCGGATCGTCACCGAAAACCTTGTAAAGCTTTCGGATCGAGATCTTGATGCTTGTATCGTTCATAATCGTTACCCCTTAGCGCGACTGGCTGACGTTGATGCGGGCCAGTGCCGCCTTGGTGACGCGGTCCAGAATGATCGCAAGCAGCACGATACCAAGGCCTGACAGCAGACCGACGCCCAGCTCGAGCGACCGGATGCCGCGCAGCACCAGCACGCCCAGCCCGGGGGCCGACACCAGCGAGGCGATGACGACCATCGCAAGGCTCATCATGATGGTCTGGTTCACGCCGGCCATGATGTTCGGCAAGGCTAGCGGGATCTGCACATTGAGCAGCTTTTGCCGTTTGGTCATGCCAAACGCGTCTGCTGCCTCAATCACGTCGGGATCGACCAGACGGATGCCCAGATCGGTCAACCGGACGACGGGCACGATGGCGTAGAGGATGATCGCGATCCCATAAAGCTTTGGCTCTGTTACCGAAAACAAGAAGATCAGCGGGATCAGGTAGACGAAGGGCGGCAGGGTCTGCAGCATATCAAGGATCGGGATCATGATCCGCTGCACGCGGTCACTGCGGGCCATGGCAATGCCGATGGGCACCCCCAGCGCGACGCAGGTCAGCGCACAGACAAAGATGATGGCCAGCGTCTGCATTGTATAGCTGTAGTAATCAACGAAACCGAGGAATCCGAAGCAGATCGCGACCAGTCCAACCAGTTTCCATTCCCGGCTGACCACATAGGAAATTAGCATCAGCAGCGGGATCATGATGAACCACGGCACCACCTGCATCACCCAAAGCGCCTCGTTCAGCGCCCAGCTTAGCGGTTGTGTCAGTGGATCGACCACGACCTTCAGGCCGTTCTTGATCGACAGGAAACCTTCCTCTAGCCCGCTGGTCAGCGCGCGCGACTGCGGAAAAGACGTGCAGGCCTCGTGCATGGCGTCCATCGAAGGGAAAGGCGTTTCCCAAGGCGATACCACAACGTCGCTGCCAGATGTCTGCGCCAGTAATTGCGCCATTGATGTCATGCCGCCGCTGTCGTCGCCGCTGGCACCACACCAATTGCGCAGGCCCAGCCCGTCAAATATGAAATCATAAGTCGCCATACATACCTCACCCGGGCATGTTGCGCCCCATGTTATTTTGATTTTTAATGCGAACAGAGCCGGATCCGATGGATCCGGCTCTGTCTTTTGTCAGGGTCTGGACACGTCACGGCGCACTCGCGCGGTAACGCCGCCCGGATCAGCCTATTGCAGCAAAGCCGCAAGCTTTTCGCGGGCTGAATCGTTGATCCAGCTGCTCCATGCGTCGGGGTTGTTCTTTAGGAAATACACCGCCGCTTCTTGGTTGGACGCGTTGTTTTCTTCCTTCCAAGCCAGAAGCTGGCTCATGACTTCGGTCTTAAAAGTGACCTTGCCCATCATCTCGGATACGTCGGGATGGCTGTCCATGAAGTCCTGCGTCACGATCGTCAGCACGGGTGCCGACGGAAAGGACGACGGCGTAGGATCAGGTGCATCGGCGTTCTGCATGGCCTTGAATGCGACTTCATCATATTCGCCCAGATCGATGCTTGTCATGTCGAACATGCCAAGCGGCGTCGTTGGACCCCAGTAATAACCGAACCATGGCTTTTCCTCACCATAGGCCGAGGCCATGGATGTCGCCAACGTCTCGCCAGAGCCGTGGTTGAAGATTTCGATGCCCTTGTCTTCCAATCCGAACGCCCGGATCAGGTTGTCGTTGACAAGGCGGCAGCCCCAGCCGTCGGGGCAGTTGTTGAACATGCCGCCCACCAGTTCGGGGTTCGCCATGATGCCGTCGATCGTCGCAAGTTCTGGATGCGCTTCAACCAGATAGGTCGGCAGGAACCAGCCTTCGACGCCGCCCGGATCAAGCACGCTGCCAAGCTCGACGATTTTCCCGTCGGCCTTCAGCTTGGTATAGGCGTCGCCCGCAGAGTTGATCCATAGCTCGGTCACGATGTCGGGTTCGTTGTTTTCCGACAGCGAGGTCATGGCCGGTGTGGTGTCGGACGGCACGGCCGTCACGTTGCAGCCATAGCCCTGTTCCATCAGGAACTTCGACACTTGGGTCACGATGGCCGCGGAATCCCAGTTCATCTGCGTGATGGTGACGTCGCCGCACTGGTCCTGCGCCAAAGCTGCCGTCGGTGCGGCGAGTGCTGCCAATGCGGCACCAAGAATATAGCGTTTCATATTGCGTCTCACTTCTATCATTCACGTTTAGCGGAACCGCACGCGTTTCGTGCAGAACCCATCAAGGACGCAAATGCGCCGCAGCCGCCATTTAAGGCATCAGCCCGCCATCCATTTTAAAAGATAGGAAAAGGTCGATTTGCGACAGATTTGCGTCGCTTTCAGATCACACCTACGCGATTGACGACAGAAAGCAACCGTTATCGGAAAGGGAAAGAGCGGCACGCCCACGGATCTGGGTCGCCTTCGATCAAATTTGGACCACGTTTATTGGTGGCCTCCACTCTTCCTGCGGCCCGAGCCTAAGCATTCACCGTGCCGCAGGTGGCGACAAAAAAGGTCGGCCATTTTTGCAAAAGGTTTTGGACACAGGGGCGCTTGAACGACGGTATCACGCCCGCAATAAAACCGAAAATGACTGCATAAGTTTTACGGCCACGTCCCGTTAAAAACGGGAGGATTACCCCACGGATCTGGTGGTTATTGGATTTGACGGGTCCGACGGCCCGGTCGCGGCGTTGGCGCGCGACTGGGGGGGCGATCGGCAACAGGATCAACGACGACGGTATGCGCTGGCTGCAAAGCGCGCAGTGGGGCTTTGTTATGTCGCCGTTTATTCAAGCCCTAAAAATAGGCACAATGAGCAATCAGGCTCCTAGGTCCTTGACAGGGCAAAGCCCTATCGCACTACTTGGCCCCACGGTGAGACCGCGCCAGACCTTAAACGGCGTGCCACCGATCGTCTTCTCAACAGGGAAAACCATATGACACATTTTTCAAAAATTGTTGCGGCGGCCATCGTTTCGGCTGCGATGGGGCTGACCAGCGCGCCCGCGCAGGCAGAAACGCCGCCCGACACGCTCATTCAAGCGTGGCAGATCGACGACATTATCTCTCTCGACCCGGCAGAGGTGTTTGAGTTCACAGCCTCCGAGGTTCTAGGTAACAGCTATCAGCCTTTGGTCGGATATAACGTCAACGACGTATCTGACATCTTTGGTGTTATCGCCGAAAGCTGGGAGGTATCAGAGGACGGCAAAACCTTTAGCTTTGTCATCAAGCCCGACTTGCAGTTCGCCTCTGGCAACCCGATTACTGCTGCTGATCCGGTGTATTCGCTGCAGCGTGCCGTCAAGTTAGACAAATCCCCGGCCTTCATCCTGACCCAGTTCGGCTTGACCGCCGACAACGTCGAACAAATGGTCCGCCAAACCGGCGACATGACGTTCGAGCTTGAGATGGACAAGGCTTATGCCCCCACGCTGCTGTTGTATTGCCTGACCGCGACGGTTGGTTTCGTTGTCGATAAGGAGCTGGTTGTCAGCCACGAAGCCGATGGCGATTTTGGCTATGAATGGCTGAAGACAAACTATGCCGGATCTGGCGCGTTCACGATCCGTGACTGGCGTGCGAACGAAGTCGTCGTGCTGGAACGCAACGACAACTTCAGCGGCGATGCCCCTGCGATGATGCGCGCGATCTATCGCCATATCCCCGAGGGTTCGACACAGCGTTTGCTGCTGGAACAAGGTGACATCGACATCGCCCGTAACCTTGGCGCAGAAGAGATCGTCGCGCTGTCCGACAACCCCGACATCAAGATCGAGAATGGCATCAAGGGCTCGATCTACTACATGGGTCTAAACCAGAAAAACGAAGCTTTAGCGAACCCCAAGGTTGCAGAAGCAATGAAATATCTGGTCGATTACCAGACGATTGCCGACACGATCATGAACGGCAAGGTCAAGGTCCATCAGGCGTTCCTGCCCGAGGGTTTCTTAGGTGCGCTGAACGACAATCCTTATGCGCTGGACGTGGAAAAGGCCAAAACGTTACTTGCAGAAGCAGGCTACGCCGACGGCTTTACCGTGACGATGGATACCCGCAACACGCCTGAAATCACGGCGATCGCAGAAGCGATCCAGCAAACGATGGCACAGGCAGGCATCAAACTGGAATTGATCCCAGGTGACGGCCAGCAAACGCTGACAAAATATCGTGCCCGCAACCATGACATCTATATCGGTCGCTGGGGCCCAGATTATCAGGACCCGCACACCAACGCCGATACCTTTGCGCGCAACCCTGACAACAGCGACGATGCGGCCTCCAAGCCGTTGGCATGGCGCAACGCGTGGGACATCCCCGAGATGACCGCGCAGGCCGATGCCGCTGTGCTAGAAAAAGACGCCGCCGCGCGTGCTGAAATGTATGTCGCCCTACAGACAGAACATCAGCAAGTATCGCCCTTCGTCATCATGTTCCAAGAAATCGAAGTGCTGGGCCTGCGTAACAATGTTGACGGCTTTATCATCGGGCCATCGTTCAACGACAACTCTTTCCGCAACGTGACCAAGTCGGAATGAGCGTATCACCTGCTAACACGGGGGGGCGCTGGCGCGCCCTTCCGACCTATGGCCTGAAGGCCGGCAAATTGATCGCGACAGTAGCGGTCACCTTTCTGGGCCTTTTGGTCGTGACCTTTTTGATTGGGCGTGTTGTTCCTGTCGATCCGGTGCTGGCCGTCGTTGGCGACCGGGCGTCGAAATCCACCTATGATGCTGCCTATATCGCCCTTGGGCTTGATAAACCGCTTTATCATCAATTCTTTATCTATCTGAAACAGGCGCTTTCCGGCGATCTAGGTACTAGCGTTCTGACCAAAAAGCCCATCATCGAAGACATCGCCCGCGTTTTTCCCGCCACGCTGGAATTGGCCACCGCCGGTATCATCCTTGGCACGCTATTTGGGGTGCCGCTGGGTGTCTGGGGCGCTGTGCGTCAAGGTAAGCTGCCTGATCAGGTGATCCGCGTGGTCGGCCTTGTGGGGTATTCCGCGCCGATCTTTTGGCTCGGCCTACTGGGTCTGCTCGTGTTTTACGCCAAGCTGCAATGGGTTGCTGGACCGGGACGTATCGACATATCCTATGAATACACCGTCACCCAGACCACAGGCCTGCTCTTGATCGACACCGCGATGCAGGGCCAATGGGATGCCTTCCGCAACGTGCTTGCGCATCTGGCACTGCCCGCGGTGCTGCTGGGATATTTCTCAATGGCATATATCAGCCGCATGACGCGGTCTTTTATGCTGGCAGAGCTGGGTCAGGAATACATCATTGCGGCGCGGGTCAAAGGCGTGCCCGAATGGCGGATCATCTGGGTCCATGCATTGCGCAACGCCGCCGTGCCGCTGGTCACCGTTATCGCCCTGTCCTACGCAGGCCTGCTGGAAGGGTCCGTGCTGACCGAGACCGTTTTTGCTTGGCCGGGCCTTGGCCAGTATTTGACCAATAGCCTGCAAAACGCCGATATGAACGCCGTGCTGGGCGGCACGCTGGTCATCGGCATCATCTTCGTGGGGCTGAACTTGTTATCTGATCTTCTGTATACCGTGCTTGACCCACGCGTTAGGCGGCGCACATGAGCGACGTTTCCACTCGCGACTGGCTGCTAAGCGACCGGCCCGCGTCCCGCCGCCAAGCCCGACTGGGCCAGGCGTATCGCACATGGTCGCAACTCCGGCGCAATCGGCTGGCGATGGTGGGCCTTGGGATCGTCGTCGTGTTGATCCTGATGGCGATCTTTGCCAACGTCATCTCTCCTTACGACCCGATCAGAGGCGGTGATTTAAGAACAGAACGCCTGCTGCCGCCCTCTTGGGCGCATCTGATGGGCACTGACGATCAAGCTCGCGACATCTTTAGCCGGATTGTGCATGGGTCGCGCCTTACTTTGATGGTTGTGGCGCTGGTCGCGATCATTGCGACACCGATTGGTTTGGCCGTTGGCACAACCGCGGGCTATTTCGGTGGCTGGGTCGATGTTGTGTTGATGCGGATCACCGACATCTTCCTCGCCTTTCCGCGCTTGATCTTGGCGCTGGCTTTTGTCGCGGCCCTAGGGCCGGGAATTGAAAATGCAATCATCGCCATTGCGATCACCAGTTGGCCACCCTACGCCCGTCTGGCGCGGGCCGAGACACTGCAAATCCGCGATGCCGACTATATAGCCGCGATCCGCCTGCAAGGCGCGGGCAGCGCACGGATCATCTGGGGGCACGTGGTGCCGCTGTGCCTGTCATCCGTCATCGTCCGCGTCACGCTGGACATGGCCGGGATCATTCTGACCGCTGCCGGCCTTGGCTTTCTTGGCCTTGGCGCACAGCCCCCACAGCCCGAATGGGGGGCCATGATCGCCGCAGGACGCCGTTTTATGATCGATTTTTGGTGGGTCGCCACGATGCCCGGTATTGCCATCTTCGTTGTCTCCTTGGGTTTTAACCTGTTGGGCGACGGTTTGCGCGATGTGCTGGACCCGAAAGGCGAAACATGACCGACATGCTGCAAGTCGAAGGCCTTAACGTTTCATTTCCGTCCCGCGATGGCCCTGTGCGCGTCGTTCGCGATGTGACCTTTACGCTAGGCCGCGAACGGCTGGGGATCGTGGGCGAAAGCGGATCGGGCAAAAGCCAGACCGGACGCGCGATCCTTGGGCTAACGCCTGCTTCTGCCACGGTAACCGCCGACAAGCTCAGCTTCGACGGGATCGACCTACGGCATGCCTCGGCCAAAACGTGGCGATCCTTGCGTGGGCCTCGCATGAGCATGATCATGCAGGATCCCAAGTATTCGCTGAACCCCGTGATGACGGTCGGCCGCCAAATTGTAGAGGCATATCGCCGTCGCGGCGATGCTACGCGCACGGACGCCCGCAACCGGGCCGTCGCGATGCTAGAAGCCGTGCAAATCCGCGACCCAGAGCGCGTCTTTGAGGCCTACCCGCACGAGCTATCCGGCGGCATGGGCCAGCGGGCAATGATTGCCATGATGTTAATTGCGGAACCGGATCTGTTGATCGCGGACGAAGTGACATCGGCCCTAGATGTGACCGTTCAACTCGACGTGCTGCGCATCCTTGACGGTCTGGTGCGTGACCGGGGCATGGGCCTGATCTTTATCAGCCACGACCTGCGGCTGGTATCATCGTTCTGTGACCGTGTGCTTGTAATGTATGCGGGCCGTGTGGTCGAGGAAATCGCCGCCCGCGACCTGCACAGCGCGCAACATCCCTATACCCAAGGCCTGCTAAACTGCCTGCCGCAGATTGACGGCGACAGCGGCCCGCTGCAAACCTTGACCCGTGATCCCGCGTGGCTGGCATGAGCGCCCTGATCGAAGTCCGCGATCTGGCCGTGACCTTTGGGTCGCGTCAGTCCCAAGTTCAGGCTGTCCAGAACGTCAGCTTTGACGTTCAACAGGGCGAAAGCTTTGGCCTTGTCGGCGAAAGTGGGTCTGGCAAATCCACTGTGCTGCGTGCGATCTGCGGTCTTGCCCCAACAAGCGCGGGCAGCATCAAGATTGACGGAAAGCTGCTCGCTTCGCCCCGCGATCCGGCGTTCTATGCCCAAGTGCAGATGGTTTTTCAGGACCCCTACGGGTCAATCCACCCGCGCCATACAATTGACCGGGTGCTGTCGGAACCGCTGGCGATCCACGGGTTTAAGAACGCCGAAGACCGGATTGAAAAAGCACTGAACGATGTGGGCCTCGGCGGTGGATTTCGATTCCGCTTTCCGCACCAATTGTCCGGAGGCCAACGTCAGCGCGTCGCTATCGCCCGCGCTCTGATCCTTGAACCGCAAATCCTGCTGCTGGACGAACCGACCTCTGCCCTTGATGCATCCATTCAGGCCGAGGTTTTGAATTTGCTGGACGCACTGCGCATAGAAAAGGGACTGACCTATCTTTTGGTCAGTCACGACCTCGCTGTGGTGGCGCATATGTGTGAACGCCTTCTGGTGATGCAGCACGGAACTCGCGTCGAAGAACTGACCCGAACCGCCTTGCAAGGCCGGGATGCAACGCAAAAATACACGCAGCAATTGCTGGTCGCCAGCGAAGGATTCAAAGCCCCATGACCGACGTTCCGATGATATTTGATGGTCACAACGATTTCCTGCTGCGCCTGCTACGTGACCCCGATCAACGCCACCAGACGTGGCTGACCGATACCGGACAAGGGCATCTTGACTTGCCGCGCATGAAGGAGGGCGGCTTTGGTGGCGGGTTCTTCGCAATCTATATATCATCGCCCGATCAGCCCATTGATATCGACGACATGATGGCACATCCGCCTTACGACGTCCCGCTGCCGCCCCTTATTGAACATGACGCTGCGCAGCCCACGGCACTGGCGATGGCCGGGCACCTCAAGTGGATGGAACGCGCCTCCGATGGGCAATTTCGCATCTGCTGCACGGTCGCGGAATTGCGCGACTGTCAGGCCAAGGGCATCATTTCGGGCATCATGCATATAGAGGGGGCGGAACCGATCGCAGCCAACCTTGATGCGCTTTATCTATTTCATGACATGGGCCTGCGGTCGCTTGGCCCCGTCTGGAGCCGCCCAACCGTATTCGGCCACGGTGTGCCCTTTGCCTTTCCGTCATCCCCAGATACCGGTCCCGGACTGACGGAAGCGGGGAAAGACCTTGTGCGGTTGTGCAACGAACTTGGCATTATGCTTGACCTGTCGCACCTCAACGAGGCTGGGTTTAACGATGTCGCGGCCTTGTCCGATGCACCGCTGGTCGCGACCCATTCAAACGCTCATGCGATCACACCGTCGGCCCGCAACCTGACAGACCGACAATTAGACGTGATCCGCGACACAGGCGGCATGGTCGGACTGAACTTTGCCACCGGCTTTTTGAATCCAGACGGGGCCAAGGCCGAAGATCGCGGTTTCGATCCAATGCTGCGCCACCTCGACCACCTGATCGGTAGATTAGGCGAAGATCACGTCGGCTTTGGCTCTGACTTTGACGGGGCGCAGGTCCCTAAGGCCATGGCCGACGTCGCAGGCCTTGGTGCATTCCGCGATGCCCTTAGCGCACATGGCTTTGACGCGCCCCTGCTTGAAAAGCTGTGCCATAACAACTGGTTCGGCGTGTTGGACAGGACGTGGAAAGCCTGACCCGGCCCCGGTTGCGCCACCATCCTAGGGCGACTAGCGCTAAAATGCGTTGCCACGTCGGTGCGGCGAGGTTGGCATTTACTGACGCGGGGAGCTGTGGTTTTTCATATTCATGCGCCTTTCCGGTCGTAACCTCAGTCTGCTCAAGGTTTTCGTCGCCGTCGTGCGGGCATTGTCAAAGGCACTCTTCTAGGGGCGGGCAGGGCGCGCAATAAGCGTCGCAGGCTGACAATGTCTGACGTCAGAACCCAAGCTGTAGCAGCGATCAAAAGCGATACGTCAAAAAGTAAGATTTCTGACGATCATTTCGGCGGCTGCATTGGCGGCAATGTCTTCTACGAAAATGGCCATCCGAACGCGTCAACCAGTCAACACCCTTACCCCAGATCAAGGGCCTCACGGGGCCATAGGGCCACCGAAAGTGCAACTTCCGCGTCATAACCCACGAGAACATTCGGGTTCTATATTAGAAGTGGTTAAAGATTAATCGTTTAATCAAAAAACGTTGACACGTCCCACTTCGGTTGCTTAATCGTTTTACCAATGGGGCGACAAGCATGACGACTATTAAACAAATTGCTATAGATATGGGTGTCTCGGCCGCGACCGTTTCGAATGCGCTGACTGGGAAGGGACGTGTTTCTTCCGACATGGTTGAGCGGATTAAGAAGCGCGCACACGATCTAGGGTATCGTCCCAGCCTTGCGGGTCGTGCTTTGCGTAGTGGTCAGACTGGTATTCTTGGATTGGTCATGCCTGATTTGACCAACCCGCTCTTCCCGCGCATCGCACAGCATTTGTCTTTGGTGGCTGCGGATCGGCAGTTGGGTATCCTTATTGCGGATTCACGCGGTAATCCCGACGAGCAGACGCAAGCAATTAACAGGTTGTTGGACAGGGGCGTGGATGGTCTCTTGATCGTGCCGCAAAAAGGCACAGCGCCGGGGCTGCAGAATGTTCCGACAGTGATTATCAACACGGCCTCAGACCCCGACAATTCGGTCAGTGCGGATCATGCGGGGGGCGGTAGAATGATCGCGGAGCATATTGCGTCGCTGCGCCACCGCCATGTTATCCTGCTTGGTGAAGACCGCGTTTCAGAGGTGCAGCGGGATCGGGTCGCAGGGATGCGCGCGGGATTTGATCCATCAATTCACCTGCAAGAAATCTGGGGTGAGAGCGGCATTGATCAGCTTGTATCGGCGATCCAAAACGGCGCGACCGCTGTTATTACGACATCAGATTTGTTGGCGCTTCGTGTTCATTCTCATTTAACGCGCAACGGGATTGTCGTGCCGCATGATGTCAGCCTGACAGGATTCGACGATCTGCCATTAGCAATCGCGATGCACCCCACACTGACGACAGTGGCACAGGATGTAGAACAGATTGCTGGTTTGGCAATCGAAAGGCTGATCCTCGAAATTCAGGGCGAAACCCTGCCCGCGCAAAACGCAAACGTCGCGATGCGCCTTGTAATACGAAACTCTACCACCAAACAAAACTCGAAAACCAAACCGGAGATCCTACAATGAAAAATGCAATCTCACTCTCAGCCCTTTGCTGTGCGCTTGCGACAAGCGCGTTTGCGCAAGACAAGACGCTGACAATCTCGGTTTATTCATTTGCACAGGATGAATACAAAGAGATTCTTTACGATCCGTTTGAAGAGATTTGCGATTGTACGCTTGTCGTCGAAACTGGCAATAGCGTCGAGCGGATGGCCAAGATCGAAGCGAACGCTTCAAATCCTGTGATCGATATGGCGGTCATCGCATCGCAAGATGCGCTAGAATTAGCACGCAAAGATTTGTTGGCACAACTTGATGTCTCGAAGCTTGCAAACCTCAACAAGCTTTACAGCGCAGCGCAGGATCCGATCGGCGATAACTTTGCCGTTGGATACACTTTTTATGCAAGCTCGATTGTCTATCGTTCCGATCTAATCAAGGTCAACAGCTGGGCCGATTTGCTTGATGAAAAGCTCGCTGGAAATGTGGCGCTCCCGAACATCACCGGAACGCAGGGCCCTCTGACTTTGATGATGCTCGATAAGGCCGCTGGCAACGACGGTAGTGACCTTACGGGCGTGATTTCAGAGGTGGGAAAGCACGCAGACGATATCGTGACATTTTACTCGCGCTCTTCCGAGTTGACGCAATTGATGAACCAAGAAGAGGTGATTGCGGCTCCGGTTGGCCGGTTTGCGTGGAGTGCCTTTAAGGATTCCCCACTGCCTTTTGCATGGGCTGAACCTGCCGAAGGCCAAGCCGGCGGCATGAATGTTATGGTCATGACCAAAGGCAACGGTAACGAAGATTTGGCTTACCAATTTATGGACTATTGGTTGTCAACAGAAGTGCAAACCAAAGTTGCAGAGGCTTTGGTCGATAGTCCAGCAAATGCAGAAGTTGTCGTTAGCGATGAAATTGCGGACAACCTGACGTATGGTGCGGACCTGATCAATTCGCTGAACCTTCTTTCGCCTGCTGAAATTATCGACAACCGCGAGGCTTGGGTCGAGCAGTGGAACACTGAAGTTATCCAGTAAAATTGCGGGGCGGTCGATGGTCCGCCCCTCATCCCCCCTTCCAGTTAATATTGGAGCCAGCAGATGTTCTCAAATACTCGCGAAGGTCTTGCGCTGGCATTGCCCGCCGCAATATTCGCGCTGCTTCTATTTATCCTACCGGTCGGCATTCTATTGTCAGAAGCGTTTCAATCAGACGCGGGATGGACGCTAAGCGGCTACACAGATTTCTTTTCCAAACCTCTGAACCAAACTGTTTTCCTGCGCACGCTTAAACTGGGCGTCCTGGTTGCGGGTACGGCTGCCGTGATCGGTTATGCCGCCGCGTTTAGTATTAGCAATTTATCCCCGGTAGCACGGGGCCGCGTTTTCGGGCTCGTTATTCTACCGCTTATGATCTCTCCCGTCGCGCGGACTTATGCGTGGATCGTGATCTTGGGCCGGACGGGTATCGTGAACGACGCCTTGGTTGGATTGGGCCTAGCAGACACGCCCATCCGGTTGTTGTTCACCGAAACGGCGGTCTTCCTTGGCCTCTTGCAGCTGTTTATGCCTTTGATGATTATCTCGCTGCTATCGGCGATGGAGAATATCCCGCGCGACGTTATTCCTGCCGCGCGTGTCTTGGGGGCCAACTGGTTTCAGGTCTTTTTCCGTGTGATCCTGCCGCTTACCAAAGAAGGTTTGGTCGTTGGAGGCACGCTGGTGTTCACTGGCGCGCTGACTGCCTACATTACGCCCGCCATTCTAGGTGGCTCCAAGGTGCTGATGTTGGAAACGCTGCTCTACCAACAGGTTAACGTTTCGAATGACTTTGTGTCGGCCAGTGTCATCGCAATGATCTTAATTATCATGTCCTTTACGGCAAATCTGCTGCTAAAGCGGATCGCCACGGCGCGGAAGTAACCCCATGAAAAATCTAACAAGCTGGGCGATCATCGGCCTGACCCTCACCTTTCTGATTGGGCCATTCATCATCATCATTTTCGCGGGCGCGTCTGCCGGTGAATCCCTTGCGTTCCCGCCCGACGGCTTGTCGCTCAGATGGTATCTCAAGGTTTTCACCATTGAGAGCTTCCGTCAAAGCTTTGTGCTTTCGATGGGTCTTGCCATCTTCGGCACATTGGCGGCGCTGCTTTTGGGTATTCCTGCGGCCTACGCTCTGAACCGCTATGAATTGCCCGGTGCAGAGATCATCCGCACAGTCGTGGCCTCGCCCATCATCGTGCCTGGCATTATCGTTGGTTTGGCGCTGCTGCGGTATATGGTCATTCCATTGGATGTTACTGTCACGGCGGCACTGTTCATGGCGCATACTGCGCTTGTGTTGCCTTATGCCGTGCGCGTCGTGTCATCGAGCCTGAACAACCTGCGCTCTGACATGGAGGAGGCCGCCGTGTTGCTTGGCTGTACCCGCCTGCAAGCATTCACAAAAGTCGTGCTGCCTAACATTCGCGGCGGCGTGCTTGCCGCGTTTATTCTGGGCTTTGTGACCAGCTTTAATCAGGTGCCCGTGTCGCTGTTCCTGTCAGGGCCAGGAGTAAGGACGTTGCCCATCGATATGCTCGCATACATGGAAATCACCTATGATCCATCAGTCGCTGCACTCTCTGCGCTTCTGGCCTTCATGTCACTTGCCATCGTCTTTATCGCCGAACGCCTATTGGGATTTTCTCGCTATGTCTGAAAAATATGTAAGCCTCCGCAACCTCACCCTGTCTTACGGCAAAACGGTTGCAGTCCCAAACCTGAACCTTGATGTCGTCGAAGGCGAACTGATCGCGCTACTGGGGCCATCGGGCTGCGGCAAAACCACCACCATGCGTGCCATCGCGGGGCTGCTGACACCTACGTCTGGCACCATCGCTATTGACGGGCGCGACGTTACCCGCGTCGCGGCCAACAAACGGGGCATCGGCTTGGTGTTCCAATCCTACGCACTGTTCCCGCACCTTAGCGCCTTTGAAAACGTGGCCTTCGGGTTACGCCTGCAAAAGATGCCAGAGACAGAAATCCGCCAGCGTACCGAGGCAGGTATCGCGACCGTCGGATTGGCAGGGTTCGAAAAACGTAAACCCGCAGAGATGTCAGGCGGCCAGCAACAGCGGCTCGCCCTTGCACGGTCATTGGTGATGGAGCCAAAGGTGCTGCTGCTGGATGAACCGCTATCAAACCTAGATGCACGCCTGCGTCTAGAAATGCGCACCGAACTCCAGCGCGTCCAAAAGAAAACCGGCGTCACAATGGTGTTCGTCACACACGATCAATCCGAAGCTTTGGCGCTGGCAGACCGGATTGTTTTGATGAAAGACGGCAAGATCGAACAACTGGGCACACCGCATCAACTCTACGCCGAACCGGCCACGGCGTTTGCAGCGGAATTCATGGGTTTCGAAAACATCTTCCGCGTCCAAGGCGAAAATCTTGTGTCTGATTTTGGCCAACTCCCGCTGGGGTTCAAAGCAACCTCACCGATGCTCGCGTGGCGTCCAAGCGGCGTGCAGGTCGGTCAGGGCCCGTTAAGTGGCCGCGTCTCCGCCAGCAGCTTTGCAGGAGGACACCGCGAATATGTCATTGATACCGCCCTTGGTCAGATTAAAGCAGACGCGCCAATTGAAACTCCAGAAGTCCCGCTTGGCGAAAACATCGCGTTTGATCTTCCGAAATCCAACGCGAGGCAACTGTCCGAATGAGCACATTCTGGGTCGATACGGACTTCGGATTCGATGATCTTTGGGCACTCTTGGCACTGCGCCATTTGGGTGATGACATTGCGGGCATCTCGCTCGTGGCTGGAAACGCCACACTGGCGCAGGTCACCTCAAACGCCCTTGGCGCACGTCAGGCTTACGGTTTGGACGCGCCGATCTACGCGGGTGCGGCCCGCCCACTCTTGCGCAATCCAGAAACGGCAGAGCGTATTTTGGGAACGCGCGGCATGCAAAGCCGTGGCCAGCATTTACCAGATGGCGGACCGCTGAGAGAAACCACGGACGCCCACACGGCGCTTAAAAGCTGGCTTGGGTCGGCACAGTACGGCATGCGGCGCGACATTCTGGCAATTGGCCCGCTCACAAACATCGCGCGTCTTGTGCAAGACGCACCCGAGTTGGCGCAAAACATCACGCGCCTTATCTGGATGGGCGGCAGCGACGGTGCGGGCAATCACTCGGCACTGGCCGAATTTAACGCTTTGGCTGATCCAGACGCGGCTGCAATCGTCGCAAAGTCTGGCCTCCCGCTTGACGTGGTGGATCTCATGTTTTGCCGCACAGTGGCCTTTGGCCCTGACCAACGTCCGCGCACCGACCCCCTCACCTCCGACCTGCTTGGCGGGTATCTAGATATTGGGCTAACGAGGGGACGCCCGACCATGTCGATCTATGACCCGCTTGCCGCACTTGTTGCGTCTCAACCAGACGCCTTCGAATACCGCCAGTGTGACATGTCCGTTTCAGTGGCCTTGAATGCGACGCAGGGACAGACAACATTCAAACACACGACCAATGGATCAACTCGCCTTGTTGTTGGAACCACATTAGAGGCCGCAGAAATCTGTCTGGACGCGCTCACAGGGAACCACGCCAATGCCAACTGATTTTAACCTGAATGACCCGATCCTTCGCACCGATGCTGTCAAAGCGGCGCGTGGTTTGCGCCCGTTTGATATGCTTGTGCGCAACGCGGTGATGCTCGATATGGTCACGGGTCGCGAACGGCTCGTTGATATCGGGATCATTGGCCCGCTCATCGCCAGCGTTCACGCGCCAGATCCGACACGCGAAGCCCACGCCGAAATTGATGCAACGGGCGCATATGTCGTGCCTGGTTTTATCGACACGCATTTGCACATCGAAAGCTCTATGGTGACGCCCGCCGAATATGCCCGCACGGTGGTTCCGCGCGGCGTGACGACTGCACTTTGGGACCCACACGAGCTGGCAAACGTGGCTGGTATTGCCGGTGTTGATTACGCCTGCGACGCGGCAAAGGGCCTGCCTATACGGCTGCTACCGCTTGCACCCACTTGCGTGCCATCGGCGCCCAAGTTTGAAGTGAGCGGTGGAGATTTTGGGCCTTCCGAAATCGCACAACTACTGGCCCGCCCCGACATCCACGGTGCCGCTGAACTCATGACAATGCACCAACTGCTGGACGGCGACCCGCGCGTGCAAGGGATCGTCGCCGCAGGTCTCGCAAGCGGTAAACGGGTCTGTGGGCATGGCCGTGGCCTCATAGACGGCGACTTAGCCGCCTACGTCGCCGCAGGCGTCGAGACAGATCACGAGCTCACGTCAGCCGCCGACCTGATCGCCCGCTTAGAGGCGGGCATGACCATTGAACTGCGCGGCTCGCACCCGCACTTGATACCAGAATTCGCCAAAGCCATCATTGATTTGGGGCACCTCCCGCAAACAGTCACACTCTGCACCGACGACGTGTTTCCAGATGATTTATACGCCAAAGGCGGGCTAAACCACGTGATCGCGATGCTCATCGAAAACGGTGTGCCGCCTGCTTGGGCCTACCGCGCGGCCACACTGAATGCAGCGTGCCGCATTGGACGGCCTGAACTTGGCCTCGTTGCGCCAGGGAAAATGGCCGATTTTGTACTTTTGTCCGATCTGCATAACGTTACCGCATCACATGTTTTTGTAGCTGGTCAATTGGCGGCCCTCGCAGGTGAATTGTGTCAACCGGTACAGGATATCCCCGTGCTGCCCGCAATTACGAATACGGTCCAAACGCGGAAATTCGATACCGCAGACTTCGGTGTCGCGGCCAAAGGTACAGTTGCGCACATTGCCACGCTATCTAAGCCGCGTTTCCCGCAATGGGGTGCCCGCGATGTCGAGGTTAAAGAGGGCCATCTCGTGTTACCCGATGACATGATCCGAATGGCTGTTTGTAACCGCTACGGTCTCAACACTCCAACGCGGGTCGCATTCTTGGAAAACTGGGGGACGTGGCGCTGTGCTTTTGCGTCGACTGTTTCTCACGATAGCCATAACATCACAGTCTTCGGGCGTGATCCCAACGATATGACCGTGGCTGCGAATACGCTACGCGAAATGCAAGGCGGGCTTGTTGTCGTGGCTGACGGTAAGGTTGTTGCGAAACTAATTTTGCCTATTGCCGGTCTTATCAGTGAACAGCCGCTTGAAGATGTCGCAAAGGAATTTGCAGATCTTCGCGCAACATTGGACACGCTCGTGGATTGGCAGCCGCCATACCTTGTCTTCAAGGCGTTGTTCGGGGCGTCCTTAGTCTGTAATGCAGGTCCACGCCTCAGCGATGTTGGTCTTGTTGATGTTTTCGAAAACGTAGTCCTCGAAAGCTGCGTAATTTCGTAATTGACTAAGATAATTCATGACACGACGATGTTTGCATGTCTCCATGGACATTTATATCAGCTAAATGCTCGGGGGCTGAGGCGCGTTTGGTATTTTGAAAATTTTGAATACTTACCCTATATGCAGGACAAAGATATCGGCCGATCGTAAACGACTAGAGGCGGTCACTAGAAAATTCAAATAAGCCATTCATACAGTGTAGATTTCCTGAATTGATCGTGTTGTCGCAGTGCTACGTTTCCGTTCTCGCTTTCATCGGTAGGTTGGGGCCTATCTTCTCTTTTCTTTAGTCGCTCCAGCGTAAATAGAAGAATTATGAGGAAAAGATGGCGCTGAATTGGGCAATTATCAGCACAGGTTTTATTCCTCACCATGCCATTGCTAGGAGCGTCAAGCGCATTGGTTCCCAGCTTTATTCCATTCACGGTCGAAACCCAAATCTGGTGAAACAGTTTCATTCACAATACGGGTTTCCAACACTATCCATGGACCTGGCTGACCTGCTTTCTGATCCAAACGTAGACGTTGGATATATTGGTCTTCCTGGGCTCAGGACCCATTAATCCGATTGAATCTACGACGCCTGCCTGATTCACCGCCTCCGAACGAAAGGTGGCTTGGTGGGCAACCTGTATTTGCTGAAAGAGGCTCAGATGGAGCAGATTTCGCCATACTCCCCGAAGAGCCATGACGTACTGCGTGTGGACGACCAGCTTGTCCTTGGCGGCCTTATATATATCAATCCCAACGGCTTGCGCAGGCGAGATGAACCGTGAGTATGGCTCTCACCAGAAGTTGCAGCGCGACAATCAAGGTGAGAATCCAGCGTCAATCAGGATGAGAACGCGGGTTTGGGGGCATGTAGGGCGGGCGTAGCCTGACCGGAGGGGCCCCAAACCCGCGTTTTGCCCGTAATGGGTAT
>Ga0163216_100949_pt1 | contig 26024 bp, 21 predicted proteins | sample SynspAceP_FD_167610 | JGI IMG/M metagenome (GOLD analysis project Ga0163216, IMG submission 167610) | Saline lake microbial communities from Ace Lake in Antarctica - Synechococcus sp. Ace-P (Illumina Assembly) | ecosystem: Environmental > Aquatic > Non-marine Saline and Alkaline > Saline ...
CCGGGGAAAGATCATCAATCTCAGATAGCCAGGCTAGATAGTCGTGATGGTCCATGCGCGCCTCCTGCGTTCATGTTCCGTTATATCGCATCAGAGAGTGCATAGCTAATGCGAATTGAGCCTTCCAGAATGGTGCAGACCGCCGCGCCGTCTGTGCCAGCGCCTTATATGCTCAAATCCTAAGCTGCCACGCCGCGTCTGTCTACAAATTAGGCGCAGCAGTAAGCCGGTTCTCACCCTTTTTCGTGAAAGAACGCATAGATGGTTTCAGCCATCGCGCTGGAAATGCCCGGCGCAGCCTTCAGGTCTTCCAGTCCCGCACGGCTGACGGCCTTTGCGCTGCCGAAATGTGCGAGCAACATCCGCTTGCGTCCTGCCCCCACGCCCGGCACCTCGTCCAGCGGTGTGGCACCAACGGATTTGGCGCGCTTGGCGCGATGCGTGCCAATGGCAAAGCGATGCGCTTCGTCGCGCAAACGCTGCACGAAATACAAGACCGGATCATTATGGCGCAACGCAAACGGACGCTGGCTTGTGCGGTGGAATTCTTCCTTGCCCGCGTCCCTGTCCACACCCTTGGCCACGCCCACCATCGGGATATCCTGCACACCATATTCCGCCATGATCTGGGCCACGGCACTTACCTGTCCCGCGCCGCCGTCGATCAGCAAAAGGTCTGGCCACAGACCCAGTTTGCGATCGGGGTCTTCCTTTTGCAGCCGCTTGAAACGGCGGGTCAGAACCTCTTTCATCATGCCGAAATCGTCACCGGGGGTCAGGTCGTCGCCACGGATGTTGAATTTGCGGTACTGGCCTTTCATCATTCCGTCCGGTCCGGCCACGATCATCGCACCCACCGCGTCGGTGCCCTGAATATGGCTGTTGTCATAGACCTCGATCCGCTGGGGCGGGGCGGGCAGATCAAACGCCTCGGCCAGTCCTTTCAGCAATTTTATCTGTGTCGCCCCTTCCGCCATGCGCCGCGCCAGCGATTCGCGGGCATTGCGCGCCGCCCCTTCCACGAGTTCGGCCTTTTCGCCACGCTGGGGCACAAGGATTTCAACCTTGCGACCCAGTTTCTCAGACAAAGCCGCCTGCATCAGATCGGCGTTGTCCAAAGGATGCGACAGGATCAACTGGCGTGGCGGCTCCTTGGTGTCGTAGAACTGGCCGATAAAGGCCTCCAGCACCTCAGGGGCTTCGATATCGGCCACGATGCGGGGGTAGAAATCCGCATTGCCCCAGTTCTGATGCGCGCGGATGAAAAAGACCTGCACGCAGGCCTGCCCGCCTTCCATATGCAGCGCGATCACATCCGCCTCGGCCACGCCGCGCGGATTGATGCCCTGCACCGTCTGCACCTGCGTCAGCGCGCGGATACGGTCGCGCAGGGCGGCAGCGCGCTCGAACTCCATATCGTCGGATGCCTGTTGCATCTGCGCGGCCAGTGTTTCCTGCACGGCGGTAGAGCGCCCCGACAGGAACCGCGCCGCATCCGCGACAGTTCCGGCATAATCAGCCTTGGATATCAGGCCCGTGCACGGCGCGGAACACCGTTTGATCTGGTGCAGCAGACAGGGTCGCGTCCGGCTGGAAAACATCGCATCTGTACAGTTGCGCAGTAAAAACACCTTCTGCAACTGGCTGAGCGTGCGGTTGACCGCGCCCGCGCTGGCGAAGGGGCCGAAATACTGGCCCTTATCCTTGCGGGCGCCGCGATGTTTGGTGATCTGCGGATAATCATGATCGCCCGTGATCAGGATGTTGGGAAAACTTTTATCGTCGCGCAGCAGCACGTTGTAGCGCGGCTTGAGTTGCTTGATCAGGTTCTGTTCCAGCAGCAACGCTTCGGTCTCGGTACGTGTCGTCAGGAACATCATTCCGGCGGTTTCCGAGATCATCCGCGCGATCCGCCCCGAATGACCCGAAGGGCGCGCATAGTTCGACACCCGCGCACGCAGGTTTCGCGCCTTGCCGACATACAGCACGCGGCTTTGGTCATCCAGCATCCGGTAAACACCCGGAGAGCCGTCCAGCGACTTGAGAAGGTCGTGGATCAGCGCATAGCCGGTCAGCGGTTGGGCAGGTGTTTCGGTCATATGAACAGAGGTATGATTCTTTGCGTGTCGCTGCAATCTTTGGTGGCGGGGGGCAAGGGTAAACATGTCCCCGTTTTCTGTGGATAACTCTGCCTATAAGTTTTCGCCATCTGGAAATTTCCCTTAGTTCCAGCCCGCTTCGCTGAATTGCCTGTCTTTTAGGCAGTATTTCAAGTCATTGTAAACAAACACAATTATTTTATGATGCTGCAAAATACTGAAAACGTTAGTGTTTTTGTAACAGTGGCATAACGGCGGCGTGAACAGTGCAAAACTTTGGCCACCTGTCTTGCGAAATCCGTTACGCCGCCTGCTTGGCGCTACTCTACACCCAGCACATCCGGGGTCTGCCAGCCCAGATGCTGGCCCCCGTCGACGCAGATCAATTGTCCCGTAACAGACGGTGCATCAAGGAAATATCCCAGCGCGGCAGTAATGTCCTGCGGATGCGCGCCGCGCCCCAAAATCGTGGCGGCGCGCTGGTCGGCAAAGTGCTGTGCCGATTGCCGCGCGCCTTGCAATGTCGGCCCCGGACCGATGGCATTGACGCGGACGCGTGGTGCCAGCGCCTGCGCCGATGTCTGGGTCAGCGCCCACAGACCCATCTTGGCCAGCGTATAAGTCATGAATTCAGGCGTCAGTTTCCGCACACGCTGGTCGATCATATTGACCACCAATCCCTGCGCGACAGGTTCGCCCGCCGCGTCAAGGACCGCGTCAGGTATGGCGGCTGCCATCGCTTGCGTCAGAACAAACGGCGCGCGCAGGTTGCTGTCGAAATGGCGGTCCCAACTGCGGCGTGTTGCACTGGCAAGGCTGTCATATTCAAAGATCGAGGCATTGTTGACCAGAATGGTGACAGGGCCACCCAGCGCCAGCATCGCAGCAGGGATCAGGCCATGCGTTGCATCCTCATCCAGCAGGTCGGCCTGCAAGGTCACGGCGCGGCGTCCCTTGGCGTGGATAAGTGTGCATACTTCGTCAGCTTCGTCTTTTGATCCTGCGTAATGCACCGCCAGATCATATCCGCGATCCGCCAGATACAGAGCCATGGCGCGACCAAGCCGTTTGCCCGCTCCGGTTACCAGCGCGATCCTGTCCATGGTGGTCCCTTTTCGATCTATGAGATTAACACATGGGTCACATAGGCCACATAGAGAAGGGTCAAGACGATACCCCAGACCCGGCCGATATTCTGACGCAGGAAGACAAAAGGAACCAGCAGGATAGAGGCAAGTAACATCACCCACAGGTCAAAGCGCAGGAATTGCGGGTCAACCGGTATTGGGGCAACAAGCCCTGCAACACCGATGATAGCAAGCAGGTTGAACAGGTTTGACCCGATGACATTGCCCAGCGCCACATCGGCCTGACGGCGCAACGCGGCCATGACTGTGGTCGCCAGTTCGGGCATAGAGGTACCCACAGCAACCAAGGTCAGTCCGATTACGGTTTCGCTGATCCCAAAAGTGCGCGCGATCACCGTAGCACTATCGACAAGAATATCAGCGCCAAGCGGCAACCCGATCAGCCCCAGCACAAGGAACATGATGATCTTCCACCAGCGCATCTCGGGGTCTGCGCCCTCCAGGTCGTCCAGATCATCGCGGTCATCAAGGCCATCTGCAACGACTGCGGCAGACTTGTGCGCCCGCGCCTCGCGGAACATGTCCGCCAGCGCCAGCGCCAGCGCTCCCAGCAGAATCAGCGCCGCGATCGTGTCAAAGACGCCCCGAAACGCCAGCAGGATGAACAGAATCGAGGCCGCGATCATCACCACAAAGCTTTTGCGCGTGTCATGCTCGCTTGTATGCATCACCGCCAGCATGGCCGGGATACCCAGCACCAGCAGGATATTGGCTGTGTTAGATCCGACCACATTGCCCAAGGCAATACCGGGAACGCCCATCATGGCAGCCTGAATCGAGATCAGAAGTTCAGGCGCAGAGGTGCCGAAAGCCACGACCGTCAAGCTGACAATCAGCGCCGGAATCCCGACCCTGATGGCAAGGTTGACAGCACCCTTGACCAGCGCGTCGCCCGCAAACAACAAGATCACAAGCCCCAAGGCTGCCATCAACCAGACCATTATTTATCCTTTGTGACCGCAAGAACAGGGGCCGCGGCCGATACGGTAGCGGCGGCATTTGGGGCACCGCGCCGATTGCAGGCGCGCCTGACCGGGAAACTTGAGCTTTCCGAACATGGCCAGAACACCCATGCCAACAAGAAACAGAACGACGACTTTCAGGATCACGTCACAACCCGAAACGCGCGAAGGCCGCACGCTCCTCTATTCCGGCCAGTGCATCCTGCGCCAATGTCGCGCCAAAGCGCTGGAACAGGCTGCGGCGGCGGCCATAGCGGGCAAAGCGGGTCTTGTCGCCATAAAGCTCTTTCAGCTTCGGCTCCACATGCCCGATCCCGTCGATCAGGCCCAAAGCCTGCGCCTGTGAGCCCAACCAGAAGCGGCCGGTAAACAACTCGGGTTCATCCGCCAGCTTTGCCCCGCGCCGCGACTTCACATAGCCCACAAAGCTTTCGTGCAAGCCACCCAACAATTCCTTGAGCCGCGCCACATCTTCGGGTTTTTCCGGCAGGAACGGGTCCAGCATGCTTTTTGACTCAGCCGAGGTATACACCCGACGCTCTACGCCCTGCTTGGCAAGTGCGGCATGCGCGCCAAAGCCAGACGAGATCACGCCGATCGAGCCGACGATTGATCCGGTATCGGCCCAGATATCATCCGCTGCGGCTGCAAGCCAGTAGCCGCCCGAGGCCGCAACATCCTCGACAAAGGCATGGACCGGCACTTTCTTCTCGGCAGATAGCCGTCTGATGCGCGCCGCGATCAAGGCCGACTGCACGGGCGAGCCACCGGGCGAATTGATCACAAGGGCGACCGCCGCAGGCTTGCCACGACGAAAGGCGCGTTCAAGCACCGGGCCGATGGTCTCGTCACTCAAGGGGCTGCGCGGGCCTGACCCGATGCTGCCGGCAAGACGGACAACAGCAACAACGGGGTCGGCCTTCATAAAGGGGATAAATCGTTTCATGCTCTGCATATAGATTGTGCCCGCGTGTCAAACAAGGCGGGCAGACCAAACAGTCTGCCCTAGGGGACGATTATTTCCCGAACCTGCACGGCCTGCCTGTGTGATCACCCTTTCAGGCGGCTGAACCAGCCCTTTTTCTTGCCGGCCTCGTCGGTCTCCTCGGCCAGTTCAGCCTCAGAACCCGCGTCTGCGGAGCCCTCGACGACCTGCTGGAAGTTCTCGAAGAACTGATCGGCCATCCTCTTGGCAAAACCGTCGATCAGGCGGCTGCCCAGTTGTGCCAGCTTGCCTCCGACCTTGGCCTCCACGTCATAGATCAGGCGCGTGCCGCCTTCGATATCCTCAAGCCGTACCTTGGCTTCACCCTTGGCAAACCCTGCTGCACCGCCCTTGCCTTCACCCGAAAGGGTCAGGCTTTCGCCCTCGATCATATCGGTCAGGCTGACCTGTCCCTTGAACGTAGCCTTCACCGGGCCGACCTTTTGCACAACAGTCGCCTCGAACCCTTCCTCGGGGCTGCCCGTCACTTCTTGCGCGCCCGGCACACATTCCTTGAGGACTTCCGCACTCAACAAGGCCGCCCATACCTCGGCGCGGGGGGCATTGATGTCGCGTTGATCGTTCATCTGCATGGGATTGAAGTCCTTCCTTGGTCGCATTCTGGCGTGTCGTGCACGACAGGTTAAACCAGCCGCAGCGCTGCGCCAAGCCATCCTTTGCAGAGCACCGAAAATCGCACTGGTCCCCGACACGACAGAGCGCTAGGGATAAGGCGAACCGCAAAGGCCAGTCATGCGCGCGCCCCTTGTCACCGTACCGCAGAATACCGCCGCCGGCATCGGTTTCGTGCTGGCAGGTATGACGGCCATTTCCATCAACGATGTGCTGATCAAACAACTGTCAGGGGGTTATCCCCTGCATCAGATTATCTTTATCCGCTCGGCTATCGGGATCATCTTCAGCTTGATGCTGGTACAGATGGAGGGTGGGTTCAGCATTCTGCGCACGCGCACCCCCGGCCTGCACCTGATGCGCGGCGCGCTGGTGGTGATCTCGAACCTTAGCTATTTCGCATCCCTTGCTGTGATTCCGCTGGCGGAAGCCACCGCGCTTTTCTTCGTGGCCCCGCTGATGATCACCCTGCTGTCGATCCCGCTGCTGGGCGAGAAGGTCGGACCGCTGAGGCTGGCCGCTGTGAGCGTGGGATTTGCCGGTGTCGTGGTGATGATGCGACCCTGGGAGAGCGAGACCGAGATATCGCGCCTGATCCTGTTGCTGCCGGTGCTGTCGGCGCTGACCTATGCACTGAACCAGATCATGACCCGCAGGTTGGGCGCGACCACCCGCGCCTCGGCAATGGCGGTCTATATTCAGGGCATTTTCATCATCATTTCGCTGCTTTTCTATGCTGTCGCTGGCGATGGCCGCTTTGCTGCAGGGGTCGAGAACGGATCAGTCCAATTCCTGTTGCGCGCATGGGTTTGGCCTGAAGGCACCGACCGCTGGCTGTTCCTTGGCCTTGGCCTGAATTCCGCGATTATCGGCTTTGCGCTGGCGCAGGCTTACCGACTGGCGGATGCGGCTGTCGTGGCACCGTTCGAATATATCGGCCTGCCACTGGCGATTTTCTGGGGCTGGATTGTCTGGGGCGACGTCCCGACGTCGATTGTCTGGGCAGGCAGCACGCTTATTCTGGGATCGGGACTGTTCGTCTTTGTCCGCGAACGGATGCAAAGCCGCCGGTTGCCGTTGCCTGCCGGTCAGGGGAGGCAATAAGCCGGTCCGGTGACAGTCTGCATCGCAAGCGCGGATGCCTCCGGCGGGGATATTTCGGGCAAGACGAAACGTAAGGACAAACGGGGCCGCGAATGACCCTTTCGTTGCTGCGGCTTTGTCGCGATAGTCAGTATCATGATCGACAAACTCGAGATGTTCATTGCTCTGGCCCGCGAGCAACATTTCGGCCGCGCGGCCGAATCCTGTGGCGTGACTCAGCCCAGTCTTTCGGCGGCGATCAAACTGCTGGAAGACCAGTTGGGGGTGATGCTGGTCTGGCGCGGATCACGGTTTCAGGGGTTGACGCCCGAGGGTCAGCGCGTTCTGGAATGGGCGCGACAGATCGTGGGCGACACACGCACGATGCGCGAGGAAATGCGCGCGGCCAAACAAGGCCTGTCAGGCAACCTGCGTCTGGCGGTGATCCCCACCGCGCTGACACTGGTATCCGATCTGACCACACAGTTCAGCCGCAAACATCCCAATGTGCGCTTTACCGTACGCTCCAGCACCTCGATCGAGATCCTTGCGATGCTGGAGAATCTGCAGATCGACGCCGGGATCAGCTATCTGGACAACGAACCACTGGGCCGCGTGTCGACCGTGCCGATCTATGCCGAGCGCTATTGTCTGGTGCTGCGGGCGGATGATCCTCTGGCGGGGCGCGACATGCTGCGCTGGGTCGATCTGGCCGACCTGCCGCTATGTCTGCTGACACCCGACATGCAGAACCGCCGGATCATCAATCTGCACATGGCCGAAGCGGGGGTCAGTGTGGTTCCGATGGTCGAGGCGTCATCCGTGATCGTTCTGATCAGCCATGTGCTGGCCGGTGGCTGGGCCACAGTCCTGCCCATGAAAGCCGCCGAGATTTTCCTCAAGGGTGGCGATCTGGTGGCGGTACCTTTGACAGACCCCGAGGCCAGCCATGCCGTCGGTCTGATCGCGCCTTACCGCGAGCCGCATACGCCGGTTCTGGCAGCGCTTTTGCAGCAGGCGCAGGCCATGGCGGAAAACCGACCCGATACAGTGGTATGAACGACCGGTTTGATAGCCTACGCCTATCAAACAACCGAAATACGATATTGATTGGCCGCGCAACTCTGCGATGATGGCTGATACTCGTCACGCCGGAGCCACGCGCCATGCCAGACACCACTTACCGCGCCCTACCGCCCGAAGAGATCCGGACACGGACCGAGGAGGTTCTGGCCGCACATGCCCATCTGGAAGGCGCGCTTCTGCCGATCCTGCACGAGATCCAGCTAAGCTTTGGCTTTATTCCGCAGGCTGCCGTCCAGCCGATCGCAGAGGGTCTGAACATCGGGCGGGCCGAGGTGCATGGTGTGATCACCTTCTATCATGACTTCCGTGATGCGCCTGCGGGGCGCCATGTCGTCAAGATATGCCGCGCCGAGGCGTGTCAGGCGCAGGGCGCAAACGCGCTTGCGGATGCCACACTGGCGCGTCTGGGACTGGAGTGGCACGGGACCACCGCCAATGGCGCTGTTACGATAGAGCCGGTCTATTGTCTTGGTCTGTGCGCTTGCGGCCCTGCCGCCATGGTGGATGGCAAAGTCGTGGGCCGGGTCGATACCGCGCGGATGGATGCCATTCTGGCAGAGGCAGGCGCATGAAGGTCTATCTTCCCCGCGATGCGGCCGCCCTTGCACTTGGGGCGAATGACGTGGCCGAAGCGCTGCTGTCAGAGGCGCGCGCCCGTGGCATCGATCTGACACTGGTCCGCAACGGCAGTCGCGGCATGATCTGGCTGGAGCCGTTACTGGAGATCGATACGCCCGAGGGCCGGATCGGTTTTGGCCCGGTTGTGCCCGAAGACATCGCCGCGATACTGAACGCGCCGAAGACCCATCTCAAAGCGCTCGGGCTGGTCGAGGCCCTGCCATGGATGGCACGTCAGACGCGTCTGACCTTTGCCCGCTGCGGTGTGATTGACCCGCTGTCGCTGGAGGATTACGAGGCGCATGGCGGGTTGTCCGGCCTGCGCCGCGCCTTGGCTATGGATGCGGCAAGCATCGTCGTCGAGGTGACGCAAAGTGGTCTGCGCGGGCGCGGTGGTGCCGGTTTTCCCACAGGCATCAAATGGGAAACCGTGCGCGGCGCGACTGCGGACCGCAAATACATCGTCTGCAACGCGGATGAAGGCGACAGCGGCACATTCGCGGACCGCATGATCATGGAAGGCGATCCTTTCACCCTGATCGAGGGGATGATCATTGCGGGTCTCGGCGTTGGGGCAACCAAAGGCTTTGTCTATCTACGCTCGGAATACCCCGATGCGATCGCGGTGATGAACGAGGCTGTGGTGATCGCACGCGCAGCGGGTTTGCTGGGTGCATCTGTGCTGGGTACTGGCCCTGCCTTTGACATGGAAATCCGTGTCGGTGCCGGGGCTTATGTCTGCGGCGAGGAAACCAGCCTGCTCAACTCGCTGGAAGGCAAGCGTGGCGTTGTACGCGCGAAACCGCCCTTGCCAGCGCTGCAAGGGTTCATGGGCAAGCCTACGGTCGTCAACAACGTGATCAGTTTGGCCACTGTACCGGTGATCTTTGAAAAAGGTGCCGCCTTCTATCGCGATTTCGGCCTTGGCCGGTCGCGCGGCACCATTCCGTTGCAGATCGCGGGCAATGTGGCGCGCGGCGGACTGTTTGAAACCGCTTTCGGCCTGAGCCTTGGCGAGATTGTCGATGATATCGCAGGTGGCACAAGAACAGGTCGTCCCGTCAAGGCGGTACAGGTGGGCGGGCCGCTGGGCGCCTATTTCCCGCGTTCCAAATTCGACACACCTTTCGGGTATGAGGAATTCGACGGCCAAGGCGGTCTGATCGGCCATGCCGGAGTGGTGGTCTTTGACGACAGCGCCGATATGCTGAGCATGGCGCGGTTCGCGTTCGAATTCTGCGCCGTGGAGTCATGTGGCAAATGCACCCCCTGCCGGATCGGGGCGGTGCGCGGTGTGGAAACCGTCGACCGGATCGCCCGCGGCGATGCGGATGCGATCCCGCTTCTGACCGATCTGTGCGAGACGATGAAGGATGGATCGCTTTGTGCGCTGGGCGGCTTCACCCCCTACCCCGTCATGTCGGCCCTCACGCATTTTCCCGATGACTTCGCGACCACACGAAAGGCCGCCGAATGAAAGACTTCATCCTGCCCCCGAAAAACGACCGCGACATGGGCACGCCTGCGTCCCGCTCTACGACGATGGTGACGCTCAGGATCGACGGGTTCGATGTGACCGTGCCCGAGGGCACATCGGTCATGCGTGCCAGCGCCGAGGCGGGCATTCAGGTGCCCAAGCTCTGCGCCACCGACAATCTTGAGGCATTCGGGTCATGCCGTCTGTGCGTCGTCGAGATCGACGGGCGGCGCGGCACGCCGGCCTCTTGTACCACGCCTGTGGCTGATGGCATGGTTGTGCACACGCAGTCCTCCAAGGTGCGTAAAATCCGCAAAGGTGTGATGGAGCTCTATATCTCGGATCACCCGCTGGATTGCCTGACATGTTCAGCAAATGGTGATTGCGAATTGCAGGATATGGCTGGCGCGGTAGGACTGCGCGATGTGCGCTACGAGGCTGTGGACACCCATTTCCAGTCCCGCCAGAACGGCGAGGCGAACCCGAATTACATCCCCAAGGACGATTCCAACCCCTATTTCACCTATGATCCGGCCAAATGCATCGTTTGTTCCCGCTGCGTGCGCGCCTGCGAGGAAGTGCAGGGCACATTCGCCCTCACCATCACCGGCAGCGGCTTTGACAGCCGCGTGTCGGCTGGCGCTGCGGGTGATGATTTCATGACCTCGGATTGCGTGAGTTGCGGGGCCTGTGTGCAGGCCTGCCCGACCGCAACCCTACAGGAAAAATCGGTGATCGAACTGGGTACGCCCGAACGGTCGGTCATCACCACCTGCGCCTATTGCGGCGTGGGCTGTTCGTTCAAGGCGGAACTGAACGGCGACCAACTGGTGCGCATGGTGCCCTATAAACACGGCAAGGCGAACCGTGGCCATTCCTGCGTCAAGGGTCGCTTTGCCTATGGCTACGCCAGCCATACCGACCGTATCCTGAACCCAATGATCCGCGACCGCATCGAAGACCCGTGGCGCGAGGTGTCTTGGGACGAGGCGTTCAGCTTCACCGCCACCCGCCTGCGCGACATTCAGGCAAAGCATGGCAAACAGGCCATTGGCGGCATCACGTCCAGCCGCTGCACAAATGAAGAAACCTATCTGGTGCAAAAGATGATCCGCGCCGTGTTCGGCAATAACAACACCGACACCTGCGCGCGGGTCTGCCATTCGCCCACAGGGTATGGCTTGCGGACAACCTTCGGCACCTCGGCGGGCACGCAGGATTTCGACAGCGTGGAACATACCGATGTGGTGATCGTCATCGGCGCGAACCCCACGGACGGGCATCCGGTCTTTGCCTCGCGCCTCAAGAAACGCCTTCGGCAGGGTGCCAAGCTGATTGTGATCGATCCGCGCCGGATTGATCTGGTGAAATCCGCGCATATCAAGGCCGCGCATCACCTGCCCCTGCGTCCGGGCACGAATGTGGCTGTCCTGACCTCTCTCGCCCATGTGATCGTGACCGAAGGGCTGGCAGATGAGGATTTCATCCGCACCCGCTGCGACTGGTCCGAATTTGCCGATTACGCGGAATTCGTGAGCGATCCGCGCCACGCGCCCGAGGCGACCGAGATGCTGACCGGCGTGCCCGCCAGTGACTTGCGCGCCGCCGCACGGCTGTTTGCGACAGGCGGCAACGGCGCAATCTATTACGGGCTTGGCGTGACCGAACATTCCCAAGGCTCGACCACTGTGATGGCGATTGCCAACCTTGCGATGATGACCGGTAATCTGGGCCGCCCCGGAGTGGGTGTGAACCCGTTGCGCGGCCAAAACAACGTGCAGGGCGCATGCGACATGGGCAGCTTCCCGCATGAACTGCCGGGCTATCGCCATGTGTCGGATGATGCGACGCGGGCTGTGTTCGAGCAGCTTTGGGGTGTGACCATTGATGCGGAACCGGGTCTGCGCATTCCCAACATGCTGGATGCCGCCGTCGAGGGCACGTTCAAGGGTCTCTACATCCAGGGCGAGGATATCCTGCAATCGGACCCCGACACGAAACATGTGGCCGCCGGATTGGCTGCGATGGATTGTGTGATCGTGCAGGACCTGTTCCTGAATGAAACCGCGAATTACGCGCATGTTTTCCTGCCCGGTTCGACCTTTCTGGAAAAAGACGGCACCTTCACCAACGCGGAGCGTCGTATCAACCGCGTGCGCCGCGTGATGGCCCCGCGCAACGGGCTGGCCGATTGGGAAGTGACGCTGAAGCTTGCCAATGCGATGGGTGCGAACTGGGCCTATACCCACCCTGCGCAAATCATGGACGAGATCGCAGCGACCACGCCCAGTTTCGCGGGTGTCTCCTATGAGCTGTTGGAGGAAAAAGGCTCGGTCCAGTGGCCTTGCAACGCCGCCGCGCCAGAGGGCACACCGATCATGCATGTGGACGGGTTCGTGCGCGGGCGCGGGCGGTTCATCACAACCGAATATGTCGCAACCGAAGAACGCACCGGCCCGCGCTTTCCACTTTTGCTGACCACGGGGCGCATCTTGTCGCAATACAATGTCGGCGCGCAGACACGGCGGACCGAGAATGTCGTATGGCATCCTGAAGACGTGCTGGAGATCCATCCCCATGACGCCGAGGTGCGCGGTGTAAAACAGGACGACTGGGTGCGGCTGGCCTCGCGTGCCGGAGAAACCTCGCTCAGGGCGCATCTGACAGACCGCGTCTCGCCCGGTGTGGTCTATACGACCTTCCACCATCCGGTAACGCAGGCCAATGTCATCACCACGGATCACAGCGACTGGGCCACGAACTGTCCCGAATACAAAGTCACCGCTGTCCAAGTGGGCCTGTCGAACGGTCCATCCGAATGGCAGCGCGACTATGCGGACCATGCCGCGCAATCGCGCCGCATCCTTCCAGCGGCGGAGTGACAGGCATGAGCCGCAGCCCCTTGTTGCCCCAACGTGTGACGCAACCCTCCCCGCCACCAACCGAGCGTCCGCTGGCCGAAGAGGTCCCGCTGGCCCTGGTCTATAACGGCACAACACTGGCCGTGATGATGGGCACGCCCGAGGATCTCGAGGATTTTGCGACCGGCTTTTCCCTCTCCGAAGGGATCGTCACGAGCCCCGCCGATCTGGGGGATATCGAGGTTTTGGCGCACGCCTCAGGGATCGAACTGCGGATGTGGCTGCCCAATAACCACGCGCAGAAGCTGGCTGCGCGGCGACGTGCGATGACCGGGCCTGTGGGCTGTGGACTGTGCGGGATCGACAGTCTGGATCAGGCGCTACGCGCAACTCCACCCCTGCCCGCAGACAGTCTTCACCTGACACCCGCCGATCTGACTGCCGCGATGGAGGGCTTGCGCGCAGCCCAACCCTTGCATGACGAAACCCGCGCTGTGCATGCCGCAGGCTTTTACGTGCCCGGCCAAGGTATCATTGCCGCGCGCGAGGATGTGGGCCGCCACAACGCGCTGGACAAGCTTTGCGGTGCTTTGGCCCGTGCGGGCATTGCACCTCAATCCGGCGCCATCGTGCTGACCAGCCGTGTCTCGGTCGATATGGTACAAAAATGCGCAATGTTCGGCGCGCCCTTCCTGATCGCAGCCTCGGCCCCGACAACCGCTGGCGTCTGTCTGGCTGAAACCACTGGCATCACGCTGGCGGCGCGTGCCAAATCAGGGCAGGCACAGGTCTTCACCCATCCTGCCCGCATCCTGACCGGAGGCAAGCAATGACCGCATCCCCTGCCGAAAAACTGGTGAAAATGGCAAACCAGATCGCCATATTCTTTGACAGCCAGCCAGGTGATCCGTCGGACGGCATCGCCAAACATATCAACGAGTTCTGGGAACCTCGCATGCGCGAGGGTCTGCTGGCCCATGCCGCCACAACGACGGCTGACCTCAGCCCCAGCGTGGTACAGGCTTTGCCGTTGATCCGGCGCGCGCCGCAGCCTGCCTGAGGCTGCAACGCGGCTTCATCTTGCCGAAAATACTCGAATCCAGACCGCGCAACACCTTACGCGGGCTGCTTTTCCAGTGCGAAACAGGCGGCATAGCCGGTGGCGGTTTCAACACGGTGCGGGGCATCCACCTTGCAGCGCGGCATCGCCAGCGGGCAACGCGGATGGAAGGCGCAGCCGGATGGCGGGTTGATCGGGTTGGGGATTTCCCCCTCGACCGGTTTGCGGCGGCGCCCGGACAACGCCAGATCCGGCACGGCGTCCAGCAGCATGCGGGTATAGGGATGCTGCGGCTCGGTGAACAACCGTTTGCCATCCGCCACCTCGACCAGCCGCCCCAGATACAGCACACCGATCCGGTTCGCCATATGGCGCACCACGGACAGATCGTGGCTGATAAACAGATAGGTCAGACCCATCTCGTCTTGCAAATCCTTCATCAGGTTCAGAATCTGCGCTTGAACCGATACGTCCAGCGCGGATGTCGGCTCGTCGCAGACGATGAATTCCGGCTTCGATGACAAGGCCCGCGCAATCGCGATCCGCTGGCGCTGACCACCGGAAAACTCGTGCGGGAATTTCTCGGCATCTTTGGCGGACAGCCCTACCGTATCCAGCAGTTCGCCCACGCGGTTCGTCACCTCGGCGCCCTTCAGCAGGCCGAACGTATGGATCGGCTCGGCAATGATATCGCCCACCCGCCAGCGCGGATTGAGGCTGGCAAATGGGTCTTGGAAAATCATCTGGAAACGACGGCGCAGATCACGCATCTCCGCTCCGGCTGTACCCGTCATGCGGTGACCGTCAAAGTCGATCGTGCCCTCGGACGCGCCGATCAGCCCGACCACCATCTTGGCGATCGTGGACTTTCCCGATCCGCTTTCGCCGACCAGCGCAAAAGTTTCGCCGCGCTTGATCTCGAAGCTGACATCGGCCACGGCGGTCAGGAATTGCTTGTCCTCGCGTTCCAGCACGCGGTTCAGCCACGGTTTGGACACGTCGAAATAGCGGGTCAGATTTGCGACCTTCAGCAGCGCATCAGACATGGGCCTTCTCCTGTCCCGCAGTGGCGACCTCGTCATAGAGCCAGCAAGCCACGCGCCGCCTGTCGCCACGCGGCAGCGGCTCTGGCCGCTCAGTAAAGCAGCGGTCAAAAGCGCGCTCGCAGCGCGGGTTGAAGGCGCAGCCCTGCGGGATCGCATTCAGGCGCGGCATCGCACCAGGGATAGCGACCAGCCGCGCATGATCCTGCGTCAGCGTCGGGATCGACCCCATCAGACCTACCGTATAAGGATGTTCGGGTGCGGTGATTACCTGCGTTACCGGACCGATCTCGGCCAGACGTCCGGAATAGAGCACCGCCACACGGTCCGCCGTTTCTGCGATCACGCCCATATCATGGGTAATCAGCATCACCGCCGCCCCGCGTTCGGCACAGATTTCCTTGATCAGGTCGATGATCTGGCTTTGTACCGACACGTCCAGCGCAGTTGTCGGCTCGTCCGCGATCACCAGTTCTGGCTCGGCACACAGGGCAAGTGCGATCACCACGCGCTGCCGCATACCGCCCGAAAAATGGTGCGGATAATCGTCGATGCGTCTTGCTGCGGCAGGAATCCCCACGCGGTCCAGCAAGGCGACGGCCCGCTTGCGCGCCTCACCCTCGGATATATCGGCATGGGTACGGATCGTTTCGATCAGTTGTTGCGCCACAGTATAGATCGGGTTGAGACTGGTCAGCGGGTCCTGAAAAACCATCCCGATCCGTTTGCCGCGAATGCGGCGCATCGCCTCGGCCCCCAGATTGTCGATCCGCTGGCCTTTCAGCAGGATCTCGCCCCCCGCAATGCGGCCCGGCGGCTCCAGCAGCCCGATGATCGCGGCCCCTGTCAGGGATTTGCCTGCCCCGGATTCGCCCACCACGCCCAGAACCTCGCCGGGCATGATGTCGAAGGACACATCATCAATCGCGGTCAGCACACCGCGCCTTGTGGGGAATTCAACCCGTAGATTACGAACAGAGAGCAGAGCATCGGTCATGGCGTCACCTCAGCCTTGGGTTCAGCGCATCGCGCAGCCAGTCACCCAGAAGGTTGACCGACAGCGCCAGCAGCAGCAGAGCGATTGAGGGGAACAGCAAGATCCACCATTCTCCCGAGAACAGGTATTGCTGGCCGATCCGGATCAACGTGCCAAGGCTGGGCTGCGTGGGGGGCACACCGACGCCAAGGAAGGACAGCGTCGCTTCGGCAATGATGGCCAGCGCAAGACCGATGGTCGCGATCACCAGAACTGGCCCCATCACGTTTGGCAGGATATGGCGCAGCACGATCCGCGCCGGATGCACCCCGATTACCCGGGCCGCCTGCACATATTCCTTGGATTTCTCGACCATCGCGGCACCGCGCACCACGCGGGCATATTGCACCCAGTCCGACAGGCCAATCGACACGATCAGCACCCAAATTGCCACTTCCTCGCGCATCGAGGGCGGAATGAAACCGCGCGCCACACCAAAGATCAGCAGCGCGATCAGGATCGACGGAAAAGACAGTTGCACATCGGCAATCCGCATCAGCAGGCTATCGACCCAACCACCGCGCCAGCCCGCCAGAAGACCCAGACCGATGCCCAGAACCATCGCAAAGACCACAGCAGCAAAACCCACAAACAGCGAAATCCGCGCGCCGTAAAGGATGGTCGAGAAGATATCCCGCCCCTGATTGTCGGTGCCCATCAGATAGGTATTGCCGGTAAACTGGTTCGGTACATTGGGTGGCGTAAACCCGTCCATCAGGTTCAGCGAGCGTGAATCGAAAGGATTATAGGGCGCGATCCACGGCGCCAGAACCGCCGCCAGAATGATGATCAGCGCCACCACCGTCGCAACGATAGCCACGGGAGAATGGCGGAAGGACCATGCGATATCGCTGTCCCACATACGGGCAAAACGGTTCATGACAGCGCTCCTTGCTGACGGTTCAATGACGGGTCGCAGCGCGGTCCACGCGCAGGCGCGGGTCCACGGCATAGTACAGAAGATCGACGATCAGGTTGATGATCACAAAAACCAGCGCGATCAGCATCAGATACGCTGCCATCACCGGCACATCGACAAAGCGGACCGAGTTGATGAACAGCGCGCCAACGCCAGGCCACTGGAACACGGTTTCGGTGATGATGGCGAAAGCGATGATCGAGCCAAGCTGAAGGCCGGTGATCGTGATGACCGGCACCATCGTATTCTTGAGCGCATGACCGAAATTCACGGCACGGTTGCTCAGGCCGCGGGCACGCGCGAATTTGATATAATCGGTCCGCAGCACTTCCAGCATCTCGGCGCGCACAAGGCGCATGATCAGTGTCATCTGATACAGACCCAGCGTGATCGCGGGCAGCACCAGTGACGCACGCCCCGATGGTGTCAGCAGTCCGGTCGGCCAGCCGCCGACATTTACCACATCACCGCGCCCGAAACTCGGAAGCCATTGGAGTTCTACCGCAAAAATCCAGATCAACAGCACACCGATCAGGAATGTCGGTAGAGACACCCCGATCAGGGACACCGTCATGATCGTATTCGACAGCCAGCCGTTGCGCCTGAGCGCGGTGTAGACGCCAAAGCCGACCCCGAAGACAAAGGCCAGAATGCCCGACACCAGCGCCAGTTCCAGCGTGGCGGGCAGGCGCGACAGGATCAGTTCCATCACCGGCTGCTGCAAACGGTAGGAGATACCGAAATTGCCCTGCGCCGCGCGCACCACGAAAGTGGCAAATTGCGACAGGAACGGATCGTTCAGCCCCAACTGGTCACGCAGCAATTCGCGGTCGGCAATGGTGGCCTCTTGCCCGACCATCGAATTGATCGGATCGCCGACAAAGCGGAACAGAGCGAAAGACACCAGCGCCACGACCAGCATGACGAGCACCGATTGCGCGATACGTCGGATGATATAGGCCAGCATGGCAGCCTCCGCCCTTGTTAACAGGTTAAATTAGGTCAGCTTTGTTGTCGTAAAGCAAAACGCCCGCGCAGCGATAAACTGCACGGGCGCAAGGATCAAGCCGGATCAGTTCCCGAAAGTGACCGTTGTCATCTTGGGCTGGTTTTCCGGATGCACATCAAGGTTGATGTTGTCCTTCATCGCATAGGCCAGCATCTGGTTATGCACGTTCAGGAAAACACGGTCTTCCATCACCTTGTCCCAGATTTCAGCGATCAGCGCGTCACGTGCCTCGAGGTCCGTCATCGTCGAGAGTTGCTCGATTTTGGCATCCAGCTCGGGGTTGGAGTACTGCGACCCGTTGAAGCTGCCGAAGCTGCCTTCGCGAGTATGTACAAGGAAGTTGAACACATAAGCGGAATCGAAGGTCGGTACGCCCCAGCCCAGCAGATAGAAATCGGTCTCCCAGTTTTCGATCAGCGGGAAGTGCAGGCTGCGTGACTGCGACACCAGATTGGCGTTGATGTTGGCGCGGCCCAGCATGCCGACCAGCGCCTGACAGATCGCCTCGTCGTTCAGGTAACGGTCATTGGGGCAGTTCAGATCGACCGAGAAGCCGTCGGGATAGCCAGCCTCGACCACCAAGGCTGCCGCCCGCTCGTAATCGGGCGCGCTATAGGCGTTCATTTCTTCGGTCCAGCCGTTGACGAAAGGCGGCAGGGGTGCTGCAGAAGGCTGCGACTGGCCGCGCATCACGACCTGCTGGATCGCGTCACGGTCCAGCACCAATGACATGGCTTCACGCACTTCGGGCTTCTTGAACGGGTTGTCCTCGGCATCGGAAGACCGCAGCTTGTCGGACGCCATGTCATAGGCGAAGAAGATATTGCGGTTTTCCGGTCCGGTGGAGACCTTGACACCATCGGTCTGTTCCAGACGCGCGATATCCTGCACGGGTACGTCCTGCACCACGTCAACCTCGCCCGACAGCAGCGCGGCGACGCGGGTCGCTGCTTCAGAAATCGGGGTATAGATGATCTCGGTCACGGCAGGGGTTTCATCCCAGTGACCGTCGAAGGCCGCCATCACGGTACGGACTTCGGGATCGCGCGAGACGAGCGTATAGGGGCCGGTACCATTGGTGTTGCGCACGGCATAGTTTTCTTCGCCACCGGCGAAGTTCTGCGGCACGACCACGTCATTCGCTTCGGACCAACCCTTGTCCATAATGAAAGTGTTGGTGAGATTCTGCACATAAAGCGGCGACGGACCGGCCATTTTCACATGCACGGTATAGTCATCGACCATCGACACGCTTTCCACAGCGGAATGCAGCGCCTTGAAGCCAGAGCTTTCGGCACGCACACGGTCGAGCGAGAAGACAACGTCTTCGGCGGTGAATTCAGCGCCGTCATGGAATGTCACGCCTTCGCGCAGCTTGAACACCCAAACGGTCGGGTCTTCTTCACTGATCATCCATTCGGTGGCCAGACGCGGCTCGAGCGAGCCATCAGTGGCACGGCCAACAAGTGTTTCATAGATGTGGTGCAGCAGGGTCGAGGTCGGGCCTTCGTTCTGCGAATGCGGATCAAGTGTCAATGCATCGGCAACGCGCGCCCAGCGCAGCGTTTCGGCGCTTGCGGCAGTCATGGTAAGGGCCAGTGCGGCACCGGCCATGAGGGCGGCACGGCCCGTCCGCGCAACCGCGGCGGTTTGGATTTTGGAATACATGGATCAACTCCCGTTATATGTCGGGTGGATCAGCCATAGCCGCCCCCCGATCGTTTGCAGTTTGTCGCGCCCGCCAAGCGGGTGGTGGTCACAGCTTAGCTGCGACGCTTTGTCCTGTGCAACCAGTTTCGGCAGGCTGTCGCCACGTCAGGTTGATTGCGGATCAGGCCCACTCGCCCTTGCGGAACACCGGCACGCGGCGACCATCCTTGTGCACACCGTCAATATCGATCTGGTCCGATCCTATCATCCAGTCGATATGGATGGCGCTGCTGTTGCCGCCCTGTGCCGCAACCTGCGCGGGGGTCATTTTGTCCCCACCCTTGAAACATTTGGAATAGCATTGGCCCAGCGCAATGTGGCAGGCGGCATTTTCGTCAAACAGCGTGTTGTAAAAGAGCAGCCCAGATTGAGAGATGGGCGAGCCATGGGGCACCAGCGCCACCTCGCCCAGCCGCCTTGCGCCCTCATCGGTATCCAGCACACGGCGCAACACTTCTTGCCCTTTGGTGGCATGGGCTTCGGTAATGCGGCCACCTTCAAAGGTCACGCGGATGCCGTCGATCAGACTGCCCTGATGCGACAATGGCTTGGTCGAGGATACATGCCCCTCGACCCGCAGCGCATGGGGCGTGGTAAACACCTCCTCGGACGGGATGTTGGGGTTACAGATGATCCCGTTGCGCGACATTGACGCGCCACCCATCCATTCGTGACCCTCTGCCAGACCCACCATCAGATCGGTGCCCGGTCCGGTGAAATGCAGCGCGTCAAAGGCCTGCCCGTTCAACCAGTCCGACCGCTCGCGCAGCCTTGCATTATGATCAGCCCATGCCGCCACCGGATCGTCCTGATCGACGCGGGACGCGGCAAAGATCGCCTGCGCCAGTCGCGCCACGGCTTCATCCTCGGGCAGATCGGGAAACATCAGTTTCGCCCAAGCCTTGCCCGGCCAAGAGATGATGTTCCAGTTGATCGCGAAATTCGTGATCCGCTCACGGGCGGGCGTATAGGCGATGGAATTGGCCTTGTTCGCACGGCCCACCTTGTCTGGGTCTTCGGCGGCCAGCAGCATCGGGTCGTCACCCACAATCGCAAGCCTTGCGGTATTGGCGTCAAAGGCCTGCCCCATCCCGTCATATAGCCAGCCCGCCGCCTTGTCGAAACTGGCATCGGCCCCGTGGCGGTAGCGCGCCAGCGCCACTTCGGGGTCGGAAAACAGCGGCGTGACCAGCCCTGCACCTGCCTTGTAGGCATGTTCCGCAATCCGGCGCACAAGCGGCAGGGCTTCGATCGGTGCTGTCAGCAGCAGATCCTGCCCCGGTTGCAAGTTCAGTCCGACCTTGACCGCCAATTCCGCCAGCCGGTCAAGGCTGGCCGCGTCGATAGGTTCGGCTTTGGGTGTCTCGTGGCGTGTCATGGCGTTCCCTCTGCTGTGTTCCCCACGGAGCATAGCGGCGACATCGGCAGGGTCAACGCAGCGAACACGCCGCAAGGCTAGGCTGGCGCCCCGGCGTCGCGTTCTGCCTCGGCCTGTTCGGCTGACCAGGCACCCGCCGCCTCGACCACCACGGGCGAGGATGTCGGCAGGATACCCAGATAGCTGTCGGTCTGCGCCACAGCGACCCCGACACGCTGCGTCATCCGGTAGAGTGCATAAAGCGCGATTGCCCCGAAGGTGCCCGCCAGCACCAACCAGAAAGCAAACGGCCCCGCCCCTTGCATCGCCCAACCGGTGACAAGCGGGCCAAAGATTGCGCCCAATCCGAAGGTGAACACCAGCCCGCCCGAAGCGGCAGGCATATCCTCGGCCGACAGGGAATCATTCGTATAGGCCAGAAACAGCGCATAAAGCGGCGTGGTGACCCCGCCCGCGACAAACGCCGCCGCCATCAGCGGCCACAAACCGCCACCCGCCATCCAGCCCGCCACGCAAGCCACAGAGCCCAGCAACGCCGCGCCAAAGATCAGCTTGCGCCTGTCCATCCGATCCGACAACCAGCCGATGGGATATTGCAACACCAACGCCCCTGCGAACAGCATCGCCACGAAAAGCGCGATCTGGTCCGCGCTCATCCCGATCTGGCTGCCAAAGACTGCTCCCATTCCCGATTGCGTGGCATAGACACCGCCCAGCAGGAAAATACCCAATGTGCCCAGCGGAGAGTTGCCAAACAACTGCCGCAGCGACATAGGCCGCGCCACATCCGTCGCAGGCACCGGCGTTGCCGACAGCAGGATCGGCGCGAAGGACACCGACACAAGGATCGATGCCCCGATAAACAGCACCGATGTCGCCGCATCCCCTGTCGTCAGCAAGGCTTGCGCCCCGATGATCCCCAGCGTCTGCGCCATCATATAAGCAGACAGCACCTTGCCGCGTGTCTCGTTGGTGGCCGCATTGTTCAGCCAGCTTTCGGCGACAACATAAATTCCCGACATGCAAAAGCCTACCAGCAGCCGCAGGATGGTCCATGCCCAAGGTTCGGTCAGCAGTGGAAAGGCGATCAGCCCTGCCGACATGAAACTGCCCAGCGCCGCAAAGACCCGCACATGACCGACGCGGCGGATCAGAACGGGCGCATATCTGGCCCCCGACAGAAAGCCCACGAAATAACCCGAGGTGACAATCGCAAGCTCTGCCGCCGAGAACCCCTCGATCCCGCCGCGCAGACCGATCAGCGTGAAATGCATGCCGTTGCCCAGCATGATCAGAACGACCCCCAGCAACAGCGCCCAAATACCCGACAGAATGTGAAACATCATGGCGTCCTTTCGCGGATTGTGGCGGTCACTGACCAGTCCCATGGTCAACGGAACCATGCCTTCGCTGCAACGCCGCATGAACAGCAATTTACGACATCATCCAAAGACATTAGCCCGCAACCACCCCCCTTGGCCTTGCAACCTGCCTGACGCTATGGAAACAGTCACCCCCAGCGGGGGGACAAAGACGAATGCGACAAAGCACAGCAATCGAGAGTGGGCGCACGAGGCTGGCGATCCTGACGATCTGCGGTGGCGTCGCGTTTCTGGCCACCAATGATGCCCTCGCAAAACTGCTGGTGGACCGCTACGACCCGATCCAGATCGTATTTTTCCGCAACCTGATCGCCCTGCCGATGGTGGCGGCCATGGTGCTTTACATGGTTGGCGGGGCCGGCTTCAGAACGCTCAACCTGCGCACCCATGCCCTGCGCGGGCTGTTAATGCTGGGCGGCGCCTATACGTTTTTCAAAGGGCTTGAATCATTGGCACTGGCCGAGGCAACGGCGCTGGTTTTTTCGGCCCCGATCTTTATCACTGCCCTATCCGTGCCACTGCTGGGCGAGACCGTGGGCTGGCGACGCTGGCTGGCCGTGCTGGTCGGCTTTGTCGGCGTGCTGATCATCGTACGGCCGGGGGGCGCAACGTTCCAGCCAGCCTCGCTTTACGTATTGGGCACAGCTGTTCTTTACGCGCTTTTCATGATCAGCGCGCGCATGCTGGACCGGCGCGAGAGCATGTGGACGATGATGTTCTTCGTCATGTTGTTTCCCATGCTTTATGCCGCCCCTTTCGCGGCGGCTGTCTGGGTGCCTGTGCAAGCGTCGGACCTGCCGTTCTTTGCCGCGCAGGCCGTCTTTGGAGCGCTGGGGATCACGCTGATCGGGCAGGCCTTCCGGCTGGCCCCTGCGGCCATTGTCGCGCCTTTCGATTATACCGCGCTGATCTGGGCGTCGCTGCTGGGCTGGCTGGTCTGGGGCGATACACCCGGCGTCTGGACGCTCGCGGGCGCGTCCGTGATCGTGATCAGCGGCATCTACATCGTCTACCGCGAAAGCCGTCAGACCCCCGCCGCCTGATCGCGGCAAACATTCCTTGCAGCAATCAACCCCTCCTGCCGATTTCCCTTTCGCCTGAAAAACAACCTTTGCAAGAATGCGCGTGTGCGTGTGTGACGAGTGCCAAGGGTTTTCCGGTTTGCAGGTTGATGATTTCATTGAACGCTGGTCGCGTTCGGGCGGCAGCGAGCGCGCCAATTTCCAGAGCTTTGCGAACGAGTTGTGCGAGGTGTTGGGCCTGCCCAGACCTGCCCCCGCGACCGAGGCGGCCCTCGCCAACTCCTACTGCTTTGAACACCCTGTCACCTTTATCCATACAGACACGCAGTCGCGGGGCTTTATCGACCTGTACCGCGCCAACCATTTCGTGATGGAGGCCAAGCAGGGCACCACCCGTACCGCCCCTGCCGATGACATGCAGCCTGCCCTGCTGCCCGATCTGCAAAATCCGGCCGGACCTGTTCGCAAGGGGCATGGCACCCGTGGGACGCTGCGCTGGGATGATACGATGCTGGCGGCCCGTGGTCAGGCCGACAACTATGCCCGCGCCGTATCGCGCGATGATGGCTGGCCGCCGTTTCTGCTGGTCGTGTATGTCGGGCATGTGATCGAGGTCTATGCCGATTTCTCGGGACAGGGTCAGGGCTATACCCAATATCCGGACGGCAACCGCTACCGCATCAAAATGGACGATCTGCGCGACGAAAAAATCCGCGAGCGGCTGCGCCTGATCTGGACCGATCCGCATACGCTGGACCCGTCGAAAATCGCGGCACAGGTCACGCGCGAGGTGGCGGACCGCCTTGCCGCGCTGGGCCGTTCCTTCGAGGGGCAGGGCCCCGAGCCTGAAACCGTGGCCCGTTTTCTGATGCGCTGCCTGTTCACCATGTTTGCCGAAGATGTGGACCTGATCCCGCATGACAGTTTCTCGGACCTGCTCAAGCGGTTGCGCGGGCATCCCGAACATGCCGCCCCTGCCCTGAAAGCGCTGTGGGAAACGATGAACACGGGCGGTTTTTCCGCGACCCTGACCACCGACCTCAAACGCTTCAACGGCGGGCTGTTCAAAGAGGCCGAGGCCCTGCCCCTGTCGGCGTTGCAACTGTCGCTGTTGATCGACGCGGCCAGCCGTGACTGGCGCGAGGTGGAGCCTGCGATTTTCGGCACGCTGCTGGAACGTGCGCTGGACAAGCGCCAGCGCCACAAGCTGGGCGCGCATTACACGCCGCGCGCCTATGTCGAACGGTTGGTGGTGCCCACGATCATCGCCCCGCTGCGGGATGAATGGGGCGTCGTGCAGGTGGCCGCGCAACGGTTGAACGCGGATAACAAACCCGACGAGGCGCGCGAGACCGTGCGCGCCTTTCACGCACGGCTTTGCGAGATCCGCGTGCTTGATCCGGCCTGCGGATCGGGCAACTTTCTGTATGTGGCGCTGGAACTGATGAAACGGCTGGAGGGTGAGGTGACCGCCCTGCTGGCTGAGTTGGGCGAGGAACAGACCGCCCTTGCGCTGGCGGGTCACACCGTTGATCCGCACCAGTTTCTGGGGATCGAGCTGAACCCATGGGCGGCGGCGGTGGCGGAACTGGTGCTGTGGATCGGCTATCTGCAATGGCATTTCCGCACCCATGGCAGGGCATCGCCCGCCGAACCCGTGCTGCGCGATTTCCGCAATATCGAGAATCGCGATGCGGTGCTGACCTATGCGGGCACGCAGCCCCGACTGGACGCAAACGGCGCGCCTGTCACCCGCTGGGACGGGATCACGACAATCGTGCATACTGTCACGGGCGAGGATGTGCCCGACCCTGCCGCCCGTTTGGCCTTGCTGGACTACCTCAAACCCGCGCCCGCGACATGGCCGCAGGCGGAATTTATCATCGGCAACCCGCCGTTTATCGGGGCCAGCCGGATGCGCGACGCGCTGGGTGATGGCTATACCGAGGCGCTGCGCGCGGCCTATCCCCGCATCCCGCAAAGCGCGGATTTCGTCATGTTCTGGTGGGACAAGGCCGCACTGGCCGCCCGCGCGTGGAAACCTGCGACGGATAAGGCCAAGGGCACACGGCGCTTTGGCCTGATCACCACCAATTCGCTGCGCCAGACCTTCAACCGCAAGGTGCTGGAGCCGCATCTGTCCGACCCCAAAACGCCGCTGTCGCTGACCTTCGCCATTCCCGATCACCCTTGGGTGGATGCAGGCGACGGGGCGGCGGTACGCATCGCCATGACCGTGGCCGAACGCGGCAAGGTGGGCGGGCGGCTGCTGAGTGTGACCGAGGAAGTAAAGGGCGAGGCCGAGGCGGAAGGGCGGCGAGTGACCTTCCAGATCGAGAAGGGCAAGATTTTCGCCAATCTGCGGATCGGGGCGGATGTGGCGGGAGCGGTGCCTTTAATCGCAAATCGCAACCTTTCTTTTAGGCTCAATTCGCATTAGCTATGCACTCTCTGATGCGATATAACGGAACATGAACGCAGGAGGCGCGCATGGACCATCACGACTATCTAGC
>Ga0163216_100950_pt1 | contig 26018 bp, 34 predicted proteins | sample SynspAceP_FD_167610 | JGI IMG/M metagenome (GOLD analysis project Ga0163216, IMG submission 167610) | Saline lake microbial communities from Ace Lake in Antarctica - Synechococcus sp. Ace-P (Illumina Assembly) | ecosystem: Environmental > Aquatic > Non-marine Saline and Alkaline > Saline ...
ACGGCGAGGACCGCCGTAAAGGCAGTTCACGCCTGGTGGGTCACCGGCTAAGCGAGGAGGAACGCCAGCGGATCCTGCTCACCTGCAACCAGCCGGAGTACGCCTCGCTGCCGCCAGGACAGATCGTGCCGGCGCTGGCTGATCAAGGGTTGTATATCGGCTCAGAGAGCAGCTTCTACCGGGTGCTGCACCAAGCTGGCCAGTGCCACCGACGGGGCCGGGCCCGCCTGCCGCAGGAACCGCGATCGGTGCCGCGCCTGGTGGCGGATCGCCCCAATGCGCTCTGGTCGTGGGACATCACCTATCTGCCCACGACGGTGCGAGGCGTGTGGCTCTACCTCTATCTGGTGGTTGATGTCTGGAGCCGCAAGGTGGTGGCCTGGGACGTGGCCGAGCGAGAAGACGCCAAGATCGCTGCTGATCTGGTGAGCCGGGCCTGCCTGCGCGAGCGCATCTCTCGCCATCGGGGATTTGGGCGCCAGCAGCGCCCGCCGTTGATCCTCCACGCCGATAACGGCAACGCGATGAGAGCGGCCACCCTGGAAGCCCGTCTGGAGGAGCTGGGCGTGCTCAGGTCCTTCTCCAGGCCCAGGGTTTCCAACGACAACCCCTACTCGGAATCTCTGTTCCGCACGATCAAGTTCCGTCCCGACTACCCCAACCGGCCATTCGCCAACAAGAACGAAGCCTGCGAGTGGGTATCGGCATTCGTGGATTGGTACAACCACCGGCACCGCCACAGCGGCATCAAGTTCGTCACGCCTCACCAGCGCCACAGCGGGATCGCCACAGCAATCTGTCAGCAGCGCGCCGATGTTTACGAGAAAGCCCGTCAGACCCATCCAAGACGCTGGAGCCAATCCACGCGCTGTTGGCGTCAACCCGAAGAAGTGTGGATCAACAAACCACCAGAAGAGCCAGAACCGACCCTGGCGCTACCATCAACGAAGGCCGCCTGAATGGCAGCTAAGGGGTGACAACTTTCTTGAAAGTCACCGCCGCTGCTCAGCTCATCGCCCAGGGCCATCACCACCTCATGGATCGCACCGAACTGGGCCAGCAGTTGCTCCCGCTCGACCTCATCGGCCGCGGCCTCCAGTTGCCGGCGAATCTGAGCGAGCTCCAGACGCAGGGCATCACGGCGGGCCAGCCGGTTGTCAGTGCTGCTCAAGTCTTGAGCCGTCTCTGGATGGCTCCAAGGTCCGATATTGCCCCGTTCTGAAGCTGTTAGTCCAGGTCAAGCGCCTTGCTTCTCAGTTTTTGTGCTTCTTCGTCGCTGATCAGTGAGTTGCTCCTCATTTCCTCGATTCTCTGGAGCTTGGTTTCCAGGCTTTGCATGGAATCGTTTGAGCCAGCGGCAACTTTTGAAGTTTCTCGAATCGCAATTGAATCGACTGGATCTGTGCCATCACCTTTTTTTAGAGGAATAACAATTGCCATTACAAAATAAATAGCAACTGGAAAAAGAAAGAACAGACCGCCTATAGAGAAAGCCAAACGCCATGCAATAGTATTCCCTTTGTCGGCATAAGAAAGACCCGTGCAAACCCCAGAAATCCAGGACCCTTCCTTGATCCTTACTAATGAAGAAGATTCCATAAAACAGTGGTGGCACCTGTTCAATCTAACTGCTCAGTCAAGAGGAGAGTGAAACCTTGACCGCTTGAAGATAATCAGCCACACTGCCTGGAGATTTCTCGCCTTACAAGATGTTCCTAAAAAAAATAACGCTTTCTATTGGTCTTTTTTTTGCGGCGGCTTTTTCTAATCTCCTTTCTTCTGGCCTTATTTATTGGATTAATACATGGGTAATGGGTCCATGGAAAGACCATCCAGTTTATTGGACGATTCTACAAGATAGTCTAACTCTAATTTCCCCTATGGTCATATTCTTTTTATTAATATTTGGATGGTATGTAATTTGGAGCCAAAAACTGAGATAGCTTCATCAGGGCTAATCATGTCCTGAGTCGTCTTTGGATGGCTCCAGGGTCCAGACATTCCGAGCCAGGCGGCGGGCGATCGCCCGGCCACGGGCGACGGAATCCCCGCCAGGGCGGGCACCCAGTAGCCAGCCGACCTCCGCCGTGGTTAGAGGGAGCCCCGTTTCAAGGGCGAGCCGGCCAGCCTTAAGCCGGCTCAGGACGGCCTGAGCCATGGCGGAGGCCTCTTCAGGCAGCGGCGCAGGGTTGATGTCTTGAGCCGGCTCAGGACGCCTCAGGGTGGTCAGGGCTCCTTCCAGCTGGGCAAGGGTTGCCCCGTTCTGGAGCTGCCGGTGCAGGGCGTCCAGAGCCTCGACCTGACCCTGATCCAGGAAGCTCACGGGCGAACGGCTGCCCTCAGCCCGCACCTTGCCCGGCTCGATGCCGGCGATCTTCACGAGCTTGAAGGCGGTCGATCTCGGGACGGCTCGGGACTCCCACCAGGCCGAGAGCTGCATCCCGTCCAAGACGGCTAGAGACGGCTCAGACATCGGAGAGCGCCTCATAGGCCTGCAGGAAACCGGCCGAACGAGCCCAGCTCTCCAGGTCGAGGGCGGCTTCCAGAACACGATTGGAGCGGAAGTCCAGGAGAAAATGACGGCCTAGGGCGTTGCGGCTCAACGAGTCACGGCGGCAGCGCCTGAGGCTTTGGCCGCGGCCGGCCAGGTTGCGGTTGATGCGGGCCAGTAGGGCCCGCTCCGAAACCGGACACCGCTCGACGGTGCGGGCAGGGGCCAGAGCTGAAGATCCCATCACTGTGCTGGTGTGTTCGGGACACATTGACACACCAGCAGAGAGAAGGGAGGATGGGGGGGCGAGGTTCACGAATGGCCGATTACTACGGCAAGTGGAAGGGCGGAAGGCTGGTGGTCTGGGGCCGGGTGGATGACGGCAAGGAAGAGTTGTGGAACCCCAATGACCTGGCCTACCAGCCGGGGCCGGTGCTCGACGCTATCTTTGGCGAGGATGCCGAGCCTGAATGGGGACCGATCGCTGAAGCCGCGGCCAAGGCCGCAGAGCAGTTTGGCCGGGATCGGCAGGCAGCCCTGAGCGGCCTGGGCGATCGGATGGCTGAAGGCCTCTTCGACGAATCGGAAGACAAGGGAAGCAACCCCCCCGAAGACCGCAGCAATGGCGATGACATCAACTGGGCACTGGTGGTACCTGAAACCAGGGAGATGCTGCGCCTCAACCCTCAGAACAAGAAAAGGCCCAGGCGAGCCAAGACCTGAGAGCGAGTGAGCACCGGAACAACCGACGTTGTGCCTAGAACACAAGATGCGCTGAACCGTTTTGTGGCGGTGCGCTCAGCCGCTGTTCAGCTCATTACCCAAGGCGATCACCATCTCATAGATCCAGGCGAAGCGCTTCAGGAATTGCCCCTGATCAAGCTGAGCAACGGTGGCCACTCGCTACTAGCGCTACTACTGCAACTCCAGAGGCAGGCTGATGTTTACGGGGTCATAATCGCCCCATAATCGTTTCTTAATAAGACCACGGGTGGCGCAAAAAAATAGCGAGTGAGATCACTAGAGTCGTAAGAGATCGACTGTGAGGAAAAAACCCCGGCGCGCAAACTGCAATTGACGAACGAGCTGAGGCACCCAAACCCCAGGTCGTTTACAAATTCGGGGATCAACGGCTGGAACCCGTTGATCCGTGCTTCAGCCGAAACCGAAACAGTCGAAACGCTTCCGCCTTTTACGAGAGACATTCCGATGGCCCTAATTGTATTCGTTTACTGCACCTGTGCAGCGAACCTCAACTTTTTCTCTAATACGGGGGCTTTTTCCCTCAACCCAGCTACGGCAGAAAAAGCATTACTGCTGCTTAGGGCCGGTTGGGAAATCGCTACTGTTCTCCTGGCTTTGAGAAAAAGCTGGCCCCACTAACCACCCGCTCATCACCAGCACTTGTCTTTGGTGAACGCGGTTTTTCTCCAGTTCCGCTAAGCCCTGACGTGCAGGCAACGGTCAGACCGGTGCCAACAGCGCGGAAGGGCTCAGCCACCAGGCGGTAACGCCAGACCCGCTCCCTATTGATGCAGCAACGGCGTGATGCGAGCTGACGATCGCTCAGACAGAGCAGGGTGGAGCTCGGCACCCCGTCAGACAGGACACTGAACTCATCAGGATCTCCCGCCACCTCAGGTCAGGAGGGCTCCTCTATCCGGATCATCTGCTGCTGTAGCAGGTACGTAACGGCTTAACTAATCCTCAGCCAATCCTCATCCGATCGAACAGATCGGAGCCGGTCACATCAACAACGTGGGCCTCGATCACTGCCGCGAAGCCAACAGGTCTGCCCATGCCGGTGCTGTCGCTGAGCTGTCGTGCTGGCACTAGGTGAGCACTGCCGGCGGTTCGCTCCACTGCCCACCAGATCAGGTTGCCCGCTGCTTCCTGGTGCCGCCGCAGAACAATGCCGGGTCTTGGGCTGTGGCCATCACTCCATTTATTGACCGTGCCATGGCTCACCCCGATGGCTTCGGCCAGCTCGGCGGTGCTGAGAGTGATCCCCAGATCCGCAGCCTCAGCCAGAAGCCGGGCGGTGCGGAGCGGATCGGCTGGTGTGGCGGGAGCTGTCTGCCTGATCGCTTCCACCAGGGCGGCCAGCTGTGCTGTCTGTGCTGGCGCGGTGATAGCAAGCGAGCTGCTGTCTTCCTGCTGTCGTGATGGCACTGGGTGATCAGTGACAGGCGGAAGGCCGGGGAAGCTTCCCATCGGCAGGCCGGTTTCCAGGTGTTCGTGCAGCCGCTGGCCCAGGTCGATGAACTCACCGGGCCAGACCGTAAGGGTGGAGCTGATCCGCTTCAGTTCCACAGCCAGAGCACGGGCGCGAGCCTTCAGGCCGTTGCGGCTCAGCTTCCACCGCTGCTCCAGGTCGCGGATGGATTGATCCGCTGGCGTTGCTTCAGGTGCTGTCACTGCTCGCGTGGTGATGGCGTGACAGCATCCAAGCGGGCCGTCGCGGTGGTGTCAATGCTGGCGCGGTGATGGCACGACAGCAGGGAAAGTTTCCGAGAATGGAGCGCCTGGGCTCCAAAGGAACGTATGGTGAATACCTTGCACCCATTGAATACATGGCCACGTCGGTACGCCTTGAGCCGGAGCTGGAAAGCCGCCTCAACCGCTTAGCGCGGGACACCAACCGGACCAAAGCCTTCTACTTGCGAGAGCTGGTCGTCATGGGCCTTGAAGACATAGAAGACGCTTACCTCGGTGCCGCCGCGCTGGAAGAGCACCGCCGAACAGGCGAGCGCACTATTCCCCTTGATCAGCTCGTGAAAGACCTTGGCCTGGAAGGTTGATTTCACCCAGGCAGCGGCACGACAATTCAAGAAGCTGGACCGCACCACAGCCGAGCGAATAGCGAAGTACCTGAAGAATCTGGTCAAGGACTGCGAGCATCCAGACCAGCGAGGGAAAGCTCTCACTGCCAATATGGCCGGCCTCTGGCGCTACCGGATTGGTGACTACCGCGTGGTCTGCGAGTTACAGGATGCTCAGCTGCTGGTGCTGGTCGTGAGAGTCGCCCACAGATGCGAGACCTACAGAGACACCCCATAGAGCCGCGCTCCAGGCTCTGGCTGCTGAAGCCGCCGGAGCGGTGGCTTCAGCAGCTTAAACAGGGGCACTGGCCCGTAGAGAGCCGCCGGATTGCTCAATATTGTCGGCCGTGGTTGTAAGGGAGCGCACAGTAGGCAACTGGATCGGTATATCTGTAGGCGCAATACATATCGGGGCCGCCTTCTACAAGTTGCCCCATACCAAAATCAAGCTCACCAGGTTGGCCATTAACCAGCGTGCCCCGCTTTCCGAAATCAGGAGAGCTGCGCCCAGGGGTGTCAGCGTCGATGAGTACACGGCCATTGATCGACAGGTTCAGTCCATCACCACTACCAAAGCTTCCGCGGGCGCTAATGCGGCATTCGCCAAGATCGCGGACCTTCTTCCCAGTCGCCTTGTCGGCTGTAAAGCAGGTGGCAAGATCCGAAAAGCCAGTGGCAATGGCTGGTATTGCCGTAGTGGCCGCCAATAGGGCACCAGTAAAGATGATTTGTTTCATGGATTCAGTGATTGAGGGACAACCTCGCACCAGGTCGAAGAATCTTGCCTACAACTCAGACGGGAGCAATATCCCCTTGGTCGGAATCTATGCATAGAAGCACCGGCCGTCACTCTGACAGCGTCTAAGCGCTTGTGAAAGTCTGGACACTCAACCGGCAGATAGCGGGGCTAAGCATTGCGGCTGGGCTTGTAGCCTTGGCCGGTTGTAACCCGATTTCAGGCCGGTCGCTACGAACAAAACAAGGGTCGAAAACACCGCACGACAGGAGGCCTACGGAGGAACCGTAGAAACTTCAACAAACGGTGAGCTCTTCGCCCAGGGCGAACACCACCTCAAGGGTCTCTCCAAACTGGGCCAGTATTTCGTCCCGCTCGGCCTCATCCTTCGCCGTTCCGAGCTTCCGGCGGATCTTCGCTAACTCCAAGCGCAGGGCCTCGCGGCGGATGGCGCGGTCGTCAGGGCTGCTGCTGGTCATCGATCATGTCTTGCAAGTGCTCCAGGGTTGGGTATGTCTCAAGTTCGTCAGTGGTCAGCAACTGGGCCAGCTCATCGGCGATGGCCTGCAGCCGCTCCAGGCGGTCGGCGGTGGTCATGGTGTGAAATACGATCAAGGATCGATTCACGGGCCTTCAGGCTCACCGTGATCGATGGTCTGAGTATATCGCGGGCGGGGTGATCGTCAACGGAGGCGCCGCTCAGATACAGCCATGCCGGCTCGGATTCGCTGCCGGGCTTGAGCGTTTCCAGCCATGCCGCCTCGATCGGGCAAGACCTACCGGGGCCGCTGTAGGCGCTGCAGGTCAGATCACCGGGGCGGAGATACCACTGCTGCACTAACCAACCTCGGCTGTTGATGGTCCAGACCAAGCGCACGTAACCGCCTTCGGTTTTGATCTTGCGCCTGCCGATCGCCTCACGGCCCCACTTCGGCGGGCCTCCCTCCAGCTCGGGCAGCTCGGCGCGGTACAGGGCCACCTCCGTGGCGATGCGCTCCAGCTCCCACAGCTGCCGGTGGACGGGGTGGACGCCGGGGGAAAGGGCCAAGGCCAGGGGGTGGCTGGTGGTGGTCATCTGAACCCCCTCGCCAAGGCTGGAACCACTGATCGAGGGCCTGCTGGCGTGTTATCCGGCGATTTCAGCTGCTGGCGGCAACCAGACCAGGGCTGTAGCCGATAGCGGGGTGGTCCATGGGATGGGGTGGAGCACTTTTCCCCCCTATGGGTTTTTTCTATAGGGGCAGAAAGTGCGCCACTCGATCGGGCCATCTCCTGCAACTCCAGTAGCCAGGCGGCGGCGAGGGCTTCGGCGTCCACGGCTTCGGGAAGGGCAATAGGTGCGGCGCGGTAGGTCAGGGCGCCACGGCCAGCCCCGCGCTTGTGGATGCGGCCGGCCCGCTCCAGCCTCCAGCCCACAGCCCCCAGCAGGGCCCGCAGGGTGCCGCCTGCTGCAGCCGCAGGGCTGAGGCCAGCAGCAGCGGCGAGCTGGTGGCGGTGAGCGGTGGCGGTGGCATGAAGGGCCAGAACGGCGGGATCAGTGGCGGCGATCACCTCCCCAGCCGAGAAACGCTCGATCAGCTCGGGCACCCCCAGGGCCTGCAGGGCAGCGATCTTCGGGGCGAGGGCCACCCGCAGGCGATCCGGTGCGAACGGTCGGCCGGCTGGATCGAGGGAGACGATCCGGTTCCAGTCATGGGCTGGCACCAGGGCGAGGGCCTCGGGAGTGGTGAGCAGCCAGCCAAGCCGCAGGCGATCGCGCAGCTTGTCGCGCTCAGCCTCGATCAGCTGCAGCGACGGGGCGGCCTCGCCCAGGGCCCAACGATCAGCCAGGCGGAACCGATCGAGGGCGGCACGTTCGGCGGAGTCGAGCTTGCGGCGGCGCTGCAGGGCAGCGGCGGCCTGGGGCTCCAGCAGCGGGGCCTCGATCACAGCGGTATCGAGGGCCGCTTGAGAGGCAGTGGCGATCTCCTGCAGCTTGGCGCTGGCCACCGCCCCAGCAGTGGGGCAGGCTCCAGGGCCTGGGGCCTGCAGCTGCCACCCCTCGGCCTCCAGCAGCCCGGCGATGGAGGCGCGATAGGAGAAGCGCTGGCGGTTGCGGTGGGCCCCCAGCTCGGCCCAGGCCTGCAGCCAGGCATCCCCTGCCGTTTCCAGCATCCCCAGCAGGGGATCGGTCACGGCCCGCAGGTGCTCGATCAGCTCGGCGGGATTGGTGCTGCCTGATCCCACCCGCAGGGCAGCGCCGGGGCAGCGCTCGGGAGCGAACAGGTAGCCGGGCACCTCGGGGGATCTGACGCGGGCGAGCACCTGGGCGGAGTGTTCCGGGGCGAGGCGGCCACCAGCCAGAACGATCACCGCAGCCGGTTTCCAGCGCTGGAAGCTGATCCCGCTGCTGATCGAGGGGCTGCAGTAGATCGCCTCGAAGCGGCCGGCCACACCATCGGGATCAGCCGCCAGCTCGGCGGCCGCTTCGGGGGTGCTGCTGTCGATCACCAGCAGGCGGGCCTCGGGGCGGCGCTGCAGGTGGAGGGCGGCGAGGGTCTGGGGTGCGTTGCTCATCCCGGCTTGCTGGGCGGATGTTCCGCATAGGAAGGGGGCGCCGGCCTCCACCAGCTCGGCCCACTTGGCGCGAAAGGCCAGGGAGGCGGCGGCGGGGGTCTTGAACCCTTCGGGGCAGTGCAGGGCCCGGCCGGCCATCGGCCGATGCTCAGAGGCGATCGCCAGGGCGCGGCGGCCGGCGAGGCGCTCCAGCAGCTGCACCCCCCAATCCGCCATCTGGGCATCGGAGGCGATGGTCTGCCGCATCCGGGGCAGCAGATCGGCGAGGGTTCGCAGAACGGCAGCGCGGCGGCCGGGGCGATCAGCCAGGGCAGTGCCGCTGCTGAGCAGCAGGTGCTCGATCTGCTGCATCCATTCATCGAGCATCAGCACCCCACCGCTCCAGCCATGCCCGGCGAGCTGGAGGGCGGAGTCAGAGCACCAGGAATCGAGGCAGCCAGCCACTCCTTGGAGGCGTTCATCGGAGCCAGGCGCAGGGCACCAGGGCACCCCCACCCGCTCGGCGGCGGCCTGGCCCAGGGCCTTGCGATGCGAGGGCATGAGGATCGGCACCCCATCGGCGGCGAGGGGTGCCAAGGCCTGGGCGACGGCCTCGGTTTTGCCGCAGCCCATCGGCGCCTTGAGGATCACCAGCGGCGCCAGCTCAGGAGAGGGGATCGGGCAGGCCTGGGCCATCCACTGACCAGCCGGGGCGATGCGATCGGCCGCCCGCAGCTGTGGCAGCACCGGGCGGGGGCCCGTATCGGCCAGGGCACGATCGAGGGCCTCGGGGCCAGCAGCGGCCAGCAGGTCATCGAGGCCGGTTTTGTCGGCGCCGCTCAGCAGGGGCAGGCGGGCGATCTGAACCCGGCCACCAGCAGCCCGGAGGGCACGGGCCAGGGCACCAGCAGCAGCGCCGACCTTGGCGGCGGTGGATGGCTTGGCTTCTGCGTCAAAGGCGATCAGCCAGCGGCGGCCAGGGGCCAGCAGCAGCAGGGCCTCGATCAGCCGTTCGCTGCCATCGGCACCCACCCGGCGGCCCATCTGAACCCCAGGCAGGGCGAGGGCGGCATGGCCTGCTGAAACGGCGGCGAGGGCCTTTTTCCATCCCTCGCAGATCAACAGCTGCAGGTCTGGGGTGGCCAGGGCCCAGGGCCAGAACCCGGCGGCGAGGGTGGCGGCATCAGGCAGGGCCAGGCCTTGGCGCTCACAGATCAGCTGCCAGCAGCGCTCGGGCACCTGGGGCAGCAGCAGCCCGCCGCCATCGGGGAAGGCCGGCGGGGCTTCGTACTTGATCGAGCGGGCCCGGCCGTCGCTGCCCGGCCGTTGCTGCGCTGGTTTCCATTGATCGAAGCGGGGCAGATCGCCCAGCTCGGCCGAGAGGCTGCGCCAGCCTCCGGCCTGCAGGTGGCGGTAACGCTGATCGAGGCGGATCAGGCGATCGGCCAGGAAGCCGGGCTGCCCCTGGGGGTGACCGTTGCCGGCGATGCTGCCGGTCTGGATCTGCAGCCGGGCATGGGCCACCAGCTCGGCCCGTGCGCTCTCCCAATGGCGAGGGGTGCCGGGGCCGAAGGATGCAACGTTGAGGGCTGCAACGTCCTGGGCGATGGCGGAGGCCTGCAGCTCGGCCGCCACAGCAGTGGGCAACTGGGGCCGGGTGATCGGGGCCTTCACAGATCACCCCCAATCCGGGATGAACCGGAACCGGAACGTGGCTGACCCGTGACGCCACAGCCCGCCCAGCGGCGCCAGCGGTGGCCCAGGGCCGGCTCATCAGGCCTCCAGCGGTCGTGCAACTGGGCAATCGCGGCATAGGCCTCAGGTGGCCATCCAGCGGCCTCACCCAGTTGCTGCAGCGCCTTCAGCTCGGCTGCGGCCCTATGTGTCGGCTTGATCGCCGGCTCGCCCTTAGGGGCGAGCAGCGGCACACTTGCACTATTATTGGACCAATTCCATCCCGATTTAGGGATGGTGGTTTCACGGGGTGCAACCCGTGAAGCAGGTAAAATCAAGGGGGGAATCTCCTTTGATGTCCCCAGCTGCCTGCGGTCCTAGTCTCCAAACAAAGAAACGCAGACGCTGGGAGGAATAGTGAGAGGGGGCCTTTCGGGGCCCTTTCTTTTTGGTCAGTTGGTCGGCATAGAGACGCCGAGCGCCTTCAGGCCAGAGCGCAAGAGATCGGCCTGGCTGATGCCCCGCTCAGCGGCGGCCTGGCGCAGTGCCGAGCGTTCGGCTCTGCTGGTCGCCAGCGGGAAGTTGGTGGGCCGAAGCCGGTTGTAAGCCTGCTGTGCCATCTCTCCAGTAAGTACGCCTACCCAAAGATTAGGGCTGGTCATGGAGTTGCTTCACTCGTAGTTGCTGGATGCCAGCGCGGAGGGCTTCGCTCAACGTCATGCCGTGGGCTGCAGCAATCGCGTGGAACGAATCACGTTCGGCCGCAGAAGCGCGGATCCGAATGGAGCAGCCCCGTGTCGTAGGTGGAGAGGGAGCGGCGGTCATGGGCGCAGCGGCTGTGATCACATCTAAGAATTACGCGGCAGGGTCTGTTCCGCCAGTCCCCTTCTGCTTTCGGGCGTTTTGCTGGCGGGGATCCGTTCGCCGACGGCGCACCGCCCAGCCCGTGGCAGCCAGCTGATACTCCACAAATTGATTCAGCCCGCCGCGATCTTCACCGCTCAAAAGAGGCGGAACGCCGAAGCGCTGGCAGCCAGCTGCAATGGCGGCTGCATCCGGCAACGACCACCACATCAGTTCGAGGATGTCCAGCCGGCGGGCCAGAGCTTCGCCGCGAGCGGCGCTGAGCCGGGGTGCCCCAGGGCGTCGAGGCCAGAGCAACACATCCTCACGCCGCCAGAGCAACTGCTTCGGGGGCCAGTGGGCGAGGCCCAGCAACTGGGCGCAGTGCTGTTGCTGGGCCGCAATCTGGGCACGCCGCCAACTCAACGGCTTGGGCTTCCCCGATCGAGCGCCGGAGCGGCGATGGGAGGCCCGGCTGAGCGGCGTGCAGCTCCAGCAGCCCCAGGGCCTGCCCGGCGGGCGATGCAACACACGGCTGTTGTGCCGACAGCTCGGGCAGATCAGCAGCAGGGCCCGGCCCGGCTTTTCGCCGCCATAACAACCGCGCACCGTCCCCCAGTGCAGCGCCAGCGCGGTGCCATCGGCAAGGCGGACGGCTCTCTGACCCGGTTTCACCAAGGGTCGAACATCCACCAGGGTTAGGCGTTTGCAGAGCTCAGCCCAGGGTCGTTTGGTCTTCAAAACAGTGCTCCGGCAGGTGAAATCCGGCGCGGGCGCCCACGGCGGGCCGGTGAGAGGTGAGCAGCCCAGTGGTTGCAATGGATCTGGGCGATTACATGGAAAGAACGCCGCAGCCTCCTGGAAAGTGGCTTAGACACTGCAGCGCAACGGGTTTCAGCTGGAGATGGCCTGCTCCAGTTCCGCCAGCCCCCTGAGCGCTAGGGCACGGGCCAGGCCAGAACGGCTGCATTTCAGGCGATCGGCCTGCCGTTGCAAACGCTCCAAGGCCTCCAAAGGGAGGCGGAACTGCTGTTGGGGCATGGCCTCACCGGGGCGGCGGTGGTCTTCGATCACCAGCGGCTGACGCATGACGGCTGTTCTTCAGATGGATGTCTTCAGGTTGAGCCCGTTGGATGGATCACCTCGATCAGGCCAGCCCTAACCACTGCGGGTGGCCTTGCCTGCCGCGGCCCTGTCCAGCCGTTTTTGTCCAATCGGGCAGATTTGGCCATTGGCATGACCTAAACCCCTTGCGCTGCAACGTGTCCAGCCCGTTGCGTCACTGCCAAGAGAGCAGGTACGCAATGCAGATTTTCGCCAAGGCGAATTGGCGAACATGCGAATGTGCGGTAGATCGCTTTGGCGCCAATTCAGCTTGGTTGCGGCTCATGCTGGGCCAGCCATGTCTGCAGGGCTTCCTCCACCGCCTCGGACTGATCCGCTGCACCAGCGGCGCCGGCCAGCTTGCGCTCCATCAGCAACCGCTCTAGTCGGGCTTTCGTCTCCGGCCTGACGTAGAAGGTTGCAGCCTTCCAGCCCTGTCGTTTGCTGGTGGCGTTTGGCTTGCGGCCGGGTTTGGCCTGAGGCTGGGAAGGGATCGCCTGCTCAGGCTCACTGACCTTGGCCTTCCCCTCCCGCTGAGCGATCAGCTTCTCGAAGTCCATCAGGTCAACCTCTCCTCGATCTCTGCCGCTAGCGCCGCCACCTGCTTCCAAGCCCGGCTGGCGCCAGGATCGGGGCGACCAGAATCGGCGCGGGCATCCTTGACAGATACGCCGGCAGCCTCGGCCTTAGGCCAGGCCGACAGCAGGCTGATTTGGGTGCTCAGTACCGGTATCCCCAGGCGCTCTAGTAGCTCGCGGGCCTTGCTCGCATCCTGTGCTCGGCGCTGATCCACCATCGTCAGCACCACGGCATAGCGGGCTTGGGCCTGTTGCAACAGCTCCCCCAAGTCGATCACCTGCTCGATCGAACTGGCCGCAGGCGGGCAAGGGGCCAGCACAAAGGCTGATCCCTCTGCATAGGTGCGCTGTTCGTCGCGGGAACCGCCGGCCGTGTCCATGACCACCACCTCCCAGCTCTGAGCCATCGCCATCGGTGCCTGCTGGATCGGCACGCAACGGCCCAAGCCGCCTTCACTGCGCTGATGCCACTTACTGGCGCTGCCGTTGGGGTCCGCGTCAATCAGAAGGGTGGATCTGCTTGCACTCCAGAACGCGGCCAGGTTGACGGCCGTGGACGTTTTGCCGGTGCCCCCCTTGAGGCCCGCGATGGTGACGACTTGCTGAACCATGGCGCCAGGCTGCCGCCTGTTCGCCTTGTCAGCAACTCATACGGCCAGATTGGCGCCAATGCAGATTTACAAATTGGCGGATTAGCCGTAGCGCGGGTACTCAACTTGCTCAATCCAGCCTGAGCGCCTTGCTTTTCGGCCTTTGGGCTTTTCATTCCTGCCGGTTCAACTAAGTAGGCCAGCAGGGCCACCCGTTCAGCTGGCGATTGCTGCTACTGCCAGTGGGCGGATCTGTTGCAACTGCGGCGCAATGGCCAGGCGCTGCAATTCGAGGTCGTGGCAGACCTGTGCCCGTAGCCAGTAGCCCTCACTCAACCCCAAGAACCGGCACAGGCGCAGGTCGGTGTCAGCTGTGATAGCTCGGGTGCCCTTGAGGATTGAGCTGATCCGGGTTTGGGGCACGTCGATCTCCTTCGCCAACCGGTAAGCGGTAATGCCCATGGGATCGAGAAACTCCTCGCGCAGGAGCTCACCGGGAGTGATGGGGGAAAGGTGGGGCATGGCGCTCTCCGGGGCGAACTGTTCAGTGGTAATCGACGATCTCAACGGCTTCTGGGCCGGCCGAGCTCCAGGTGAAGCACAGGCGGTACTGATCGTTGATGCGGATGCTGTGCTGACCACGGCGATCTCCAGAAAGGAGTTCGAGGCGGTTTCCTGGTGGGATGCGCAGATCCTCAAGGGTGGTCGCGATGCTGAGCTGCAGGAGCTTTCGTCGGGCGACCTTCTCAAAGGCGATGAACCGCCGAACTCGAACACCGTCAGCCAGGGCCTTGGTGTCCGCACAGCGGAACGATCGGATCATCGCTGAATAATAACGCGGTACGTCAGTATTTCGACCTTTTGGGGAGGGGCCATGGCAAAGCAGGACACTCAGCCATCGGCCAGAACCTCATAGGTGCGAAGTAGATCGGCGCTGCGGGCCCAGCTCTCTAGGTCCAGGTTCGCCTCCAGCACCCGGTTGGAGCGGAAGTCCAGCAGGTAGTGGCGGCCAAGGGTGTTACGGCTGAGAGAATCGCGCCGGCAGCGCCTCAGGCTCTGGCCGCGGCCGGCCAGCTGGCGGTTGATCCTGGCCAGCAAGGCCCGTTCTGAGACAGGGCAACGCTCGGCGCTGCGAGCAGGAGCCAGAGCTGACGATCCCATAACTGTGCCGGTGTGTCTGAGACACATTGACACACCAATAGAAAACGGGGAAGATGGGAAGGCGAGGCTTCGTAAATGGCGGACTACTACGGCAAGCGAGACGACGACGACGGGCGGCTGGTGGCCTGGGGCCGGGTTGAGGATGGAAAGGAAGAGCTCTGGAATCCCAACGATCTGGCCTACCAGCCGGGCCCGGTGCTCGATGCCGTCTTCGGTGAGGATGCCGATCCTGAATGGGGCCCGATCCCTGCAGCTGCGGCCAAAGCCGCAGAACAGTTTGGCCGGGATCGGGAGGCCCAGTTTCAGGCCCAACCGGCCTGACCGCCCCGCCGGCCCCGGCTGGTGCCCCTTGGTTGAAACCCAGGGGGCTTTCTGATGGCCGCCAAAGCAGACGGCCTCCAGCAGCGCATCCAGGCCGTCAAGGCCCGCCTGGATTACAAGGGTTCGCAGGTTGAGGCCTGGGCCAGCGAGCCGGGCGGCCACCATGGCGGCCAGTCCATCAAGGTCACGCCCGCCCAGCTGCGCAAGCACAAAATGCGCGAGGCTGCGGCGAAGGTGACCAAAGGCCGCAAGGCGGTCAGGGCCGGCCGGGCTGGCGTCCAATGCGGTGGCGGGTGGATCAGTGCCGTCTACACCTGCCACGTGAACAACGCGGCCGGGCCCTACCCGATGGCTCCGCCGAAGATTGGCGCCAGGACGCGAAAGGATCTGGCCGAGCGTGGCAGAGAACATCTGGCGGTCCTGAGCGACCCAGAGAAGGCGGTGGCTGGCGAGGAGGTCATCAACCGCGAGGCCATGCAGAAGGCCCTGGAGAAGCAAGGGATCACCCCTGCTCACGTTGGAGCATTGGCGGAGTACACCGCCTCGGGCTACGGATCGGTCAACGAGTACATGGCCAACGGCTCACTGCCGGGCTGGAGCGATCTCGCCCGATCCATGACCAAGGATCGGGCCGTGATGATCAGCGACTTGCTCGCTCGATTGCCTGAGTTCGATGGCCCCATCTACCGGGGCATTTCAATGCCAACGGCCGCGGCGGCGGAGATCAAAGTGGGCCGGTCTTTCAAAAGCAAGACGTTCCAAAGCACCAGTCAGCTGCAGCAAACGGCCGCGGGCTTTGCCGGTGCTGGCCGAAAGATCGAAGGGAGCAGAGCGGTGTTGATGGAGTTCGCCCCTGGCCACGGCGGCCGCGACATCTCAGGCCTGAGCGAGTTCCGCAATGAAAAAGAGGTGCTGATCCCCGCGGCAGAGCGCTTCACGGTGCTGAGCGTGAAGGATGACGGCAAGATGATCCAAGTCAAGGTCAAGCGCGCCTAACGGCTCAGTGGTTCAGCGGCGCGGCGGAGCCGCGTCCGCTGCAAGCGCTTGTTAGGTGGCCGCGACTCAATCTTCTCTCCCTACTTCATGCACTCTCCGCGATCGTGCTTGATCGCGGAAGGGGTGATGCGGCGGTGTTCGAAATCTGGGCTTGCGCCGCCCTTCGAACGTTGCTCCGTGCCGAGTGACAGCTTGAACTTGAAGATCGACCTAGCATCATCCTGCCCCGCCCCCCACCAGCTCGCCGAGACTCCGAGTCCAAGATCCGTCCACCCGGTGGAGCGCGCGCAGGCGCGTGGGGTCCTGCTCCCAGGGCCTGAGGTCCCGTGTCCAGCGGAAGCGGAACTCCCAATGGCCCGTGGCGGAGAACAGGCACGCGGCCACCACGTCGAACTGGTCGAACGTGTACTTGCGGCCCGACCCGGAGTCGCGGGTCTTCTGCACCTCGACCTTGTGGTCGCCGTTGGCGTACGGGTCCCCAGAGGCCGTCTTGCACTCGATGAGCAGCCGGCGCCCGTCGACAAGGACAACCTCGTAGTCGGGCTGCCCGTCGGCGTCGAGGGCATGCGCCTCGGCCACGGCGGCATCGTCCCCCAACGCCCGTCCGAGGTGGTGCTCGGCCACGCCCCCGCGTACGGCGACGCTCAACCGGAAGTTGGCCTGGATGATATCGAGGATCGTGCCGGCATCGACGCTGAATGCGTCCTCCAAGGAGTGTGGGCCGCCGCCGTCCGGCTGCCGGAACCTCTCGGCGAGGCGCAGGCGCAGGGCGGGATCCAGCCCTAGGGACGACGCCTGGGCCTCGAAGCGCGCGTAGTCGAGGAGCCGGTGCGGCCGGAAGCCCACCAGCGTCTCCAGCCCATCCCAGCTAGGCCGGCGTTTCCCGCCGTGCCTCTTCCGCTCCCACATGGCCCAGCCATTGTCGCTCGCCAGCGCCACGTGTCGGTCGTGGTAGTAGATCGAGATCCCCATGGGCAGGTCGGCGTAGATGAGCGGGTCCAGCCCGACCACGAAGCGCGCCTCGGGATCGACCGCCAGGACGAGCGTGACGTCGACGCCTGCAACGTCCTGGGCGATTGGGTTGGAGCTGTCCCGCTCGCGCACCGGGTCTCCGAAGCGGATCTGCGTGCGCCGCTCGCCAGGCGGTCGGTTGCGCGTCTCGCGCCTCGTCGTCGTGAACGGATAGACGAGCAGGCCGTAGCGGTGGCCAGCGGCGTCCTCGGCCCCGATGTAGAGGGGCGCCACCCGCTCCTCGGGGAACGAGCAGGCCAGGACGCGCGCCCCAGCCTCGCGGATGCCGTCCAGCAGCACGTCGACCACGGCCAACCGCTCGGCCTTCACCGGATAGAGCTTGGGCACGTAGACGCGCCCGGCCAGGACCGACACGTCGTCGTCGGCGGCGTCGCCTATGGCGCGACCGCCTTTCGCCGCCGGGCCGACGGGCCGAGGCCCGTCCCGCCGTGCGGGGCGTAGACCCTGATCTCCTTGCGCAGCCCGACCGGGATGCCCCGCGTCGGCGTCTCGGGTGCGGGGATTGGGTCGCGACGCTCGGGCAGCAGTCGACAGCGGCGACGCACGCGCTGCCCAAAGAACTGCCGGCGGATCTCCAGGCCGAGCAGCTCGACCAGAGCCGACGGCACCGCGTTGCCGATCTGGCGATGGGCCGAGCGGTTGTTGCCCAGCACCTCGTAGCCAACTGGGAACGTCTGCAGCGCGCATAGCTCGGCGGCAGACAGCCGCCGGCTCGTCCAGTGGAAGGGGCCAATGGCTGGGCCGGGCTGGGCTGTCAGCGTCCACGACGGCCGGCTCTTCTCCAGCTTGAGAAGCATGGACCAGAAGCGCGTGCGCCAGCCGAACAGCCGCAGTGCCTCGCCGGTCTTGTCGGCGTGGAACAGGTAGTTGCAGCCCTCGGGAATAGTGGCGAGCAGTTCGGCGTACTTGCCGCGCGCGCGCAAGTCCTGGTCCTCGCCCAGGGCCGGGTCGTCGAGGTGCCCGATGGCGTCCCAGGCCGTGGCGTAGGGCAGCAGGCTGTCCACGGGGTCGCGCGCGGGCTCGTGGGGCCGCGGGTCCGTCATGTCGACGGGCGGCGGCTTGAGGTGGGTGGGTTCGGGGAACGTGAACTCCAGCCCGTCGCGATGGCCGATGACGAATACCCGCTCGCGCAGCTGCGGCACGCCGTACTCCACGGCGTTAAGGCGCGCGGCGCGAAACGAGTACTTCGTGCCGTGGCGGCGGTTTATGGCGTCGATGCGGTCCGCCAGGTACTGCAACCCCTCGCTCTTCCTGCTGAAGGCCAGGCCCGGTACGTTCTCGAGCAGGAACGCCCGCGGCTGCGCCAGCTCCAGGGTGCGCAGGTACGACTCCAGGGTGTCGGCGCGCGGGTCGTCGAGGCGCGAGGCATCCCCGCTGTGCCAGTAGCCGGACTTGCTGAACGGCTGGCACGGCGGCCCGCCGGCTAGCAGGTCGATATTGCCTCCCGCCTCCTGCACTACGTCCTCGGGGCTAAGGGCCCCGGGAGCGTCCTCGAGCTTGGGCGTCAGCTTGCCGTGGAGCACCGGCCAGCGGGGTCGGTTGGTGCGCAGGGTGGCGACCGCCTCCGCATCCATCTCGACACAAGCCCGCGGCTCGAACCCCGCGGCTTCGAGGCCCAAGTCCAGCCCCCCCGCTCCGGTGTACAGGCTGATGACGGATAGCTTCATGGGCTGGCCGGATTGAGCCGGTGGGCGTGAGGGTGGTGGGTCGTGGGGTGCTGGAGTGACCCTAATAAAGGGCTAACGGGCGATCCAGGGAGGGGCGGAGCCAGCGGTGAGCCGGTTACGCTCCCGAGCCTACGGGCATCGGCGTACATCCTTCTCCCAATCGTCTGCGCCAACGCTTCGGATCAGCTACCGCCGAAATGAACGCCACGATTTCACGAGCAGCGCGGGCGGCGGTTAGCTGCATCCGATTGTTGGGCAGCTTTCGAGAGACGCCGAAAAAGAATCTGAAAAAAGATGAAGATTATTCTTGCGCTCATGTAACCATAGGCTACATTGAACGCATGAACAAAAACAACTCCTTCAAAAACTGGATCGAAACCTTCATCGACGAAAAAGGCATTGATGCCGAGCAAGTGCTGGTCGTCGAAGGCAAGTCTGGCCCGAACCACATCCCCGTTGGCTGCCTCGTGGAAGCCATGCTCCAAGCCCCCGCGAATGAGCAGCGCGGAATCAAGGACATGATCGTTCGGATTGATTTCCGAAACGGGGATGTCCTCCACTACTTCCGCCATCTGGCGCAAGCAATCGCGGCATGACCGCCGAGGAATACAAAGCAGAGCGCGAGCGGCGCGGCACCCAAGAGGAGGTTGCCGCGCTCCTCGGCGTTTCGCGGGTAAGCATCGCCCGCCGCGAGACGGGAGCGCGACCAGTCATCCGTGAGGCATGGCTTGCTCTTCTTGCGCTCCCGAAAAAGAGGAAACGTTCCAAGCGCGCCTAACACCGTGCCAACATCAAACCAACAGCAGGGCAGCAGCATGGCCAAGAGCAACCCCCCCAGCAGCACTCTCGGCGACCGGATGGCTAATGCGACCTTCAAGTGGGAAGGCGACCTGCAGGCCGCCCCTGAACGCCGGCAAGATGGTTCTGGCATCAACTGGGAGAGGGTGGCGTCAGAAACCAGGGAGATGCTGCGCCTCAACCCTCAGAACAAAAAAAGGACCCGGCGAACCAAGACCTGAGAGCGAGTGAGCACTCCACCAACCGGAGGGCGGGGCCTGGTGGCTTCAGATTGCAAGCCGGACCATCTGGAAGAGCGAAGGATCAGTGGCGGCTTGATTTTGGCCAGCAAGTGCCCAATCCGAGACGGGACAACGCTCGGCGCTACGGGCAGGCGCCAGAGAGAGAGCTTCCATCAAGGTTGTGCTGATGTATCAGAGGAGTGCTGAAACGGAAAGGTCAGACCCATAGCATCGGCGGCTTCCTGCGCGCACTCAGGGCCCTGGTAGAGACCCTCAGCTAGCGCCTGGTCGTGCAGATCGCGGTAGCTGACAGCCTGCTCTGCCAGGGCGATAAAGCGAGCGCGACAGCGAGACGATGCTTTGACATCACCAATGACGATGGCGAGGGTGCGGCTGATGCTGGGGGTGCAGATGTTCATGGCTCAGCATCTCGGAGTTGCCATCAGTGAATCTCCCCTGACAAGGCAGTCACAACGGGATGGAGAGCGATCTATTCCAGGCCAAAGACTCAACACATTCGCGCTCCTGTTTTAAAAACAACCATTCAGCGGGAGACCCTTGCTCTGGCAGAGGTTGAGGCGAAGCGGGCCGGTTGGGTCAGGCTGGCGCCCACGGCCCCACCACCTTCTCCCCTGCAGCTTCCCGCTCCGCCAGCTCCAGGTTGAGATCGAGCAGGTTGCTGAGGATGTCTTCGTTGGCCTTCCAGCCATAGGCCTTCAGCACCAAAGCATCGAGCGCTTGATGGAGCTTGGCAAGCTGGCTGGCGGGTTCGTTGAAGTAGGCGTTGTAGAGGTCGGTGATGCCCCAGTTCCGCGCCACCATCACCTCGTTGCGGTAGTCGTTGAGGGCTGTCATCGCCTGGCGGATCTGCTCCACCAACGCAGGAGAGACGATCTGGGGGAAGGGGAAGGTTTCGAAGCAGCGCGTGTGGGTGGCGTCATTCGTGGTCTGGTACAACCACCAGCACCGCCACAGCGGCATCAAGTTCGTCACGCCCCACCAGCGCCATTGCGGCCAGGCCGTCGAAATCTGCCGACACAGAGCCCACGTCTATGAACAGGCGCGTCAACTGCATCCCCGCCGATGGAGCCACTCAACGCGCTGCTGGCGTCAACCCGAAGTGGTGTGGATCAACCCGCCACCGCCAGAATTGGACAACGAAAAAGCTACATTGGCCATGGCCGCTTGATCAGCGGCAGGAGCGTCATCTTTCCTGGCAGTCACCGCTGCGGTGATCGAGGGTTGCGCTTCCCTTGGAACTGCTTGTTAACCCCGCAGACGAAGATCGTTAGGTACTTTGCCTTCACCATGCTTTGGCTGTTAGGAGGGATGACATTGCAGAAGCTCACTGCGGCATATCCCACCACCTGCCCGCCATCCTCTGTACGAAAAACGTAGGTCGGTGGCGAGGCTCGGCCACCCTTAAACCATTCGCGATTGATGAAGTAATCATCCACCTCCTGCTCTCCGCTGTCAAAGCTATCAAGCTCCTTATCGTCTGGGACAGCGAACTCGTAGAACAATGCAGGAACCATGCAAGAGTTATTGGACAAAAGTGGGTCTTCCATTTCAATTGAATTTACTCGAAGGGTTGTTGGGGTCAGTTTAGACGGTTTTTTGGACTCAGCAAATGAGTCAATCAAACAGTTCCAAAGTTCCTGTGATGCACGAAAACATCAATGTTGTGCAGTGCGGTGTGACTGGCCAGCGCGCCAGCTCACGGTCGATCTGCTAGCGATCGAAGTTCCATCTGAAAATCGGATTGACGCCAGGCGGAAGGGCAAGGCTGGTGGTCATGTCCAGTTCCCCTTATTCATGTAGGGGATTTTTTGGGACAGCTGATCAGTCCAGGCCCGCTCCAGCTGCTGAGAGCTGACGCCATCGGGCAAGGGTTCAGAGACAACGCGGTAACGCCAATCCCGTTCCCCATCGATGCGGGAGCGGTGCGCTTCGAGCCGGTAGCCAGCCAGGCGGAGCAGGCGGCGGAGGGTGCCGGTGCCGGTCTTGGCGGTGCTGATCCCCAGTACCTGGATGAGGCTGCCGCGGTGCGCTTCGGCGGTGGACTGCAAGGCGATCAGCTGGGCATCGTCGGCACTGAACCAGTTGCCACGACTGAGCCAGCCGGGCAGGCCGAGGGCATCGGCGGCGGCGAGTTTCGGGCCGATCAACTCGCGGCACAGATCCGGGGTCCAGGCCGTGCCATTGGGCGCCAGCTGCTGGGCGGTCTGCTGATCGTGGCGGGCCACCAGCTGCCGGGCTTCGAGGCTCTGGAGGGCCCAGCCGAAACGGCCGCGCTGGCTGCGCTGCTCCCGATCGGCTTCGAGTAGCTCGGTTGTCGGCGCTGCTCTGCCCAGGCCCCAGGCCTTGGCGATCCTCCAGCGGGCGAGCTGGGCTTTCTCGGCTGGCTGCAGGCGGCGGCGGTATTTCTGTAGCTCGGTGGCCTGCTGATCACTGAGCAGCTCAGCGGCTTGCACAGTGGCATCGGCGGCGGCCTGGCCATCGGCAGCGATGGCCTTCAGTTGTGCGCCGATCAGCTGAGCATCAGCCGCGGCCTCACAGGAGAGGGCGGCGGCTGCGCTGATCTCGTAACCCTCTCGCTCCAGCAGGCCCAGGACTGTGGCGCGATAGGCCTGGGCCTTGCGGTTGGTAGCGGCAGCCAGTTTGGCCCAAAGGGGCAGCCAGGGGCCGGCGCTACCGGTTTCCAGATCAATCGATCCAGCCAGCTGGGCGACGATCGCGGCACCGTGTTGGGCCTGCTGCTGGAGTAGTTGCTGGGGCTCGAAGCTGCCACAGCCGACCCGCAGGGCATTGCCTGGGCTGCGCTCGGGCGCATACAGGTGGCGGGTGCAGTTGTCACGGACGCGAGCGACTGCCTGGGCGATTGCTTCGGGCTCAGTTGTGCCACCACTGCAAGCGAAGACGGCAGTGAAGTGGCCGGGCAGCTGATCGACCGACAGGCCCGCGGCAACGGCCGGACTCGCCACCACAACGTCGTATTGGCTGGCGATCCCGTTCGGATCAGCAGCCAGACGGTGGGCGTCGTAGCCCGGATCAGCCACGGTTTCAGAATCCACCCGCAGAACGCGGGCGTCGGGCCAGTTCTCCAGCGCCAGCTTCTCCAGGCTCTGGGCACTGTTGTCGCAGCCAGCCTTCTGGGCGGTGGTGGAGATCCACAGCCGGCGGTGGGCCTGCAGCTGGGTCACCAGCTCATGGCGCCAGCTGTTGCGGGTCTTGTGGTTGATCAGCTGCCGGCCTGCAGCGGGCTGGTGGGCAGAACCAATCAGCAGGGCCCGGCGACCGGTGGCGGTTTCCATGGCGGCCAGGACCGGGGCGCTGAGCTGGGCATCGGCCACCAGCACCTGGGCGGCGTTGGCCAGCATGGCGGCCAGATTGGCCAGGGCCTCGGCGCGGCGCTTGCTGATCGCGGTGCCGGTGGCAAAGAGGGCATGGGCCAGCACCTGGGCAACTTCATCGATCACCACCACGGCGCCGGCCCAATCCGCTGGCCTGAACCTCACCGCCGAACCAGCCACCAGCGAATCAATGCAAAGGGCAATCCCTTGTTGGCGCAGATCAGAACCGGGACGGGCTTCATCTCCCCAGGGCAAGCCCAGCCGCTCGGCCAGTGCTGCTCCAAGGCTGCGGCGGTGCGTGATCAGAACCACGCGTTTGCCGACGGCCAGCAGCGGCGCGACGGCAGCGGCGATGGCTTCGGTTTTTCCTGCTCCCATCGGGGCAACCAGGGCAACCAGCGGGGCTTGCTCAGGCGACGGGATCGGGCAGGCATCGCCCAACCACTGGTCAGCTGGCGCCAGCCGGTCAGGACGCCGCAGGCGGGGCAGGACAGGTTCAGGTGAGATCGGCTTGAGGGCCTTGGCCAGCTGCTCCCAGCTGCCACCGCTGGCCAGGTGATCGTCGAGGCCCTTGCCGCGGCTGCCGGGCACGGTGCCCACCAGCACCTTGGCGCCAGCCTTTTCCAGCAGGCGGCCCAGGCGGCGGGCGGCCTTGGGCTCGTCTGGATTGCGGCGAGCGCTGCCATCGAAGAGCACCGAAACCGGGCGACCTTCGAGGGGCACGGCGGCCAGATCAATCAGCAGCGCCGGGCGACCGTTAGGGCCCTTTGGGGCGCCGTTCCAGATGCCAGGCAGGGCCACAGCAGGGACGCCAGCCGAGAGCAGGGCTGCAGCTTTCTTGGCGCCTTCGGTGATCAGTAGGGGCAGTGCTGGGGTTGATGCCCACCAGCGCCAGAACGCACCGTCGGCGCCGGTGGCATCGGCGGCCACCTCAGCCGTCAGGGCAAGGCCATGGCGATCAGCGATCAGCTGGCCCACCACGGCGGGCACCTTCAGCCAGAACGACCGGGCTGATGTGCCGGTGGGGTGCTCGTATTTCCGTACCTTGGCTGGCTTGCTGAAGCCTTTGGCTGGATCGATTTGGGGAGCGTCGGGCTTGAAGCAGCCCCAGGCCATCAGGGCCCGCCAATCAGCCAGCGGATCGAGCCCCGAACACCACCAGCCGCCAGCAGCGGCAACGGGTTCCAGGGGTGCCAGCAGGCGTGCCAGCGGGCGGGTGGCGTACTGCTTGGCATGGGCGCCGAGCTGCTCGATCCGATCACCCACCAGGGCCTCGATCACCTCAGCGCCTTGCAGGCTCTGGAGATTGGCCGCGGCCAGATCGGGATGGATGGCGGAGCCTTTGATCCACTCGGTCAGATGGCGCCGGTCGGTTCCCTCAGGCCCGGTGGCCACGTCCCAGCTGCTGCCGGTCGGAACCGTGATGGGAGCGCTCACAGGTCACCCCCGATCCGCGATGAACCGGAACCGGAACGTGGCTGACCCGTGACGCCACAACCCGCCCAGCGGCGCCAGCGGTGGCCCAGGGCCGGCTCATCAGGCCTCCAGCGGTCGTGCCAATGGGCAATCGCGGCATAGGCCTCAGGGGGCCAGCCGGCGGCATCACCCAGTTGCTGCAACGCCTTCAGCTCGGCTGCGGCCCTATGTGTCGGCTTGATCGCCGGCTCGCCCTTAGGGGCGAGCAGCGGCACACTTGCACTATTATTGGACCAATTCCATCCCGATTTAGGGATGGTGGTTTCACGGGGTGCAACCCGTGAAGCAGGTAAAATCAAGGGGGGAATCTCCTTTGATGTCCCCAGCTGCCTGCGGTCCTAGTCTCCAAACAAAGAAACGCAGACGCTGGGAGGAATAGTGAGAGGGGGCCTTTCGGGGCCCTTTCTTTTTGGTCAGTTGGTCGGCATAGAGACGCCGAGCGCCTTCAGGCCAGAGCGCAAGAGATCGGCCTGGCTGATGCCCCGCTCAGCGGCGGCCTGGCGCAGTGCCGAGCGTTCGGCTCTGCTGGTCGCCAGCGGGAAGTTGGTGGGCCGAAGCCGGTTGTAAGCCTGCTGTGCCATCTCTCCAGTAAGTACGCCTACCCAAAGATTAGGGCTGGTCATGGATTTGATTCACTCGTAGTTGCTGGATGCCAGCGCGGAGGGCTTCGCTCAACGTCATGCCGTGGGCCGCAGCGATGGCATGGAAGGAATCGCGCTCGGCCGCAGAAGCTCGGATCCGAATGGAGCAGCCCCGTGTCGTGGGTGGAGAGGGAGCGGCGGTCATGGGCGCAGCGGCTGTGATCACAGCCAAGAATTACGCGGCACGGTTTGTTCCGCCAGTCCCCTGGCTGCTTTCGATGCGCTTCAGTTCGCGGCGGCGCTCGATGACCGCCTTTGATCGGGAGTCAGATCGAGCTGCTTCAGTGTTTCCAAGGAAAACCCTTGCAAACACTGAAGCCGGCAGTTTGGGCCCAGGGGACCGGAAAACTTGCCCAAAGCACTGCAGGAAGCCGAAAGTGCAAAGAACCAGGCCAAAAACCCAGTCAGTGCGGTGATTGGCATCGGGAATTGTTGGTTTTCCGTCAACGTGACGCAATCAGAGGCCCTTCAGAGGCGCTGATCGGATGGCTGAAGGCCTCTTCGACGAATCGGAAGACAAGGGAAGCAACCCCCCCGAAGACCGCAGCAATGGCGATGACATCAACTGGGCACTGGTGGTACCTGAAACCAGGGAGATGCTGCGCCTCAACCCTCAGAACAAGAAAAGGCCCAGGCGAGCCAAGACCTGAGAGCGAGTGAGCACCGGAACAACCGACGTTGTGCCTAGAACACAAGATGCGCTGAACCGTTTTGTGGCGGTGCGCTCAGCCGCTGTTCAGCTCATTACCCAAGGCGATCACCATCTCATAGATCCAGGCGAAGCGCTTCAGGAATTGCCCCTGATCAAGCTGAGCAACGGTGGCCACTCGCTACTAGCGCTACTACTGCAACTCCCCCCGGTTTCAAGAAAGTTGTCACCCCTCTCATCAGTACACCCGGGGGCTTGAGGACATGACCAATGCGCGGATACAGCGAGGCCGTCAAGGCTGATGTGAGAAGGCGGATGAGCCCGCCGCAC
>Ga0163216_100958_pt1 | contig 25763 bp, 24 predicted proteins | sample SynspAceP_FD_167610 | JGI IMG/M metagenome (GOLD analysis project Ga0163216, IMG submission 167610) | Saline lake microbial communities from Ace Lake in Antarctica - Synechococcus sp. Ace-P (Illumina Assembly) | ecosystem: Environmental > Aquatic > Non-marine Saline and Alkaline > Saline ...
ATCGTCTGTTGCACACAAACGGAATATAATTCCAAGAAAGTCATTAAATTACCAAACACCGCTGGAAGTTTTTATGAGTTACATGGATGAAGATATTTTGTATAGCTTAATTTGACAAATCAGATATTAAAAGATTAGATTACCTGCATTTGCTATAAAGTTTCGATTGAAAGTGCCGATATAAAGAGAGATGGGAAAATAAGGAGAGGCATGGGATAGTATTGAGGAACGTTAAAAGATACATAGATACGCGATGGATACAGGTAACTTTATAAAAACTAAACTATTAAAAAAGAGGATTGAAAAAATGAAAATTAGGAAAGAAAAAAAAAATAAAGTAAAAAGCTTAAATACAAAAATATTAGCAGGATTTGCTATTATCGTATTATTCATTATATTTCTAAGTGCATACAATGCAATAGCTTTAAATAATATCAATAAATCAATGGAAAACGATATGAAAAAAGAATTGGAATTATTAATAAACGATCAGAATCTACTAACAGATGTGCATAGACGCACAAGTTTAATGCGCGGCTATATGTTGTATGAGGATGACAGTTACCGGATGCAATTCAATGAAGAAACCAAAAATAGTATTACATTAGAGAATACAGCTCTTAAATTAAGCGATTCAATGGAATTAAAAAAATTGATTAGTAAAAAAGTCTCTTGGGGTAAGTTAACGGACGAAGCTTTTGAAGCCTACGACAATGGGGATCCAGCTAAAGCCAAAGACATTATGGATACCCAAGCTGGAGTACTTGAAAAAGAGATGGAAACAGGCTTTTCTGATTTAGTAAGTCAAAGAGAAAAAGCGATTCAAGAACTAAGCGAAGAGATTGCGAATAAGGGTGAATCGATTAGGAATTTGGGTATAATTGTGGCGGTAGTAGTAACGTTATTGTCTGCAATTATTGCTTACATGACGTCAAAAAGTATTACAAAACCAATCAAACGGGTTATGAATCAGATGAAAGAAATTTCAGATGGCAATTTAGGTGTGGAACCATTAGCTATAACTACGAATGATGAAACGGGTCAATTATCTGAATCAATGAATACGATGCAAAAAGTATTAAAAGACATGATTTATAACCTTTCTACTGCTTCAGAAACATTGACAGCCAATAGTGAAGAGTTAACTCAATCAGCATTTGAAGTGAAATCTGGTTCAGAACAAGTTGCTACAACGATGCAAGAATTGGCTACTGGTTCTGAGACACAAGCTAACACAGCTAGCAGTTTATCCATTGTGATGGGTAATTTCACTAAAAAAGTTCAAGACACCAATAAGAGAGGCGAACAAATTAATAAGACTTCTCAACAAGTTTTAGAAATGACTAATCAAGGCGCTCAATTGATGGAATCGTCTACTCAACAAATGCAAAAAATTGATCGGATTGTGCAAGATACAGTTGAAAAAATGGGTACACTAGATAATCAAACAAAAGAAATATCTGATTTGGTTTCAATCATTCAGACCGTTGCAGATCAGACAAATCTTTTAGCTTTAAATGCGGCAATCGAAGCAGCAAGAGCTGGCGAACACGGCAGAGGATTTGCTGTTGTGGCAGACGAAGTTAGAAAATTAGCAGAACAAGTTGCGGTCTCCATTGCTGATATTACTGGTTTTGTAAATATGATTCAATCAGAATCAAAAGTGGTAACCGACTCCTTACAAATAGGATATGCAGAAGTTGAAGAAGGAACTGCTCAAATTAAAACGACGGGACAAACTTTCTCTAAAATAAGCAAATCAGTGACAAGTATGGTTGGTGAAATCCAACAGGTATCTGATAACTTAGAAAGCATAGTCTTTAATGCTGAAATTATGGGAAGTTCAATTGAAGAGATTGCAGCCGTTTCCGAAGAGTCAGCTGCTGGAATAGAAGAAACTTCAGCTGCGACACAACAAATTAGCAGTTCGATGGAAGAAGTGTCTGGAAACTCTGAACACTTGGCCACATTAGCAGAAGATCTAAGTCAAATGGTTAACCAATTCAAGTTATAAAAATAAAAAAATCAACCAGTTACCTGAGATTAGTGGTTTATCTCAGGTAACTGGTTGTTTTTTTTTTGGATAAGCAGAGGACTTTGTGACATGATACAATAAAAGCATTAAGGATAATAGAAAAATTCAAGATGCATTCTAAACTAAGAAAGAAGGCCTAAGAACGATGAACGAAAAACAACTTTGGGAAAAATTTATAAAAAAACAGCCAGAATATGAAAAAGAAAAATATGTAGCTTGGCAATACGGTGTCGTACCTGACGAGCTAGCTGATTTAACCATGCGAGAAATAAAAACAGCGACTTCATCTGCTTATGATTTATATCTTTTGGAAGGAGAAGCCTTACCTAAAACAGGCGAATGGAATATTATATTAGACAGTAAGGATCAAGCGATTTGTATTACGCGTACCACAAATGTTTCAATTGTACCTTATGATGAAGTAACGAGTGAGCATGCCTTTAAAGAGGGAGAAGGCGACCGGTCGTTAGCATATTGGAGAACAGTACACAAAGACTTCTACTCAAAAGAATACAAAGAAAATAATTTGGAATTCAACGAAACGATACCCGTTGTCTGCGAAGAATTTGAGTTAATGTATAAATAGATTCTAGTAAGAAGAAAGAATGTCATTAAGCAGCTGACGAAAAGTTGAACGATTTTCTTCTGTGAAAGGTTTAGGTCCTTTAGTTCGCTTTCCACTTTTTCGAACCATGGCACTTAAGTAGCGATCTTGCAATAATTGATCAATGTTATCTGTAGTGTATCTATATCCATTATGGTGTATAACGATGGCTCCTTTGGCCAAGACCAATGAAGCTAATCCGTAATCTTGAGTAACCAATAAATCATTTTTATTGATCAAACGCATAATACGATAATCAGCAGCTTCAGCGCTATTATCTACGTAAATGGTTTCAACACCTTTTGGCTGTTCAACTGTTGAAAAATGAGAAATACTTGTTACTAGAGTGATGGGTAATTTTTTTGCCGTTCCTTCCGAGATAATAATATCTTTTACGGGGCAAGCATCGGCATCGATGTAGATAGTCATTTTTTGTTTTGCTTCCATTGTACACACTCCTTTCATTCGATAAAAACTCTTGTTCATTAAAAGACAGTTTAATTATATTCTACAAGAAATGAGTGTTAGGTGCAAAAAAGCGAGGGATAGAAATCGATCAAGATAAAAAAGTTATCCCCAACAAATTGGTTATTTGTTGGGGATAACTTTTTTTAGATAAGCTTAAATTATTCTGCTTTTTCGCCGATAACTTCTGGCTCAGCTGCTTCATCAGTTGTTTCTTCTTCTTCTTCAAGAGCAGTAGGTTGTGCTACGATAACAACTGTTTCATCCTGTTCATCGAACACAGTAACTGATTTGTCTATTTTTATGTCTCCAACAGTCAGAGAATCACCAATTGTTAATGTGCTAACGTCAAGAGTAAATTCAGTAGGAATATTTTCAGGAGTTGTTTCAATTTCTAATTCGTTTAGAGTTTGTGAAACCATACCTAATTTAACATTTTCAGTACCTTTAAGAACGATTGGAACAGTAACGGTTAATTTTTGTCCTTTTTCAATCGCTTGAAGTTCTACGTCCAAGATTTGAACTTTTATAGCAGAGCTTTGGTAATGTTTGATGATAACTTGTTTAGGTTTTTCGCCCTCAACAACAACCTCAAAAATACCATTTTTTCCTAATTTTTTTAATACTTCAATAAAATCTTTTTCGTTAAGTAAGATTGAAGTAGCCTCTTCACCTTTGTTGTATACAACAGCTGGAATGTTATGTTCTTTTCTATACCTCTTAGCTGAAGCTGTTCCAATTTCTGATCTTAATTCTGCATTTACTTTCATGAATTTTTCCCCTTTCGTATTAGCTTAGTCAAGTTACTTCACACAATTTATCTGTATCTAAAAAAGAAAAAAACGAGAACTGAGCTTTGAAATCACGTTCACTACACATTATACCAGATATTTGCGTATCAACCTAATGAAAATTTTTTCATTTTATTTCATTCAACGGATTGCTCTCAATAATTAGCGCTATACCGATGCCTCCACCGACACACAAAGAAGCAAGTCCATAACGAGTTTTATTGTTTAAAAGCTCATGGATGAGACTTACTACGATTCTAGACCCTGAGGCCCCAATAGGATGACCGAGTGCAATAGCCCCGCCGTTTGCATTAACGTTAGCCATAGTTAAATTTAAATCTCTAGCAACAGCGACACTTTGAGCAGCAAAAGCTTCATTTAATTCAATGGAATCCATTTTTTCAAGCGTTAGATTGGTTTTCTTTAAAACTTTTTTTATGGCATGGTAAGGGGCATATCCCATAATAGCAGGATCAATACCGACTTCTGCATAACCTTTGATAGTCGCTAGATAGGGGAGTTCTAATTGTTCAGCTAATGATTTTTTCATTAAGACAAGAGCGGCTGCGCCATCATTAATTCCGGATGAATTTCCAGCAGTGACGGATCCGTTTTCTTTAAAAGCGGGCTTTAGCTTTGTTAAACTATCTAGAGTGGTAGTTTCACGAATAAATTCATCATCACTAAATAGTTGCTCTTTTCCTTTAATTGGAACAGGTATAATTTCTTTTATAAATTTACCATCTTTTTGGGCGGTAGCAGCTCTTTTTTGTGATTGCAATGCAAATTGATCTTGTTCGGTTCTAGAAATGCTGTACTGTTCGGCGACTTTTTCAGCAGTTAGTCCCATAGGTAATTGGCTGAAAGCATCTGAAAGACCATCATGCATAACGCTATCTATCAAACGGTCATCGCCAGCTTTTTTGCCCCAGCGGTGTGTGTTTAAAAGATAAGGAGCCTGAGACATGTTTTCGGTACCCCCAACAACGATAACGTCAGCATCCCCTAATTGGATGGCCTGACTTCCTAGAATAATGGCTTTTAATCCAGAACCACAGACTTCGTTAACTGTCATGCCAGGAGTGACATAAGGGATACCAGAATGAACCGCAATTTGGCGCGCTGGATTTTGGCCGGAACCTGCCTGTAAGACATTGCCAAAAATAACCTGGTCAACGTTATCTGGAGTAATAGAGGCTCTTTTGATAGCTTCTTTTGTAACAATCATTCCTAATTCGACAGCGGATACATTTTTTAAACTGCCTCCGAACTTTCCAATTGGCGTTCTTGCGGCACTAACGATAACGACTTCTTCCAATAGATACCTCTCCTTTATTTACTGTAATCTGATCATTTAGTCTTTAAATGACTACGAACTACCTTTATTGTACGATATTCTCCTCAATATGACACTTTAAGTTTTTATAAAACATTTTGAGTTAAAAAAATGGCTAGAATATTAAGCTTATCTTTAATTTAACGCTAACTTCTTGTTTTTTAAACTATTGTGTACTATTCTTTAATTGAGCTACTAAGTTTAACAGGTGTAATGTGTCTATTGGTATAGTATTCATGCGCTGGATTTTTTATTCATGATAAAGGATTATTGGAGGAGATTTTTTTGGAAATAGGAATCGATAAAATTGGGTTTTATGCCCCAGATTTATATATGGATATGCGTGAATTAGCTGTTGCCAGAGGAATAGAACCAGATAAGTTTACTATTGGTATTGGACAAGAAAAGATGGCGATTGCGCCTATTACTCAAGATACGGTAACATTGGCAGCAAATGCTGCATTGAATTTATTAGATGAAAAAGATAAAGAAGCGATTGACCTAGTTATTTTTGGAACTGAGACAGGGATAGATCAATCAAAATCTGCTGCTGTTTATGTTCACGAATTACTTGGATTAGATCCAGTTGCTCGCTCCTTTGAAATCAAACAAGCTTGTTATGGCGCAACAGCAGGTATACAAATGGCAAAAGGTCATGTTGCATTAAATCCAGACAGCAAAGTTCTAGTACTGGCTTCAGATATTGCTAAGTATGGTCTGAATTCTCCAGGAGAATCGACTCAAGGAGCCGGGGCAGTTGCACTAGTTATTAGCGCGAACCCAAAAATAATGGTTTTAGAAAATAACAGCGCCTATCTTACATCGGACATTATGGATTTTTGGCGTCCAACTTACTCAGATATGGCTTTTGTTGATGGGAAATTTTCAAATGAACAATACATTTTATTTTTTGAAACAGTTTGGAAACAATATAAAGCTAAGAGTGGTTTAGGATTTAAAGACTTTGAAGCTCTTTGTTTCCATGTGCCCTATACTAAAATGGGACTTAAAGCCTTGAAACCTGTTCTAGAAGAAGAAGGAACAACTGAAGACCAAAAAAGAATGTTAGAAAATTATCAAAAAAGTATTCAGTATAATAAAATAGTAGGTAATATTTATACAGGTTCTTTATACTTAAGCTTGCTTTCTCTTTTAGAACAAAAAGAAGAGTTAAAAGAAGGTTCAAGAATTGGCTTGTTTAGTTATGGTTCAGGAGCAGTGGGAGAATTTTTCACTGGCATTATGCAGCCTGGCTATCAAACTCAATTAAACACTATCCAAAATACAGATAGGTTGTCATCAAGAAGAAAAATTAGCGTAGAAGAATACGAATCTATCTTTAAACAAGAGTTGCCAGTTGATGGATCAACTATTGAATTGGATATAGAAAAAGATTCGGCAGCAATTTGTTTAGCAGGGATGTCTGAGAATAAAAGACAGTACATCAACAAACGGACGTATGGTTCAAATTAATCAATCTTTCTACATAAAAAGGGAGTGAGACAATTGTCTCGCTCCCTTTTTTGATTAGTTAAGCTTTTTAAGGCACTGGATTTCCAGCAGATCGATAAAGTTCATACCATTCTTCACGTGTTAACTGAATATCAGATGCTAGTGCGTACTCGTTCAAACGATTAGGTGTCATTGTTCCAACAATGGTCTGAATATGAGCAGGATGACGTAAAATCCAAGCAATTGCAGCACCAGAAGAATCAAGGCCATATTTTTCACCGATTTCTTTTAGCTTAGCATTTATATCAGGGAAATTTGGATGATCAATGAAAACTTCTCCACCAGCTTTAATAGGTGACCATGCTTGAATAGTCATTTTGTTAAGGCGGCTGTAATCAAGAACACTGCCATCATGGTTGATGCTGTTGTTGTGTTTTGTATTCACGGTTATACCAGCATCAATCATGCCAGTATGCATAACACTTAATTGCAATTGATTGACAATTAATTCTTGTTCAACGGTTTGTTTCAATAATTCAATTTGCATGGGGTTGTGGTTGCTTACTCCAAAATGACGAACTTTTCCATTTTTTTCTAAAATATTAAAAGCTTCTGCTACTTCTTCTGGTTCAGCTAATGCATCAGGACGATGCAATAAGAGAACATCAAGGTAATCTGTTTTTAAGCGACTTAAACTTTCATCAACGGAATGAAGAATGTGCTCTTTTGAAAAATCATAGAAACCTTTTCGTATCGCTGTCTTGCTTTGGATAATAACTTTTTCTCGAGCAGCAGATTTTAAGTCAATCGCTTTGGAAAAGACTTCTTCTGATTTACCACCACCATAGATATCGGCGTGATCAAAAAAATTCACGCCTAAGTCCAATGCATTATCGACAACAGCTGTTGCTTCTTTTGCTGACAGACCAGCCATAGTCATACAGCCTAAACCAATATTCGAAACCATTAAATCACTTGTTCCTAATGCTATTTTTTTCATTTGCTCATTCTCCTTTTGCTTTTTTATCCATTCAATGAATGGGACACACCATACAGTATTGTAACATGTAAACGGAAACAGGTAAAATAGATGAACGACCCAACATTGTGCGATACCGAGCAAGGAATGGTGATAAAAAGATATTAATAGTTAATATATTTGTAGGTATAAGTATTTATAAGAATTAATTCAGTGAAAATAAAGTAAATTATTCACAAAATGATTGACACAAATTTTTTTTGGGATTATAGTAGTTACTGAAGGTAGCTACTAATCAATCAAAGACACTCATGTGATTAATTTCACCTTGAAGGGAGGAATAAAATGAATCGAGTAATAGCCATTATGAAAGAGTATCAATTTTCAGAATATGAAACATTGGTTTACATTGCATTACTGAAAAAAAGCGGCCAAACAGGTTATGAAGTGAGTAAAAATTCAAGTGTTCCCCGTTCGAAAGTATACAATACCTTAAATGTTTTATTAAAAAAAGGGTTAGTTATTTGTAGCAATACAGATCCAGTATTGTATATGGCTCAGCCGGTTGCCAGGGTAATAGAACAATTAAAGAGAAAAACACAAGATGATTTCAATGAAATCGAAAATAATTTAGGGAATATTGAAGAGTCAGAAATGACTGAAACATTATGGAACTTTTCAGATTATAACCAAGTTATTGAAAAAGTGAACGAGTTAATTGAAAGCTCTCAAAAAGATCTTTATTTACAAGTTTGGGAAGAAGACTTAACTAAGGAAATGATTGGATTATTAACCAAAGCAGAAAAGCGGTTAGAAAATTTCATCGTTATTTTATTTAGTCAAGAACAGCGTTATGAGTTACCATTTGCTCGGTTTTACAAACATGGGTTCGAAGAAGATAAATTGAAAGATTATGGAAGTCGCTGGATTAGCATAGTGGCAGATTCAAAAGAGGTTGTCTACGGCACATTACCGAATGACCAGCCAGATGTCATTTGGACACGCAATCATTCGATGGTGAAATTAGCCAAAGAATACATTATTCATGATGCTTATAATTTACGCATGATCAAGCAGTTGGAAGACCCAGCTAAACAAGTATTTGGAAAAGATTTAATGGATGTTAGAAATATTTATAAAAACTAAAATTATTGGAGGAAACTAGAATGACTACGGTATTATTAACGTTAATTGTAATTGTGAACTTATTTTTTGTACTATCTTTTGTGAAGGATCTAACAAAACACAAGAATGACATTATGAGTGAACCAGCTAGCACGCTAGCATTACCCTTTACTTCATTCTTTACATTTTTACTTTCCACTTTTGGCGTATCAGATTTCGCTATTGGAACAGTATTGTATCGAAAGTTGAAATGGGTGCCTTTAAAGAAACTACCAGGAACATTAAATGCACAATGTGTTATTCCAGTAGCAGCAATGGCTCTCTTATATATCACATCAATTGATGTTGGACTTAAAACATTAGCTGTTTGTATTATCAGTCAAGTTATTGGAGCGTATGTAGGACCACGTTTTGTTGTGAAATTACCAGAAAAAACAATCAAACAATTTATTTCAATCGGTTTAACCGTTGCAGCAGTGTTAATTTTAGCTGGGAAATTCAATGTGATTCCTTCTAACGGAACAGCAACAGAGTTATATGGTCTAAAATTAGTAACAGCCGGCGTTTTATTATTTGCTTATGGTGCATTAAACAATATTGGTATTGGTTCATATGCGCTAACAATGGCTACGGTTTATGCTTTAGGTATGAATCCAGCAGTAGCTTTCCCCATTATGATGGGAGCAGCCACATTCTCAGTTCCTATTGGAAGTATGCAATTCGTTAAATTTGGTCAGTATAGCCGTAAGATCACGTTATTTACCTCTACATTTGGGGTACTAGGTGTCTTAACAGCCGTTTACTTTGTTAAATCTCTAAATACTGGTATGCTACAATGGTTGGTTATTGTGATTTTACTTTACACAGCTGTTAGCATGGTTTTAGAGTTGCGTAAATCTAAAATGAACTTGGCAAACGAAATCAATTAAGAAGACAAAGTAAGCTAGAATGTAGATGAATCGAAATAGTAAGTTGAGTGATAAATAAAGTAAAGTACACAGAGGAGAGGAAAAAATGATTGTATTAACTAAAGAAGATATGCAAAAAGCTTTTTCAATGAAAGAGGCTATTCAAGCAGATAAAGAGGCATTGCGTCTTTTTTCTGAAGGGAAAAGTACCGTTCCGTTGCGTACGAATATTGATGTTCCTGAACATGGTGGCCAGAGTTTGTATATGCCTGCTTATGTTGCTGGAGATAACCAGGCTTTAGGTGTGAAAATCGTGTCTATTTATCCTGGAAATATTGGAAAAAATTTACCAAGCGTTCCAGCAACGATGGTTATGTTGAATGCTGAAACGGGAATAGTAGAAGCTATGATGGATGGAACTTACTTAACACAATTGCGTACAGGAGCTGTTCAAGGAGCCGCAACAGATATTTTAGCTCGAAAAGATGCTAAAATTGCTGCTTTATTCGGAACAGGTGGCCAAGCTGTTTCTCAATTGGAAGCGATGTTGACTGTTCGTTCACTAGAAGAAGTTAGAATAGTTGATATAGATAAAGAACGATGCCAACAATTTGTTAAAGAAATGGCAGAAAAATTTGCTCATTTTGGGACAAAATTAATTGCTGTAGATTCTGCAGAAGAGGCTGTAAAAGGAGCAGATATCATCACGTCTGTAACCACTTCTAAACGTGCAACATTTGCTGGAGAATTTGTTAAAAATGGCGCTCATATCAATGGTGTAGGAGCTTATACTCCTGAAATGCATGAGCTTCCTAGTGAAATTATCGTACGAGCAGATAAAGTTATTTTTGACACAACGCAAGGGGTATTGGCAGAAGCGGGCGATATCATTACACCTTTAAAAGAAGGATTGGTTGAAAGAAGTCATTATCAAGGAGATCTTGGAGAAGTGATGCTAGGGAAAATTTCAGGTCGTGAAAGCGATGAAGAAATTACAGTCTTCAAAACAGTTGGCACGGCTGTGTTAGACGTGGTTACTGCTGAAAAAATTCTTATAAAAGCCAAAGAACTTGGAGTTGGAACAGAAATCACATTATAAAAATAAAGAAAGTTAGTCTGATAAATAAAAAAAGCCAGCCATTGAAATTTTTCAATGGCTGGTTTCTTTCAATTTAACAACACAACTATTTTTTTATTCTTTACTAACTTTATCCTGATTTGTACCAGGTGACATGGGTATACTTGGATTCTCAATAGGATGATCCCCAGCAAATGTCCCGTCTGAGTCTTTAATTGGAATACCATCAACCGTTAACTTTTTATTTTTATTTGAAGCAGGAATATCAGCATGAGCAGCTGAATATTCACCAATAATCGGAATAGAATCTATATCATCATCTGTGGAATCACCGCTAGAATTAAATGCATCACTTGTATTTATTGGTTCTTCAACTAAAATAACATATCCGCCATTTTCGATAGCTTTATTGTAGCGTTCGGTGATAACCGGGCTCAAATGGTATTTTCCAAGCGGATTTTCTAAATCACCATCAGTAAAGACATCTCTAGTGCGGTCCCAAATAGACTGGTGGCGTGCTTGAGTTATTGGATCAACATCAGCAATGGTTAAACTTTCGATTCGTCCTTTATTTTCTTTATACGTGACAACAGTAATATCATCTGCTTCATATCCCTCTAATAGTAAATGTTCCACTTCGGCTGCAGCTTCTTCAACTGACTGATAAGCATTTCTGAAAATTTTTGACATATCTATTCCTCCTATTAGCTTAATGTTGTTCATATAAATATCCTATCAAATAATGAAAAGGTTTCCAAATATAAACGCTTATTACAAGAAAAAGTAACGAACAGATTTATTAAAAAAAGACGTATCATTAGACAACTTTAGCTCTTTTAATTATGATTATTACAAAGTGGTAATCACTTTAATACGATTGTGGGAGGAAAAGAAACATGACAAAAACGAATACCGAAGTACAAACGGCACTGAATAACTTGGTGGCAGCTCATAGCGTCTTTACTACAAAATTATATCAGCATCATTTTTACGTACAAGGCAGTCACTTCTTTACACTACATGAAAAATTTGAAGAGTTATACAATGAAACCACAGAAAAATTTGATGAGTTAGCTGAACGATTACTTGCAATTGGAGGCAAACCTTATTCAACATTACAAGAATTTTTAGATCATTCTTCTATTAAAGAAAAACCTTATACAGGCAAAGTTTCTGCTATGGATATGGTAACCTCAATAGTAATGGATTTTCGTATTATGAGAGATGAATTAGCTAAAGCCATCACGTTAACTGGCGAAGCAGGCGATAATGTGACACAAGATGTATTGATTGGTTACAAAACGGCAGTAGATAAACACATCTGGATGTTGCAAGCTTTCCTTGGAAAAGATCCACTAGAAGGCGAATAATACGTCACTTTATAAAAAAGCATCAGAACTTTTCTGGTGTTTTTTTGTAGAAAAAGACTTCTTATAAATAATCCAGAACTAATAGTGGCAGATGAACCAATGGTTAAGCTAGATACAAAGTGCGCTAAAGAAGTAGTGAAATTAAGTGCTCAAGAAGTGAAATCTAGAAGCAAAGCCGTTATTATGAGTGCTCATGCTGAACTATTAGGATGGTGTGTATAAAATTGAAGACGGTGTACTTTATTAAAAAGGGTACGGTTCTTCTTTAGATGGACAATTCGGATGAAAAATAACTCGGATTTGTCCATTTTCACCCTGCTTTCGTGTTGAAAAAGGTTAGTGGAAACTACTCGTTAATAGCAATAGGTGGAGTGGAAACCATTGCTGCTAAAGGACGTTCTTTTATCATTAATCAAAAAGCATCCGGTTTACTCAAAAAAGAGTAAATCAGATGCTTTTTTTAATTAGTGAACATATCTTTTCCAACAAGATTTTCAAATAAGTCATAAATGGGTTTATTTACCTTTTTTAAAGAGACTGGTCGGTGGTTACTATTTAAAAAGCAATGCTTGCTTTCTCCATAAGCTCTTAGTTCGCCTGATACTTTATCGATTACTCGATATGAAAGGGTTAATTTAATCCCATTGAAAAACTCGACAGCAGGAATGATATAAACGGTTTGATTATAATAAACCATTGATTTGTACTCACAATTGATAGCTAAAACAGGAATAATAATTCCCGATTCTTCCATTTGATCATAGCCAAATCCGACTGAATCTAATAAATCTGTCCGAGCTTCTTCAAACCAGCGAATATAATTAGAGTGATGAATAATGCCCATTTGATCGGTTTCATAGTATTGAGCTTTGTGTTCATAAAGCTTTAATTCATTGTTCATAAAAAACCCCTCACTTTACCTGATTAAAAAAAGTGCCCATCATAAAATGATAGGCTGGATAAGCGATAAGTCAAACTTTTGAAAGTGTCAATAAATCTGGCTTCAATGCTTGATTTGGAGTAGATGATAAGTAATCGTACAGCGAACCGGTATAGATTGATTCAAAAATAGGCAATGCTTCTAAATCTTGTGGTGTAATAAAATGAATTTCTTTTTGAAAATCATAAATCGCACTATCGGATAACAACTGAGCAACGAATTGAGAGCAAAAAAAGGTATCGTCTCGTTTATAATCAATATTAAGAGCAAGTGTCACTAATCCAATTAAATTATAATGATACATATTCTTTGTTTGTTCATAATATTGTATTAAATTAGTTAACAACGTAAATTGTTCTGGAGTCACATCACAGGAAAGAATATTGCATTGTGCACGGATAAAGTATTCTCTAGTTAAGTCTTCCTGGATAAAACCGGCAATAAAAGGATTGTTAGGCCTCTTTCTGCCAAAACTATACATATCTACCAGTGTAGAATCAAGAGCGATGGAAGCATGGTTGTATTCAGCTTTAGTATAAAACTTGATGGTTTTAGAAAGAATTGTATTTGTATCGGTTAAAACGAGATATATTTTCATGAAACTACCTTCTTTTTATAAATTAGTCAAGCTATGTTATACCTGTTTCTTTGAATAGTAAGAGTTTAAATGAGAGCGATATTAAAATAACATCATGGATAATAAAAACTATAATGACTTTCTAAGTATACACTATCCATATGTTTTTACTAGACTTCTTTAGTAAAAGACTAAAAGAAGTGAAAAGAATGTTACAAAGCTAATCTTTATGCACATTAAATGCATAAAGATTAGTGTAGCTAAGTGTTTTTATTTGCTAAAATATATAAAAGGCTATAACATATTGGTTAGAACATACTGTTTTAATGCGAGCACCCTTTAAATGTTTTTTTGAAAGGAAGATTAGGAATGAATAATAAGAAAGTAATACCCATTGTGAGTGCTGTAGATGATCATTACGCTCCGTACCTTAGTGTTATGATGATGACCTTGTTAAAGCATTTAGCTGATGATGTTGCCATCGCTTTTTATATCATTGATGATCATATTTCCAAAGCAAGCAAAGAAAAATTGAATCAAGTTGTTTCTAATCAATCATCTGTAATCCATTATTTGGAAGTTAACTCTGATTTATATGCAGATGTGTTAGAGAGTGATCATATTACTCAAACAGCTTATTACCGCATATCATTGCCAGACTTATTATCAGACAAACATTATGAAAAGGTACTGTATATTGATTGTGATGTGCTAGTGCTAGAGGATGTTTCTAAACTATACGATACCGATATTGGTGAAAATATTATTGGTGCTGTTATTGATCCAGGTCAAGCTCTTGTGTTAGAAAGATTGGGCATCGACACAGACGATTATTATTTTAACTCTGGTTTAATGCTCATTGATTTAAATAATTGGCGAAAAGCTGGCATAACTAAAAAAACGCTTACTTTTTTACAAGAAGAAGAGGATAAAATTATCTACCATGATCAAGATGCGCTTAACGCTATTCTTTATGAAAAGTGGTTTCAATTGCATCCTAAATGGAATGTGCAAACATCCTTACTATTTGAAAGACATCAACCGCCAACTGCAGAGTATAAAAAACTGTATAAAGAAGCTATCCAACATCCCTCGATTGTTCACTTTACTGGTCATGACAAACCTTGGAACTCAGATGAATACCACCCATACACTCAAATATACTTAAAAGAATTAGCCAAATCACCTTTTCAACAAAGAGAAGTAGAATCTCAACAATAATTTCTCTATGTTACTAACGAACACAACTAGCGAACATGCACTCTTTTGAGAGCTTAAAAAAGACCCTGTTTTCTAGGTCTTATTTAAGCTACGAAAAAATAGGATATGAAAAAATGAAAATAGTTTGATTTGATAGAGGAGGAACTACCATGCTTGAGTCTAAAAACATCACAATCGTTTCATCTAGTAATGAGGATTTTGTCCCTCATCTGACAACGCTGTTTCTTTCTTTATTAGTAAGCAAAAATGCGGATACTCAATTAAATTTTTATGTAATCGATGACAATATCTCATTGAACTCAAAATTATTGTTGAATCGTACTGTTAACCGACACAAAGCACGTATTAGTTATTTATCGATTGATGAATCTGAATTTGAAAATGTAGTTGAGAGTGAAAGGATTCCGAGGACTGCTTATTATAGGATTTCCATTCCAAATCTTTTAACTACTATAGATCGTGCGATTTACCTTGATTGCGATATGATTTGTTTGGAAAACATTCAAAACATATGGGAATTAGATTTAGGAGATAACTTACTAGCTGCAGTCGAAGATGCAGGCTTTCATGATCGTTTGAACGTAATGGGAGTAAACTGTCAATCAGATAGATACTTTAATTCAGGCATGATGGTTATGGATTTGAAGAAGTGGCGTGAAGAAAAAATTACAGAACAAGCTTTCGAATTTATAGAGGCTTATCCGCATTTGTTGAAATTTCATGACCAGGATACCTTAAATGCCATTTTACATGATCGCTGGTTAGGATTGCATCCTCGTTGGAATGCTCAAACGTATTTAATGTTAGATGAAAAACAACATCCAACGGAAATAGGCAGAATGAAATGGGAGAAAGCAAGACAAAACCCAGCGATTGTCCATTTTTGTGGACATGAAAAGCCTTGGCATGAAGATTCTATCCATCCTTACAGAGAAGATTATTTTGGTTTAAGAAATAAAACAGCTTTTCCGTTAGCAAGGCTAGAAAAGGCTCGCGAAAAGTAAGAGGATGAGGATATAAAACGCTGATTACTAGAACAAATAAGGGTGTAAGAAATAGCAGCGCACAACACTCACGCGCTTTTCTGTCGAATTAATGTTCTTAGGAATGTCTTCTAAAATGGTTAGTGAATAAAAACGGTTTTGAGACATTTTCTGTCCCGAAACCGTTTTTATTCATTGCTTAAAGACTAAATAGATTAGTTTATTTAACGATTGCTTTTTTTAAAAAAGCAGAAGGGGACTGGCCATAATGTTTTTTAAAGAGCTTGCTAAAGTAGAGAGCATCGTTATAGCCAATTAACTTTGAAATTTCTTTGATAGTAATGCCTGTTTGGGTAGCTAGCAAAAGTTTAGCTTGCTCTAGTCTAATTTTAATCAAATAATTAATCGGCGAATCGCCTGTTTCTTCCTTAAAAATTCGGGACAGATTGGTTGGGCTGAGATAATAGTTGCGCGCAAGATCGTTTAGCGTAATATCTTCTATATAATGAGCTTCAAGATAGTGAATGATGTCATTGGCCGTTTGTTGTTTCTTTTGCTCTTCAGCTGTTAAAGTAACGCGAGTATGTTTGTTTGTCAGTGCATATTTATCTCTTAAAAGGAAAACAATTAATTGTGTAACAAGGGATTTTAACATGAGTTCAAGGCCTGGTTCATTAGCTGAACGTTCAGCTATAATTTTGCGACAAATAGCAAAAAATTCTGTGTGGTGTTGTTCCATTAAATGAATAACAGGAGAATCTACTGGAAAAAAATCTTTTGGAAAACAATCCAACACGACATTTCGAAATCCAATATGAAGCTGAGTGTTTTTCATAGCAGCATCAGAATGTTCGTGGTGATCGAGGCCTGGATTAAACAAAAGGATAGTTCCCTTTTCTAAACGAACGGTATGGTCGTTAATCGTGTACAATGATTCGCCATCAATAATAATTGAAAGTTCTAAAAAATCATGATGATGATTCCTTCCAGAGGAAGGACCAGCAGTGGTTACATCAAAAACATATAAAATCTCAGGATTAAATGTCTTGGCATTCACATTAAACATCCACTCACCTCCAAGAAAAAAGTATACTCGTATTCAGTTACCTAAAAGTATAAAGTATCTCATTAAATAGCGCAATCATTCAGCCAATGAAGTAAGATGATCATGGATTGTTATTTACTCCATCTCTTTTAAGAAAATACACCATTCTTTTAGCTTGAAATGTTCGTTATCCTTAAAGTACTTAGTAAATCAAAGGAGGTTAAACATATGGGAAGTATAAGATGGGTTTGGAAATACATTCGTGCCTATTGGTTTAAATTATCAATAGGCATTAGCTTAATTATTATAGTGGCTTTGTTAAATATTGTCTCACCGTTAATTGGTGGAATGATTGTTGATAACGTTATTATAAGCGGGGAATCAGAAATGTTGGTTCCATTACTAATTGTGATGATTGTGGCCTCCCTTTTTCGTACGATTCTCCGCTATGTCTACCAAATTATGTTTGAACAGATAGGGCAAAATACGTTATTCAATATTCGTGAAGAAATGTATCGTAAACTACAAGAACTTGATTTTAGTTTTTTTAACACTACTCGAGTGGGTGACATAATGGCTAGAATGACAGGTGATACGAATGCGATTCGGCACGCGGTTTCATGGCTGTTCTATAACGTTTTAGACAATTTTTTGTTACTCGTTTCAGCTATTGTAGTGATGGGGATTATTGAATGGCGGTTAATGCTGGCGTTGGTTTTTATTACACCATTTATTGGGCTATTAACCATTGCCCTATCTCGTAAGGCTAATCCTGTTTTTTATCAAATTCGTGAGAGCTTTTCTAGGTTGAACTCAATGGTAGAAGAAAATGTTAGTGGAAATAAAGTAGTGAAAGCCTTCGCAAGAGAAGACTATGAAATTGAAAAATTCAACAAATTTAATGAAGACTATAAAAAGAGGAATTTAGAATCAGCAGCTGTGACAAAAACGTACTTGCCAGTATTGGAAACTTTGGCGTCTTTTTTATCTGTGATTACAATTGGACTAGGAGGACTATTAGTCATTGATGGCAGTATGACTTTAGGGAATCTAGTTGCATTTAATGGGTTTATTTGGATGTTAACGATTCCTATGCGTAATGTAGGGTGGTATGTGAATGACTTACAGCATTTTATCACAGCAACGTATAAAATTAGAGAATTACTAGCGGCTAAACCGAAGATTCCACTTGAAAAAAGACAGACAACTCCAACCATTAGAGGAGTTGTTGAATTTCAGGATGTTTCATTTCATTTTGCAGATGATCCGGATACAGAGGTGTTAAGTCATATTTCATTGAAAGCCTCACCTGGCCAAACCATTGGTATTTTAGGAGAGACTGGTTCAGGCAAATCAACATTAGTAAATTTAATTTCACGATTTTTTGATCCGACTGAAGGGCGTATACTCATTGATGGACAAGATGCAAGAAAAATCAATGTACGTGAATTGAGAAAGCATATTGCCATCGTGATGCAAGATGTATTTTTATTCTCAGAAACAATAAAAGAAAATATCGCATTTGGAACACCAGAAGCTGAGCTAGAAAGAATCAAACTAATGGCTCGTGTTGCCGATGCCAGTCCATTCATCGAGCAAATGCCAGACCAATACAACACCTTTTTGGGAGAACGTGGAAGTGGGTTGTCAGGTGGACAGCGTCAACGAATTTCATTAGCAAGAGGATTGATGAAAGATCCTTCGATACTGATTTTAGATGACACCACTTCAGCAGTTGATATGGAAACAGAAGTGAAAATTCAACAAGAACTGCAAACTGTTTCACAAAAGAAGACAACGTTCATTATAGCGAATCGTATTTCTTCTGTTAAATCAGCAGATGAAATTCTAATCTTGTCTAAAGGGGAAATAATCGAACGGGGAACACATGTATCCCTACTGGAACTTAAAGGTGCCTACTACAAAATCTACTTGAAACAACTAGGCAAGTCAGATGACGATGAGGGGGTGTCAGATAATGGCCCAGAATAGTGCTAGAAAAGATGAAGAGCTGAAAGAAGAGTTTAATAAAGAACAGTTTAAACGATTAGGGGGTTATTTAAAACCGTATAAAAAAGCTGTATCAAAAATATTACTTGTCATCTTGTTATCTAATATTATTTTGGTGCTGGGTCCTTATCTGACGAGTATTGTCATCGATGTGGCTATACCAAATAAAGACACTGCTCTGATGGGTTGGATTATTCTTGTTTTTTCTCTGGCAACCCTTGTCGGTGGTTGGTGTTCAAGGTATCGTATTCAACATATTACATTATTAGGACAAAATGTTTTAAAAGATATGCGGTCACAAATTTTTGAGCACATTCAAAAATTATCTTTTTCCTATTTTGACACTCGACCACATGGAAAAATCGTTATACGAGTCGTTAATTATATCAATTCGCTAAGTGATTTGCTTTCGAATGGGTTAATCAACGTGATTTCGGATGTTTTAAGCTTAGTTGTGACGGTAGTCTTTATGTTTTCGATAAATGTCAAGTTGACATTGTATACATTTATATTATTGCCATTTCTATTTGTGGCGACACTATATATTCAAAAAGCCCAACGAAAAGCTTTTCAAGATGTTAGTAATAAACAAGCCAACTTAAATGCTTATATTCATGAAAGTATTTCTGGAATTAAAGTAACACAATCGTTCACCCGTGAATCAATGAATAATGACATATTTTCAGAAGTTAGCCAAGATCAAAGAACCACTTGGCTAAAAGCCGTTAAAATCCAATTGTTATTAGCGCCAGCTATTCAAAATGTTGCGACAGTTACTATCTCACTTATTTATTTTATTGGTGTGAGAGGGATAGGAGTAGATGTCTCTACTGGGGTCTTAATTGCTTTTATTGGTTATGTTAATAACTTTTGGAATCCGATGGTTAATATCGGGAACTTTTATAACTCGCTCATTACTGGGACGGCTTATCTCGAACGAATTTTTGAAACACTCGATGTAAAGCCTGAAATTACAGATAAAGAAGATGCATTTGTTATGCCACCTGTAAAAGGAGACGTTGTTTTTAAAGATGTTACATTTGGGTATAAACCAGATCAAACAATTTTTGAAAACCTATCTTTCCATGCTGAACCAGGAGAAACCATTGCAATAGTTGGCCCGACTGGAGCAGGGAAATCAACTATTATTAATTTAATCAGTCGGTTTTATGATGTGAATGAGGGTGAAATTTTGGTAGATGGTATTGATATTCGAAACGTGACATTAAAATCGTTGAGAGATCAAATAGGGGTTATGCTACAAGATACATTTATTTTTTCTGGTACTATCATGGAGAACATAAACTATGGGAATTTAGATGCCACAGAAGAAGAAATAATGGCAGCGGCTAAAATTGTTCGTGCGCATGAATTTATCATGCAGCAAAAAAATGGTTATGATACTGTAATCAATGAGCGAGGGAGCACATTGTCAGCTGGACAACGTCAACTAATTTCTTTTGCTCGTACATTGTTAGCCGATCCAAAAGTATTAATTCTAGATGAAGCGACTTCAAGTATTGATACACAAACTGAAATTCTTTTACAAGAAGGGCTCGATCGTTTGTTAGAAGGAAGGACAGCTTTTATCATTGCTCACCGATTATCGACAATCAAAAACAGTACAAGAATTTTTTATATTGCTGATAAAATTATCCAAGAATCGGGTAGTCATCAAGAATTGATGGACCAAAAAGGGTTGTACTACCATTTATACAAAACACAATTCGATTTATTGCAAAAAATGTAAGATTAAGATAGTTAAATGGTAATAAATAATACGTTTTGCACTACAAACAAAAGGGTTTGTAGTGCAATTTTTATGAAAAATAAAGATTTTTGGTACGGCATTGTTTTGCTAGCGGCTAAATGGGGTGTATGATATATTTGTGTAAGAATTAGAGGAATGAAAAGAGGATGACTATGAAAAACCAGATTTTTGAAAGAGAACACCAAATTAATTACTATGAATGTGATGCTAATAAGCAATTAACTATTTCTATGTTGGTCAATGTGATGATGCAAGTGTCAGGCGAACAAAGCCACGAGTTGGGTGTAGGAGATGAAGAATTAGCTAAAAAAGGATTAGCATGGATTGTGCTTCAGTATGCGGTAGATATTAAGCATATCCCAACCGCTCATCAAAAAATAAAAATAACGACACAAGCCTTGTCTTACAATAAATTATTTTGTTACCGTGAATTTCATGTATACGATGAGACAGGGACTCTTTGCGTAACAGCTAAAAGTACCTTTGCATTGTTGAATTTTGAAAAAAGGAAGATGGTTCGTATACAAGAAGAAACGGTTGCACCTTTTCAGGCACCCTTTTCAAAAAAATTGGTCCGTACGCCTAAACCTGAAAAAGTAGTAGAGGAACAATTTACAGAAAACGAATACCGTGTCCGTTACTTAGATATTGATACAAATCTACATGTGAATAATTCCAAATACTTAGATTGGGCAATAGATACATTGGATTATGACTTTTTGACAACTCATAAATTAACCCATCTTAACATTAAATTTGAAAAAGAAGTTTACTATGGCAATCAAATAAATAGCCAAATGAGTCTCTTTGAGAATGAAGAAGGGGAAATAATCTCTGCTCACCGTATTATGACTGGAGATGTAGTAAACAGTGAAGCAAGCATGACTTGGAAAAAAAATGGAGAGGAATCAAACAGGTGAAGAAATGGTAACAATCAACGATATCGCTAAACAAGCTGGGGTTGCTAAAAGTACCGTTTCCAGATATTTAAATGGTGGATCAGTGAGTCAAAAAACAAAAGAAAAATTAGGCCTAATCGTTGCTGAAACTGGCTATATACCAAATACGTTTGCCCAAAGTCTGAAAGCGAAAAAAACCGCTATTATTGGAACGATTATTCCACGGCTAGATTCTTATTCTGCAAATGAAGTGTTAATTTCTATTGATGAAGGATTAAGAAAGAAAAATTTTCAACTACTAATCACGAATACGAATCAAAATTCTGAGAGAGAAATTGAAAGTATTTATTCATTAGCGAGTCAGAAGGTTGCAGGGATTCTTTTATTTGCAACGGTTATCACAGAAGCACACAAAAAAGCCATTGCTGATGTCGGTATTCCGGTTATTTTATTAGGCCAACAAGCTGAAGACCTTTACTCGATCGTCCACGATGAATATGATGCAGGGTTTAAAATAGGCAAGTATGCTACTCATTTAGGACACAAAAACTTTTTGTACTTGAATGTTTTTGAGGCAGATGTAGCGGTAGGACAACTGCGCAAAAAAGGTGTATTAGATGCGTTAAAGGAAACAAAAGATAGCACAGTAAAAATGATTGAAATAAGTTTTACTTTTGAAAAAGCTTACCAACAAGTTTTAGAAGTATTGCCCTCAGTAAAAGCTTCTTATATTATTTGTGCGACGGATAATATTGCTTTAGCTGTATTAAAAGCTGCACATCAGTTGAAATTAGAGATTCCGGATGTTTTTTCATTATCTGGCTTTGGTGGTTATCAAATTACGACAGTCGTCTCACCAACCATTACGACTGTAAAGTATGCGTATCAAGAGTTAGGTCAAATAGCTGTAAAAAATTTGCTTTTGTTATTGGAAGGATCGACTATTCCAAAGAAAACGGTTTTGAAAAATAAATTAATAAAAAATGAATCGACTAAAAAGTGGAATTAAAACAATTATGATAAATCCCAAATTCCCTCACTGATAGTACCTGAGGTTACATCATTAGTGAGGAGAGCCAGGGATTTATTTTTTGAGGAAAGGATTGAAATGTATTTGACTAACTATTTTTTTTAACTAGTTTGTACTGGACAAAATAAATAAAAACGGTTACAATGAAAAAGAACCGGTTCCAAAAAGCAACAAACCAATAAAAGGAGGAAATAAAAATGACGGATAACGAAAGAATTGCTAAAGAAGTAATCGAAGCAGTAGGTGGAAATGAAAATATCCAATCGGTAGCTCATTGTGCGACACGTTTGAGAATTATGGTAAATAAGGAAGAAAGTATCGATAAAGAAGCGATAGAAAATATTGACAAGGTAAAAGGAGCATTTTATAATTCAGGGCAGTTTCAAATCATTTTTGGAACCGGTACCGTTAATAAAATTTATGAAGAAGTGATGGCGTTAGGAGCTCCTGGAAGCTCAACAAGTGATATGAAACAAGAAGCTAAAAAGCAAGGAAATGTAGTTCAACGGACGATTCGGACCTTTGGAGACGTATTTGTTCCGATTATTCCAGTTTTGGTTGCAACAGGACTATTTATGGGATTGCGTGGCTTGTTGACGCAAGAACAAGTATTAGCGGTCTTCGGCCTAGTACCAGCAGATATTAGTGCAAACTTTTTATTGTATACGCAAGTATTAACTGACACAGCTTTTGCATTTTTACCAGCCTTAGTTGCTTGGTCTTCATTCAAAGTGTTTGGCGGATCTCCCGTTATTGGGATTGTTTTAGGTTTGATGCTAGTTAATCCGGCCCTTCCCAATGCCTATGCAGTTGCAGGCGGCACCGCTGATCCAATTACGATGTTTGGTTTTATTCCTGTAGTAGGTTATCAAGGAACGGTTCTACCGGCCTTTATTGCTGGTTTTGCAGGAGCTAAACTAGAAAGATGGATACGCAAACGTGTTCCAGAGTATTTAGATTTATTGCTTACACCGTTTTTGACATTATTAATTATGAGTATCTTATCGCTATTTTTGATTGGACCTGTTTTTCACTCTTTAGAAGAAGTTGTATTAAATGCAACCGTCTGGGCATTAGCTTTGCCATTTGGTTTAGCTGGATTAGTTATCGGTGGATTAAACCAAATTGTTGTCGTAACCGGTATTCACCATCTATTTAATTTCCTAGAAATTCAACTATTGACAAATACTGGAGTAAACCCTTTCAACGGCATTATCACAGCTAGTATAGCCGCACAAGGTGGAGCATCTTTAGCAGTAGCGATGAAAACAAAATCTAAAAAATTGAAAGCTTTAGCTTATCCTTCGACCTTATCTGCTTTTCTAGGGATTACCGAACCAGCAGTATTTGGTGTGAATTTGAGATATGTTAAGCCATTTATCTTCGGATTAGTTGGTGGAGCAGCCGGCGGATTCTTTGGAAATATCATGGGATTAGAAGCTTCAGGTATGGCCATAACCGTTATTCCAGGAACGTTATTGTATTTGAATAACCAAATTATCTGGTATTTATTGACGAATGTGATTGCAATTTCTGTGGCTTTTACCTTAACTTATTTCTTTGGTTACAGCGATAAAATGAAAAATGAACTAGAAGCGTGAAAGGAAGTTTAAAAAATGGCACAGAATAAAACAATGGGAAAATATGGATTGGGGTATCATATCACAGCTCCTAAGGGATTATTAAATGATCCCAACGGATTGATTCAGTTTAATGGGGTGTATCACGTCTTTTACCAATGGAATCAAAACGGCACAACCCATACGACCAAAAGCTGGGGCCATGTTACTTCCGATGACTTAATCCATTGGACTAATCAACCAGTAGCTCTGGAGCCAGATGAATGGTTTGATAAAGATGGCTGTTATTCTGGAAGTGCCGTATCATTTGAAAATAAACTGTATTTATTTTATACCGGTAATGTCCGAAATGAAAAAAATGAACGCGAAAGTTATCAGTGTTTAGCAGTCTCAGAAGATGGAATACATTTCGAAAAAAAAGGACCAGTCATAGCTCAACCAAGTGGTTATACAGCACACATAAGAGATCCAAAAGTGTGGCAAGAAGAGAATAACGATTGGTGGATGGTGTTAGGCGCTCAAAAAGATAACCTAACAGGGGATACGTTAATTTACCATTCAACCAACCTAATCGATTGGACTTGTAAAGGCTCTCTAATAGATCATGCTAATGAGGATAGTTTTATGTGGGAATGTCCAGATTTAGTGCAATTCGAACAGAAAGCTGCCTTTATCTTTTCTCCACAAGGACTAACGGCTAAAGGAGATGAGTTTAATAATATTTACCAATCTGGGTATTTAACAGGTGAATTCAAAAAAACAGGTAAGTTTTTACCAGATGATCATCCGTTTAAAGAATTGGATAGAGGCTTTGAATTCTATGCCCCTCAAACTTTCCAAGATAATAACGGAAGATATATTTTATTTGGCTGGATGGGTGTAATGGAACCTGAAGTTGAAGCAGCCGTTCCAACTGTTCAAGATGGTTGGATTCATAATTTAACCATTCCAAGAGAGTTGCTGTATGCTGAGGGACAACTAATACAGCGACCGGTAGTGGAGTTGGAAAAATTAAGGCAAGGTCAACCTCAAGTTATCGTAGGAAAGACCAAAGAATCGTTGCAACTAACCACACTGCAAAATGAAATTTCGTTCAATTGGAAAGAGGCAGCAGGATCATTCGCTTTTCAAATCAGGAATGAAGTGTTGGTCGAATACGATAAAGCGTTGCGTCGTATTCAAGTGACTCGTACAAACTGGCTCACTAATAAGAGAGAGACGCGTGCAGTTACGCTCAAGCGGCCATTGACTCAGATGCAAGGGTTTCTCGAAAGCTCCACACTCGAACTTTTTGTTAATGATGGAGAAGAAGTATTTTCTTTACGTTATTTTCCAGCACAAGAAGTGAATACACTTGATATTTCTTTTTGTGAAACAGACAAAGAGCCAAAAATAACGGCCTATTCTTTAAAGCAATAAATAAAAAAGCTGGGACATGGTGCTGACCCCTAAAAGTTAGAGTTTAATATTATGCAGCCAACTGGCTGGTTTGAGTTCGGTATTCTACTGGACTTAAGCCAGCCAGTTTTTGTTTTGTGCGAATAGTATTATACCAATCGATATA
>Ga0163216_100959_pt1 | contig 25664 bp, 21 predicted proteins | sample SynspAceP_FD_167610 | JGI IMG/M metagenome (GOLD analysis project Ga0163216, IMG submission 167610) | Saline lake microbial communities from Ace Lake in Antarctica - Synechococcus sp. Ace-P (Illumina Assembly) | ecosystem: Environmental > Aquatic > Non-marine Saline and Alkaline > Saline ...
CCCCGATGATGTTCAGCGAATATCACGCCACGTTCCTCACTATTGAGGTGCTTGTTTTGTCTGTTCATAACAACATCCTATGCCCGTTGGGCTGGGGTGTTGCATTTGAAACTTGAGTCTAAGCTGTGCTGGAACTGCCGTTTCTGGGTGTGAGCACACTGGAAGAAGAAGTGGCCGTGTCCAAGGCGATCTATGCTCACCCTGCGGTGATTGCGGATCTGGCGCGCTGGAATGCCACGCTGTTGATGCCCTCGCCGATGCCACAGTATAACCTTGCCGGTGTGGGCGATGCCCCCAATACGATCGCGGATTTCAAAGGTCTGACCGTGCGCGCCACAGGCGGGATCGGCGAAGCGATGACGCTGGCAGGGGCCGTGCCTACATCCGTCACTTCCGAGGAAGCCCGTCAGGCGCTTGATTCCGGCATTGTGAAATCCATCGCATTTGCACCCCATGCGCATATGTCCTTTGGCATTCTGGAAGCCGCCAAGTGGTGGACAGCGGATCTGAACCCCGGCACAGTCAACTGCCCGATTGTTGTAAACACCGATGCACTGGACGCGCTGACAGACGTCGAGCGTGACGCATTGATGAGTTCCGTGGACGAGTCGCTGACCTATTACATCGACTATTACAACAACGAGACAATGGGCAGATTCGGCCCGCTGCTGGAAGAAAAAGGCATCGAGGTGATCAACTACAACCCCGAGCGTCTGGCCGAATTCCGCGAGCTTGCGGCGGGTCCTGTGGCGGCAAAATGGATCGAGGAGAACACTGCACGCGGTCTGCCCGCGCAAGAGCTCTATGATCTGGTGATCACGACACTGGGCAAATAAGCCAATCGCTACTCTGCGGCGCGCCGGTCTTCGCAGGCCTGCGCGCCCTTTGCGTTTTTCGCCTTTCACCTCACAGAATTTCGCCCTTCACCCCACAGAATAAGGAGAGAGCCGATGGCATTGCGTGCTGCAGTCCTAACCGACGATACGTTGCTCAGCCGTCTGGACCTATCGCTCAACAAACTTGAACGTGTGTTCGGACTGGTCAGCGGACTGGCGGTTTTTGCATTGATGTTTCTGGCCGTCTATTCGGTGGGCGGACGCAATATTTTCAACGCGCCCGTGCGCGGCTATGTGGACTGGATCGAGGTGACGATGCCGCTGATTGCGATCATGGGCGTGAGTTACACCCACCGCGATGGCGGGCATATCCGCATGGACATTCTAGTGAGCCGCCTCAAGGGCCGCGCGCTGTGGACAGCCGAATTTGTTACCACGGCGATGGTTTTGCTGCTGGTTGCCCTGCTGATCTGGGGGTCTTGGGCGCATTTCCAGCGCAGTTTTGATTTCGCATCCCCGATGTGGAGCCGTGACAGTACAATTGATATCAAGCTGCCCGTTTGGCCCGCAAAGCTGATCGTGCCCGTGGCTTTCAGCGTGCTGGCGCTGCGGCTGATCCTGCAACTCTGGGCCTATGCCCGTGCCATCGTATCTGGCACAAACGAGCCTGTCGCCGTGCCGCTGATTGAGGATGCCGCTACAATTGCAGCCCGCGAAGCGGCCGCTGTCACCGGTCGGGAGGACCTGTAATGGAACCTATCGAAATTGGCATTTATGTCTCGCTTGGCCTGCTGCTTATGGTGGTGCTGGGCATGCGCGTGGCTTTCGCCGCCGCGACGGCAGGTCTGGTCGGCCTGATCTGGATCTTCTGGTCCAAAAAGGGCTATGACCCCGACGAATTCATCTGGGCACTGACCGTGGCCACCAAAACCGCAGGTCAGGTGCCGCATTCCAAAGTCGCAAGCCAAGCCTTGTCCCTGATCCCCACCTTCATCCTGATCGGCTATCTTGCGTATTACGCAGGCCTCACCAAAGCGCTGTTCGAGGCGGCAAAACGCTGGATCGCATGGGTGCCGGGGGGCCTTGCCGTGGCAACCGTTTTCGCCACCGCAGGCTTTGCCGCCGTATCTGGCGCCTCGGTGGCCACCTCTGCCGTCTTCGCGCGCATCGCCATCCCCGAGATGCTGGAGAACGGCTATAACAAGCAATTTGCGGCAGGGGTCGTCGCAGCGGCAGGCACACTTGCCTCGCTGATCCCGCCTTCGGCCATTTTGGTGATCTACGCGATCATCGTAGAGCAGGACGTGGGCAAGCTGCTGCTGGCGGGCTTCATTCCCGGTGCGTTTTCGGCGCTTGTCTACACCATCATCATCGTTGCAATCGCGATGATCTGGAAGAACGTAGGCCCCCCCGTGGGCGGCTTTACATGGCGCGAGCGGTTTGAATCGCTGCCGCCCGCGCTGCCCATCGTGGCTGTGGTCGTGATCATTATCTTTTTCGTCTACAACCCCTTTGGCGATGCATGGGGCACCCCTACCGAGGGCGGTGCCATCGGCGCCTTCATTGTCTTCCTGATGGCGCTCTATCGTGGCATGCGGTGGCCGCAACTCAAAGACGCGCTGCTGGAGACCGCAAAGCTGACGGTGATGATCTTTACCATCATCTGGGGCGTGCTGATCTATGTGCGGTTTCTGGGCTTTGCCGATCTGCCGGGTGCTTTTGCGGACTGGATCACCTCGCTAACCATGTCGCCGATGGTGATTCTGATCTGCATTCTGCTGGCCTATGCTGTGCTGGGCATGTTCATGGATGCCATCGGGATGCTGCTGCTGACGCTGCCGGTGGTCTATCCGGCTGTCATGGCGCTCAACGGCGGTGAAAACGTGGCGGCGGCTGACTCAGCCTTTGGCATGTCCGGTCCCATGTGCGCGATCTGGTTCGGGATACTGGTGGTCAAAATGGCCGAGTTCTGTCTGATCACGCCGCCCATCGGCCTCAACTGCTTTGTCGTGGCGGGCGTGCGCGACGATCTGACCGTGCAGGACGTGTTCAGAGGTGTGACACCCTTTTTCATTGCGGATGGCATCACGATCGCGCTGCTGGTGGCGTTTCCGTCTATCGTGCTCTGGCTGCCATCCTTGGCAGGCTAGGCACCCGGCACGCGCTGCCCTTCAGGTGGCGCGTGCCTGCTCTTCTTCCCCCGGCTCTGCAGCCTGATTACCGCTGTCCAGAAAGTTACTGACGATCTGCAAGGCATCGACATTGTCGCAGACCACTTTGAACACCACCAGAAACGGCACAGCGATCAACGCCCCTGCAATACCCCACAGCCACCCCCACAGCACCACCGTTAAAAACACCGCAACCGTGTTGATCTCCAACCGTTTGCCGACCAGCCAAGGCGTGATAAACTGCCCTTCGATTGTGGTCAGCGCCATATATCCCAAAGGCACCAGCATGGCATAGCCCACCGTATCAAAGGTAATCAGCGCATAAGCGCCTGCAATTACTGCCCCGATCACGCCGCCGATATAGGGCAGATAGTTCAGCAAAAATGCGGCAACACCAATGACATAGGCCGCAGGCAGCCCGAGCGCCCATAACAGCGCGCCAACGCACACCCCCAGAGCGGCGTTGATCACCGTGATGGTCAGCAAATACCGCGAGACGCGCTTTTCCACATCATAAACCGCCGCCAGCGCGCGTTTCTTGCCCGTCAATGTTTGGAACGACTGCACCAGCTTTACGTAAAACATATTGCCTGATGCCAGCAGGAACATCGCCAGCACCAGCGTGACAGCGATTGTTCCGCCCAGCTTCATGCCCGTACTCATCGCGCTGTCCAGAAAGCCGGGCTGTTTCACCACAACCTCTTGCGCACCGCCCGCAGGCGCGCTGATCTTGTCCACTTCCTCCGTGGCGCGGCGCACGGTTTCCACAGTTTCGGCCATCGTGCTCAGCTTGGCCTTGATCTGGTTGCCCATCAGCGGCAACTCGTCCGACCAGAGTGCTATGGTGCCAGCCGAGATCGCAACCACGGCTGCGATTGCCAATCCTGCCAGCCCCACGACCACCACCGCCGCAGGTCCGCTGGGCACACCGGCGCGTCCCAATGTCCGCATCAGCGGGCTCAGCGTCAGTGCCAGCAAAAATCCCAGCAGAATAGGCAAAACAAGGTCCTTGGCGAAATAGGCAGTTACGAATACCGCGATCACGCAGAGCAGTTGCAGCGACCGCCGGATCGACGTGAGATCATCCAAAATAACCGCTCCTGATGCGTGTAATAAAATCAAACGCACCAGAAGCCGGTTTGGTTCATTCCGAAGGCGTATTTCATTCGCCGCTTGACCAGTGCAGGGGCAAAAGGCCAGATTACGCTTTCCTGAAGCTCCCCCGCGAAAGACCGCCCATGATCCGATTTCTGCACAGCTCCGATCTGCATCTGGGCAAGCCCTTTGGCCGCCACGCAGAGGATGTGCGCGGGCGATTGCGCCAGGCACGGCACGGCACACTGGCACGGTTGGCGGAGGCGGCGCGCGGGCAGGGCGCTGGCGTTGTCCTGCTGGCGGGTGACACGTTTGACCAGCAGACACCGGCCCCCGCGATCACCCGTCAGGCGCTGAACGCGATGGCACAGGCCAGCGACATCACTTGGGTGCTGATGCCCGGCAACCACGACAGCCTCGCGGCAAGCGAGCTGTGGCAAACCATCGCGCGCGACAAACCCGCAAATGTGATCACTGCCCTGACACCCGCGCCGCTTGATCTGGGCGGGGCCTTTGTGCTGCCCGCCCCGTGTACGACGCGCAATCCGGGTCGAGATCTGACCGTTGATATGGCCCAAGCCACACCCGAAGGCGCCATCCGCATCGGCTTGGGGCATGGCGGGATCCGCGATTTCAGCACCGATGCCGCCGAAGGGCCCAGCGGCACCATCGCGCCCGACCGCGCCGCACAGGCGGGGCTGGATTATCTGGGTCTTGGCGACTGGCATGGCCAGATCAGGGTCAGCGGCAACACGTGGTATTCCGGCACGCCGGAGGCCGACAGCTTCAAGCACGCGGGCAGTGGCACCGCGCTGGCCGTCAGCCTTGCAGGCGCGGGTGCAGCGCCGGAGGTTGTGCCGGTGCGCAGCGGCGAGGTGAGCTGGCAGCGCATCGCACTGGAACTGACCCCGCAAGACGACAGTGCTGAGGTCATCGTCGCCAGTCTGCCGCCTTTGGGCACGCGCCGTGACACTCTGTTGCAGGTCACGGCACAGGGCCGTCTGGGCGTCCAGCAGATGCAACACCTGCGCACGGCACTGACCCGTGTAGCCCCCGATTTTCTCAGCCTGACGCAAGATCTGGATGCGGTGCTGCTGGCCCATGATACCGCTGATCTGGAGGCGATAGACCCCTCGGGCGGGGCGCTGCGCCAAGCCGCCGAGGCGCTCTCGGTCCGCGCGCAGAACGCTGATCTATCCGCCGCAGACCGCCGTGTGGCTGCCACCGCACTGGCGCAGCTTTTCTCCTTTGTTGCGGGGGAAGACGCATGAAACTGCGCAGCCTCACTCTATCCAACGTGCGCAAATTTGCGGGCCAGACTGCCACGATCAGTGGTATCGGAGACGGTGTATCGGTGGTGTCGGAGGCCAATGAATTCGGCAAATCTACATTTTTCGACGCCCTGCATGCGCTGTTCTTTCTCAAATACGGCGCCGCCACGCGGGAGGTCAAATCGCTCCAGCCGCGGGCGGGCGGGCCGGTGCGCATCAGTGCGCAGATCGAGTTGCCCTCGGGCCTCTTTACGCTTGAGAAATCGTTCCTGTCGCAAAAACGCGCCTCCGTGCGCGATGCAGGCGGCACGCTGGTGGCATTGGACGATGAGGCCGAGCGGTGGATTGCGCAGCTGATGGGCAGCGGGATCGAGGGGCCTGCGGGCCTGTTGTGGGTGCGGCAAGGCATCACTTCGCTGGAACCTGCGGGTAGCATGGGGGCGGACAAGACCGAGAAAGAGCGCCTGCTGGGCGCGCGGCGCGATCTGCTGTCCTCGGTCGCGGGCGAGATTGACATGGTCACGGGCGGGCGGCGGATGGACCGCGTGATCGAGGCAGCGGTGCAGGCGCTGGCCCGTCTGGCCACGCCGACAGGCAAGCCTTACGCCAAAGGCCCGTGGCACGAGGCACAGCAGGAGGCGCAGACCCAGACGGCCCGCCTTGAGGAGCTGGACCGCACGTGTCGCGCCCTGTCGGAGGCATTGGTGCAGCGCCGCGAGGTCTCTGTGCGGCTGGACGCCCTGCAAACCGCCCCCGCACGCGCGGCGCTGGCAGCGGCGCTGGAGAAGGCGCAACATTCTTATGCGGCGGCACAGGCCCATGCAGACAAACTGGCACAGGCGCGCGATCAGGCGGCGCTGCGGCAGCTGGAGCGGGATAGCGTGCAGGCCCGGCTTGATGCGTTGATTGGGGCCGAATTGGGCTACGGTTTGGCGCAGACCGCGCGTCAAAACGCACAGGCAGAACATGCACTGGCCGCAAGGCAGGCCCAAGCTGCCGATGCGCTGACCGATGGTGCGCAAGCCGTATTGACGCAGGCAACCACGGCTTTGGCCGCAGCGCAGGCCGCGAAAGACGCGGTGCAGCAGGATGCCTTGCGCCGCAATGCAGTCGAGAAACACACGCAGCTTCAGGCACGCATGGCCCAAGTGGCCCGGAAACGGGCCGAGCTTGAGGCGGCAAATGCCACGCTGGCCACTTTGCCTGTGACAGCGCAGGCGCTTGACCGCATCGAGACTGCCCAAGCGGCGCATCAGCGTGCACAGGCCGAGGTGGCCTCGGGCGGAGTGCAGATGCATCTGAGCTATGAGGGCGCGAACAAGGTCAGTGCGGAGGGCAAATCCTTGGGCGCGGGCATGCATGCGGTTGTCCAGAGGCAGGTCTTTGATCTGGAAGGCATCGGCAGGATGATCCTTGATCCGGGTGATGCGGCAGCAGATCTGGCGGCGGTGACAGCGGCGCAGACGCGACTGCGTGCCGCCCTTGATGCAGTGGGGATGTCCGATATTGGTGCGGCACGTCAGGCTGCCACGCAGCGACACGAAGCCGCTGCACAGATTGCGCTGCTGAAAAGTGTGTTGGACACACTGGCGCCCGAAGGCGTGGAGGCTGTGCAAGCCGCCGAGGCCAAAGCCCGTGCGGATCTGGCAGCAGTGCAGACCACGCCCGCCATCCCGCCTGTTGATCCGGCACAGGCGATCCAAAATCTGGAAGCCGCGCAGAATGCGGAGCGTGAAGCACGCGCGCAGTATGACCGCAGCCGCGATGCGCGAGATGCAACGCGCGCCGCACAAGCCCGCGCGCAAGCTTTGCGCGATGCAGCCGAAGGCGGATACCAGACAGCCGTGGCCGCCTATGGCTCTCCCGACAGTTTCGAGCCGCGTAAAGCCGAAGCCGCGCGGGCCTGTTCGCTGGCAGATGTCGCGGCGCAGGATGCACGCACAGCGGCGCAGACACTGGCGGCACAGGCCCCCGATCTGGCGATTGCCCAAGCCGATCTGTCGCGCGCCACATCCGCTGCCGATTATGCCCGCGACGAGCAGGCACGCCTGACCGCGCGGCTGGCCGATCTGGGTGCGACCATCCGTGCGCGCGCCGAAGACGGCGTTGAGGAAAAGCGCGACGAGGCCGCAGGTGCCGCGCAAGCGGCGACGGGGCGCGCAGAGCGGTTCGCCCATGAGGCCGCAGGGCTGATGCTGTTGGTCGAGGCCTTGCGCGCCAAACGCGGTGCCGCGCAGGAAGCCTATTTCGGCCCTGTCCAGCAAGAGCTGGCTCCGCTGTTGGCGCTGTTGCACGCCGATGCCGCCCTCAGCTTTGATCCTGCCTCGATGTTGCCGCAGGGCCTTGCACGCGGCGGCGCGGACGAGCCGGTGGAGATGCTCAGCGGGGGCACGCAGGAACAGATTGCCATCCTCACGCGGCTGGCCTTTGCGCGGCTGTTCGCGCGGCAGGGCAAACCCATGCCAATCATTCTGGATGACGCGCTGGTCTACTCCGATGATACCCGCATCACGGCCATGTTCACGGCGCTGCACCGTGTGGCCGCCGACCAGCAGGTGATTGTGTTCTCCTGTCGGCAGATGGCCTTTGCCAATCTGGGCGGCACGCGGCCCATGGTCGAGATTGCGGAAGACCGCTAGCCGGTAGTATTGATTGCTTACAGGAGAACCGCGTATGCCCTTTTTGTCCACGCCTTGCATATCGTTTGCACTCGCTGTTGCCTTGCTGGCCCCTCAGGTGCAGGCCCAGACCAGAAGCGACCAGCTTCAGGCGCAAACGCAATCGGAGATGAACGCCAGCGCCGCGCGAGATTACCGCGCTGCGGATGCAGCCCTGAACGACGCGTGGGATGGTGCCAGATTATTCGGCGATGCCATCGGGCAGGGCGATGCCTTGCTGGCCGCACAGCGCCTGTGGCTTGCCTACCGCGACGCGGCCTGTGAGGTGCAGGCAAGCCCGCTGACCGGCGGCACGCTACAGCCGATGGTGCAAACAAACTGCCTGACGACCCTGACCGAAGAACGCACGCGCATGTTGCTGGAGTTCAACGGGTATTGAAAGGGGGCTGTCATGGATGGATTCACACGGGCATCTGGGCTAGACCCGATCCGAACACGCCAATGCCCCAAACGCAAACAAGGACTCCCGATATGACAAATGTGCTGGACCAACTGCGCACCATGACCACCGTTGTGGCCGACACCGGCGAAGTTGCCGCCGTCAGGATGTACAAGCCGGTGGATTGCACCACCAACCCTTCGCTGGTGCTCAAGGCGCTGACCGATCCTGCATCAGAGGCGCTGGTGGTCAAAGAGATCGAGGCGGGCAAGGCTGCGGGGCTGAGCGCCGAGCAGGTCACCGAAGTGCTGACCGTGGCGATGGGCGCGGAGCTGGCCGCACTGGTGCCGGGCCGTGTGTCCACCGAGGTGGATGCCTGCCTGTCGTTTGACACCGATGCATCTGTTGCGCGGGGCCATGATATCATTGACGAATATGCAAGGCGCGGTGTGGATAAGGGACAGGTCCTGATCAAGCTGGCCGCGACCTGGGAGGGCATCCGCGCGGCGGAAATCCTGCAAGCCGAGGGCATTGATTGTAATCTGACGCTGCTGTTTTCAATGGCGCAAGCGGTGGCCTGTGCGGATGCAAATGCCTTTCTGATCTCGCCTTTCGTGGGCCGGATCACGGATTGGTACAAAAAAGCCGAAGGCCGTGACCACTATGCCCCCGACGAGGATCCGGGTGTGAAATCCGTGCGCGCAATCTATGATTACTACAAATCTAACGGCATCAAGACCGTTGTGATGGGCGCCTCCTTCCGCAGCAGTGACCAGATCAAGGCGCTGGCGGGTTGCGACAACCTGACCATTGCACCCGCATTACTGGACGAAATGGGCAAAGATCCCGCCACGTTGACCCGCGTGCTGTCGCCTGAAAACGCCAGCGGTGCCGCAAAGATCACCCTGGACGAGGCGGCATTCCGCTGGGCCATGAACGCCGATGCCATGGCGACGGAAAAGCTGGCCGAGGGCATCCGCAACTTTGATGCGGACCATCAAAAGCTGATCAAGGTGATTGCTGCGCGGATGTAAATCCAAACTATGCGACGGCGGCCCGCTGCGCAGGCGGGCTGCCGGACCGGCGGCGTCTCGCGCTGTCTTGTGCAGCTGCGCTGGGATGTCAAACCTGTTGCTCTGGAACGATCCTCTCTATAGGCTCATGTGCAGACATATTGCTCATTGAACTAACTTTAGGAGGATGCCCGTGTTTCTCAAAAATGCCTGGTACGTTGCTGCATGGAGCAGTGAAATCACCAATGATTTGCAGCAGATCCTCGTTCTTGGCGAGAAGATTTGCGTGTTTCGCAACGAAGACGGCGAGGTCATTGCCCTTGAGGATGCCTGCCCGCACCGCAAGCTGCCGCTGTCCAAAGGCCGGATCAAGGGCAATACGGTCGAATGTGGCTATCACGGGCTGACGTTTGACTGCGCGGGCCAGTGTGTCTGGGCACCGGGCGGCGGGCGCATCCCCTCGGCGGCGCGCGTGCGGCCTTTTCCGATCCATGAGAAATACGGCCTTGTCTGGATCTGGATGGGCAATGCTGCCATCGCGGATGTCGAGGATATTATGGATATCCCCAACTTCGACAGCCCTGACTGGGGCATCAACCGTGGTGCGGCGATGGAGCTGAACTGCAACTATTTGCTGATGTGCGACAACCTGCTGGACCCCACCCATGTGGCATGGGTGCATCAAAGCTCGTTCGCGACCAATGCGACCAAAGACACGCCCCTGCGCGTGTCCAAGACAGACAAGGGTGTGATCGTGCACCGCTGGATGATGGATCACGAGCCTGCACCGTTTTACAAAAAGGTTGTTGAGTTCACCGGCAATTGCGACCGCTTGCAACACTATGAGGTGCGCTATCCCAGTCATGCGCTGATCCGTGCGGTGTTCACCCCCGCAGGCACCGGCGGCGTGGATGGCCCGCTGCACGCCAATACGTTTATCATGGACAGCTACAATTTCATGACGCCGACATCGGCAAACGAGACGCGCTATTACTGGTTCCAGCTGCGCAATATCCGCCCCGAGGATGAAGAGCTGTCGAAGATGATGAGCGAGGACGTGCGCAAGGCCTTCGAGGAAGACCGTGCGATCCTTGATCAGGTGCAGATCGGGATGGACACCAAAACATCACCCCATATCGATCTGGGCATCGACGCAGGCCAGCTGCGTTTCCGTCGCCAGCTGGAAGCGATGATTGCTGAAGAAGCAATGGTCGACGCGAAGATGCAAGGGTGAGGCGGGGCGGCGCCTTGCCCGCTGCCTGCACGCGCGTGCCCGGAAGGGGCGCACTGGCATGTCGGTGACCTACCGCGACATCAAGGCGGATATTCTGGCCCAGATTACGTCTGGCGTGTTGGCACCCGGCGGGGCGATGCCGAACGAGGTGGATCTGGCCACCGGCTATGGCTGCGCGCGCGCGACCGTGAACCGCGCCATGCGCGAGCTGGCCGAAGAGGGCATCATCGAGCGCAAGCGCAAGGCGGGCTCGCGCGTGCGCATGGCCCCTGTGCGGGCTGCGCGCTTTGAAATTCCCATTGTCCGCCAAGAGATCGAGGAAGGCGGTGCCGCCTACCGCTATGCGCTGGTGAACCGCGCGGTGATGGCGGCCCCCGACTGGCTGCGTGCACGTCTGGCGCTGGGCGAGGGGGCGCAAGTGTTGCACCTGATCTGCATGCATTACGCCGATGGAACGCCGTACCAGCACGAGGACCGCTGGATCAATCTGGCGGTCAATCCGGACGCTGAAAAGACGGATTTTACCAAAACCGGCCCGAACGAATGGCTGGTGGCTGCCATGCCGTTTTCCAATGCGCAGATCAGTTTTCAGGCGGTTCAGGCGGATGCGGGGCTGGCAGAGTATCTGGGATGTGTGGCGGGGGATGCGCTGTTCCAGACCGAACGCTCGACCTGGTGGGAGGGAACGGCGGTGACGTTTGTGCGCCTGACCTACCGGCGCGGCCACCGGATGACAGCGCAGTACTAGGCATAACCGCCGCCGCCCGTGAAATTCAGGCGGCGGCGGTTTCGGTTTACAAGATTGCTGGCAGGTTCAGACCGTTTTCCCGGGCGCAGTCAATCGCGTCTTCATAGCCTGCATCCGCATGGCGCATCACGCCCGTTGCCGGATCGTTCCACAAGACCCGTTTGATCCGGCGGTCTGCGTCCTCGCTTCCGTCACAGCAGATCACCATGCCGGAGTGCTGGGAGAAGCCCATACCGACGCCGCCGCCATGGTGCAGCGACACCCAGGTCGCGCCTGACGCAGTGTTGAGCAGCGCGTTCAGCAGCGGCCAGTCTGACACAGCGTCAGAGCCGTCTTTCATGGCTTCCGTCTCGCGGTTGGGCGAGGCAACAGAGCCTGAATCGAGGTGGTCACGGCCAATCACAATCGGCGCTTTCAGCTCGCCATTACGCACCATCTCGTTGAACGCGAGGCCCAGCTTGTCGCGCACGCCCAGACCCACCCAGCAGATGCGGGCAGGCAACCCTTGGAAGGCGATCCGCTCGCGGGCCATGTCCAGCCAGTTGTGCAAGTGCTTGTCCTCTGAAAGGATTTCTTTCACCTTGGCGTCTGTTTTGTAGATATCTTCCGGATCGCCGGACAGTGCGGCCCAGCGGAACGGGCCGATGCCACGGCAGAACAGCGGGCGGATATAGGCAGGTACAAAACCGGGGAAGGCAAAGGCGTTCTCCAGCCCTTCCTCCAGTGCGACCTGACGGATGTTGTTGCCGTAATCCAGTGTCGGCACGCCTGCGTTCCAGAAATCCACCATCGCAGAGACGTGGATTTTCATTGAGGCGCGGGCGGCTTTTTCCACCTCTTTCGGCGCGCTCTCGCGCTTTTCGCGCCACTGCGCCATGGTCCAGCCTTGCGGCAGGTAGCCGTTGATCGGGTCATGCGCGCTTGTCTGGTCGGTGACGATATCGGGGTGGATCCCGCGCTTGACCAACTCGGGGAAGATGTCAGCAGCATTGCCCAACAGGCCGACAGACTTTGCCTCTCCGGCAGCCGTCCAGCGGTTGATCATCTCCAGCGCCTCGTCCAGAGTCTCGGCCCGCTCATCAACGTAGCGGGTGCGCAGGCGGAAATCGATGCTCTCGGAGTTACACTCGACCGCCAGACAGCAGGCACCGGCCATGACAGCGGCCAGAGGTTGCGCGCCGCCCATACCCCCAAGTCCGCCGGTCAGGATCCATTTACCCTTGAGCGAGCCTTCATAATGCTGGCGGCCCGCCTCCATAAACGTCTCGTAAGTGCCCTGCACAATGCCTTGGGACCCAATGTAAATCCACGAGCCGGCAGTCATCTGGCCGTACATCGCCAGACCCTTTTTATCCAGCTCGTTGAAGTGATCCCATGTGGCCCAATGCGGCACCAGATTGGAGTTGGCGATCAGCACACGTGGCGCGTCTTTGTGGGTCTGGAACACGCCGACAGGCTTGCCCGATTGCACCAGCAGCGTCTCGTCTTCTTCCAACGCGCGCAGGGCGGCGCAGATTTTGTCAAAGTCATCCCACGTCCGCGCGGCGCGCCCGATGCCGCCATACACCACCAACTCGTGCGGGTTTTCGGCCACATCTGGGTGCAGGTTGTTCATCAGCATGCGCAGGGGCGCCTCCGTCAGCCAGCTTTTTGCGCTGATTTCGGTGCCGGTGGCGGGATAGATGTCACGGGTGTTTTTGCGGGGGTTGTTCATGATGTGCCTTTCAGGGTGATAGCCAGCTTGGCGAGGTCTGTCAGAATGGTTTTCAGATGCGCGCGCAGGCGGTCCGCGGATGCGGTGTCATACTCCCAAGGGGGCGTCTGTGTGCTCAGATAAGTGCTCTGCGCCAGCTCCATCTGGATTGCGTGCACCCCTTCGGCGGGGCGGCCATAGCGCCGCGTGGTCCAGCCGCCTTTGAAGCGGCCGTTGGTGATTGCGGTATAGCCGTCCGCCTGTTCGCAAATGGCCTGTACAGCAGATTCAATCCGCGGCGCGCAAGTGGTGCCCTCATTGGTGCCGATGTTGAAATCAGGCAAAGTACCCGCAAACAGGAAGGGGATAACCGATCGGATCGAGTGGCAATCATACAAGATCGCGATGCCGTGGATATCGCGCACACGCTCCAATTCGGCGGCGAGTGCGGCGTGGTATGGCGTGTGAAAGGCATCGCGGCGGGCGATTGTCTCGGCTTGCGTCGGGGGCGTCTCCCAGATGTTATTGCCGTCAAAATCCGTCAACGGCACCAGGCCCGTGGTGTTCTGGCCGGGGTACAGTGACACGCCGGACGGATCGCGGTTGGCATCCACGACATAGCGGTGGAAGGTCGCGCGCACAGTGTTTACCCCGTCCAGCAGCCCGTCGTAGAGGCGGTGGATGTGCCAGTCCGTATCGTCCAGACCGCGCCCGCGCGGGTTCAGCTGTGCAAGGATCTCATCGGGCACATAGGTGCCGGTATGGGGAAACGCCAGTATGATCGGGCTTTCGCCCCGGGTGATCTCGACGGGGGTCATACGCGCAACTCCGGCATTGTAATTCCTGTACTTGCGGTAATTGCACCGCCGCGGATCAGCACGGCTGCCTGCTCCAGATCAGGGGCGAGGTAGCGATCATCGCCCAGCGTGGCAACATGGCTGCGCAGGGTCGCCACAACAGCAGCCAGCGGCGCACTGGTGGTCAAAGGCGCGCGGAATTCGATGCCTTGGGCGGCGCACAGCAACTCGACGCCCAGAATACGCTCCAAATTCGTTACCATCCTCGCCAGACGCACAGCCCCGTGTGCTGCCATGCTGACATGGTCTTCCTGATTGGCAGAGGTGGGCGTGCTGTCGGTCACGCAGGGGTTCGCCAGATGCTTGTTCTCGCTCATCAGCGCGGCGGTGGTGACCTCGGCAATCATAAAGCCGGAGTTGAGGCCGGGATTGGGCGTCAGGAAGGGCGGCAGATCATGGCTCAGCACGGGATCCACAATCAGGGCAATCCGGCGCTGGGCAATCGCGCCAATCTCGGCCACGGCCAGCGCGATCATATCAGCGGCAAAGCCCACAGGCTCGGCGTGAAAATTCCCGCCCGACACGATCAGCCCCGCTTTGGTCAGCACCAGCGGGTTATCCGTGGCGGCGTTCGCCTCGATCTCCAGCGTTTTGGCAGCCATGCGCAGCACGTCCATCGCGGCCCCTGTCACCTGCGGCTGGCAGCGGATGCAATAGGGGTCCTGCACGCGGGCATCGCCTTCCATATGGCTCTCGCGGATGACGGAGCCGTCGAGCAGTGCGCGCATGGTGGCGGCGGCATCAATCTGGCCTGCATGGCCGCGCAGGGCGTGGATTTCAGGCTGTAACGGCGCAGTCGAGCCCATGATGGCATCGGTGCTGAGTGCGGATGTGACCAGAGCAGCGTTCATCGCCCCCCATGCGCCGAACAGACCTGCGAGTGCGAAAGCTGTGCTGAACTGGGTGCCGTTGATCAGGGCGAGGCCCTCTTTTGCCCCCAAAATTACGGGGATCAGACCCGCACGCTTCAGGGCCTCGGCACCGCTTAGCGTCTCGCCTTCATAAATCGCCTCGGCATAGCCCATCATCACGGCGGCCATATGCGCCAGCGGGGCCAGATCACCGGAGGCACCGACCGATCCCTGCACAGGGATCACAGGCGTCACACCGCGCGCCAGCATCTGCTCCAGCAGCGTGACCAGCTCCATCCGCACACCGGACGCACCGCGCCCCAGCGACAGCAGTTTCAGCGCCATCATCAGCCGTGCATGAGGCTGCGGGATCGGATCACCCACGCCGCAGCAATGCGACAGGATCAGATTACGTTGCAAGGTGGCAGTGTCCTTGGAGGCGATCTTGACCGACGCCAGTTTGCCAAAACCGGTGTTCACGCCGTAGACGGCTTCGGTGCCGTTCGCTGCCGCTTCGATCCGCGCTTGGGCATCCAGAATACCCGCATGACAGGACGGGTCGAGCGTAACGCTCGCGCCATCGCGGAAGACCTGTTCCAGATCGGCAAGGGTGACAGTGCCGGGGGTCAGGGTGAGGTTCATCATGTCAGCGCTCCGAATATGCGGGTGTGAAGGGGGTTAAAGCCGATGCGGTAGGCCAACTCGGCGGGGTGCTTGATGTCCCAGACGGCCAGCTCTGCACGCATGCCTGTTGCGATGGTGCCGGTGTCGTGCAGCCCCAGCGCGCGGGCGGCGTTTTGCGTCGCCCCGCGCAGCACTTCTTCGGGCGTCATGCGGAACAGGGTGCAGCCCATGTTCATGGCCAGCAGCAGGGAGTTGAGGGGCGAGGAGCCGGGGTTGATATCGGTCGAGATCGCCATCGGTACGCCGTGCTTTCGCAGCAGCGCGATGGGCGGCATTTGCGTCTCGCGGATGGTGTAGAACGCACCGGGCAGGATCACGGCGACACTGCCGGCGGCGGCCATGGCCTGCACACCTTCCTCGTCCAGATACTCGATATGCTCGACAGATAGCGCGCCATAGGATGCAGCCAGTTTTGCAGCTCCCAGATTGGACAACTGCTCTGCATGGAGTTTCACAGGCAGGCCCAACTCGACCGCCACATCAAAGACGCGGGCGATCTGGGTGGTGTTAAAGGCGATGCCCTCGCAGAACCCGTCGACCGCATCCACCAGCCCCTCGGCATGCGCCGCGCGCAGGGTCGGGATGCAGACCTCGTCGATATAGGCATCATCGCGGCCTGTATATTCCTGAGGGGTGGCATGGGCGCCCAGATAGGTGGTTTTCACGCGGATAGGGCGGTTGGCCATCACGGCACGCGCAACCCGCAACATGCGCAACTCTGTTTGCATATCCAGACCGTAGCCTGATTTGATCTCGATGGTGGTCACGCCCTCGGCGATCAGCACATCCACGCGGCGCAGCGCATCCGCCAGCAGCCGGTCTTCTGTCGCGGCACGGGTCGCTTTGACAGTGGACACGATCCCGCCGCCCGCCCGCGCGACCTCCTCGTAGCTCGCCCCGTTCAGCCGCATTTCGAACTCTACCGCGCGGTCGCCGCCGTGCACGATATGGGTGTGGCAGTCCACCAGACCGGGCGTGACAAGCTGCCCGCCAAGGCTGTGTGTCTCATAGCCCGCAAAATGTGGCGGTAGATCGGCCTGTGGCCCGACCCACGCGATCCGCCCGTTCTCAAGGGCTATCGCTGCGTCCGCGATCATCCCGTAGGATGTGCCTGTGTCGGTCATTGTGACCGCATGCAGATCTGTCAAAAGCTGGAGCGTCAGGGCCATTGCATCCTCCTTTACATCGGGTGTCCTCTTTTCTAGTATAAATCAATAGGCAATATGTCTATACATAAAAATCTAATTCCTAAGGTTGTTCTTATGATCTATGCAAAGCAGGCCTTGCTGGCTTTTGGTTGGGCACATGATGTCCGCATCACGCTGGAAGGCGGGCGCATCGCGCGGATTGATGCGGGCGCACAGGTACAAAACGGCGATTCCCGTGTAGATACGCTGCTGCCTGCGCCGGGCAATCTACACTCGCATACGTTCCAGCGCGCGATGGCGGGCATGACCGAAGTGCGCAAGGCGGGGCGTGACAGTTTCTGGACATGGCGCGATCTGATGTACCGCTTTATGGACCGTCTGACGCCTGATCAGATCGAGGCGATTGCCGCCCTTGTGTTTATGGAAATGCAGGAGGCGGGTTATGCCTCTGTGGGTGAGTTTCACTATGTCCATCACCAGCGCGGCGGTGCGCCTTATGACGCACTTGCGGAGCTGTCGTTGCGGGTGATGGCAGCTGCCAGCCAGACAGGCATCGGGCTGACCCATTTGCCGGTTCTCTATACCTATGGCGGAGCGGGGCAGGTGCCGCTGGCAGATGGCCAGCTGCGCTTTGGCAATGATGTCGAGCGGTTCTGCGCACTGGTCGAGGCCGCGCGGGGCGGGCTGGCGGATTTGCCGGATGATGCAAGGATCGGTATTGCGCCCCATTCGCTGCGCGCCACGTCGCCTGCGGATCTGGCGGCCGTGCTGGCGGCGCATAACAGTGCGTCCGGGGCCGGGCCGGTGCATATTCACATCGCAGAGCAACCCAAAGAGGTGGCAGATATTCAGGCATGGCTTGGCGCGCGTCCTGTGGACTGGCTGCTGGACAATGCGCTCGTCGGCCCCGACTGGTGCCTGATCCACGCCACCCACATGACCACGGACGAGACGCAGCGCATGGCGGCATCGGGTGCTGTTGCAGGGCTGTGCCCGATCACGGAGGCCAATCTGGGCGATGGTCCGTTCAACGGGCCTGCGTATCTGGAGGCAGGCGGTGCCTTTGGCATAGGTTCTGATTCCAACATCAACATTTCGTTGACGGAGGAATTGCGCACGCTGGAATACTCCCAACGCCTGCGCGATCTGGCGCGCAATGTGCTGGTGGTGGGGGAGGGGTCTGTGGGTCACACGCTTTATACAGGTGCGGCGCGTGGCGGTGCACAGGCGCTGGGCCGCGATGCGGGTGAGATTGCGGTGGGCAAGCTGGCCGATCTGGTGGCGATTGACAGCACTTCGCCAGCATTATGTGCACTGGCGCAGGATCAAATTCTGGACGGGCTGGTATTTGCAGCCAAGGACAATGTTGTCACGGACCAATGGTCGGCGGGGCGGCATTGTGTGACGGGCGGGCGGCATGTGGCGCGCGATGCCATCATTGCAAGCTACCGCAGGTCTGTGTCTGCTTTGCTGGCCTCGCTTTAGGGGCGTGGCTGCAAGGTAATCGCCAACACGCAGGTATCCGCACCCAGCGCATATTCCAGCGGGGCGGTATCGCTGATCACGGTATCGCCGGTCCCTAGCACTTGTGCACGCTCTGACAGGGTCAACGTGCCGTGGATCACATGTACGATGCCTGTTTGTCCCGTGAGGCCCAGCGTGTGAGCACCGGTCTGTGTCCGGCAGCGGGCGCTGCCCTCGCAGCGGGCCGTGTCGAACATCAGGTTGAAATCACGCACAGGTCCCTGAGCCAGCGTCGCGCGCACCGGGGCGGCGCCATCAAACGTCACCGGCACGGCGAAATCCGCAGGCCAGGCAGCCCCTTCGCTGTGCAGTACCATGCCACTGCCTTTGATCACCGTCAGAATGCGGGTCAGTCCCGCAAAGCTGGAAAAATCCCCCGCGCTGTCTACATCTGCCATGCTCAGCCGCCACAAAAGCTCCTGTGCATCCGTGTGCTGCGCGATGTTGCGTGTGATGCCGCCGCCGTTCTTCCACGGTGTCGGTATCAATTCGGTTTGTCTGATAATCCGCATGTCGCCCCTCTTGTGTAAACCCAGCTATTATTTTCTATACCAGCGCTCTGTCTACCCCCCCCTATCTGCGGCCCTTGGTGCGCTGTGGTGCTGTCGATGTGCCCTAACCGTCAACCAAAGACTACACCATCCGACGCGCCGCGCTGCCAGAAAACAGGTGCAAGAAAGTATTTTGCCGCCTAAGCTATGGCCATGATACGCTGTTGGCAGACTTGCTGTCCTCACACCGGTTCTGATCGGAGATCCTATGGCACGTTCAATATTCCGCAGCACCATTTTAGCTGCATCACTTTTTTTTGCTCCGGTGACGTCCTTCGCGCAAGAAGTGTTTGGCACTTTGGAGGCCAGCCTTGACGGGGCCGCCCGCAGTTGGTTTTTGACAGTCAAAGACGCGGACAGCCAGAGCTTTGCGCTCAGCATCCCCAGTGCCGGCCTTCAAGCTTTCAGCCTGTGGGGTGTAACGGATGCGCAGAACCTCGTTGAGGAAAAGCAGAGCCTTCTCGTTTCGTTCGACGTGATGACAGTGGGCGGGCAGCTGATGCCGTTGAATGCCAGTGTGATGTATCTTTCGGACGGCTGGAGGTCAGGCTGGTTGGCGGACGAGGAGGATACTGTCAACTTTTCCCTGACAGCCCTGAAAAACGACGACAGCGGTGTTCTGGTCGAGGGCCGTTTTGAGGCGACCGCCGGATATAGCGAACCGCTCTCGAGCGGGGAGAGCGATCGTTCTCGCACGATGCAGATCAACGGCAGTTTCAAGGCCGTGCTGCCACCGTCTATCCTCCAGAAAAACTAGGCAATCCGTGTGGGGCAAAGGCGTGTATTTGCCCCCGCGCCGGTCGAGAACATATACCAGTATTAACAGATACGGGGCATCCCGACAGGTGCTTCACCAGTCCGGTTCACCCTGTCAGCCGCAAAGTAAAAGGCGCGCACGTCATCGGCTGGGCCCGGAAAGGTTTGGCGAAGATCGCGCGCTGGTGGTTGAACGCGCCAAGCCCGCAATACCCCAAGCCCGCAATACCTCAAGCTGGTGCCGATGCTGGAATTGTACGTGCCGCCAAACGGCAGTGCCGTTTGCATAGAGTGCACCGGCTCCGGTGTGATCTGCGCAGAGGTGACCGATGTTGTACCTATCGCCCCCGTATTTGCGCGATCGCCGCGCATATTGTTACAAGTGCTGTACTGCGCAAAACCAGTCCCAAGCTGCCCCTGCGCAGGGGCAGCTTGGGTGTGCGGCCCGGTCTGGTGCCAGCGCAGACATCGCGCATCAGGTTATCGCGGCGGCGTGCCACCTGCGCCGATGTCCCAGATCAGCCCTGCCATGACCCGCAGCGCATCGCGGCTGAGGGATTTCAGGACATGCTCGTTCGGGGCATGCTGTGCACAGCCGCGATAGGAATGGGGCACCCAGACCGTCGGCAGGCCGAGAATATCCGCGAACATATCATTGGGCAGCGACCCCGCAAGATTGGGCAGCACATGGGGCGGTTTGCCGGCCGTGCGTGTGAGGGACGCTTTGACAAAGCCCGCCCAGGGGTGGGTCGGATCCAGCCGTGTTGCCGAAAAAAAGCCGCGGTCGTGCGGAATGACTTCAAGTGCGTCAAATCCGTGCCTGTCCAGATGGCGGCGTAGGGCGGGCAGGATATCTGCCGGATCGGTCCCCACGACATAGCGCAGCTGACAGGTAGCACGGGCCGATGCCGAGATTGCGTTGACGGGCGCCTCCGGCACACCGCTGGTCATGGCCAGCACGCAAAAGCTGTTCCAGCCAAAGGCGCGCTCGGCCGGTGTCAGGCTTTCCTCGCCCCAGTCGGTATCGACGGCGGGGCCATCACCGCCTTCCACGGGCAGCCCGTCCAGTGCCGCACGCACACTGTCGGTCAGGCTGTCGGGCCGCCATTCGGGGATCAGGATCTGTCCGCGCCTGTCTGTGATGCTGGCCAGCGCATGGGCCAGAATAATCGCAGGATCCGCCAGCAGACCCCCCCAGTTGCCCGAATGATGTGCGCCGTCGCGCAAGCTCAGCGCCAGATCGAACGTGATGGCACCGCGCGAGCCCATGAACATCGTCGGCACCTCAGGTTGCAGGCGTGGCCCGTCTGAGGCGATCAGCACGTCCGCACTCAGGCGGTCTTTATGCGCCTCGAACACCTCTGCCATCCCGCAAGAGCCTACTTCCTCGCTCATCTCCAAGACGATGCGCAGGTTGAATCCCAAGTGGCCGCGCACCCTCAAAACGGTCTCGATCGCGGCGATGTTGATCAGATGCTGCACTTTGTTGTCCGCCGTGCCGCGCCCGTACAGGCGGTCGCCTTCCTCGACCAGTGTGAAGGGGGCAAGCCCCTTGCGCCACATGCCATCCTGTGCGCGGATTACATCGCCGTGCCCATACGTCAGGATGGTCGGAAGATCGTCGGCCTCGTGCCGCGCGCCGATCAGCAGGGGACCACCGCGCGGGTCCGGGTTGGGTATGATCTCGGTTGTGAAGCCTATCTGGTCCAGCCGCGGCTGTATCGCCTCGACCAGATAGGCCATCAGGGCAGGGGCGGCCTCGGGGGTCTGGCTCTCGGTCGGATGGGCGACCAGTGCGGCCAGTTCGGACTGGAACGCGCCGCTGTCAAAATAGGCGTCAACGGCGGCAAGGGCGGTCTCGCGGGTCATGGTCTCAGTCCTCCTGCTCAAGGGCTGTATCGCCCCAAGGCGACATGATTTCGGTGCATCCGCTGTTGATATCCCCATCGCGCATCACACCTGCGGGGCAGGCAAACGCATAGGGAAACACACTGCGCGGGGTTGTGACCACGTCGTGATCCTGCGCCAGACGGGCCAGCACATCCGCGCCATGCGCCTCGTCCGCGACGATGCTGTCGCCGCCCGATACGTCGATGCGCGGATGGTGGAAGGCAGCGTCTACATCCATGCCGAAGTCGGCCACAAACGATGCCATCTGCACCATCGCCGAGACGATCTTGCGCCCGCCCGATGCACCAAAGGCAAAGCGCCTGCCGCCGGCCTCACCCAGTATCGGGCAGACGTTCATCAAACACCGCTTGTCCGGGGCCAGCGAATTCGGGCGGCCCTGTACCGGATCGAACCACATTATGCCGTTGTTCATCAGGAAGCCTGTCGAGGGGGACACCACGCGGCTGCCAAATATCGACAGCAAGGTCTGGGTCTGGGAGACCATGTTGCCCTCGCGGTCCACAACTGAAAAATGCGTGGTACAGCCCGGGGCGGTGGCACTTTCGCCGTCATCGCCCATGGTGCCCAGCCGTGCAGCATAGGCGGCGTTCAACCCCTCGGCGTAGGCTGCGAATGCGGCGGGTTTATCCCCCATATCGCGCTGCGCCATCACGGACAGCGCATGGGCAAAGGTGGGGCCGGCGGTCAGCCCGTCCATCACATGAAAGCGCGCATCGCGGTAAGAGACCGCCAGCGGTGCGCCGATTTCCGCGCGGTAGCTGTGCAGATCCTCGCGGCTGAGGTAGCCGCCTTTGTCTTGCACATCGCGCGCCATCGCGGCACCCAGATCGCCATCATAGAGCGCACGCGCGCCGTCACGGGCGAGGGTTTCAAGGCTGTCGGCCATGCGCGACTGGTCCAGCCGCTTTTCTGCCAAGGCTGTCCAGCCCGAGATGGTCGGCCATTGCCCATCTTCCAGAAACAGGGCCGCTGCATCTGGGTCTTTTGCCAGCATCCGCGTGACAGAGGCGATGCACAGGGCGGCATACCAGTCCACCTGCATGCCTTGGCGTGCATGGGCCACGGCGGGGGCCAGCAGATCTGCCCATGGTATTTTGCCGTAGCGCGCGTGAACCTGCCCCAAACCGTCAACCACACCGGGAACGGCGATGGCCTTGGCGCCCTGCACATTGACGTCGCCCACAACCTGCTCCCACGGGAAGAGATCACCTGCGATACCCGCCCCCGACAGCGGAAAATCCGCAATGCGCAGTCCCTTGGGCGAGCGCATGCCGTGGTTGACGGCAACGGCCTCACCTTTGTCCGCGCGCCACAGCATCATGCCGCCACCGCCCGAAGGCCCGCTCATCCACGGCTCCAGCACACCGATCACAAAGGAGGTGGCAACGGCGGCATCTACCGCATCGCCGCCTGCGCGTAACACTTCTGCGCCGGCTTCGGCGGCAAGGCGGTGCTGTGCAGAGACAACGCCGCCTTTAGTTTCGATTACAGTTTTGGTGGTCCGCATCGTGCGGGACAGGGATGACGCCATGAGTGTTCTCCTTCGGGATATCAGATCATGTTTTCATAAATTTATCTCAGGCAGGCACGATCCTGTAGCAAACATTCCACTCTGTCTTTATGCGGGTCAAGGCCCTGATTGACGGCCTTCTCTGGATGGCAATTTTTCGACATGGCATTTTTAAAAGTCGGGTGACCCGTCAGATGTTCCCGGTCCCGCACGGTGCCTGACGGAATGACACAAGAAGCACCAGTGCTGAACGCGGGTTTTTCACCAGATATCAAGCGCGGCATCGCCCGTACTTTAACAGCAGGCTGCGGCGTTAGGGCGTCAGGATCAACAGCCGGAATGGGACCGGCACTACCCGATCCATCCTCGTTGAAGGCACAACACAGGCCAGAGCACATCCCCCCGCCTGTTTCACCACCCCCATCCCCGACAGGGGCGGCACAGAATAGATTTCAGGTAGGGTGTTCGAAGCTGTCAATAAGAGCCGTGCTGTCGCGCGCACCTCTTAAGCTGGTGGCAATTCAGGTGCGCCCCCTTTGTGTTTTTTGTATTAGCCGTGGCCTGACGGGCAGACTGCGTTGCGATGACAATTTCCACGTCTACTCACGCGGGCATTTGGATTGTATTTGGCGGGGAAAGATTGCCATTGTTTGCGGACGATCTGTGAGCCTTGATCCACTCCCCCGCAGTTCAGGTCTACATATACGACAGGCGAAGCGGAGCATGCTTCTGGCTTTCGGGTTCCTTGTTTATATCCGCCTCTACGTGGTTCCAGAATGACCAAGCAAACCCTCTGCAAATACAGGGACCCCTCAAAATGCTATGAAAGGCTCAGTAAAAAGGGGGCGGAGCGACAGTGATTACCATGGTCTGTGGACCCTAGGGATGAAGAAATCAGACAAGGGCGTAAATTTGGCGTCGCATGACGCCGATTTGTTGAGCTGGAAAGACCGGTTCGTCCAGTATGTCACCTTTCAGTGCCGATACCAGAAGGCCAGGCAGGTTAACCCCTGAAAAAGCAGCCATCCCGATACCACCCGAAGCGCGACTGTTTACTTCAAGCAGGTATTGGAGGCCGTCAGCACCTTCGAGCGTCTGAAGGTTTGCCAGACCCGACAGACCCAGGGCCGATACAAGGATCCCGGCGATCCCCGCCGCTTCGGGGTTATGCCCGACATATTGGACCGAGCCATTCTTTTCGCGGGTTACAGCCCCGAGCAGTCGCCCGTCGAGGCAAGCAAAGTCCACGCTTCGTTCGCGTCCGGGAAGAAAGGGCATGGTCATCATTTTTGGGACAGAGGCCGCATATTTCACGGCCTTCTTCAAGGTTTGCACCGATATGTGTGGCCGCTGGTCTTTTACTCCCAGCGTAAAAGCGTTTTCGGCCTGCGCGTCGAAAAGGATTTTGAAGCCTTCGCCATAGATACCGTGCGCGGGTTTGATGCAAAGCTGCACCGGGCCCTCCGCGCCGTTTTCAAAATGGCTGAGAGAGGCGTCCAGACCCTCGGCGTCCACCCAGTCCTGAAAGGGACTTATGCGTATCCCCAGCTCTTGTGCTTTGCCGAGCAGGCTCGTCTTGTCTTCGATCAGGGACATTACGTCGTAGGGTCCACAGGTTAGAAGTCGAAGGCCTGCTTGGGTAAATTCATCCTGAAGTGCTGAAAGGGCGTGACGGTGGCGATAAGGGATGACGACGTCTGCGTGCTCTGTACGGGCTTCGTTTATCAACCATTTTGTATAGTCGGCCGGCATGCTTCCGTCGGGACGGGCGGGCAATTCAGGGGTGACACGCCCCAGCACCGCAGCGAGTCCGTGGTCATCACGGGCATGGCTGGCAGAGACGGTCACGTCCGGATGCGCTGACCCGATCATTTCAATAATGTCGCGGAGGCAGGAGATGTGGTGGTTAAAATGTATATGCATCATTAACTTCTTGTGTTTCAGCGTGAAGAACATCGGTGCGAAGGGCAATCAGGGGCGGGTTCGGGCAACGCCCGGCTTGTAATGCGACCCCCTCGGACCGCTTAAGCAGATATTCCGGTCTTTGAAAGGGGGGCAAGGTCGCCTCGATCTCTCAAAACCGTACTAGCTGCGAAAGAACCGTAGGGCACTTATGGCTGCATCCCATATATCCATAAAACGCGCATAGAAATATTCGCGCGCTACGTACCCTTTGGGAGCTGAACGGGTCATGTCATCTTCTACCGAGTCAATGAATTTCAACAGGCGGCGGCGGTGGATGCCCAGCAAGGATTGTAGCGGATCCGCAATGACGCCGGCAAAAGCCCCTATAACGGATCCCAGCATCATAAGTCCTGCGACGTTGCCTGCAACAAGCCATGGTGAGGCACTGGGTGAAAAGAAATTGTACCATAGGGATCCCGCCATCTGACCCAGTGGAGAATCCGATATGGCAGTTTTCAAAGCGATTGTCTCAGCCAGTTTCGGAGCCATCGAAATCATGCCCGGTGTGACGGCTTGAAAAACTAAAGGGCCAATAAAAATTGCGATAATTGATGTCGTTATATCCGAGCTGGCCGACCTTGTGGACCTGTCGCGGTTTCGTTCCGATCAGGTTCTCATGTTAAGCGGCCTTCCGTTCAAATGCCACGGGGCTTTTCCGTGTGATGGATGCATCCCTTGGGTGGCCAGCGCAGGGCGATGGCCATGTTCAGTGCGCGGATCGCTAGGTCTTTCTTCATGCGGTTGCTTATGGCCCAGCCGATCACCCGGCGCGAATGCAGGTCCAGAATG
>Ga0163216_100960_pt1 | contig 25643 bp, 24 predicted proteins | sample SynspAceP_FD_167610 | JGI IMG/M metagenome (GOLD analysis project Ga0163216, IMG submission 167610) | Saline lake microbial communities from Ace Lake in Antarctica - Synechococcus sp. Ace-P (Illumina Assembly) | ecosystem: Environmental > Aquatic > Non-marine Saline and Alkaline > Saline ...
CGAGCAGTGACTGCAAGCGTGCTGGCTGCAAGACAATCGAGACGGAATTCACTGTCTTTTCAGAAGGCTCATTTAAAGAGTCAAATCAGGTGTTTACGCAGCTTTTCTGCAGTTGTGATTCAGGTTTAACCGGCATCGGATCATTAGATAAACCAGAAAAAGTTATCGATAACACTTGACGCTAGTTACCGGTAACGTATAGGAATCGAAGGTGGAGGTATCAGGTTCGATTGCCAGTCAATTGTGCTTGAACAGGGGTTCTTTAACGCCAGCAAAAAGCTGAAATCTGCAAGCGCTCGTCGCTTTCGGACACGGATGACCTTTGCCTTTTGGGAGGATAAGAATGGATGAGAATCAGCCTATCGTTGCCATGCGTGGCATCAGCAAACGTTTTGGTGGCGTCGTCGCTTTAAGCCATGTCGATCTGGAGGCCTATGCCGGTGAAGTGCTGGCAATTGTCGGTGACAATGGTGCCGGCAAGTCTACGCTCATCAAAATCCTGACAGGTGTGTATCAGCCCACTGAAGGGTCGATTGAACTTGATGGCAAACCTTTTTCCATGGCCAGCCATTCCGATGCCATCGAGAATGGAATTGATGCGGTCTATCAGAACCTGGCGATTGCCGACCATCTGACACCTGCGGAAAACCTGTTTCTCGGCGCCGAGTTGACGAAAAAAGTTTTTGGGTTCCAAGCCCTCGACAACAAACTGATGAAATCTGAAGCCACCCGTGTCCTGAAAGACCGGCTGGGTGTCCAGTTGAAAAGCATGGATGTTCCGACAGAGAGCTTGTCCGGCGGTCAACGACAGGCTGTCGCAATTGCACGTGCTGTCCGTCACGATGATCTGCGCGTTTTGGTCATGGATGAGCCAACGGCTGCGCTGGGGCCTCAGGAGACAGCCCGCACCCTTGAGCTGATCAAGGTGCTGAAACAGCAAGGCCTGGCAATTATCGTCATCTCCCATTCACTTGATGATGTGTTCGAAATTTCGGACCGCATTCATGTGCAGCGTCGTGGCCAGTGTGCCGGTGTCGTGAAGACTGCGGACACAACAAATGAAGAAGTGCTTGGCCTTATCGTCGGCACCAGAACGGCGGCTTAAAGAAACATGTCACAATCTGATTCACCCGCCCCCGGCGGCGCGCAAACCCTGTCAGAACGCCAAACCTTGTCAGAGCGTCTGGCCCCTTATGTCAGTTTCCTTGGCCCTATGGCGATGATCCTGATGATCATCGTTTTCATGGGCGTTGTGGAGCCTGCACGTTACTTCCGGCTTTCCAACCTCAATCAAATCCTGCTCGATGCGGCGCTCTATATGCCCATGGCTATGGCGATGACATTTGTCATCACCCAGCGCGGCATTGATTTGTCCATCGGATCTGTGGCTGCCCTGTCGTCGATCATCATGGCATTTCTGATCAAACAATATGGCTTCCCGGCCTGGTCAGCAGCTCTCATTGCCTTGTGCCTTGGCGCCATGATGGGGCTGATCAACGGCCTCGTCATCACCAAGTTCAAAGTACCTGACTTGATCGGCACACTGGCGATGGACCTTGTCTATCGGGGCTTTGCTCTGGTCATTGCCAAGGGGCTGGTGCTTGCACGCTTTCCAGACATGATCACCGAAATTGGTCGTGGTCAGTCTTTGATATTTCTGCCCACGCCCGTGGTGATCGGTGTGCTGACTTTCATCGGCGGTTATGTGCTGCTGAAGTCTACCCATTTCGGGCGCTACACGATTGCCATTGGATCAAATCCGGAAGCATCCGATATGACCGGCATCGCTGTCGACCGACATCGGGTCTACGCCTATGTGCTGATGGGCACCATGGCCGCCCTTGCCGGCATTATGCTGACGGGCAAGCTGAATGCCATCCAGGCAACTTCTGCGCCCTATTTCAATCTGCATGTCATTGCAGCGGTCGTTGTGGGCGGAACATCGCTGTTTGGCGGTCGCGCCTCCATCGTCGGGTCACTGGCTGGTGTGCTGCTGTTGTCGATGATGATCAATGCGCTTGTGACACTACGCATTGAGTTCTTCTGGCAATCCGTTGCCTCTGGTGTGGTGATCATTTTCTCGGTGGCCCTTTACACATGGCTGCAAAAGAAAGACCGCGACGGTTCTGGCGGCATCAGGGCCGCAATTGGCAATCCCGACAATCGAAAACTACTGAGGCTGACCGGCTACATCGTCGGAGCGGCGATCATCCTGAGCATCGCCAGCCTTATGCTCGGCGGGTCACCAAATCCGAGCGGCTAAAAACAACAATTTCATCGCAGTCAAAATTCCAAAGTGACTGCACATTCCGGGAGGGAAAAAATGAAAAATTGGAAACTGGGACTAAAAATGGGCCTGGCGGCAGCTTTGCTGACCTCAACAGCGATGGCAGCAGACTTGCCATTGAAGGAAATGGAAGGCTTTGCAGACCGGGAGCATTATCTACCGGGTGAAGTCAATCAGGATGGCGCACTGGAAGCCCTGCAAAATGCGACGGGTCTGGAAGCCACCAAATATACCGGCACACAGGATAAGCCACTGCAGATTGCCTTGATCTATCCATCAGCTGATGTTTCGGATTTCTGGGCACGCAACTATCTGGCTCTCACAAAGCGGCTGGATCAGTTGGGAATTGAGTATGAAACCCGCGAATTTGCTTCGCGGCAGGTAGAGCATTCACTTCAGGCAACCTATGCTGCACAGGTGGATCAGGATGCAGATCTCTATGATTTTGTGATTTTCGGCCCCTCTGAACTGGCCACACAGGCCGATAACATCGACAAGCTGGCGCAAAACCCGGATCTGACAACTTTTGTCTGGGCTTTCCACACTCCGCTGAAATATCTCAAACAACAGCCTGCGGCGTGGTTCGACTTTTCTTCAGCCTATGGCGCACTCAAGATTTGTGACTACATGGTTGATCGGCTTGGCACGGATGTAACCTATGCCATGAACCGCGGTATTCCGGGTATTACCGACAATCAAAGGTCCGGTGATTTCAAGGATTGTGTTCAGGAAAAAGCCAACTGGAATGTGGTTTATGAGCACTATGGTGAGTATCAGCGCGAAGGCGGTTTTGAGGGTACGCAATTGATCCTTCAGGCCTACCCGGAAGCAAAAGTCATTCACAATGCGAATACGGCCATGTCCATGGGTTCGGTTGAAGCACAACTTGCAATCGGCAAGGAAAAGGAAATCTTTTCTACCGGTTGGGGTGGCACCGGCCTGGAACTGGATGCCATTCGCCGTGGAGAACTGGACGCAACGCCAATGCGCATGGGCGATGATGTAGGCGCCGCTACTGCGGAAGCCATCAAAGCCCATCTGGAAGGTCGCGAAGCCGAGCTTCCACTTGTGTTTCTTGGACGCATCACAATTGCCCATGATCAAATGAGCGTTGAGGAAATCGACGCTCTGGAAAAAGAAGCATTCCGCTTCTCCGGCATCGGCGCGCTGGAACGCTAAACAGTTAGCTGATCAAGAATGGGGTGGGGCTTCGGCCCCATCCTGTCTTCTAAGGTGTTGCCAACTCGCTCACCAGAAGATCAAACACCGTCCTGATCCTGAGGCTGGTACTTATTTCCCGATGGGCAACGAGCCAAATGGGAAACATGAGGGGTTCAAGGTCCGGGAGTACGTGCATCACGGCTGGTTCCGCATCGCCTATATGAGCGTCCAGAACGCCAATACCCAATCCCCGTTTTACGTATTCCCACATCACCAGATAATTCTCGGTCATGATGGGAAAATTTGCCTTTGTAAGGTCAAGACCCATTCTGTTGAGGCCATGCATGAAGGCATCGCCACTGGTGATGTTGATGAACTCGGCATTTCGAAGGTCAAATGGCAATTTTGGATTGCCAATCCGGTCCAGATATTCCGGCGTAGCATAAAGCTGCGCGGGCACATCCCTGATTTTCCTGGCAATCAGGTCAGGTTCGGTGGGCCGGAAATTACGTATCGCGATGTCAGCTTCGCGTCGTCTCAGATCGCTGGTTGAATGGGATGCGACAATCTCAACCTCGATACCTGGCTGCTCCCGCCGCAACCTTGCAATGATTGGTGGCAACAGATAGGCCGCATAGACCTCGCTCGCAGATATGCGGACAATTCCTTCTATGGATTGCGATTGACCCAAGGCAGTCAGAGAAACCCGGTTGGCGGCGTCGCCCATGGCCCGCACATGATCCAGCAGTTCCAAACCTGCCTCCGTTAGGGCCAGCCCTCGCCCCACCCTTTGGAAAAGCACGATGCCAAGCTCTTCCTCAAACGCGCTGACCTGTCGACCAAGAGTCGGTTGAGCTGCCCCCAACACGCGTGCCGCCGCTGACAATGAGCCCTCTTCGGCAGTTATGAGAAACGCTTTTGCGTGGTTCCAGTCAAATTTGACGCCATTCCATTCCATGCATAAATGCATATCATTTACGCGAATTTAGTCAATTTATCTTCGACAAATGCATATTTATATATTTGCTCAGACATCAACTTACTCATCTGGAGCGGAACAATGAAAGCTGTGACTTATACAAAATATGGTGCCCCCAACGTGCTCAAGCTGACGCAGGCAATCCAACCGACACCGAAAGACAATGAGGTGCTCGTCAAGATACACGCAACAAGCGTGACCACTGGTGATCAAAAGGCACGCAGCCTGGACATGCCAAGGGGGTTTGGGCTGATTGGCCGCCTGGTATTTGGGATCTCAGCACCAAGGCGCAAAATCCTTGGAACTGAATATGCCGGCAGAATTGTTGCCGTTGGACAAAGCGTCACTCGTTTCAAGATTGGCGATGATATTTTCGCTTATCCTGGCGCCTGTTTTGGCGGGTATGCCGAATATGCCACCATTGCAGAGAACGAAGCCATTGCATTGATGCCTGCCGCCTTGTCCTACAAGGAAGCAGCCGGTCTGTCCTTTGGCGCTGCAACAGCTCTGAATTTCTTGCGCGACAAGGCAGGAATCCAAAACGGTGACAAAGTACTCATAAACGGCGCCTCTGGCGGGGTTGGAACGGCAGCTGTCCAAATCGCGAAGTATTTTGGCGCGCATGTCAGCGGTGTCTGCAGCACCGGCAATATGGATCTCGTTCAATCCATCGGGGCCGACAGCGTCATTGATTACACCCGGGAGGACTTTTCCTGGCAAGAAGACGCATACGACATCATTCTCGATACAACTGGCACCCTCTCTTATAAATCCGCGCAAAAGGCTTTGCGGAAAGGGGGACGCTTTCTGATGGTCTCCGGCGATTTGCCACAACTTCTGTCAATGATGTTTGCAACCAAGACAGATGGACAGAAGGGCATTGCGGGGTATGCCCCAGAGAAAGCCGAAGATTTGAAATTCATCGCAGAGCTTGTGGAAGCTGGCCAGTTCAGCCCTGTAATTGACCGGTGCTATTCGCTTGACCAAATACAAAAGGCGCATGCCTATGTGGATACGGGGCGCAAGAAGGGGAATGTTGTCATCAGTTTGGATGACGGGATCTAGTGTGCCGGGCTTAGTTTGCCGAAAATGGACACTTGATACCCGGTTTTCTGTTTTGCCAGATAGTTGAGCCAGATCGACCAGAAGAGCGTGGTAATGATGACGGCTGCTGCCGCGCCTTCATATTTGAAGAGCGGCACCAGCACAATGTTGCTGGCAAAAAGCAGGATTGTGCTGCAGATATAGACCGGTATACCGGCGCGCTGGTTTCCTGTAATCATCAATATCTGGATTGCCGGACCTGCCGAAGCGCGAATTATCTGCGCGATGATCAAACCGAGAAGACATAGATAGGCGGCCTGAAACTCTGGGCCAAAGAGGCCCAGAACAAACGTGCCTAACAGCAGCAAGGCAATCAGTGATGCAAAGCTGGATGCAATTGCGAAGACGTTGGCCTTTTGAATGATCTGATGCATTTTATGCCTATCTGCCGCCAGATGCGCGTCGGCGGCATCGCGCAACAAAATCTGGTGCGCAATCTGAACAGCAAAGACCAGCAAGGCCGCTATTTTCATGGCGACGCCAAAGATACCCGCTTCCTCGGCCGGCAGGATCAGCCCGATCATCAATATGTCCATGTCTGCAAACATATTGACGAATAGAATGGAGAAGATCATCGGAAAGGCGAGCCGTCTGAGTTTTGACTTCTGCTGGCCTGACAAAGTGGACGCACCTGGCCCGTCGGCAAACGCGGGACGAGCCTTTTGATACAACGACCATGCCATCCATACTGCCAGGGCGGCGACAACCAGAAAATTGAGCGTTACAATTGAGATTGAGCCTAGCTGCACTGAGAAGACCACGGCTGCCGCTACAAAGAAGAGCGTCAGAACCGGCCTGAACAGCAGTTCCGGCAGATTGGCCACTTGAAAGAACTTCATGGCATTTGCAATGCCGCTGCACAGCCGCATCACCAGATAGACAGGGGCCGTGGCCAGACCAATCAGCAGTGCATAACGTTGGTCGATGGCCATTTCCGGATACAGCCAAATCAGCAATGCAACAGGGATACTGAACAGGCATGTCAGAATCAAAGCATCCTTGCAGGCCAATTGGAGGAATGCCCTTAGGCCGGTCGAACGACTCTCTGAGTCATTCTCGGCAATGATGGGTGCGACAATCCATGGATACCCCATCGAAATAAAGAGCGACAAAATACTGGCGAGGCTCACCGCCACGTAATAGGTACCAAGTACGTCCGCACCATAAAACCGTGCGATCAAAATCTGTAGAATGATGCCTGTACCCGCACCAACCAGACGCGCCAGAGTCAAGAAAAATGACATACCGAACAGGGTGGAAAGCAAACTGACAAGTTTTGGCATCATCACATACCTACCAACGTGTCGATAGGTTGAACTCTGCCGATCGGGCAGTCAATTCAGTTCGGAGTTTTTGCGGAACATCCAACCCGTTTTCGCTATTGGCTCTTAAACTTGCCAAGCGGACTTCTCCGGGAAGCAGCTCTTCCGCATTGGAACTTGAAGCCATTAGAAGCGTTATATGGGCTTCAATTCGCGCGAAGAAATCAGTCAATGGCATAATTCGCCAGGCTCCCGATGCAGAGGGCCAACGGCGGTAATACCGGTTGCATAGACCGGAAAATCAATCTCGCGTAACCTAGGCAGGTCCCGCACCAGACCATCAATCAAAAATCCAGCAAAGGTCACATGTTTGGCTTTGTTGCCAAACATGTCACCCACGCAGGCGTTGCGAGGGGGGACTTTTACAGAGATTGCCTGGCTGTAGAGCGCATCTGAAATCTCAAGCGTTTCAAACTCCCGCAATTGCTTGACCTGCTGAGCCGAGACGCTTTCAAACCGCGTGTTTATCCAAAAGCCTGACACACTGCACATTTCGCACGATGCTGACCTTGTCTTGGCACCCTCAAAATCGTCAGCGGATACAGGCGATACAACAACAGTTCCATTGTCCGTTTCCCTATGGGAAACAACATGGTTTGGATTGCGGCCATCCCGCCAATCCAACTGATTGTGTTTCTTGATTGTTTCGCGCATTTCTAGGAGTTCCTTGTTAGGATGCTAATATGTCAGCATATCCCTTCAAATCCGTTTACACTTTTGCGAACAATTTTTGTGGGTTTTGTATAGACATCGTTAACGTTACCTGAGCGCATTTCAGGAACATTCTACTTATGGATGTGACCCATACAATCCAGCGTCAGTCTTTAATCTGGCACAATAATTAAACCTGAACGCTTTACTGCAAATTTGAATGCTTCAAATAACTACGATTGATGGCAGGTGGCTGTTGGTCATGCTCCATTTGCAGGCCGGCAGTTTGCTTCTCGTCGTTCCGTGCAGATGGCAATGTGAACCGGTTTTACAGGCCGCTGCACAAGGCACGCAGCACCTGCGGTTTAATCCATCAAATTTCGACTTGCAGGCACCGGATCACCAACCTGTTTCAGCACCACATTCACCGCAACACCAATAGGACGCTATCCTGACCTTATGCGAACCTGTCACAGGCGTAGGGAGTCATATCGATATTGGGTTTTTGTTTTGAGATCAGTTGAGACAGAAGCTGACCAGTTCTTGCACCACCGGTCAGACCGACATGCTGATGCCCGAACCCCAGAAACACGCCAGCCGCGCCGGGAACCTGATCAATAATCGGCACCGAATCCGTCGGCGCAGGTCTGTGCCCCATCCATTGCGTTTCTTCCTTCCAGGTCAGGCCTGGAATGGCCCTAATGGCATTCTTGCGCAGCAGATCGAATGGCGCCTGGGATGCCTGATTTTCAAGACCACCAAACTCCACCATGCCTGCAACGCGTAGTCGCCCCTCCATTGGTGTCGCAATGAATTTTCCGCTGGGAATGAGAGATGGCGAGCGCGGCATTTTGTTCGGCTCCCAAAACTCCAGATGGTATCCGCTTTCAGCTTCTAGAGGAATTTTGATGCCGAGCTTGCTGGTCAACCGGGTCGACCAGGCACCGGCCGTGACTGCGACCGCTGATGCTTCCAACGGGGCGCCACCAACCCGTACGCCAGTGACCTGACCGTTTTCCAGAATGAAATCCTCGACTTCGCCCTTCAGCACTGTGCCGCCCTGCGCGGAGAAATGGGATGTCAGATCAGCCACATAGGCGCTTGGGTCATTGATACGGCCGTGATTGCCAAGCCGGGCAGCAAAGGTGAGGTCCGGCGCAAAGACAGGATCATAGGCCTTGCGCTCGGCTTCATTCAAACTGTCCCATTCAAATCCGAGTTCCTTTTTGACAGACCAGCCAAATCCGTCTTTCTCAAAGGCATTCTGATTTTCATACATGAAGGTAAAATCAGTCGGAATAATTCGTTTTTCGGCATTTGTGCCTCCAGCCAGCGCCAAATGGTCCTCAAGACTGTCGCCAATGATGTGGCGGAGGGCCGCTGCAATTCTGCGCACTTCGCTGGCTTTACTGTGCGACAAATAGCGAAGAGCCCAAGGCGCGAGCCTTGGCAAATAGGATAATTTTACGAAAAGCGGCTCTTTCGGGTCGAGCAGCATTTTCGGGATTTTAAGTGCAATACCGGGGGTTGTGACAGGAATGACGGACGAAGAAGCAAGCACACCAGCATTGCCATAGCTTGCTTGGGCTTCTGCGTTTCCACGATCAATCAGCGTGACGCTTTTGCCGGTGCGTTGCAGCCAAATGGCTGTTGATATGCCAACGATGCCTCCGCCAATGACGATTACAGGCTTCATATTATTGTTCAATCAAGGTTGGGTTCAGGTAGTCGGAAGGAGCCATGGCCTCGCAGGAAGTTCTTGGTTGCTTCTTGCTTGGGGTTGATCAGAACGGCCTCCGGATCGCCCTGCTCCAGAATTTTTCCTTCAGACAGAAACAGAACCCTGTCGGCCACCGTATAGGCGAACCCAAGCTCGTGGGTGACAATCAGCATGGTCATACCATCATCCGCCAATTCTTTCATGGTTTGCAAAACCTCTCCCACCAGTTCCGGGTCGAGGGCTGAGGTTGCTTCATCAAACAGCATGACTTCCGGTTCCATGGCCAGTGCGCGTGCAATGGCCACACGCTGCTGCTGACCGCCAGATAGATGAGAAGGATAAGCATCCGCCTTCCAGCCAAGACCGACTTTCTCAAGATATCTGTCAGCGCGACGCTCGCATTCCGCCGCATTACATTTCAGCACCGTGCGTGGCCCTTCCATGACGTTCTGTTTAACCGTCATGTGAGGAAACAGATTGAAATGCTGAAACACCATACCCACACGCGCACGCATTTTGGCCAGTTCGGAATCACTGTAGCTCATGGTTTCGCCGGTTCCGCTGCCGATCAGATCACCCTGCAGGATAATTTGGCCGGCACTTGGGATTTCCATGAAATTGACACAGCGAAGCAATGTGGATTTGCCAGACCCAGACGCGCCAATGATGACCACAGTGCTGCCCTTTGATACTGTCAGATCAATTTCATCCAGCACCTTCAGGTCGCCAAATGACTTGGACAGTTTTTTGATTTCAAGAACGTTGGTCAAGTCATCAGCTCCCCGGCTGGAATTTGATTTCCAAACGGCGCACTAAAATCGCGAATGGAAAAATGAGAAGGAAATAGAAAATCGCGACGGCGGTATACATCTCAATAGGATTGAATGAAATCGCTGCGATTGATTTGGCCTGATGCATGAGTTCGCCATAGGCAATCACGGAAGCCAGCGAAGTCATTTTCACCAGTTCGACGGCGCGATTCATGAAAGCCGGCACCATCCGCCGAATGGCTTGAGGCAGAATGATACGTTTCATCTGCTGGATGTAAGTCATGCCAAGGGCCTTGGCCGCCTCCCACTGCCCTTTCGCAATGGATTGAATACCCGCGCGGAAAATCTCCGACGAGAAGGCTGTGGTGTTCAGAACAAGGCCAAGTGTGGCGGCCGTAAACGCATCGACCTGAAAAGGCGAAATGATGGGAAAAGCAAAGAAGAACCACATGATCTGAATGAGCACGGGCGTGTTACGGAACAGCTCGACAAAGGCGGTTGCCGGATAGTTCAGGATGGGTCTGGTTGAGTAACGTGCCGCGCCTACGAACAGGCCAAAAAACAGGCCCAACACGAGACACACCACAGCCAGAATGATTGTGTTCTGCAAGCCCGTCCACAACAGAGCCCGGTAGGTCCAGACTGCGCCAAAATCCCAATTATATTCCATCAGCCCCTCCTATCCTGTTGTAATTTCGCCGGTGCGGCCAAGGTAATGCTCAAGGTAACGTACGCCCATGGAGCAAATGAAAATCACGACGAAATACATGCCGGCCGCAACGGTGAAAACTTCGAGGTACCGATAGGTCTCCTCGGCAATTGAATTGGCCTCATACAGAAGATCTGCATAGGAGATTGTGCCGACAAGTGTTGTGGTTTTCATGACCTCAATGGCGCGTTCCATGAAAGCCGGCACCATGCGCTTGATGGCCTGAGGCAGAATGATGCGGCGCAATTGGGCATTGCGCTCCATGCCGAGCGCCTTGGAGGCTTCCCATTGGCCGCTGTCAATCGATGCAATTCCCCCGCGAAAGACTTCCGCAAAGAACGCCGATGACTGAAGTGAAAAGGTAATGACTGCCGCTTCGAATGGATCAATCTCTATGTCCAAAAGCAGCGGCATGGCAAAAAAGAACCAGAACAGTTGAGCAATGGGCGGAGTGGAGCGCAAAAACTCAATCACAAAGCCAACCGGGATTCGAATAACCGCAAAGCCATAAAGCCGGGCAAGAGCCAGAACCAGCCCGAGCGGCACCCCGAAGAGCAGCGCAAAACCTGTGACTTTCAAGGTGTTGACCAAACCAAGCAGCAGCAGATCAAAGTCGCGAAAAACAATCGCGAAGTCCCACTCATATCCCATTTCGGATTATCCCAGTATCAAGTGAGAAGTCTGGGCGGAGTTCAACACCCCGCCCGGATCATGTTTTTATATCAACAGATCACCAGTTTTCTTACCAGTTTTCCTGGCGGATAGCTGGAACTGTAGAAGGGTCAACGTCAAAGGAGACAAGGAAATCCTCATACAGGCGTTGTGTTTCACCAGTGTTGTACATGTAGCTGATGGTTGTGTTCACCCAGTCACGGAAGGTCTTGTCATCTTCCTTACGCACGCCGGCTGAAGATGCTGATGCACGGATCGGCGTCGGAATAACAATCTGGCCACGGCCAACGTTTTTCCGCATGGTGATCAGCGGCGGATGGAACAGGACGACCGCATTGACGCGGCCCGACTGGAAGGCAGCAAGTGCCTCAGCATTACCAGGAAAGCTCAGGATTTCTGCGTTTGGCAGATGTTTCTTGATGTAAGCTTCCATCGTTGTGCCCTTGGACACTGAGAGCTTCATGCCTTCCTTGTTGAGATCTTCCCAAGCGGAAATTGTGAGGTCTTCGTCAGCCAACACTGCCAGCGCATAGTAAAGCAGCGGCTGGGATGGGAAATCGACCGCCAAAGCCCGTTTTGGCGTTGCGTCGAGCACAAACTGAACATCAATCTTGCCAGCCTGAAGAGCAGCAATTGATGTGGCCCAGGTTACTTCAACCGGTTCAAATTCAACGCCAAGTGTTTCAGCCATGGCTTTGCCAACGGATGCGCCAACGCCAGTCCATTCATCACCGGCTGGATCTTTGTAAAACCAGGGTGGTGCCTGCATAACACCAACACGCAATGTGCCCCGGTCTTTTACGGTGTCCATTGTGGATTGCGCGTGCGCACCACTTGCCGCAAAAAGCATTGTCGTAACGGCAATGGAGACCATCGCTACTACGGATTTAAGATGTCGTATCATAACATTCCCTCTTTCGTGTTTCAGTTCGTTTTCGACTTTTGGTCGGCTATTGGCAGGTTGCCTCTGTCAATTCTCTCAGTCTTCATTCCAGACCCAAATTCAATTCACGAGTAGTCCCGCTCGAATTCGCTGAAGCATCGCCTCAAAGCCGTAATCACCGGCTCTACGTCGCCCATTGACAGGCAAAGCGGTGGCACCATCCTCAGAACATTCTTGAAGTTGCCGGACTTCGATACGATCAAACCATGTTCACGCGTTTTCTCAAAGACCCATGCTGTCTCTTCCACAGCCGGTTCTTTGGTCGTTCTGTCTCGGACCAACTCGATGGCCTGCATAAAGCCGAGTCCGCGTACATCCCCAATGATTTCAAACTCTTCTTTAAGTTGAAGAAGGCCTTCATGCAGCATTGCGCCGACCGTTTTGGCGTTCTCAATCAAGTTTTCTTCTTTGATAATTCTGAGCACAGCACGCGCGGCGGCACAAGCCACCGGGTTCGCGCCATATGTATGAAACAGGAATTTACCGGCCATGGCATCGGCTATGTGGCGTTTTGCCACCACGGCCCCTATAGGGATGCCGTTGCCCATGCCTTTCGCCATGACAACAATATCGGGAACCGTGTCATGGGATTCGAAACCCCACATGGCATCGCCTGTCTTGCCAAATCCTGACTGCACTTCGTCTACAATACACAACCCATCAGCTGCACGAATGCGTTCAAAAGCGCCTTTCATGTAGCCAGGTGGCATGGGAATGATGCCGCCATATCCTTGCACGGGTTCAATCACCATGCCTGCCAATTGGCCACTGGTGGCAAAGGAAATCGTGCGGTCAAGATCATCCAGATAAGGCTCGACGCCTTTGCCAAAAATACCACGATACTGGCAGGGTTCTGCAGCAAAGCTGACATTCGGCAATTGCGCGATGTTGTGACGGAAATTCTGCACACCGGTTACGCCCTGTGCGCCATAGGTGGCGCCATGATAGGAATTACGCAGAGCAATCAAATCCTGATTGCCGGTGCTGGCTCTCGCCATCATCAATGCCAGATCAATCGCTTCCGCCCCGGAATTGGTGAAGTGGACGACCCAGTCATGCCCATCCGGCATAGTAGCCGCAATTTCCTCTGCCAGATGCGCTGGCACCGGATGATAGAACATTGTGGTGCAATGGGTGAGCTCTTCGACCTGTTCCTTGACTGCCTCAACAACCATCGGGTGAGCATGGCCAACACTGATGCACAAATTCATGCCCAGCAGATCAGTCAGTTTATTGCCCAGTTCATCCCAGATGTATTGGCCTTTGCCATGTTTCAAAATCAGCGGCTTCTGATACGGAACAAAGGCGCGCTGAGAGGCAGCATAATATTGGTTCCGCTTGTCAATAATCTTCTGCGTAGACCAATCGACAGGGCATTTCGTGATCGTCATTTGCGTCTCTCCAAACCCGCTCGCCACAGATGCTTTGGCAAGTTCTTGTCTAAGGTGACGTCACGCTAGGTTTGAATGGAATGAGAAAACAGGGACAGATGATCTCAATAAAAAGGACAGAGAGTTTCACGCTGTGCCAATAGCCGTGCTGCCTATGACAGGATTTGAGCGATCTCTTCGGAAATGATCTGCACACCGGGCGCTATGGCTTTTTTGGGAATTGCTGCAAAACCCAGTCGGAACATGCCAGTTCCCTTTGCGGGATCTGAAAAAAACACCGAGCCAACGTCAATCAGAACGCCCTTCTTTTTAAGTTGCTCAGCAAGAAGGTTCACATCGAGCGCAGTTGGCCCGACAATCCAGAAACATGTGCCGCCCTGAGATGCCTGAATATGCAAATCCGGCAGATGAGCCTGCAACGCGCGGCGCATCTCTTCCCAACGAACTTTGTAACGTCGATGCAAGCGGCGCAGATGCACATCCTGATAGCCCAACCCCAAAAACAGCGCCATGGCTTCCTGCAGCAATGTCGGCGGGTGCCGCATCATGGCGCGGCGGACCGCCTTTGCTTCCCTGACGATGTCCGGGTGTGCCACCATGTAACCAAGACGCAATCCTGGAGCCAGTGATTTTGAAAGACTGCCGATGTAGACAACATTGCCGGTACGATCCAATGACCGAATGGGCAGCGCGCGCTCAGTGACGAAGTTCATCTCTGCCTCATAGTCATCCTCACAAATGACAAATCCTTTTTCAGCAGCCATCTGGCTCAATTGAATGCGCCGCCCCTCCGACATGGTCACCGTCGTCGGGAATTGGTGGCTGGGCGTTGTGTAGACGAGCCCGCAATCATCGGGCATCTCATCAATTCTCATCCCAAATTCATCCACCGGAACATTGACGATTTTGCAACCAGCCAAGGTGAAGGCATTGCGAGCCTCCGGATAGCAAGGGTCTTCCAGCGCAACGGCACGGTTTTTTCGCCCAAACAACGTAGCAAGACAGAAAATTGCGTTTTGTGCGCCTGATGTGATCAGGATTTCACCTTCTCCCGCGTCCAGCCCACGATAAGTCAACAGCCTTTGCTGAACCTGTTTGACGAGGTTTGCACTGTCTGCTCCGCCAGAATCGCCGCTCCAATCCGCAAGGCCCTTGGAGTTCAACGCTAGGCGCATGCATTCGCGCCATTCCTGAAGCGGAAATAGCCGCGGGTCCATCTGGTTGTATATGAATGGATAGGGGTAAGTGCTCCAATCGTCCGGATGCTCAACCTTGCGCAACTCGGAAGGCATAATATCTGAGCCTTCAATCGTAAGATCGAGTTTGAGCGGCGCGTGAACCTTCGCATTGCTGCCTCCGGATTGTTGCACATGCTTTACGATCTCGGGATTGACGAAATAACCGCTTCGGTTTCTGGACAGGATAAGACCTGAATCGATCAGACGGACATAAGCGGCAAAAACCGTGTTTCTGGAGACACCAAGCTGTTTTGAAAGTGCGCGACATGATGGCAAAGGTTCATTTTGCGCGATGTTGTTTTTTGAAATTGCGTCGCTCAACATTTCGCAGATCTGATTTCGCAGGGACAGTTTCGAGTTTTCAGGGAGCCTCAGGAAATGTATTGCTACCAAAACTCAGTCCTCTTTCAGATGTTCCCTGCAGGTGAGACCCGTGCCTGAGGATTGCCCGCTATCATAGATATCTGGCGCAACAGACCAGCAGAGTTTGACCTGAAACCCACCTAAAAAGACAGCCTTGCATCCAACGCAGAAAGCGGCGTTGCGTCTTTGAGGATCGCGCGGGCCTGGACGCTGTCCTTATCCATCTGCGCTATCAGTGCATCGAGGCCGTCAAACTTGGCCTCTCCACGCAGAAACTCGTGAAATGTGACCATCAGCATTTCACCATAAAGATCGTCTGAAAAATCAAACAGAAATGCTTCCAGAAGCGGCGCGCCGTTGTCAAATTGCGGTCGGCGTCCATAACTGGCGACGCCGTGATGGAGTGTTCCATCCTGTCTGCGCACACTGACGGCGTAAATACCAAGCGCCAATTTGCAATAGGATGGCAAAACCATGTTGGCGGTCGGATAGCCTAAATCCCGCCCGCGTTTCTCGCCATGAATGACTTTGGACTGAACGAACCAGCGATATCCCAACTCATTGTTGGCAGACCGCACATCAGCATTTTCCAAATGGGTTCTGATTGCGCTGGAAGACACAGCCAGACCGTCCGGCAGTGTCACCTCTGGCACGACTGTAACACCGAAACCAGCGTCCTGACCGGCAGCAAACAGGAAGGCTGGACTGCCTTCACGCCCTTTGCCAAAATGAAAATCATAGCCCACTACCACATGAGAAGCTGACAGATATTTGATCAGAACATCATCCACAAAAGTCTGGGCGCTGAGACTCGCGAATTCTTTGGAGAACGACCAATTCACAACCCCCTTCAACCCACAGGCCTGCAACAAGGATGCTTTTTCCTGCATCGGGCTGAGGCGAAACACAGGCTCAGATGGTTTAAAGACGCTTCTGGGATGGGGCTCAAATGTGAGGGCAAGAACTGGCAACGTGCCGGCAGCAAGATCCAGCGCGTGCTGTAGAATGACACGATGACCTGCATGTAATCCGTCGAAATTCCCGATGACCACAATCGCGCCACGCAATTGGGCAGGAAGTTCAGCGTCCCCATCCAGCAGAACGAAATCAGTCTCAATGTCAGGCAGCGGCATAAGGGAGGTCCGGCGATAACGATTCTTCTGGCGTTACTTTGGGCAAACAATGTGTTGCATGTTGTAAGCTGGGCGCACACTGCCGTGCGGGCTGCTCAACGTCAAGATGGCATCTGCCCCTGTTTGGGTTGTACCATTTTGCCACACCCATGGAAGGCAAGAAGAACAGCAATTTTAACCAAACTTTCAAGATACCTAGCTATCCTCGATTCAAATGTCCGGCCAACTGAAGAGATGGAAAATGACGCTTGACCTCACCATGCCTGTGCTCATCGTCGATGATTACACGACCATGGTCAGAATTATCCGGAATCTTCTTAAACAACTTGGTTTTGATGACATCGACGACGCTCCCAATGGTGCAAACGCGTATAAGATGATGGAAGAGCGCCCGTATGGCCTGGTTATTTCCGATTGGAATATGGTGCCGATGACGGGCTACGAATTGTTGCTAAAGGTGCGCGAAGACCCGCGATTCTCCCATACGCCCTTCATTATGATCACCGCCGAAGCCAAAACCGAACATGTTATTGCGGCCAAAAGGGCTGGCGTTAACGACTACATTCTCAAACCTTTCAATGCGCAGACATTGAAAGGCAAAATTGAGCATGTGTTCGGACAGGGTTTTTCCACGAAACCGAAGATTCGGGCCGAAGATTTTGCACAGCGTTAAGTGCAGGAACTGCGTGCGACTTACATAAAGTTAAGTGGCAGAGTGTCATACGCTCCTCTATGTATTTGTGTATTCGGGCCAGACACCCGTACTGACGCCCGTATATCGACCGCACCTGGACACTGAATTCTGACAAGAGTGATATTCATGAAACTTTGGCCGATTTCCCAATACCTTGCTGTAGCAATCTTTGCTGCATCTTTTGCTTCAAGTTCCTTCGCTGAAACGTTTAAAATTGCTCCCAATGCTGAATCCAGCATGCTGAAGAACGGCTTGCAGATTGTCGTCATTCCTGACAATCGCGCACCGGTCGTCACGCATATGCTTTGGTACAAGGTTGGGTCCGCAGATGAGACGCCCGGCAAAAGTGGCATAGCCCACTTTCTGGAGCATCTGTTGTTCAAGGGCACGAAAGCCAATCCTGATGGGGCGTTTTCCAAACGCATTGCGGAAATTGGCGGTCAGGAAAATGCGTTCACATCCAGCGACTATACCGGCTATTTTCAACGCGTAGCCCCAACACATCTGGCTGAAATGATGGCGTTGGAAGCGGACCGTATGCGCAACCTTGTTTTGACTGACGAAGTTGTTCTTCCTGAGCGGGAAGTGGTTCTTGAAGAACGAAGCTCCCGCATTGGCAACAATCCATCGTCACGGCTGGGTGAAGCAATTGATGCCTCCTTCTATAAGAACCATCCCTATCGCTTTCCGGTAATTGGCTGGGAACACGAGATAAAGCAGTTGAACCGCAAGGATGCCTTTGCATTTTACGAAAAACACTACACGCCGGAAAATGCAATTCTGATTGTTGCAGGTGATGTGGTGCCACAAGAAGTGTTTGACCTTGCAAAAGCAACTTACGGCACGATTTCGCGCACGGGTGATGCCGTGCCACGGCTGCGCCCTACTGAACCTCCCATGGAGACCGCGCGCACCGTTACGCTGGCCAATGAGCAGGTCAAGCAGCCTTCTGTGCGCCGCTCATTTCTGACGCCATCCTACAGCACGGCCGAGGGCCCTGAGGCAGCTGCTTTGGCGTTGCTGACCGAGATTCTGGGTGGCGGGTCAACCAGCCGCCTTTACAGAGAACTGGTTCTCAATGGCGGACCGGCAACAGCGGCAGGTAGCTGGTATCAAGGGCAGCAACTCGATAGTGGCCGCGTCTCTGTCTATGCTGTGCCAAATGGTTCGGAGAAGCTTGAGGAACTGATCGAAAAAGTTCAGGACATTGTCGAAAGCATCAAAACCAGCGGCGTTGAGCAGGATGAACTGGACAAAGCGCGCAATCGCATGATTTCCGACACGGTTTATGCGCAGGACAATCAGGCGTCCCTGGCCCGGATTATCGGCGTTGGTCTGACCACGGGCCAGACCCTTGAAGAAATTCAAAACTGGCCAGAATTGCTCCAGTCGGTAACGACAGATGATGTTCAAAACGCTGCAAGACAATATCTCGATGCTAACCGCTCCATCACCGGCTATCTGCTGTCTGCAGATGACGAAAACCCTTCCTGATTTCTGGATAATTGGATTTGACCATGTTCAAAAGACCCGTCGTCGTTAAAACACTTCTGATCGGCGCCTTCACACTTCTGGCGGCCAGTTTTCTTGTCCGGCCCTCAATGGCAGTCGATGTTCAGGAAATCACAACCCCGAACGGCCTGGATTACTGGCTTGTTTCTGACAACACTGTCCCGCTGATTACTGTCAGCTTCTCGTTGACGGGTGGATCAGTGCTGGACCCTTCCAGCAAGGAAGGACTGTCAGAACTCCTGTCTACGACACTGGATGAAGGGGCTGCGGATATGGATAGCCAGACCTTTCAGGCGACATTGGATGAAACCGCGGTTCGTTTATCGTTCAGCTCGCGCGCCGAACGGTTCTCGGGCGTCATGCGCACGCTGTCCTCCAACAAGGACATTGCCTTCGAGCTTCTGGGAAAGGCCATGTCACAACCCAGATTTGACAAGGAGCCAGTAGAGCGAATGGTCTCACGTATTCAGGCCCGCTTGCGCGGTGATCTGACGGATCCCGGCAGCATTGCATCTGAAACATGGTTTACCACGGCCTTCCCCGCGCATCCCTATGGCGCGCCACGCTCGGGCACCATCGGATCTCTTGGACGTATTACACCCGATGATTTACGCGCGCTGCACGGTCAGATTTTCAAACAAAACGGGCTAAAGCTGGCCGTTGTGGGCGATATCGATGCTCAAAGTGCCAGCGCCTATATTGATGCAACCTTTGGCGCCCTGCCTGAAGGTGAAGCACTGCCGGAAATCGTGGCTCCTGCCCCGATTGTGGAAGAGACAATTTTGGTGCCGCTAGACAAGCCGCAAACCACCATCCGGATGGGTGGCAACAGCATTTTGGTCGAAGATCCCGATTTCATTACGGCCTATGTTGTGAATCACATCCTGGGTGGCGGCAGTTTCACATCCCGGCTCTACGAAGAAGTGCGGGAAAAGCGCGGCCTTGCCTATTCGGTCTTCAGCTATCTCTCCAGCTTTGACGAACGCGGCTTTTTCTTTGTCGGCGTCGGCTCGCGAAGTGACCGGGCGGAAGAGGCCCGCGAAGTGATTGTTGCCGAGTTGAGACGGATGGCAGATACCGGGCCAACCATGATCGAAATGCGCGCTGCGAAAGACTATCTGAAAGGCGCTTATGCACTGCGCTTCGACACGTCTGACAAGATTGCCAATCAGTTGGTGGGATTGCAGATCCAAGGCCGCGGCGCGGATTACATCAATCAGCGTAATGAATTGATTGAATCCGTTTCTCTGGAAGATGCCATGCGTGTTGCAAAGCTGATCTTCTCAAGCCCACTGCTCACCGTTGTTGTTGGTCAGCCGCCGGTAGCTCAGGTCTCTGAAGAGATTAAGGGCTGATTGGCTTTATGATTGCCGACTTCGTGGACCCTTTGAACAAATCCGAGGGTCCACGGCTGCAATAACCCTTCATTCATTCGAAAGATTATCAGGAAGCGCGTCTGGCGGGGCTGACTTCAAAAGCGTAGCCCATTGCGAATGCTGCATTGAGTTCCAAAGCTTCGAGCACCATGGCTTCATCTTCCAGGTCGCCGACAATCAGTTCCATACCGTAGCGGCCGGTCAACCCAGCCAAGTCAGCAGGGTGGAGATCAAACGGCGTCTTTTCGCCCTTCTCAATAGCAGTCAATGCTGTAATGAGCGGCTTTGCAGAGATGCGAACATAGCGGAAGCCGAGTTCAGCAAGCATGCCATAATCCGCAGCCAGACCCACTCTGGCGTTTTTGTGCAGAGCGTAGCTGTAACCCCAGCGCGCGTAGCGGCGCAATCTGGCGCGCAAGGCTGTGCTTTCACTGTCTCGCGCATTGGCGGCCAATTGACTTGTTATCGCCCGGTCCGGAAACTCAAGAATGATATTGTGTGCGTTGTCCCGCTGTGTTTCCAAAGCCTCTTCAAAAGCATCGGAAAATGGATTGGGCAGCAGACTTTCCAGGTTCAACTGACAGATAACCGGCGCCGCCTGACCATCAGCCAGCTTGATGCTGGAGCCCTTACCCGCCTGAGACAGGGTCAAGAGATCAATACATGGCAGCAATCCGTTTTCGGCAGCTACTTTTCGCAATACGGCCTGATCGCGTTCTCCGGGAACCTGAACATTGACTTTGGCAAAGCCCGACCAGATTTGCCGTCGTGGCATGCGAACCACCGGCTCATATTCGAATGTGACAGCATTGCTATTCAAAGCACGGCGCAACGCTGACAGCTTTGTTGCATCGACGTTGCGATCTTCAATGGCATCGGCTGCAGACTGGTCAGGATCTGCTGCCGGCTTCATCACTTGTGGCTCAGCAGGTCGTTGGCTTGGCAAAGATGTCAGGAGCCGGCCATGATTTTGCAGACGAATATCCACATCACCCATAGCCTCAACAATGTCTTTAATCAGGGCGCTCAACTCGGCGATATCTGCACGCGCTTCATAATCTTCCGCTTTCCCTAGATCCTCGGCCAGAAGATCAACGCGTTCCTCACATACTTGCAAACGTGAATTCCAGGCTGACCAGCCTTTGCGAGCCGTCGCAACTTCTTCGGCAAGGTTATCTATTTCTGTTTCCAGCCGCATATGGTGTTTGCGCTGCACTGCCAATCCCTGCGTCAATGTGAATATCAGCAGTAGAAACCCGGCAATCAGAATGCTGGCGAGCAACGGCAAATCAAATATAGTTCGCGCCCCAACCGCAATAGCCATCGCGGTTGCGAGCATAAAACAGAATATTAGCGTGGCGATGATTCGATCCATATAGCGACAATAATGACAACGGCACTTTTTCCAAGTGGAGCGTGCCAGATTTTCGAAGTGATCTTGCGGGAAAACTACTGTTTGGAAAACAATCAGGTCAAAATCCAATCCAATTGCCGATCGGAAACGGTTTATTTACCCTGTTAGACGAAAATTGAGCTTCGACCTTTCAGCAGTGATGGACTGCAAGCCTTTCTGGTCTCTTGTGCCAGTACAGCGGACAGCGACCATCGGTTCAGCGCAGGCCTGGAACATATTTGATGCAGCATACCGAGCACGAATTATCCTACTCGATCCTTCTTATTGAAGGGGATGAGGCCCAGCAACGCGCCATTGGCACGCTGATTAACGACTTCATTTCCAGACAATCAAATTCAGCCAAAAGCTTGGCGGCAAATTCAGCTGAAAGCTTGGCAGATCAAACCACCTGCCTTGATGTCGTGCGTAATCTTGAGGAAGCCCATCAACAGATTGCAGCCACTGGCCCAGCGATCATTCTGGCAGATATGGAAAGCGTTTGCGGCATTCAAGGTGTTGAAGCCCTCACCTCAGTTGCGCCGCACGCCAAGCTGATCAGCCTGTCCGGCCTTGGCGCCCTCTCATCGGCCATTGATGCAATGCGGGCGGGTGCCTGGGACTTTCTCATCAAACCCGTTGGAAAATCAACGCTGCAAAAACGCATTGGTGAGGCTCTTGCCTCCTATCAGAAAGATTTGAAGCGGCATCTGAAAGCCAAACAGAATAAAGTCGCCTTGCTGGAGAGCATCAATCCGGTTTCTTCTGCCGCAAAGCAGGTAAAAACCCAGGAGACCAGTGATCTGGCCTTTGAAGGGTTTTGCGGGCGGTCTGCCGCCATGTTGGAGCTCTATCAACAAATTGATCGCGTCGCTCCCTCTGCAGCACCTGTCTTCATCACAGGCGAAAGCGGAACCGGGAAGGATGTATGTGCCGAGGCCCTTCATGCCCGGTCCGGACGCGGGGACAGACCTTTTGTGGCACTGAATTGCAGCGCCATTCCAAAAGATCTGATGGAGAGCGAACTGTTCGGCCACTGCAAAGGCGCCTTCACAGGCGCTGTTGCCGATCATCCAGGTGCTGCCGAGCAAGCTGACGGGGGAACGTTATTCCTCGATGAAATCGGCGATATGGATATGGCGCTACAGGCAAAATTGTTGCGCTTCCTGCAGACAGGAACCGTACGCCGGATTGGCGATGTTCAAATGCGTTCGGTGAATGTCCGCATTATCTGCGCGACCCATAGGGACCCTTACAAAGCGGTCGCTGACAGACGGTTTCGGGAAGATCTGTTTTATCGCCTGCATGTTCTGCCAATTTTTGTTCCGCCTTTGCGTGTGCGCAAGGAAGATGTCCTCGTATTGGCCAATCGGTTTCTGCAGTCCTATGTCAGAGAAGAGGGAAGAGCCTTCACAAACTTTTCTTCTCAATCTGAAGCCTGTCTGAAGCACTATCATTGGCCCGGGAATGTACGGGAATTGCAGAATGTGGTTCGCCATACGATTGTCATGAATGATGGTCAGGCTGTCGAAGCGCATATGTTGCCGAATTCCATGCGATCCAGTTCTGTTGCGGCAAAAGTTCTGGACGCAGGCATAAAGACCACAATTGCGGAAGCACGTGTGAAGGATCCGTTTGAAGGCCGTTCCAAGGGACATGACTGTCTGCCATTCTGGCAACAGGAACAGTCGATTATCGAAGCCGCCGTCACGCGCTATGATGGCAATATTTCCCGCGCAGCTGCGGCGTTGGAAATAAGCCCGTCAACCATCTACCGAAAACGCCAATCCTGGTTGAGCCAGAGCGTGTAACGTTATTTATTTGATCATTTTGTTGCAGGCCTTGTTTCATGCGATAATAAGGCCTGCCGGATTGTGAGACACCTTCGGCGCTTTGTATTGGGTCCTGATCATGTATTGCCGCAATTCTTCCGCGCCGTTTTCAGAGGTATTCCAAATTGCCTTACTGTTGCTTTCCATAGGGTCTGCTTCAACAGCGATTGCGGCAAGCCCTTCTGATTTGGCGCGAGAAGCCGAAGCCCTTGCACGTCAGGGAAACATGCCCGCAGCTATGGAGCGCATGCAACAGGCCGCAGACGCGTTGTGGGATCTGCAACAGCTCAAAATCGTTGAAACCACATTGTTGATCGACGGTGAACCACAGCAAACCGCAATACTGCGATCCGGTGAGGTCCTGTCAATCAGCACCTTGTTGGCTGGTTTCAGCTATGAGGGGAGCGAAGATGCTCTGTCCGTTTCATTTGCCGTTGATGTCGATATTCGTCATACCAGTGGCCGCGTACTGGCCAGCATGCAGGATTTTGCCTCTGTGTCCCAAACAGTTTCCGGCCGGGTTGCCGAGTTTTCGATTGAGATAAATCTGACGACACCTGCCCTGCTGGACGGAGATTATGAAGCCGCCTTTACCCTGCGCGATCTGGCATCGGGCCAGGCAGCGCAATTTGTGCAAGACTTCAGCATCAAAGGCATTCTTGGAACCCTGCCGCAGCAAGGCAATTAGGGTCTGAACTCATCATGACAAATTTTGTAATCGAAACGGCTGATGATGGATCGGGCCGCGGGCTGGCAACGCTCATTGCGTCGGTCTACAGCGAATATGAAAATTGCCCCTTTGTGGAGGACGAACTCAGAGAGCTTGATGCGGTCTCCACGCATTACCGGGGATTGGGCGGCGAAATCTGGGTGGCCAGAGCGGCTGACACATCAGGCAAAGGCGCCGTGATAGTCGGCTGCCTTGCGATTGTTCCTACGCGCAAACCAGGCGTTTTTGAGTTGTACAAAATGTATGTTGCGAAAAGCGCGCGGGGGACAGGGTTAGCGCAGGAGCTGTATGCAGAAGCTTTACAATGGGCAAACGCACGCAATCTGAAATCACTGCGGCTTTGGACCGATACACGTTTTGCAAGCGGCCACAGATTTTATGAAAAACAGGGATTCGCCAAACAGCCGGTTGTACGGTATCTGGGAGATGCTGGGCAGACTTGGGAACACCTATTTGTCTGCAACACACCAACGGCTCCATCATAGGCCCGCTTTGTCCGATACTGCACTCGCCAAACATGATCTGGCTCCACTGGCAGCGATGACGGTCGCATTGTTTGCGCTGTCTCTGCTGGATGCAGGCATCAAGACAGCGTCGTTCGATCTGCAAACCTGGCAAATCGTTGTCATGCGCTACGGTGTTGGTGTCGTCTTCGCATTTATCTTCCTTGTTTACAGGACGCCGCTGGCATCCCTTCCCACACGCCTGACGCGGCTTGCCTCATGGCACCTGCTGTCCACCAGCTTGGTACGAGCAGTGTTTGTTGTTCTCACCGCCAGCTGTTTCTTTTTCGCCCTGTCCGAGCTTCCGCTGGCACGCGCGGTGACGATTGTCTTCACGGCGCCCCTATTCATGGTCTTGCTATCCAGAGTGATCCTGGGTGAACCCATTTCCGCTTCCGCCCTGGCTGCCATCGCGCTTGGGTTTAGTGGCGTGCTGGTTATTTTTGGCGATGCGTTTCTGGAACCGTTGGGCGGTGCTTTGATCCCTATGCTCAGCGCCTTACTGGCAAGTCTGTTCTATGCGCTGTCAATTGTGCTGTCGCGCAAGCACACCGCCCATACCGCGCCGGAAGAAATGGTTATGCTGCAATCTGGCTTTGCCCTTCTGTTGGCCCTGCCATTTGGTCTGTTGCCCCTGCCTCAAACCGAGTGGGTCGCTGTTGATGGGCGCCTGTCCCTGCTCTTTATGGCAATCGGGTTTCTGGGAACAGCCGGCCATTTGATGATCGTGTGGGCGTTGAAACGAGAGACGGCGTCCCGATTGGGCCCGATAGAATATACCGCTCTGATCTGGGCAGTTGTGTTCGGATATCTGTTTTTTGGAGAAGTTCCGGAAAGTCGCACATTGTTCGGAGCCGCACTTGTTGTCCTGGCCTGCCTTGTCGCCGGACGAAAGAAACTACCGCATCCAACTTAGGACGCGTATCTTCCATCTTCGGTTTTTTTAAAACAACAGAATGATTTCGACATTTATTCGGAACCCAATTCGCATTCTGCTGTTGACACAGGCCGCTGCAATCATTATCTGCCTGCAGTCGGTTAGCACTCTCTTGTAAGGAGTGCTAACATAGTTTTAGATCAACGTTTCGCATCCAATTGGGATGCCTAGCAGAAGGAAAAGAAGACGATGAAATTCCGTCCTCTCCACGACCGTGTGGTAGTTC